>ERZ761607.1576-NODE-1576-length-27749-cov-6.847512_pt1 | contig 27749 bp, 22 predicted proteins | sample MGYA00511164_ERZ761607 | MGnify/ENA primary metagenome ERZ761607 (study PRJEB28899, sample SAMN02445080) | bioreactor sludge metagenome | biome: EBPR sludge | place: Australia: Brisbane, Thorneside Wastewater Treatment Plant | collected 2011-06-22 ... | reverse complement strand
TCACTTTTACTGTTGCTTCCAAACACATCCCTTCGATAGACTTCATACGCCTTCGCCAACTTCCGCGCATTACCCGGCTCAGACAGATACGACAGCAAATAGCTCAACGCTCCCGCCGCCGCCCGCGTCTCCGACGTGGACGAGATCAACTCGATCGGCTCGATGCCGCGCTGACGTAGCGCATTGACCATCTCCACACCGCGTTGGTTGCGTGGCACAAGCACCGCGATCGTTGGCTGTTCTTCAATCGGGAAGTCCACGAACGAATCGACGAATCCCTTGATGGACTTTGCCACCGCTTCCAATTCTTGCTCGGGCGTGTACTTTGTCGAAATAAATTTGATACCTTCCGGGTTATCCGGCGGGTTTTGCTGTGGGTCATTTTCTGGCACAGGCACGATATATGGCGTACCTAAAGCCGTGCGGACATTCGGGTCGGGGTGCGAATTCATCACCCAATCGATCAAATGATTTGCCAGCGCCAACACCGAAGGCTGCGACCGTCCCGACTCGGGCATGTCCACGCTTGGGTTTTCACGAATAAAGGCACGCAATAATTCAGGCGATGCCGTCGTAAATGTTTCAAAGATGGCTTGGTTCGGATCCCCAACACGCACCCAATTGCCTGTTGTAGGGGCGAGGTCCCCTCGCCCTCCACCGGACAACAACGAAAGAATCCTCTCCTGCGTCTGACTCGAATCCTGTGCCTCATCTTCCAAAATAAATGGATAGCGATATTGCAAACGCGCCAAAAATTCTTCATCACTTTCGAGCAAGGTCAACGCCAAACGGATGAGATCGTCAAAGTCCACGGCACCGCGATAGGCGAGCGCACGTTGATAGTCCGCGTAGATACTGTAACCAAGCTCAGCCAAAGGCAACGGCGTAAACGAAGCATCGAGTTGCTGACGCAGCCTTTCCGGAGTCAAGAGCCGGTCTTTGGAGGAACGAATAAAAGCGAGGGCGATAGAGTCCAATAGATCAGGCAATTGCTGACGCTTGACCCAATCCCGTTTGGAGTTATCCAGAGCCGGGTCGAGATATTCATCCAACGAATGAGACGCCAACCAGGCATTGACCGACTCACGTCGAATGAACCCCGCCTCACGCTCGTCGATGATGTTGAAACGCTCTTCCAACCCAACCTTCGCCGGTTTCTCACGGACGATGTCATGCGCAAGCCCATGCAAGGTGCGCACCCGATATTTGTACAGCGCCTGAATTTTATTTTCAAAAAAGCCTTCGATGCGATTCTTGAAATTGTCCACCGCCGAGTTGACGAGGGTCACAATGAGCACTTCCTGATCATCACCGAGCCGCCCCTCTTGGATCAACTGCGCCGCAAGCGCCGAGAGAATGTGCGTCTTGCCTGCGCCGGGCACGGCAGCAATACCCAGCCTCCCGCCGTCATAGCGGAGGATCTGTTGTTGGGAAGGGCGAGGGGTGAAGGATGATGTCATGTGTTTAGGTGTCAGGTGTCAAGTTGTTATGTATTTTACTCTTTTAGCGTGCCAAGACTCTTTAGTGAGAACCTGACACTTGAAACGTGACACCTGACACCAGCGATCTTTATTTCGCCTCTCCCGAATCCACATCCACGATCATCCCAGAAGCATCGACCACCTCAAAATCGCTTCCGGTCAGCGCATCCAACAGATGCAGCATGTCATTGTCCCAGCGCTCATCGGGCGCGCCGCTCACGTACCAGTCTGAGCCGTTATCTGCCAGGAACATGCCGTAGGTTTTCAAGGCTTGCAAGATGACCTGCATCTCAGGCGGAAACCCGCTAATGTCGTAATCGGCTTTCAAACGTAAACGCGCACCGAGCGGAGGGATACCGTCCTGTGGGTCATCTGTTAGGTGACGTCCGGGCCAGAGATAACCAGCACTTACTTCCACGGTAAACCGCAGGGCATGCTTGATCTCCCCTGCAAGGATCTCATCGTAACGGATCAAGCCGGGCAAGATCGGCAACCCAGCCGCATCGGCAGAGGTCCACGTATCGGGGCGCAGGGCGTTGGATTTCAAGTCCCAGATCGCGCCCGAGCCGCCATTCCAATTGGAGCCGTCGAAGCTTGCATCAAAGATCTCATACAACATACAGGTCTCTGTATCCACAACCAGAATATGATGGTCAGAGCCATATTCGATATTTGGATTATCTGGAATGGGATACGGACCCGCATCAGACTCATCGGGATAATAAAACCCCGGCTCATACGTCGGGACAGTTGACCCAACCACGATGTTGAATGGGATTCCGATCAAGCCTCCTTCCCATTCCCCCGAGCCGAAGTCCATGTGAATGGTTTCGTCAGAGCCAATGCTTTCGACCCATGCATCAGACATCGGATGAATCGGAAGCGAATCGATCGGCGCATTCCAAACGTTGTTCTCGGGGAACATCGGGCAGTTCTCAATGGTTGGACCATTTCCTGTGATTTGTTCAGGGATGGTAGTTGTATCTTCTGGGGCAGCGGTTTCTTCTATAGGTGGAGCAGGCTCTTCAGTAGACGGTGTGAGCGCGAGACAGGCAAGAAGAAAGATCGGAATAGCACCTATTAAAAGTTTAATTTTCATTTGTAAACCTTTCCTGATACCTATAAATGGATTTTCTGCAAATGAGTTTACTGTATTTCCACGAATATCAACATTGTGGACGGGAACTTATCCGTCACCAGCAAAAAGCCTTGCTCGTCTAACAAAACCAGACCTTCGAGGTTGCGGGCAGTGTCACCGTCAAGCGTCAATTGAATGGGCGCGGAATTTGCAAAGCTGATTCCGTTCGGGGAATACTTCATTTCGACCAGTCGTTCCACTTGATCTTGCTGCGCATGCGTGGGACCTTCGCCGTATGTTTCAGCCAGCGGGTCAACACTGGGAGCCATGTCCGTATCGCCAGGGAAGAAGTAATTGATGACCCAGAAATTGTTTCCATCCGCGGCGGCATCGGTGAGGCGGTATTCAAGATGGGGAATGGAGATCGCACCTTGTGGGTCGAGATCAAGATCGAAGACATGAGCGGTGGGAGCTGGGTTCAAGTCCGCGCCGTTGATCTCAAAGAAAGTCAACACAGAGTCGCCCATGATCAGAATCGCCTCATCACTGTGATTGTCGGACGGGAAAGCCATGGGAATCTCAACCACATTGGAAACATCAAGCGTGATCTCGCTCTCATCGGCAGAGATTTCACCAGAGACGAGATACCCATGCATATCAGTCCCTTCGCCAGCTTCGATGGTTAGAAAGACCTGGTCACCGTGAAAGACAATCGATTCATAGCCCTGAAAATTCGAGATGGTTTCTTTCAAGCCGGGCGCATTCAATAGTACAGGCTTGGGTTCCAATGAAGTTGCAGATTGCACTGCAGTTTGAATAGCTGCTTTCGAAAGAGCGAACACTGCCCCATCACCTTCGCCAAAGCGTTCGGGATATTGCGGCAGGAGGATAAGCGTCTCACCATGCCAGCCAAGACCGGAAAGTTCTGCATCCGGAACGGCGATGGGTCCCGTCAATTCGAGGACGGTCACCGGCTGTTCGTTGGCAGTTGTTTCAGCGGGTAAATTTTGCGAGTAATACCAGCCTGCTAGAGCGATCAGCAGGACGAGAAGAAGTATCGGTGTCCAATGTTTGTTTTGATTTTTCATTAAATCTCCAAATTTGGTCGGGCATTATTCTGCAGTAAAGTGAATGACTTTCTGAAACGCCCTCAGCAGCAAGCCGCGCTGTTCGAATCCCGCCGCGCCGAGGTCGGAGAGGGCTGGGAAGATCTTTTCCCGGCAGCGTGCCAGCAAGCCGCCAACAAGACGTGCCAGCGTTTCGGTTTCCATCGCCACTTCATCCGCATCGAGCCAGAGGCGTCCTGGTGTTTCTTCCCATTCCCGTGAAAGGACAAAGGGATGCGTCAGCGGCTGCGATACACGCTGAGACCATCCGTCCGATCCGGGGTCGAGCCAGAATTGATACGCCGCGGGGCGGTTCATCATCAAAAAGGTGTAGGCTGGCGCGACCAATACGGCGTCTTTGTTTTCGCCGCGCCAGGCTTCGAGGTATTGTGCCGCGATCACGCCGTCTTGAAGCATGGCAATGTATTCTTTTCCAAGGTCAAGAAGACCTGACAGGTCTGTTATAGGCTCCATCGCGTTCCTGAATTTCTTGATCGACTCGACCAGGCTTGCCGCAATGCGCACGGCGTCGAGATCCGAATGGAATCCGAAATCGGGTTGGGAAAGGACTTCGCCGAATAATTTTCTCAGGAAGAAATCGTAAGACAGCGGCTCCGAAACGCGGTAGGTTTCGATCCAGGTTTGGAGTGTCGAGTAACGAGAGCCGAGGGAATAGGTGATGCGTTCCTGAATGTCCGGTTTGATATTATCGAAGGTCGAAAGCCGCAGGTCACTTTGGCGGTAGATGATATCGGTCAGTAATTGCGCCCGGACCAGATCGGTATTCAACGCGAACATCAGGGCGTGCGTCACGTCGAACTTCGGCGGGTGGATGTTCCATTGAGGATAAGCAAGCGCAGACAGGGTTAGCAGGCATTTGCTGGCAGGTTCATCACGCAGCGAGCGCGACGGGCGGTTGCTGCGCCACGGGATCCCGGCGGCTTCCAATCGGTTCGTGATCGAGAACCGCAGTGAGTCCGATAGATAAGGCGCAAGGACGACGATCTCCGCGGGCGGCGCGCCTTCATCGATCAGGGTTTGGATTTTCTTCACGACCTCGTCGAGCATTTCGGGGTGGAAATGCTCCATGATGAATTCCAGCGCTGGTTCCGGCCCTGCTGTATCGACTTCGCTTTCGTGGGTGATCGCATTGTGCAGGGCATCCGATAATTGGATGATATTCCCCGACGAGACGAATGACTCGTTCAACTCGATGACCTGGTCGCACTCGCGGCTCAAGCCCAACCCAGAGGCTGGGTCGCCGCCCAGGAACTTTCGATACCCCGCCGCCTGGTCGTAGATCAGCAGCGCCGAATCGAATTCGGGCAGCCATTCGCGGATGATGTTATGTGCGCAGGAGATGTCTTCTTCGAGATTATCGTAAATGAGGTGGCGGTAGGTCCGGCTCAAGTACGAGCGTACTTGCTCATTGCGCCAAAGCCGCGTATTGAAAAGTTCGAGTTGAAGGGAGAAGTCGAGCAGGTTGTGTTCGTAGCAATATTGCCGGAAGAGATTTGCGCATTCCTGCGCATCAGCATAGATGCGTCTCTGAGCCGGGTCGCCAAACCATGCTGAATCCAGCCGGGTGCCAATTTCTGTGTGAGGGATCCCGATAATGGCGGCTTTGTTGAGGTTGTCGATGATCTGCGAGTAAAGTCGGTTGCGGCTGATCGTGACAGAATCAAAATAGCCCTTCTCTTCGATCAGAGGCCGTACCAAATGCGCCATGAAATATTGCGCGGTTTCAAGCGTTAAGAAAACAGGGGGGTGATCGGGATTTTTGAATCCACCTTCCTGCGCGGCAAGAGACCAGAACAAGTCACACATGCGGCGCGCCAGACCGCCGACCGTGGCGGAAGTAACCTCGCCGCCCGCGATCCGTTCGGGACTTTCGAGCAGGTCGAGATAAGGTTCCTGTAATGTGCGTTGTGGTGTAAGTAGGAGAATGGAATCGGCGGGGATGCCTTTTGCCAGCAAATACCGGATTCGTTCGACCCCGGCGGTCGTCTTACCCGTGCCTGCCGTTCCCGAGACAAAGAGACGAGAGTCCAGGGGAGATTCGATGATCTGATGCTGAGGCAGGCTGAATGAAATCATGAAGCGAATGTAAAGTATCGCGGAAGTTTTGTCAATGAAAAGTCCCCTGACCGCGAACGATCAGGGGACGGATTTATTCATAGAGCGGTCATCCGCTGGGTGTTGGTGTGGCTTCGGGTGTCGGCTCTGCCGATTGGTCGGCTGACTCGGTTGAAGTTTCATCGACGGTATCCGAACTGGTATCTTCGTAGTAATAATCATCGCTGGTGCCCACGCTGCAAACTGCGACCTGTTCGCTTGTCAAACAGGTGCCGAGGCTGCCATAACTCGCGGCGCCGATCATCGCAATGACATCTTCCGGTGAACCTGCAAGCAAGAGAAGTGTGTTGCCCTTTTTGCCCGGCTCGAAAATGACCAATCCGTTGCCGGGTTTGGTGACATCGCCAAATGCGACGGTACTGATGGCTTCGTCTCCGATCTCGACATCTGCTTTGAGAAGGAAATCTTCGAAATCTTCGGTCGCATCGAAGGAGCCGATCAGGATCGCGTCACCTGTTGATGGGACTTCATCTACGAATTGAAGATCAAGGTTTAGGTAACGCAGGGAGGATTGCAATCCTCCCAGTGCGGTCACCATGCTTGGGTCCTTTTCAAGTTCCGGTGAAACGAAGACCTGCACTGAATTGGACGTAAAGATGTACGGGAACAGTTCAAGGCTTGGCTGCTGTGAGCCGGAGAGCGCGAAGTCTGCCAGGTTTTGGATGAGCGCTGCGTTATCCGTGTAGGCGCTGTAGGGAGCGGAGAGGAAGGTGAAGTCGCCGAACGCCGCGACGGTTCCATCCGCACTCAGAACTGCGCCGCCCGCATTGGGGTCATGCGCATCGTCCAACGATGAGAGGTTGGTGTCCGCGCCCTGGAGCAGGAGCAGCCCCGAATCTGTTTTGATGGAGCGCGAACCATAGAACGCTACTTCGTCCAGCCCAAAGGTCAACTCATTCTTGCCGAAGTCGTCGAAGATGACGTTGCGGAAGTTGCCTTCGTTCTTTTCCGTGTTGTATAGATAATCGTTGTTCACCGAAATGTCGAAGTGTTTCAGAAGCGAGTTCGCGCCGTTGGCGTCTCCATATGCGATGGGATTGCCGCTGATGTAGTCAAAGTACAGCGCATTGCGCGTCGCATCGGTGAAGACCAGGATCCTGCCGCCCCGCTCCGTGAAGCTCTTGAGCAGTTGGGTCTCATACTGGGTAAAAGTTGCGCTCGGCGAAACCGAAACGAACGCACTTGCAGTCTTGAGCAGGATTTCCAGGGTCAGGCTGTCGGCCGCAGTTTCGATATTACCTCCGCGCGCGCGCAAGGCGGCGGTCAGGGCTTCGATCTCGTTTATTGTGAACTGATTGGCATGGTATCCGTCTATCACGACGGTGCCGCCTACTTGTTCGATATTTTCCGTATCCGGTGTGTTGATGATAGGCGCGGGTCTCTCGAATGAGGCGTAATCGGGGGTGGCGATCTCAGACCGCTCGGGGATTCCGCGGTAGTACCAAAGTCCGCGGAGGAGGGCGGGGAGGATCAGTGCCAGGATTGCAATGGTGATCGATTGGCGTTTCATGTCATCCTCCTGTTATTTGACGGGCAGGGGCGGGATGTAGAGCATGTAAACTCCCGCTTCTTTTGGATATGGCAGGGTCACGCCATCGGCGTCAGCCATGAAGAAATAGTAACCATATAGATCTGCGCCTGCCGGTACGGAGAGGTCGAGCACTTTGTAGTTGGCGACTTTTGCCAATTCGGCGGCTTTCTTTGCTCCGTCGTTCTCTGTCCCAAATTCGTCGATGATGCCCAGTTGCAAACCGTCGATGCCGGACCAGATCTGTCCGCTAAAAGTAACAGAGTCCTTGCCGGTGAGTTTATCGCCTCGCCCCAGTTTGACGGCTTCGAAGAAGCCTTGTTTGATCATCTCGATCTGGCGCATATCCGAATCGCGCGGCGCGCCCCAAAGTTTATAAGGACCCGTCGTGATGATATCTTCGATGACAAAGGGCGCAGGAGGCAGGTAGCCGATCACACCGATATTGCCGACCAGGGAGGTGGGTTTGGCGTAAATGTAATCGGTGTTGACCGAAAGATAATAGCCGCCGCTGGCTGCCATGCCGTTGACCACGGTCACAACCGGTTTCTTCTCGCGCAGGCGGGTGAGTTCCATATAAATGGATTCAGTATCCACCACAGTTCCGCCGGGGCTGTCCATCACGAGCACCACAGCGCGAACTTCCGGGTGGTCGATGGCGTATTGGATCTGTTTGATGGTATTCTGTGCCGAATAAGTATAAATGGCGTCTTCCAGTCGGATCACACCCACGACGGGCTGCGGTACCGCCGAAGCTGCAAGCGCCCCGATGATGAGGGGGATTGCCAGCCATAGCAGGATGTTTCGAACTCGTTCCCAGCGTTGATCTGCTTCGCTCATGATTTTCTCCTTCACTAATCTGGACAACTCCATCAGCATATACGAGAAGCCCGGCTTTGTCAACAAGGTTGTTTTACAGGCGGAGATAATGTATATTTGGTTCTATTGTTGTCCAACCTAATTTCACGGAGGTAATTTTCTATGCCCGCCCCAATCAAATCAGGGATCAAGACCGGTTCGGCTGCCGCCAAGACTACAGCGGTTTCATACGTCAAGTTTTCAGACAAGTTGACGGCGTCCATCACAGACATCGCCAAGATAATCGAACAGCACAAGGAGATGATCGACTCGATCCAGGAGGTCGCCATCGAGTTGACCGGGTCCATCGGCTCGCTTCACACCCTGACCGTGAAGTATGCCCGCACTGCGAACCAGATCCTCGACGTGTTGCTGCCCATTCTTAAGAACCTGCCTCTCATCCCCAAGAATGTCATGCAGATGCTGGTCAACCTAGAGAGCCTGACCCAGAAGATCATCGATAACGAGACGACCACTACCAAGACGATCAACGATGTGAATTCCGGCTTGAAGACCGGTGATGCGAACAAATTGAAGGCACATGCGGGGCAGTTGCAGGCGGTGACCAAGACCATCACCGCGATCATCCCGAAGGCGTAATACTTCTGGGAGTGAAAAGTCTCCTGACTTTTCACTCCAAAGTCGGGAGACTTTGGAGTCCGATGCCCGGAAATTTGTTGACATTTCCCCGGTTCTGCATGTATAATGCAGTCCGCTTCCACCCCGGAGGACGAATTCCGGGGTAGTTGTTTGTTACAAACCCAGCTTCCCCAGGAGTCGGCGCAGGTAGTACGGCAGCCCGCAGGCTCGCTTGGCGAAGTGAATGACTGGAGAATAAGAAAATGAAATTTGCAATCGTCGAAAGCGGCGGCAAACAGTACCGTGCCGTCGAAGGCACCACGGTCGATGTCGACCGCCTTGCCCGAGAAGTCGGAGACAGCTTCGATTTTGAGCGCGTCCTGCTGATGGCAGATGGGGACGTGGTCTCGGTGGGGACTCCCACCGTTGGCGGGATTACCGTCTCTGCCACAGTAGTGGATCACCTCAAGGGTCCCAAAGTGCTTTCCTTCAAATACCGCCCAAAGAAACGCATCCGTGTCCGCGGCGGGAATCGTGCTCACTTCACCCGCCTGATGATCGACTTCATCGGCAAGTCGGGTGAAAAGAAGGAAAAGCCAAAGGCTGAGCCAAAACCCAAAGCTGAGAAACCAGCCAAGGTCGAGAAAGAAGCGAAACCGACATCGTCCCCGAAGGGGAAGGCGTCCACAACAAAGAAATCCACTTCAGCCAAGAAGTCTGAAAAGAAGTAAAGGCAGGTAGAAAATGGCACATAAAACAGGCGGCGGTTCAACCCGCAACGGTAGAGACAGCAATTCCCAGCGTTTGGGCGTCAAACGCTACGCTGGTCAGTTCGTTCTTTCTGGCAATGTTTTGGTTCGCCAACGGGGAACCAGGATCAAGCCGGGCTTGAATGTTATGGTTGGTAAAGACGATACTTTGTTCGCCGTTGCCGATGGCGTGGTGATGTTCGATGTTTATCGTGGGCGCAAGCGCGTCAATATCGTCCCTGCCGAGGCGGTGCAGTCATGAAAGCTGAGATCCATCCTGCAACCTTCCAAGCCAAGGTGACTTGTGCCTCCTGCGGCACCACCTGGACAACGACTTCAACAAAGAAGGAACTGCGTATCGACGTATGTTCCAACTGCCATCCGTTCTTCACCGGCGAATCTGCGAAGCTTCTCGACGTGGAAGGGCAGGTTGACCGCTTCTATAAGAAGTTGACAGCCCGCCAGACCTATGTGGAAGACCAGAAGGCTCGCGAAGAGTCCACAAATGTCAACAATCGTTCCGTCGATGACCTTGGACTCACTCCCCGCGCCACTGACAGTCTCAAGCGCGCCGGTTTGTTGACCATCGGTAAAGTGGTCGAGAAACTTGCTGAAGGCGATGAGGCGATTTTGGCGATCAACGGTTATGGTCAGTCTGCCTTGACCGCCACAAAGAAGAAACTCCGCGCTTTGGATATTGAACTTCCCGAAGCCCCAAAAGCTCCCAAGGCGGAGAAGGAAGAGAAAGCGGCTGAGTAGTCTTTCAGCCGGTTAACAGGGTAACTGAACAGGCAGATGCTTATGCGTCTGCCTGTTTTTATAAGAACTTTCAGGAGAGATTATTCATGATGCATACCCACGGTCTGATCGAAGTTGTGTGCGGCTCGATGTTCAGCGGCAAGACGGATGAATTGATCCGGCGATTGGTGCGGGCAACGATCGCCAGGCAAAAAGTGCAGGTCTTCAAGCCCGCCATCGATGTGCGTTATGCTGTTGAAAAAGTGGCTTCTCATACCGGCTCGACCTTCGATGCGGTTCCTGTGGAGAAGGCGGCGGAGATCCGAAGCAAGGTCGAAAAGGGCACAACAGTGGTCGGTCTGGATGAGGCGCAGTTCTTTGACCCGGAGATCGTGGAGGTTGCCCAGGAACTTGCCGAGCGCGGCGTACGCGTGATCGCAGCAGGGTTGGATATGGACTTCCGTGGCGAGCCGTTCGGCGTCATGCCGGTCCTGATGGCGAAAGCGGAAACAGTTCTAAAACTCCACGCCATTTGCATGGTATGCGGGGATGAAGCTTCGCGCACTCAAAGGCTGGTCAATGGCAAGCCTGCCCGATATGATGAACCGGTGGTGATCGTCGGCGCATCCGAGATGTACGAGGCGCGCTGTAGAGTCCATCACGAAGTGCCGAGGTAGTTCAGTTAGTTTAGCTAGCCGGATGGTTTTGGTAGTTTCGATGGTGGCTTGTTCGTAGTGGAGAATGGTATTTTGATGTAAACTAAGAACTATCGAACTACTAAACTTATAACCTGCCGAATCAAGGAACAAATCCCATGCAAGATTACAAAGACGTACTTGCTGAAATCCTGATCGATACCGAATCCCTCAATAAAAGAGTTGCGGAACTTGGCGCACAGATCAGCGCAGACTATCAAGGCGAAGACCTTCTTTTGATCTGTATCCTGCGCGGTGCGGTTCCTTTCATGGTTGATTTGAGCCGGCATATTACCACGCCGCATATGATGGATTTTATGGCGGTTTCGTCCTATGGGGTTGGCAAACGCGAATCGACCGGCTTTGCCCGGGTCACCCTCGACCTTCAAACGGGTATCCGCGACCGGAATGTCCTTCTTGTCGAAGATATAGTCGACAGCGGACACACCATTTCGGCGGTTTTGCAAATGCTTGGCACACGCAGCCCGCGCTCGCTTAAAGTCTGCGCCCTGCTCGACAAGCCCGAACGCCGCGAGGCTCATGTGCCCATTGATTATCTTGGCTTTGCCATACCGAATAAATTCGTCTTCGGTTACGGGCTCGATCTCGATGAATATCACCGCAACCTGCCCTTTGTAGGTGTTGTGGATTTGAATAAATATAAACCTGCGTCATAGTTCCTGAGCAGGGGACATCATGGACGACGAGAGAACCAATTCGACGAATCAGGCGTATGCGGGGCGTTGGGTCGCCCTGGTCCGCGGACGCGTCGTAGCGCAAGGAGGTACGCCAGACCAGGCTCTCCGTGCCTCCCAATCCAGCCGACATAAAGAAAGACCCGAAATCCGATTCATGCCAGCAGAAATTCCCCTCCCTCCCATTCTCGAAAAAGTGATGACTGTCCTCCCGCCGGACATTGAGGTGTATCTTGTCGGCGGCGCTGTGCGGGACCTGTTGACCTCGCGCCCCTCCCCGGACTTTGATTTTGCCGTGCCTTCAAAAGGCATTTCCCTCGCCCGAAGCGTCGCCAACGCGCTCAAGGTCGATTTCATGCCGTTGGACGATGAACGGGATACGGGAAGAGTCATCATCAAAAATGAAGACGGCTCATTCACCTATCTTGATTTTGCCACCTATCGCGGCACAAATCTCGAAGAAGACCTGCATGACCGCGATTTCACGATCAACGCCCTGGCTCTGAACTTGCGCGACATGACCATCATCGACCCGTTGAATGGAGCCGCCGACATTCGTGCCAAAGTTATCCGCGCCTGCTCCGCTGACTCAATGTCCCATGACCCGGTGCGGATTCTACGCGGCGTGCGTCAGGCGGCGGCGTTCGGATATTCCATCGATAAAAACACCCGCGAGTGGATGAAGTCCGCTGCGGATAAGGTCGGGAATGTATCGGTCGAACGCATCCGCGATGAGATATTCAAGATCCTGGCTGGTCCAAAGGTCAGCGCTTCCATCCGCGCACTGGATATGCTGGGAGTGCTTTCTCAGATCATGCCTGAGTTATTGAAAATGAAGGGGGTGACACAATCCCAACCGCATATCCATGATGTCTGGGCCCACACTCTTTCAGTACTGGATCATCTTGAGGGGTTGCTTTCCTCCCTGCGGGTGGGCTTCGATGCCGAAACGACCAGCGACCTTTTCATGGGGTTGGTCAGTCTGCGGATCGGGCGTTACCGCGACAGGATCGCAGATCACTTCTCAAGCCCGCTCAACCCAACGCGCTCGCATCGCTCCCTGCTTTTCCTTGCTGCGCTCTATCATGACGTGTGCAAGCCGGAAACCAAAACCATCGAGGAGACCGGGCGCATCCGTTTCTTTGACCATGACATCAAAGGCGCGGAGGCGATCGCGGAGCGCGCGCGTGCCTTCAATTTGAGCAACGATGAAATTTCGCGGCTGCGCGACATTGTCCAAAATCATATGCGTTTTCATTTCTTTGCCGACCGACTGGAAAAAGAAAACCAGCCGCCCTCCCGAAAAGCCATCTATCGTTATTTTCGCGACAGCGGCGGAGGCGGTATCGATTTGATCCTGCTGGCGCTGGCAGATGTGCGCGGAACTCGCGGTAATGAACTTGCCCAGCAATCCTGGGCGGCAAACCTCGAAATCGCCCGCACTCTGCTGGAAAACTACTGGGAACGTCCTGCCGAAGTCGTCAATCCGCCGCGTTTGCTCGATGGCAACGACTTGATGAAGGAATTAGACATCAAACCGGGGCGTGTCATTGGGCAATTACTGGAATCCATCCGCGAGAATCAGGCGGCGGGGAAGATCATCAATAGGGAAGAGGCGCTTGCGTTTGCGCGAGAGGAATTAACAAAGTTCGAGAGCTGGTCGGAGGAGTCGTGAAAAAGATCTCTCTTGATGGTTTCGACCTTGCGTATGACCGCCGTGGAAGCGGACCGCCCCTGGTATTAATTCATGGCTTTCCGCTCGACCATTCCATTTGGGACGATGTCGTTCCATTGCTAGAGAATGATTTCGACGTCATTCTGCCTGACCTGCGCGGATTTGGCGAATCCACTACTATTGGCCCGCTTTATTCGATAATCGATATGGCACGAGATATTGCCTTCCTTCTCGATGCACTTGGCATCGAAACAGCATCCCTGGCTGGTCACTCGATGGGCGGGTATGTTGCGCTTGCATTTGCCAGGGAATACCCGGAACGGGTAAAGTGTCTTGCCCTAGTCGCCTCTCAAGCCGTGGACGATACCCCGGAGCGCAAAGAAGGCAGGTATAAAACGGCGGCTGAAGTGGCTGAGAAAGGCGTTGGGGTAGTTGTGGAGGCGATGATCGAGAAGCTTACCGCCAGCCCGAATGCGCGTTCCCGCATCCGCCCGATCATGGAAAGGCAGGGGGTGCCGGGAGTTGTTAGCGCGCTTAAAGCCATGGCAGGACGTGATAATTCGTCCGCTTTTCTCGAGTCGTTCAACCGTCGAATTATCTTGATCCACGGCGAAGCTGACCAGTTGATCCCGGTTGATCGTGCGAATGAGATCAAAGCCATGGTGCCATCCGCTTTTTTGAACGTATTACCCGGCGGAGGGCACATGCCCATGCTGGAAATGCCGAATGAGACTGCGCTTGCCCTGAAAGGCATTGCTTAAAATAAAACCGCCCACTCCATTTCGGGGTGGGCGGTTTTGTATATCGGGCGCGCTTCCGCTCAGGAAGGAAGCGCATTACCGGCATGGGTGACAAGTCGATCAGTTTTTTTTAACAAGTTGGCATCCAATGCGCCGGTGTTGCGGCGGATCAATTTCTTGATGTTGGCGACCAGCACCCCGCTGGGGACCGGTTTGACGAGGAAGTCGTCTGCACCTGCATCCAATACGCTTGCGACCATGCGCGGCTCATTAAGCGCTGAAAGCACGAGGATGGGTACGTTGCTGGTCTTGCGGATGCTCTTGCATACCTGCCAGCCGTCCACATCTGGCATCATTAAGTCGAGCAGGACGACGTTCGGTTCGAACTCCTTTACGAGACGGATGCCCTCCATGCCATTGTTGGTGGTGAGCACTTCGAATCCGAAGGTCTTCAACAACATGCTCATGAGTTCTGTGACCGCGAGATCGTCATCGATCACAAGGATTTTTTGATTAAGTGTCATTTTTAGGTGATCCCAAGGCGAATAAGTTTTTTCTGCCTTTGGGTCATTATCATCCAATTGCTTTGGAATTTACTTTGCAATATGTTTACAGGTGTTTTGGATGCGCAGTGTCTAATTCATGGAGTGAAATCCCCTTATCCAGTGATATTTGTCAGATGTCAATCGGGTTCTTTTTGGTACAATATTTCACAATTAACAAACAGAGGATTATTGCCTAAAAACTTACGGCCAGTTCCCTGGTCGTATTGCTGAAAGAAGCAAAATTTCTTATCCGATTCAGGAGGCTGTCATGACGAAATGGGTATATCTTTATAACGAAGTGAAGCAGGTTGAAAACCGGGCTGGAGGTTCATGGGATGGCGTAAAAGCCATCGTAGGCGGTAAGGGTGCCGGGCTACTCGACATGACCCGCGCCCGGGTCCCCGTGCCGCCGTTCTTTACTGTTACAACCGAGGCTTGTAACGCATATCAGAAAGCGGGAAAATTCCCTTCGCGAATGTGGGATCAGGAACTCAAGGCGTTAAAGGTCATCGAAAAAGCAACTGGAAAGAAATTCGGCGACCCGAAGAACCCCTTACTGGTTTCGTGCCGTTCCGGGGCAAAGTTCTCGATGCCGGGCATGATGAACACCATTCTCAACATCGGCTTGACTGACACCGTTGCGGAAGGGATGATCAAGGCGACGAAGAACGAACGCTTCGTATGGGACTCGTACCGCCGCGTGGTCGAAATGTTCGGTACCGTGGTGATGGATATCGACGATGAAGCTTTCGAGCATCCGTTGGATGAATATAAAAAGAAAAAGGGCTATAAACTTGATATTGAAATGAGGGCGGAAGATTGGAAGGAAGTCGTCACAATCTATAAACAGGCATACAAAAAAGCATGCGGGAAGGATTTCCCCCAGGATCCATATCAACAGCTTTCGTTGGCGACCGAGGCGGTCTTCAAATCGTGGAACGGAAAACGGGCTGTGGCATACCGTCGCAAAGAGGGCATCTCGGATACGCTGGGGACCGCTGTCAATATTTGTACGATGGTCTTTGGCAATATGGGTGACGATTCGGCGACCGGCGTGGCGTTCACGCGTAATCCCTCGACAGGCGAGAAAAAGATGATGGGTGAGTACCTGCTCAATGCGCAGGGCGAGGATGTGGTGGCCGGCATCCGCAATACGGATGCGATCGAGAACCTCAAGAAGTACATGCCCCAGGCATACAAGCAGTTCATGGAAATCACTGCCCGTCTGGAAAAGCATTACACCGATATGCAGGATGTGGAATTCACCGTCGAACGCGGCACGTTGTGGATGCTCCAAACCCGTGTGGGTAAACGCACCGCCAAAGCGGCTGTGCAGATCGCTGTGGATATGGCGAATGAAGGCTTGATCACCCGTGACCAGGCTGTGATGCGCGTCACATCGGACCAGGTGGATGCCCTGCTCCATCCGCAATTCAATGATGAAGCCATGAACAAGGCCGAGAAGGAAGGCAAGTTCCTTGCGAAAGGCGTCAACGCCTCTCCTGGTGCCGCTGTCGGTCAGATTTACTTCGACGCGGATATGGCTGAGAAAATGGCAAAGGAAAAAGGTCAGGACACTATCATGGTACGCCCCTTTACCAAGCCGGATGATGTCCACGGCATGATCGCTGCCAAGGGGGTGCTGACCAGTGAGGGCGGTGCAACCTCCCATGCGGCAGTGGTGGCACGCCAGTTCGGCATCCCTTGCGTGGTTGGCGCCTCTGCCATCAAGATCGACCTTGAAAAACGCACGATGACAGTATCTGGAAACACGCTTAACGAAGGCGAATGGGTCTCGGTGGACGGCACGACTGGCAAGGTCTTTGCCGGTAAGATCCCCACCTCCGAGCCTTCGCTGGAAGAACAAAAGGAATTGATGACTCTGCTCAAGTGGGCGGATGAAATTTGTGCGCGCGGTAACGTCCGTGAAGCGGTTGCAAAAGGCTATCCGACCCGCGGTTTGCAGGTATGGGCGAACGCCGACTACCCGAAAGATGCCCGCCGTGCCCGTTCTTACGGCGCCGTAGGCATAGGTCTTTGCCGCACCGAGCATATGTTCTTCGAGCCGGAGCGCCTGCCCATTGTCCAACGCATGATCCTGGCGGAGACTAGTGAAGCGCGTACCGCTGCCCTGAACCTGCTTCTGCCACATCAGCGCAAGGACTTTGATGGGCTCTTCGAGGCGATGGATGGCTACCCGGTCATCATCCGTTTGATCGACCCGCCTCTACACGAGTTCATGCCTGACGAAGAAAAACTTCTTGAAGAAGTCATCACCATGCGCGTCAAAGGTGAGACAAAAGATCTGGCAGAGAAAGAAAAACTTCTCGAATCCATCAAAGGCATGCACGAATCCAACCCGATGATGGGCTTGCGCGGCGTACGCTTGAGCATCTCGATGCCTGAGATCGTGGAAATGCAGGTGCGCGCCATCTTTGAAGCGGCGGCCGATTGCACCCTGCGCGGCATCAAAGTCAAGCCGGAGATCATGATCCCGTTGACCGGTACGGTGAAGGAACTCGAATGGATCCAACCGCGCCTCGAACGCATCGGCAAGGCGGTGATGCAGGAGAAGAAGATCAAGTTTGCATACAAGTTTGGAACGATGATCGAAATCCCGCGCGCCGCAGTTACAGCGGACCATATTGCCACCCAGGCGCAATTCTTCTCCTTCGGCACCAACGACCTGACGCAGATGACCTTCGGTTATTCGCGCGACGATGCCGAACGCAACTTTCTCATCACCTACGTCCAGGAAGGCATCCTTGTCAAGAATCCTTTCCAGACTCTCGACCGCAACGGTGTCGGCAAGTTGATGTCCCGCGCCATCCTCGAGGGCCGCACCACCCGCCCCGAACTCGAAGTCGGCATCTGCGGCGAGCACGGCGGCGATCCCGAATCCATCGAGTGGTGCCACTTGATTGGCAACAACTACGTCTCCTGCTCACCTTTCCGCGTGCCGATTGCACGTCTTGCCGCAGCCCATGCAGCGTTGACTCATAAACCCGCAAAGAAAGCGCCGGTGAAAAAGGCGGCACAGAAAACTGTGAAAAAAGCTGTAAAGAAAGTTGTAAAAAAGGGAAAGAAGTAGTTACTCGACAAAGCGTAGGAAGACCTGGTTTCCCAGCAGCCTTCCGCGGCGTGTAAGCCTGAAGACCTCTGAGCCATCGGAGGTCTTTTTTTCGATGAGACCCACATGGAGGAGTTCGTCTATTTCTTTGGGGAAGACATCCAACAGCCCGCTTCCAAAACGGGACCGGAAGTCTGAGTCAGCGATACCGGCTTGTACCAGCCGGAGGTTGTTGATCATGTAGTCGGATATGTCATCTTTTTGAGACTGTTTGTGTTTGTTAACGGCGGCAGGGGTGAGTGGGTAATTAGTAATTGGTGATTGATAAGTGGTTAATCGCTCTATGTAAGTCTTGATTCGAAGCGCATTCGAGTAGCGATAGCCCCCGGCGTATCCATGTGCACCTGCGCCGAGACCGAGATAAGGAAGGGAGTGCCAATATTGCAGGTTGTGCCGACAGGCAAATTCTGGAAATGCGTCAAAGGTCAAAGGTCGAAGGTCATTGACCTTTGACCTTTGACCTTTGACTTGATTTGCCCAATTGGAAATCTCGTATTGCGCGTAGCCATATTGGTGTAAATAGTCCATTGCCCATTCGTACATATCAGCGGCGAGGTCGGAGTCGGGGATTGGGAGAAGCCCACGTTGGGACCATTTTCCAAATGGTGTGCCATGCTCGAGCGTAAGGGCGTAGGCAGAGATGTGTTCTGGCTGTAATTCCAATACTCGTTTGACGGTGGTTTGCCATGATTCAAGCGTCTGCTGAGGCAGGGCATAGATCAGATCGAGGTTGAGATTATTGAACCCGGCTTTTCTTGCGGACGAGACGGCTTCGATGACGGTGAAGAAATCGTGCGAGCGTTCGAGCATCCGCAGTTCTTCGGTGATCGAGGATTGCACGCCGAAACTGATGCGGTTGACGCCGGCTTTGCGGATCGCGTCTAGTTTTTCAGGCGAGATCGTGCCGGGATTGGCTTCGATGGTGATCTCGGCATCGGGGGAAATGCTAAAGGCGGAGGATAAGGCTGATATGACGGAGTCAATTTGAGTTCCAGAGAGAAGCGAAGGGGTTCCTCCTCCGAAGAAGATGGTGTTGGTGGATTGATAGTTTGTTAAATCGGGTATTTGTTTCCCGATGAATTCTATTTCTTTGATGAGGGCATCGACGTAGGCGGGAATCAGCGCTTCCTGCCCTGCATAGGTGTTGAAGTCACAATACGCGCAGCGGTGGGTGCAGAATGGGATGTGGAGATAAACGGAAGTGTCAGTTATCATGTGCGAGACATCGGGTTTTTTGGCAAACCGATGAGTAATGCAATGGGCCCAAGGATGAGAATCCACATGGCGGTGCCGAGCCCGAATCGGTCGGCGAGGACGCCGATGAAAAGCGGAAGGAGTTTCACAAGCGGGTCGGTGACGGCACCGATTGCCATGACGCTGGCGCTCTGACCGGGCAGGCTGGAGTATAACCGCCCTTGTAGGATGGGGTACCAACCAGTATTGAAGAGATTGACAAGAATGACCAAAATGATTTTGGGAATAAAGCCGGGCGCGAGCATAAAGCCGATGAAAGCAATGGCGTTAAGAAGGGCAGTGCGGCGCAGGTATTGAAGGGTGTCTTTTTGTTTATCCACATAAGGGATGAAGAGGAAATCTGTGATGAGACCCATGACAAGCCAGATGGTAACAGCGATGCCTGCTTGAGTGGTGGTCATGCCAGCGACATCCACAAAATAGAGGGCAAGGAAACTGAACAGCACATCGAGCATCAGGTCGGCGAATTCGAGCAGGATCAGCCAGCGCCAGATCTCTTTGCGTTTGAGTGCGCTGAATGCGGCTTTGAACCCGTCGAATACTTCCTGCATGGACGGAAATGGTGTTTCCTTTTTATCGGCGGGGAGAAAGCGGATGGCAATGAAAAGGCTCAAGGTCGAGATGGAAGCAAGAAACGCATACGTCCCGCGCCAACCCAAACCGAGATAAACAAACAGGCCGAGGAGCAGAGGGCCGGTCACAACGCCCAGAGAACCTGCAAATGTCCAACGTGCCATGTTTTGTTCGTGGCGGGATTCATCGCTATCCATGAGGTTGGCTTGCGAGAGGTTGACGTATGCGCCTGAGGAGGGGTTGAAAAGGATGAAGGATGAAAGCAGAAGGATGAAGGAAAAACTGGCGGATGTGAGGAAAAGGGAAACCGTGAAAAACAAACCGCCGACAATGATAAGCAAGCGCCTGCGCCACACATCGCCAAGGATGCCGATGAAGGGTTCGATGAAAGCGGCGATTATCCCCGGTACGGAAAGGGCGAAACCGATCTGGGAATAGGTCAGGTTGAGATCATCGCGGATCAGGGGCCAGGCGGTTTCTCCAACGCCAAAGACGAGTTCGTCGAGGAATTCGATCAGGAGGTAGGTGAAGTTCATGGGGAAGAATGAGGACTGAAGGATGAAAGTGGAAAACGGAAAACGTAAAACGTAAAAAGAGGTTTAGGGTGAAAGCCTGAGCCTTGCGACGATGGCGGCGGGGATTTCGCTGAACTTGCCGCCCCAGCCAAGTGGAGTGGATTGCGGTGTTTCGGGCGGAAAAGCTCGTTCTTCGAAGCCATCGAGGATGAAGCCGTTTTTGAAAGCGAGGTTCAAGTAGTATTGAAGCGGGCGTTCGAAATAGATTTGCGGCTTTGGTTGGTTTCGCAATGCCAGTCCGCGGGCGGAGTAGGGAGTCATATACCGCGAGATTTTCACGGAGTAAATAGTTTTAATCTCGCCATCGTCAATTTCTTCGACGACATGCATGGAGGTGGCGTTGTTGAAACAGGGATGGGTGATGGAGAAGACGAAGGTACCGCCGGGTTTGAGCAATTTGGGCAGTGCCCGAAATAAAGGTTCTACGTCCGCCATGTCGAAGAGCGCCATGTTGGAAAGAGCCGCGTCGAATCTGACTTCGCCAAGGGAGAGAAGCTGATCTTCATTGGTCGCGTCGAGGACGTGAAGAGTAATTAGTGATTGGTAATTGGTAAGCCGGTTTTTGGCGTATTCGATCAGATTGGCAGAGAAATCGAAGGCGGTGACTTGGCAACCCATCTCGGCGAGACGGCGGGTGGTTAAGCCATTCCCGCAGGCAATGTCTAGGATCGTGTCACCCGGCTTCGGGTCCAGTAATGAGGCGAGAGCGGGCCAGCACAGGATGTTGAAAAAATCATTCCCTTCGTTGCCCATGCGGGTATCCCAAACCTCGGCGTTCGCGTCCCAGGCTTCCTTTGTGGTTTGGTTAAGGTTTTCCATCCGCCTGTTTTACCACAGAACGAAATGCCTTCTGGATTGTTAATCCAGTAGAATCATCAAAATTTCCTTCAGGAGAGTCCCATGGACAAGGAACGGAAGCGCGCGCAATGGGGGTGGTACTTGTACGACTTCGGGAATTCCGCTTATGCGGCGGTGGTATTGTTGGCGATCTATTCGGCATATTTCAAGAATGCAGTGGTTGGCGGTGCAGAGGGCTCGCGCTTGTGGGGTGTGGCCGTGGGCATTGCCATGCTGGTCAGCGCGATCATCGCGCCCATCCTGGCTGTCATTGCCGACCATTCGGCGTTCAAAAAGCGGTTCCTGTTTTTTTTCTCCTCTCTTTCCTGGGTTTTCACCGGCTTGCTGTTCTTCGTTCAAAAGGGAGATATCTTTCTTGGTATGTTGTTTTTCATCCTTGCCGAGATCGGATATCGCGCCGGGCAGGTTTTCTACAACTCCCTGTTGACCGATGTCGCCGAACCACATGAGATCGGGCGTGTCTCCGCGAATGGGTGGGCGATCGGTTCGTTGGGGGGAATCCTCTGTCTTTTACTGGTGCTCCCCGCCATCGTAATGATAAAAGGAACCGACCTGCCTGTGCGAGGCGCATTCGTGTTCACAGGCATTTTCTTTCTACTATCCGCCCTGCCGACCTTTTTATGGGTAAAGGAAAAAGGCGAGCGCAAACCCCTGCCTGCGGGGATGAATTATTTCAGCCTGGCATTCAGCCGCCTGGGACGTACCTTCGGTTCGGTTCGATATTTCAATGAATTTCTCAAATTCATTCTCGCATTTCTGATCTTCAACGACGGCATTGTAATGGCATTGGATTTCGCCGCCATTATCGGCTCGGTCTTGTACGGCATGGATCAAACCCAACTTATTATCCTGATGATCGTTGTCCAGGCGGCAAGTGTGGCGGGAGCGTACCTGGCTGGAATCTACGGAGAACGCGCGGGATTGATGCGTGCTTTGTACGTATCCCTCGTCTTGATGATCGCTTCGGTGGTATGGATGTATTTCAACCAGACCCTGATCGGATTTTTCATCATTGCCTCGCTTGCCGGGACGGCTCTGACGGGGGTGCAGGCAATTACGCGTACGATGGCGGGTGTCTTCGCGCCCAAAGGGCAGAGTGCGGAGTTCTTTAGTTTCTTTGCCATTGCAGGGAAAACGTCTTCGTTTATCGGTCCGACCTTGTATGGCTTCCTTGCAGCAGGTGTTGCCCAGCGGCTTGAAGGACAGGGGATGGATATCTTGCTTGCTGAACAGGCGGGTCAACGCGCGGGAATCATTTCCATTGGCGTGTTCCTCGTTGTTGGGTTACTGGTCTTGATGACCGTCAGTGAAGGGCGCGCGCGCAAGGCTGCTCTTGAATACGCCCCGGCTGATTAATGTCGCAAAGAGCTTTTACTTCCCCGGGCCGCAGACTGGTGCGGAGAGTTTTGCACTGGATGGCACGGCCCGCATTCAGTCTCGTTTCACGGCTCGAGATCAATGGCAAGGAGAATCTCCCAAAATCCGGTCCGTTGATCCTGGTTGGGAACCACTTTAGTTTTGTAGACCCGGTGGCTTTCGTCCGCGCTGCACCATGGGAGATCGAGTTTCTCGGTGGCGCGGAAACCCCTAATGCACCTTTTGCCACGCGTATCATCCCTTTATTGTGGGGCTATCATCCGCTGTACCGGGGTACAGGCGCGAAGGATTCGATCCGCGCTGCTGAAGGCATTCTCAAACAAGGTGGTGTGCTGTCGATCTTCCCAGAAGGAGGTAGTTGGGCGGATGTGCTTCGCCCGCCGAGACCCGGTACCGCCTTTCTCGCCGTGCGGACGGGGGCGCCTCTGATTCCCATTGGGCTGGTTAACATGCGGGAGGTTTTCCCCAGCCTCAAACGTGGTCGCCGCGCAAAGATACAGGTCAATATCGGCAAGCCCTTCGGTCCATTCAAAGCCGAAGGGCGCGGACAGCAACTCCGCGAACAACTTGACGAAATCGGTCACGAGATCATGCGCCATATTGCGGAGCAACTTCCACAGCAGGCGCGTGGACATTATTCCGACGATCCCGCCATTCGAGAGGCTGCGAAAGGCACCGAGATCTATCCCTGGGCAGATAAGGTCGAGGGTGAAGTCATTGGGATCCCGCGTTAGCTAAGAGTTGGCAGACTCCAACTTCTGGAGTCTGCCTCAGATTTGTCATGGTACAGGAATTCTAATTTTTACACGGCGTGCTATAGTGAATCCGGGCAGGGGAGTTTTTCCCTGTCGCAGGTATTCGCATGAACACACCAAAAGTTTTCCGAAAAAATATCACCGTCGGGCTTGTCCTTGTCTTTGTGGTTGCCCTTCTTGTTCCAGCTGGGAATGCAGGCGCAACTCCGAGTAGAGTATTCAGCCAGATCAGTTTTGTCCCTAATATCGAAACTGCAGGTGTTGTAGTGACGGGCGCGGGATTGCCCGCGTCCGCGCAGATGGCGTACCGCCGAGCAGGGGAAACAAACTGGCGTGCAGGTCATAATCTCGTCCGTATCAAGGACGGGCGGCTGGTAGGCAGTCTCTTCAACCTCACTTCTGCTTCAAGCTATGAAGTCAAGGTGACGGATGGGACAGGGGAGATCGCCGGTTCGTTTACAACACAAGCGGATGAGTTGCTGTTCACACCAACAAGTGTAATTTACGTCAACGACGATGCGGCTCCAGGCGGAGACGGTTCGATTGCTGCGCCATTCCGCACGATTCAAGAAGGCGTCAACCGCGCCTTGCCGGGGAGTCAAGTTCTCGTAGCAGACGGGGTGTACAAAGAGTCGGTCACGTTTCCGGCTTCGGGAAGCCCTGGAAATTGGATCCAGGTCCGGGCGGAGGGTGGAGGCGCAGTCCTCGACGGGTCGGATATCATGGCTCAAGATGTGTGGACATCGTACGAGTCCAAGCCTTATATCTGGTACACAAAAATCGGATATTGGATCAAGTATCTCGCGCGCGACGGCAAGAGGATGTATCAGTACGACGACCTGAACGGTCTGCTCGATGGGCGTGCTCATACCGGTGTGCCGATGAGCGAAGGGTGGTATTACGACCCGAACACGGGAAAGTTATATGTGCGAACCCAACAGGAACCGAAAAAATATACCTGGAACCTGCCGATCTATAATCGCGCTTTCTATGTAGATGGGCGTGATTGGATCTGGATCGAAGGTTTCGAGATGCGTTTTTATGGCACGGGCTATGGCTGCGGTGCATGCTTGAAAGACGCTTCGCATATTGTGGTGCGCAAGAATCGCATCCACAACATGCAGAACCCGGTCTTCCTGGAATGGTCCGGTGCGGAAGGACGCGGGGATGATACGCGCATCGAATACAACGAAATGTATGATGTGCTCGATAGCCCCTGGTCGTGGAATGCGCAAAAAGGGACATCGATGGAATCCATTGCCATCGTGCTGCGCGGGCATAACGGCGCCATCGTGCGCGGAAATACCATCCACCATTATTTCAACGGAGTCTATACAAGCTCATCGGGAGCACTCGATAACCCTGGTGTAATGTTCGATGCCGACATCTACAACAATCGCGTCTATGCCATCGGGGACGATGCTTTCGAGCCCGAAGGCACGTGTGTCAACCATCGTTTCCGAAATAACGCCATCGATTCAACCTTGGTGGGAATCTCACTTGCTCCGGTCACCATGGGTCCGGTCTGGGTGCTGCGCAACACCTTTGCCAATTTCACCGGCAGGAGCGTAAAGTGGGACCGGTACTCGGACGGTTGGGTATTTATGTACCACAACACCAGTTGGACGAATTTCAATGCGCCAAACGCTGTGGAGTTCATCAGCCCTGTGCGCAATTCAGTCCTGCGGAATAATATCTTTCAGGGCGGCATTTATTCTGTCGAAGCGCGAACCCCCGGCGCGTTCGGCCATGATTGGAATTATGATAATTGGAGTACGGGCTTTGGTTCGCGCTTCAAATGGGAGGGGATGGATTATCCCAACCTCAATCAATTCTGCCGTGCTTCGGGCTTGGAATGCAATGGGCATGAATCCGCTCCCAACTTGACAAACCCGGCTGGCGGTGACTTTTCACTTCTATCGACAAGCGCCAACATCGACCGCGGATTGTTTATACCGGGCATCAACGACGGCTTTTATGGCGGCGCACCTGATATCGGCGCAATTGAATCGTTTATTATTACGACCCCTGTTGTTTCATCTCTGCTCCGTGCAGACGTGAATCCCACTGGCGCTTCCATAGTCAATTTCAACCTGGTTTTCTCAAAACCAGTCACCGGTGTTGATGTTGGCGATTTTGTTCTCGCTGCAGACCCATCCATCACAGGGGCGACTATTCTTTCAACGACCCCGGTCAGTGAATCGAACTATATTGTCAGTGTCAACACAGGTTCTGGCAATGGAAATCTCCGACTCGATCTGCTGGACGATGATTCGATCCGCGATTTAAACGGAACTCCGCTTGGGGGCATCGACACGGGGAACGGCGGATTTAATTCCGGAGAGTCTTATTTCATTGACAAGACCTTACCTTTTGCAAGTAGCATACTGCGCGTGGATCCAAGCCCCAGCAATGCGGACCTGGTGCATTTTGCAGTCAATTTTTCGGAGAATGTCTCGGGGGTGGATGCGGGAGATTTTGCTCTCACTACATCCGGCTCGATTGCGAATTATTCCATTACCGAAGTTCTCGGCTCAGGGAATTCATATTCTGTAACCGTAAATACCGGTGCTGGGGATGGAACCCTGCGCCTCGACCTTGCCGATAACGATTCGATCCTCGATGAAACCTCTTTACCCCTCGGCGGATCCGGCGTCGGGAATGGGAATTATTCTTCGGGTGATGTGTATGTGATCAACAAGTTCGCCCCAAGCGTGACCTCTGTCTTGAGAGTCGACCCAAGCCCTACTGCCGCCGGAAGCGTGCGCTTCACGGTCAATTTCTCCGAATCCGTTACCGGCGTGGACGCGGCTGATTTTGCATTGACAGTTACCGGCGTGTCTGATGCGGGAGTTGCATCCGTCAGCGGTTCAGGGACATTTTATACTGTCACAGTTTTCACTGGGAATGGTAATGGTACTCTCAGACTCGATCTGCTCGACAATGATAGCATCCTCGATGCAGGCATGTCGCCTTTGGGCGGTGCTGGTCTGGGAAATGCGAATTTCTTTGGCGGTGAGACCTACACAATTGACCGTGCCGCGCCGTTGATCCAGACGATGACCTTCTACTCGGATGGGGCACATGACGGTTGGACTTTGGAATCGAAAGAGACTAGCAATAAGGGTGGTACGATGAACGTCAACTCTGCATCATTGCGCGTGGGTGATAACGGGCAGGATAATCAATACCGATCGATAGTGCATTTCCCCACGTCTACTTTGCCGGATAACGCGGTGATCACGCAGGCGATCTTGACCCTGCAATACGAAACGGTCGTTGGGACAAATCCGTTCAAAACCCATCGCAATATCTGGGTGGACATCCGCCAGGGTGCATTCGGCAGTTTTGGTCCGTTACAGATCGGCGCGTTGCAGATTTCAGATTTCCAGGCACCGGCTTCGTTATACACCGCAGGCACGATCCTCGATAACGCCGTCGGCGGCTGGTATTGGGCGAACCTGGACGCCAAAGCCCTGCCTCTGATCAACCTGAAAGGGGCAACCCAAGTCCGTCTCGGCTTTTTGCTCGATGACGACGACGACCGCAAGGATGATTATGTCTCCTTCTTGAGCGGTAATTACGCTGTAACGTCTGCGAGACCGCAATTGATCGTCAAATACTACGTACCCTGAGCGCCTGGCGTATTTGTAACCATTACTGAGCCCAAAAAAGTCTCTTCCATTCAAGATGAAAGAGACTTTTTTATTATCAAGATCGATTCTTGGCTAATATCGTCCGACTGCCTGTATCATCTGAAAACTCTGGAAGGCAAGCAAACCGAAAAGAAATGCCATGTAAACGCTGCCCATGACAACCAGACCTAACATGGCGAGTGCGCCGCCTGTGATGACGGATATCCATAGCGAGATGCGAATGCCGTTCCATGGGTCGCGTTGGATAAGAAAATAGCGGGAGACGTGTCCGCCATCAAGGGGATAGACAGGTAGGAGGTTGATGGCACCCCAGAAGATGTTAACCCATAAGATCGTGATAAAGATATCGGTCAGGATGCCGTTGAAGGCGGGGATGAAGACAATGGGGAAGGGGATGAATCCAAGAATGGTGGAAAGGATGATTTCGCCGCCAAGTACTGCACCGACAGCGAGGGAAAGACCGGCTAAGGCGAATCCGGCGAAAGGTCCGGCAAGGGAGACGAAGATGTGTTGATTTGGGGTAAGCCCCACACTGGCATACCCACCTCCCCAAGGCATGGATTCAGGCACGGTCAATCCACCAGTCATGTGTAAAAGGATGTGCGATGACTGACCAAACCTGCGAAAGGCGAATGCATGTCCCAGTTCGTGGACGAGAATGGAGATGAAAACAACGATCACCCAAACAACGATCATAAGCGGATGCCCCGAATTGCTGCCGAGCAGCAGGGCGATCACCCAGAATAAGGGGTGGACTCGCACGGGAATCCCGGCGATGGAAAATTGCAGGTCAAAGCGGGTGGGGGAGACGGTTTGAAGCATGTCCGCGAGTATAACATCGAGCAGAACTTCTGGAGATTATAGAGAAGCAGCGATTAAACGAAAAACCCCATTGCAGGGGTTTGTGGGCGCACAGGGACTCGAACCCCGGACCTCATGTGTGTGATACATGCGCTCTAACCAACTGA
>ERZ761607.1575-NODE-1575-length-27760-cov-74.551236_pt1 | contig 27760 bp, 26 predicted proteins | sample MGYA00511164_ERZ761607 | MGnify/ENA primary metagenome ERZ761607 (study PRJEB28899, sample SAMN02445080) | bioreactor sludge metagenome | biome: EBPR sludge | place: Australia: Brisbane, Thorneside Wastewater Treatment Plant | collected 2011-06-22 ... | reverse complement strand
CGCCTATATCTGGTTGGCTTGACGCGGATCACCTCAATTGTGAACACACCCTAGTGGCCGATCTACTTGATCGCCTTCATGGCAACGTCTGACCCCTTCGAGCCGGCCTGACCGGCTGCTTTAGTGCCTTCGGATAGGCCCTGAACTGCACCGGCAGCACGGATGCCCACCCAGCTCAATGCCGCCACCCAGAATCCCGGCAGCACGATGAACATCGCCGCCATGACGAAGTTCAGCAGCATGTCGCCAAATGCATTGTTGAGGCCCATCAGCGGATTGAAGTTGCTGTGCGGCGAGTTCCAGCCGTAGAGCGCATCGAGAATGGTGCTGTCGATCCAGCGCGCCAACTGGAACCAGAAGTCCACGAAGAACAGCGCGAACTGCACACAGCTCACCGTCACCACCGCCTTGAGGTCGTAAGTGCCGATCACCAGCACCAGCGGAATGCAGATGACCATCGCCATCTTCAGGAATGACAGCACCATGGGCAACGCCTGGCGCACGACATCCATCGCCGGAAAGAAGCCCAGCGAGCCGACGGTGAGTCCCAGATCGGATGCGCCGCGCGTGACGATGTTGGGCAACGTCTTGTCGATCTGCCCGCCGTAGTCGGTGTAGACCTGTCCTTGGTTCATGGTCTGCTGGCGCGGTGAGGCCACGGCTCGAATCACCGAGTCATCCACCTGCGTCTGCGACATGAAGCCTGCCCATTGGCCGAGGCGGGACAAAAGTCCTGGATCGACCTGGGCCAGCAGGCGCGCACGCAGGCCCTCGTTCCCACTGGACCACCATTGCTGGCACGTTGGATACCCACCATCAACGACACCCCCGAGCGGCGCGGCCGGAGCACCTGAACAACCGCGCGGTCGCCAATGACCCCGCCCGATCTGCGCCGCGACCTGTCGCCCCTCGCGCTTCCGGTGCTGCTGCTCGCCGTGTTCGTGATGCCCATCGGCATTTCGGGAACAGCCGTCGCGCTGCCCCGCATCGCCCTTGATCTGGGCACCAATCCGATGCTGCTGCAGGGCGTGGTCAACGGATTCAACGGGGCGTTCGCCCTCTTCATGCTGTTCTGGGGCGTCATGGCCGACCGGATCGGCTACCGCATCACCTTTGTCGTCGGCACGACACTGATGGTGCTGGGTTCGGTGATCAGTGCGATGGCGCCGAACCTCTGGATTCTCGACATCGGGCGGATACTCTGCGGCATCGCCGGCGCGGCCATCTTCGCCGGTGCCTCGGCGATCCTCGCCAACGGCTTTCCGCCCGCGGCGCGGGGCCGCAACTTCGCGCTCTTCGGTACGACGCTCGGACTTGGCGGAACGGTGGGTCCGACGTTGGCCGGCTGGCTGATTCCTTTGGTCGGCTGGCAGGGTGTGTTCCTTGTGTATGGCGCCGTGGCGGGAGGCGCGCTGCTGCTGTGGCGCCACCTGCCGCACATTCCGCGGACCCACACCCCGGGCGGACACTCGATCGACTTCTCAATCCTGCGCAATCCGATGTTCTTTGCGTATGCGCTGGTTCCTGTCGCCGACGCGATCGGGTTCATGACACTGTTTACCTATCTGCCGGTGGCGCTGAGCGCGATCTATCGCATGTCTACGCCCGCGGCCGGCACGATGCTGATGCTGATGCTGATGACCGTGCCGATCTTCGTTAGCCCGATGCTGGTGGCGGCGACGATGAAGCGCTTCCCTCGCCTCACTGCCATGAAGGTGATCTATACCTCGTTGGCAGTGCTGCTCATCGGCGACTTCGGCATGTACGTGCTCGACGCCGACGCGCCCATCGCCTGGCTTGTGGCGCCGATGATCCTTCTCGGCTTCGCCTGGGGTTTGCCAGCAGGTTTGGTGGATGGTGCGGCCCTCGGCGCGGTGCGTCCGGAGAGCAGCGGCACTGCAGCAGGTGTCCTGAATTTCCTGCGCCTCGGCAGCGAGGCGATCACCATTGGGGTGTACGCGGTGGCCGTTCACGCAGTGATCAGTCACCTCATCCCGGATGCGACCACGGCTGATGCCGTCGCTGCCGGCGCTGGCGACCACGCGGCGGTATACGCCGAGGCCTTCCGTACCGTGCTTGGCGCCGTGATCACCCTGACTGTGGCGACGATCATCGCGATCGCGATCTGCCACCGCCACGGCCTTCGACAGGCAGCGCGCGATAGCGTGCCGTGCACAGTGGAGGCGTGATGCCCGAAATGACGCGCCATCTCATCCGAACTCGCTACGACCACCGTCCCAAGGAGGACAACGATGAGCATTTCTTCAATTGGTGGTGGCCCCGTTCCCCCGTTGAACCCCGCAAGGACAAAGGCACGCCGAAACAAAATGCCGAGGGCTACCCACCGGCGGCGGCACCGGGCGCTGTTGTGAACATCAGTCCCGAAGCCCGCAGCATCGCGGAGTTGGCGGCAAAGGGTCTCCTCATGGCCAGCACGCGCCCGGGAGAACTTCCACTCTCGGCGCAGTTGTCCGGAACGTATCGGCCACCCGCGGCTGCGGTGGCGCGAGACTCCATCACCGAAACACAGTTCGTGCAAATGCTGCGTGAGCTTGGGGCCTCGGAAGAGCAAGCATCTCAGATGCTTCAAGACTTCGATCGGGACGGCAACCGCACCGTGTCCCAATCGGAGTTCCTTGGAGCCGTCGCGCGAACCATTTCACCCGGCGCAGACGTGGCTTCGCAGGCATTGCTCCGGCTCCTGGATGCCACCGGCAAGCGAGACGGCGTCGTTGACCAGTTCGAGATCCTGAATCTGAACACAGCGTTCGCTGCCAAGCAGCGCGAGTAGCCGAGCGCTTGGTGCCGGAATGGTCTTGGTCCGCTCGATGCTGTTGCGACAGTGGTATTGGGCGTTCAAAGCATTGCTTTGGTCCCGCGTATCAGCGGTCCACCACCGACTCAGCATGCGACCGCAGATCGATTGATGTCCTTGCTGTTGTCCGAAACGTGTCTCGACATGCTGCCGGGGAATAGGTCGTATGCCACTGCGATGCCTTCCGTGCGGGATTGTCCATACACATAGTACCGAGGTGCACGTCTCCACTTCTGGGGGCCACAAAGGAACCAAACCATGTCCAAACTCAGTGGAAAGATTGCTGTCATCACCGGCGGCAGCAGCGGCATCGGCCTCGCCTCGCCTCGGCGAAGCGTTTCGTAGAAGAAGGCGCCTATGTGTTCATCACAGGCCGGCGCAAGTCGGAACTCGACAAGGCGAAGGCTGAAATCGGCCGCAACGTCACGGCATTTGAGGGTGACGTTGCCAATCTCGCCGATCTCGATAGGTTGTATGAAACCGTCAAGGCGGAGAAGGGTTCCATCGATGTGATCGTTGCGAACGCCGGCTTCGTCGAGTTGGTGACGCTGGCGGATGCGACCCCTGAGCACTTCGACAAAACGTTCGGCGTCAATGCGCGCGGCACCTGCTTCACGGTGCAGAAGGCGTTGCCACTTCTGAACGGCGGCGCTTCGATCGTTCTCATCTCGTCGACCGCTCATTTGATCGGATCGCCACCTCACACGACCTACTCGGCGAGCAAGGCGGCCATTCGCTCCTTTTCCCGGAGTTGGGCGGCCGAACTCAAGGGCCGTGGAATCCGTGTCAACACATTGAGCCCGGGACCGATCGACACACCGATCATTGATGCCCAGGTGAAGACCAAGGAAGAAGCTGACGCGATGAGGGCAATGTTCGCCGAAATGCTTCCGCTCGGCCGCATCGGTCGGCCCGAGGAGGTGGCGGCCGGAGTGCTCTTCCTCGCTTCGAGCGACAGCAGCTTCTCGACGGGGATCGATCTCGTGGTGGCCGGCGGTCAGACGAGCGTCTGAACTGTTCCGCATTACGTGCTTCACGAATGCTTTCGATGCGCGCGACTCTAAGGTGCGATGCCATGGCCGATCTTCCCTATCGAAGTGCTTTGATCATCGGTGCGGGGCCTGGCATCAGCTCAGCGCTTGCGCGGAGCCTAACCGGGCTCGGCGTGATCGTCAGCTTGGGGGCGCGTAACGTCGAAAAGCTGGCAACACTGGTGGAGGAAACTGGTGCCAGGCCGTTCACCGTGGACGCTTCTCAAGCGGACTCCGTCGCGGCGCTGTTCGACCGTGTGAGCGCGGATACGGGTGACCCAGAGATCGTGATCTTCAATGCCGCAGCGCCTTTGCGCGGGCCGCTGGCTGAGCTTGATCCGCTTGGCGTCCAGCGGTCGATCGCCACTACGGCGTTCGGCGGCTTCCTGGCGGCTCACCATGCTGCCAGAACGATGGTGCCCCGGGGAAGCGAATCGGCTTGCCGCATGAGGTCGGTTCGGTCGTCGCCTTTCTTGCTTCCGACGAAAGTTCGTACATGACGGGGTCGGAGATCGTGGTGGATGGTGGTTGGCTGGCGATATGAGCCTGGCATCAAGGCCCGCGTTTCGGTGATTTCATCTGCGCAGTTGCACTGCATGCGGCCACCATGCCCTTCTATCCCCAGATTTTCTGGCGCCTGCCGCTGGGGACTCGGCAGAGGGTGAATTCATGGAGCTGCGCCATCTACGATTCTTCATCGCCGTAGCCGAGGAACTCCATTTCGCGCGCGCAGCCGAAGCCGAGCACCAACGCCATTAAGAACAACGCGCCGAGGCCGATCCGCAACGTCTTCACATGCGCCTGCAGGTGCGCGATCTCGTTCTTGAAGCGGCTCATCCAGGCCCCCGCTTGGTTGTGCGACGGGCTGTCCAGTAGCCTGAGCGCGTGATGAGGTCACGGCCTCCCACATGGACGGCCAGTGCCGGATGCCGCAGGGCGAGCCGCCACTGGAGTTGCCGATACAACCAGGTGTCGGACCGCCCGCGCTTCTGTCGGCGCAGGAAGCCGCCACCGACGAAGATCCCCACGGCGATGGCGACCACGATGCACGTGGGCGCCATCGCAATGCTGCGGGTCAGCCAGGCCAGAAGCAGGCCCAGCACCAGGCCGGCCGCTGCCGAGAGGCCGGCGCAGACCCACAGCTCATCGGCAGTGAGTCCGCGCACGACCACGGGCTGGTGGTTCAGGCGATGCGGCAGGAACGTCACCAGTCCATCGCGCGGCGTCTCCAGCGCGTTTGCCACGGCCAGGCCTCCTTACAGGATGCCCGTCGCCCGGGTGAGCAGCCAGATGCCAACCACCAGCAGGATCGCGCCCACCGCCACGGTCAGACCGAACTGGCCCCAGGTCGCGCGGCCGGTGTGGATCTCGGAGTAGCGCGTGTAGGCGTGGTAACAGACACCGATGAACATCGAGGCGATCACGAGCAGCGCGATCAGCGTCACGATGTCGAAACCGTAGTTCTGCAGCGTCTGAATGATGCCGCTGCCGGTGCCGCGCGACGGGTCCTCCAGCGTGGGCAAGCCCTGGGCGAAGGCCGAGAGCGGCATGCTCACGGCGGCCAGCGCAACGATCGGCGCGAGGATGCGGGAGAAGACGCGATGAGAAAAGGACGGAACGTTCATGGCAGTACCTTTCGTGGCGGTTAACGCCGCCTCGATGGCGTTCAAGAAGGCGCTGATCGAGCGCGCCCTGGGCGCCGAGCTGGGCCATCGCCTGCAGCACACAACTGGAAGGAGGCGATGAATCAGTTCGCGATCCTCTACGAAGAGCGGTTCACCAGGACCGTCGCGTAGGATCAAGACCGACTTTTCCACCGCGTCGGTCGGTCCGTCGTAAGCGCCGACCGCCGCCGTGGAAAAGTCTCAGCGCCCCGAACACAGAAATTCGGACACTCCCTACGAAACCCAATCAAGATGGGTTTGCCGGGCACATGCTTTGATCTTCGCGAGCTGCCAAGAGCAGGGTCAACCGCAGACGAAAAAAAGCCCGCAACATGCGGGCATCATCGACTACTGGAAGTAGTCAGAGTTCGTCGTCTTCGTCCTCGTCTTCAAGCGCCAGTTTGTAAGCCTCCAGCAGTTTGATGATTTTGCCGAGCTCCTTTGCCCCGATCTCGCCGGTAGCTAGCAAGCGATAGCTCATAGATTTGCCAAACTTCCCACTGGCTACTTCCTGTTCACCTACAGGCAGCGCAGTCTGAAGCGTCGCAGCGGTAACAGGCACCGATTGCAACGGCATGCTCGGCGGCGATTGCCTCGGTAGTACCGGCTCGGCAACCTTGCGCTCGACAACGGTAACTTCTTCCATAGGAATACCCGTTTCACTTCCTTCGACGAAGACCCACCACGCGCCCTCATGTTCCGTCTTACCACGGACGCGCCGAGGCGCATCCATGCGAAGCACGCCGGACGACTCCCATTGAACGAGGTCACCAACGTCGACAGACACAGCTCCGACACCTGCCAATCCTTCGCTCTGGATTGACTTCTTCGGCTCAGGCGAAGGAATCTTAGACCCTTCGAACACGTTTGCAAAGGCCAGGGTCCCACGGAAATCCTGAATGAAAGCCTTGAGGGTTTTAGGATTGAAGTCAAATTCCTTCTGTAGATAAAAACCCAGCGAATGGTCAGATGGCAGGTCCGTTGCGTACTTAGCCAAGATCAACGAATACAGCTTCGGCATCGTTGCGCACTCGCGCAGAGCCAGCAATCGAGCCGGCGATGTCGGCTCGTCCAGCAGGATCGTCAGTGCTCGATCTGTCAAGCGGACATGGCGGTTCTCGCTTCGGCCTTCGTCCTCTAGCAGCCCGAACTGGATAAGGGTTGCCACGGTTTGCCGGCCGCCGCTGCTCGACTCCGAATAACCGAAATGCTTGATAGCGGATGCCACTGGAGCAGAACTCTTGCGCTCCTCCCGGTGGAACGCGCGCGCCTTTTCAATGGCGTCCTCTAACCCCATCACCGGATACGAAACGCCTCGACCGATCTTCTTGCCGCCGTCACCCTTCGCTGCTACCTGCTCATCTGCCATACAAGCCTCCTTCGGAAGACTCAAATGTAACCGTCAAGCAAGGCTTACGCAAGGCATATCAGTTCTTTAAAGTCTTCAGTCAGTTCTCAATCATTGACCCATTCCTTCGGGCGCTGCTAGACTCAGCCACCCGATCGTTGGAGATGTTCATGAGAAGACGAGACGGCCCCGGTGAGAAGTTCGCCGTAACCGGGGTGGAAGAGGACGGTCCCTGTGATGCCGCGTCCGGCAAGATCAAGCATCACAGGGGCCTGAGGCGAACCGACGCTTAGGGCGGTTAACCAACCCGCCTACGACCCGAACGTTGGTTCGGCGAGACGACCTCAATCGCGAACGTGATTGAGGGTTTGATGGTGACGTTACCGCGGCCCGACGGACCGTCAGAAGCGACTCCAACTCTGGGGAGAGTGATGGGATTTTAGGTCTCAGGGAGTTGCTTCGCAAGGAAGGGCCGCGCTTTGACGGAGACTCAACATGGTCATCTGTTCTTACCCGCGCGCCGTGCACGTAGTTCCGTACACCCGCTTCCGCCGTGGCCGGCTGGAGCATGTGCGTGAACACTGCCGCAGCTATCCCCGCTAAGTCGCTCGCCGACTAGCGACAGGCCCATAGGCGGCCAACTATCGACCCATGTGCGCGCCCCGGACCCAGGAGGAACCGGGGCGACCATCCTTTGTGGTGGCTGCGGCGCGGTAGACACACCGCAACTACGGGACGCTCAAGCTGATTGCAGTACGCCTCGACGTTGACGTCGCACATCGTGCCAATGCGCCACGGTCGACTGCATCTCTTCATCTATGAAGTCCGGCGATGGAGGTCCGATTGAGCGCGATGCAAGCGATGGAAGCACGACACTGAGCTGACGATCGCGGGCACAAAAAAGACAGTTCCCGGCCGATTGCGTTTGATCGTTAACGACCGAGGTACACGGCGGTAATCTGTTCGCGGTCGTGGCCCAACTCGCGTGAGATGGAAAGCCGTGCTTCGCGGTCCACGCTCTTCTGATCTGGCGCCAAGTCCTTTGATCGGGGACCGCCTGCTGCCGGTGCCTTCTGCCCTGTCAGCTCAAAGTAGCGCCTTTGCGCGTAGGCATGATCGATTTGCGGCGCGCATGACAGGCATTTCGCGCTGGTCGGATGCAAGACCTGCCTGCTAGACCTCCCCCGTGCGCGCGCTGAACATCGATTGCCGCTCCATGCAGTCTCACTGCAGCCCAAGCATCCTGTGGGGCAAATCGTGGGGGAAATACAGGCCCCCAGGCCGATAGTCTACGGAGATCAAGCACTTGCAGCGCATCTCGCGCTTCAGGTGCAAAACATCGAATAGACGCCCATGACGCACCAAGCCGCACCAGTAATCTGCAAAGCCTGCGTAGTCAGTGGGCGGCTGTTCCTGATGCAGGCGCATGGCGGGTTGCCGCCGGTCTGCGCATTCATTTCGCCAGGACATCCTTTAAGTGGAAGAACCTGCGTCACGCCCACGAGCGCAACGAAGAGGTGCTGGAGCGCATCTACATCGGCTGCCGCTTCAGGAACGACACCGAGCGGCTGGAAAAGCTGTTCGAGCTGTATACGAAGATGACGGCGGAGGCGGCCCAAGAGGCGCCGGCGACAAAGGAGAGCTGGAGAAAGCCCAATGAGTGATGCCCGTACGCTGTCCCTGATCGATGAACTGCTCCAGCTTCCTGCGGAATCCCAACGCCATCCAGCGGGACAACGAGGAGCTTTCATAATGACGGTTGAAGACAGGATGGTCTCGTAGCCCCCGAGAGCCCATGAGCGAATACCAATACTACGAATTCGCCGCTATCGACCGGCCGCTCGGCCGTGCCGAAATGGCGGAACTGTGCGCTGTCTCCAGCCGAGCGCAGATCTCTCCATCAGGTTTCGTCAACCACTATGAGTGGGGCGACCTGAAGGCTGATCTGAGGCCGCTCTACCTGGGCTGGCTGGCCGGTGCTGGCGAATTGCCCGACGACGAGGCGGAGCCCGAGGTGCCGGCGGGCTTGTCGGCCTTGTCACCGGCGCAGTGGGCGCTGGCCGAATTTCTGGAGGTCGACCCGGACAGGCTGGCTGCGGCGGCGGCCGGCAGTGCGCCGATGCCGCAGACAACCGAGGGCGACGACGGGCGCCTCGACGCTTGGTTGGATACATGGCCGCGCGAGGCGATGCTGGACGTGCTGAAGCTGCTCGCCCAGGGCAGGGGACAGGAGGCGGAACGCCAGGTCAGGGGCCGCCACGCCGCCTGGCTGAAAGCGCAGCGGCCGTCTGCCGAGCCTGGTGCGCGCAGGCGCCGTGTGGCCGAGTTGAACGAACTGGCTGAATCGCTTGCCCTCGTCAGGCAGGAGCATGAGGCGCAAGAACGCGCGAAGGAGGAGGCCAAGCGTCGCCGCGAACGTGAAGAGGAATTGCGGTGCCTGACGGCCGAAGTGGATCAGCGTTGGGAGGCCATCGATGCCCAGGCCCGGCACGGCCTTGGGCTACGAGTATGCGGTGCGGGCGCTCACCGATCTGGCGGAAGCCTACGCGCTGACGTCCACCCCGAAGGAATTCGAGCGCGCCCTGCGCCGCTTCCTGATGCCCCACGCCAGGCGGGGCGCCCTGCTGCGCCGTTTGACGGCAGCGGGTTTGTGGCCGGAATGACGGCGGATGGGGACGATGAGCTTGCCCGCTTGCGCGTCGAAAGGCGGTGCCGAGGTTTTCCCAGTCCGTGTGTCAATGCGACGCGTGGGTGGTGCCGCGTCGGCGGAACCCGGATGCTACGCGGTATTGCCTGTGTAATGGAGCCTCGGCGTGGATGCGTCGCCATTGGCGACCATCGATGAGTTCGCCCCGTACCGTGCCCGACCCGCTCCTGATGGGGGTGGCGAAGCAGGGGCCGTCATGCTGCTCCACGGCGTGGGGGGTTCATGGACATAGTCGGCGGCCTGGAAAATTGCCTCGAGGATCATGCGGAGAGCAGTGTGAACCGGGCTCTTGGCAGCAGGCGCTTGAAATCGGCGTCGAAACTGGCCACATGCTCACCCTGATGGATGGCGGCGGCGGCCAGCCAGGCATCGGGAACGTCATTCGCAGCGAGCGCTTTGTCGGCGCACAGCCTGCGCAGCGTTGGCCACTCGGCGCCCAACTCGGGTTGTTCCACGCCCGGCGTGCTCAACAGCGCATCGACGAAACGCAGCGCTTCGGCCATAGGCGTCGGCTGGATGAATATCCGCGGATGCGTCACCAGCCGCAGGAAGCTGGCAATCACCATGGGTTGCAATTTCAGTGGCGTTCCCTGGCCCGCTGAGGTGATGGCCTGCTCCAGCCAACTGCGGGCGACCGCGTGGTGAGGGTGGTCGCTGCGCGATGCCGCGACCAGGATATTCACGTCGGGTGTCATGGATTACGCGTCTTGATCGGCGGCGTCCAGCAGGGCCTTGTTGCTTCGTCCGTCTAGCCCGGGAGCCAGCCCGCCCCGGCCGTGGAAGACAGGCAGGGGAACAGGCTTGGCGGGCGGGCGCTGGATGCGCAGACGCAACTGCAGGCCCTCTTCGATCAGACGGGTCAAGCTGGTACGCTGCTGTGCCGCCAAGGCTTTGGCTTGGGTCAGCAACGCGTCGTTCAGATTGAGCGTAGTTTTCATGGCCATTCCTCGGAAAACACTGCAATACAGATTTCTGTATTTTATGGCCAAGCTACCCGGATCGCAATTGGGCCCATGGCGGATGCGGTGAGACGTAGGGAAGTGAGGCTCATGGAACTGGTCTGGCAGCACGGCTGCGGATGTCGAGATTGCCGCCTCAATGAGGCCGCAGCATTTCGCTGCGGATAACATCGCGTTTGGGTATCTACCAGAAAAAAGAGGGTTAGCTTCAATGAGGCCGCAGCATTTCGCTGCGGATAACGAAGGGCATCGGCGAAGTCATGCGCGCGCGGATCGAGCTTCAATGAGGCCGCAGCATTTCGCTGCGGATAACATCCAGGCCGAGATGATCGCCGAGGCACTGTCCCCGTTGCTTCAATGAGGCCGCAGCATTTCGCTGCGGATAACCCCGCGCCGAGCGATTCGGCGACGAAATTGTCGATGTGGCTTCAATGAGGCCGCAGCATTTCGCTGCGGATAACCGGTCACCCGGCTGAATAAAGTTTCGTGCCATGATGCTTCAATGAGGCCGCAGCATTTCGCTGCGGATAACTTACTACTCCAGGTCAATCGATTCGGAGAACACCAGATGCTTCAATGAGGCCGCAGCATTTCGCTGCGGATAACGTAAGGGAGGGATGAGTGCTAGTTAGCGCTAGACTTTCGCTTCAATGAGGCCGCAGCATTTCGCTGCGGATAACCAAACCCGGCCGGTGACACGGAACCGGATGAGAGCGCGCTTCAATGAGGCCGCAGCATTTCGCTGCGGATAACCGGCTCATGGGGCGGCGCGAGTCGGTATCGCCCTGGCGCTTCAATGAGGCCGCAGCATTTCGCTGCGGATAACGGCACGCATCGTCATATCGTTCGCGCATTCGGCTCGCTTCAATGAGGCCGCAGCATTTCGCTGCGGATAACCCACGCCATTGCGCGGAACTGGTCAGAATCGATCATGCTTCAATGAGGCCGCAGCATTTCGCTGCGGATAACGGTCGATCGAACCGTACGGCGGTCGATCTTCGTCTCGCTTCAATGAGGCCGCAGCATTTCGCTGCGGATAACATTCCTTTTTGGGAGGTTGAGTGTCGTTGCGGGCAGCGCTTCAATGAGGCCGCAGCATTTCGCTGCGGATAACTCAGAAGTCCGGCGAGCTCGGCAAGCCTGGAGACGCGGCTTCAATGAGGCCGCAGCATTTCGCTGCGGATAACTTTTCGGTCACGAGTCGCTGATGACGATGTATGTGCTGCTTCAATGAGGCCGCAGCATTTCGCTGCGGATAACAGGGCCTGCAGTCGGGCGTGTTGCGCGGCCAAGAATTGCTTCAATGAGGCCGCAGCATTTCGCTGCGGATAACAACCACTGCTGCAAAGTCAGCCCCTTTGTTGCTGCTGCTTCAATGAGGCCGCAGCATTTCGCTGCGGATAACAGCTCTCGCATAACTCCCTGTTTTTAGTGGGCAGACGAATAATATTACGAGCACTGGTAGACAGGTCCTGGTCAGGTGCTTTCAACGGCTGGGCACGAAACAGGGCGGTTCGTGATTTTTTCATTTTATTCAAAGCGTTGGTGCATTGCGAGCACTGCCCGGCAATTGGGCGGAACTTCAGCGCTCGCGGGCGGTGAGCGAACTGCCGAGGGAAGGCTGGCGTCACACGATAACGCACGTCCGTTCGATGGCGGTGAAACTGCGGCCCAGGCTGGTCACGCGCGGGGCGACTGTGTCTGCCGGTCCGACATCCATGAGGACGACATGATCGTCTGTATGGTGGATCATTCCGTCTAGCAGTGCGATCAGTTCGGCGTGGCGCTGCCGGTTCAGGCGGCATTGGAAGACCGATAGCTGGACCCACTCGCCGTAGCCTTTCATGATCTTGAAAATGCGCCGCCAGCGCTTCGGGTCGCGAATGTCGTAGGTGACGATGTACAAGTGCTCGTCCATGTCGTCACCGCGTGGTGAAGTTCGGGTAATCCGGCAGTTCGCCGAGCAGGAAGCGGGCGAGCAGCCGGGCCTGGACTTCGAGCAGCCGGCGGTAGCTGATCCGGTAGCCGAACAGCGGATGGGTGATTTCATGGCCGAGCCGCCGGTCGAAGGTGGCGATGAAGCTCTTGCGACCGTTGGCGGTCAGCGCCACGCTACCAGCGGCGTGGATGAAATCGCTCGGTTTCACCTCGCCGTTGTTGATCGCCTGGATCACGCAGGAGTCGGCGATCAGCGGCCGGAAAGGCTCCATCATGTCGAGTGCCAGCGCCGGGCGGCCGTAGCGCGGTTGGTGGTAGAAGCCGCGATACGGGTCGAAGCCGACCGCCGACAGTGTCGTGCTCCAGGCGCGTACCAGCAGGGTGTAGGCGAAGGAGAGCAGGGCATTGACCGGATCGGTAGGCGGGCGACGGTTGCGGCTGGTGAAATCGAAACCGATGGGGCCGTCATTTTCGCCCTCGCGCAAAAGCTTGCCGAAACTGCCAAAGTAGCGCGCCGCCGCCGAACCTTCGGTGCCGAGCAGTTCCTGGATGTCACGGGTGCGCCGGGTACGCTTGATGTCGGCCTGCAAGGCATCGAGCAAGGCGTCGGGGGTGTCATCGCCTTTCCAGTTGCGCCGCAGCAGGGTGCGGCAATTGTGGATCTTGGCGGCCACCAGGTTGCGCGCCAGATGGGCGCACAGCCGTTCGTCGAAGCTCGCGCGGTACTGCGCAGTGCGGATTTCGACGTTCTTGTGTCCGGTGCCCACCGTGTGGCCGATGAACCAGCCGCCGTAGGAATGCCAGCTCACGGGGATTTCGCGCTGCATCAGTTCCTGCAAGGTCGGTGTGGTGATGTAGACGTTGCCCATGACGATGACCTGCGATACGTCGATCAGGCGCACCGTCTGAATTTTCTGGTCGTCGATACTGACCTCCAGCGTTTCGCCTTTCTTGGACAGCTTGGCGCCGCGCGCCTGGATGTAAAGCGGTAGCGCGTCGTCGCGCGCCACGGCCAGCGGCCGGGGAGCGATCTTCTCGTCGCGGATGAAATTGACCTCATCGGGCAGGCAAATGCCGACCAGCGAGCAGCGAGGACATTTGGGGCTGTCCTCCAGCGGCAGCGGGGTTTGCCCACCGGCGGCGATGAAGCGCAGCCCGCTGATCGCATTGTGTGTCAGTGCGCGTAGTTCTTCGTCGAAGCGCACGGGAACCCGTTCGCGTGATTCGGCAAAATATAAAATGCCCTGTTCGCAGCGGTAGCCGTGTTCTTCCAGGATCAGACCTTGCACGCACAGTTGCACGCGCTCCGGGTCGTAAGCGCCGCGTGCCACGTGCGGACGCTTGCCGCGTTTGTAGTCGACCGGGGTGACGACGCTGCCTTCGCCTTCGACCAGATCCATCCTGGCAATCAAACCCAGGCGTGCCGACGACAGTGTGATGGAACGGGCATGAAAGCGTTCGCCATCCCCTTCGTCCGCCGGCTCCGGCAGCGTGCCGCCGGGTTTGTCGACCCGCCGGTGGCGGTATCGTCCGTCCACCGTATCCGACGAATCCGCCCACTCGCCCTGTACCCACTCCAGATAGGCCAGACGCGGACAGTATTGGTACTCGTTGACCATGCGCGCCGGCAGCAGGGGCATGTCGCTGGCCTGGGCGGGAAAGGGCATGGGGAGTTCCGGCTGTGGGTTGTCCATGTACTTGTCTCCTTGTGGTGGCGGTGGATGCGGTGGCGGACTTGAGTGCAATGAGGCCGCGGTACCGGCTATCCGGTACCGCGGAAATAGATTTCCTGATTGTGAAAGAGCGCGTTCGGCGTGGATGCCGGATATTCAAGGGCAGATGAACATGCTGCCACTCGAATGTGCGGCAGTGCATGCGGCTGCGGGGGTTCGCAAGCGGCCGTGGGAGCGGTGGCGCCAGGAGCCGCTATGCATCGGCTTCCCTTTTGGGCGTCAGCCGTTCCCTGCCGGCAGCGGTCAGGTGATATTTCTGTAGGCGGCTGTTCGGTTTTTCGGGAATGGTTGGAGCGACAACGCCTCGCTCGACGAGTCGCCGCACTGCCTCGTGCAACTGGCCAAATGGCCGGTTGCGGCCGAGCGCCTGTGCAAGTCCGGCTTTGCCGAGCGGCCCGGCGACCAGCACCGCCAGTACCTGCGACTCTACCTGCGACTCTACCTGCGACTCTACCTGCGACTCTACCTGCGCGCCGTCCGGCACCTGCCACTGCCATAAGAGCCTCACGCCGCCGTCGAATTCGACTGCCGGTTCAGGCGTACCCGCTTCGCGGCAGGCGTCCCGAATCTTCTCGTAGCCGCGCCCCCATGCCTCGATGAGTCCGGCGCGGAAGAAGGTGTTGGCGACGTCCGGATTCGGCGGACGCGAATCGTGCGGCAGCAGCAGCTTGTCCGCCGTCCAGGTCGGCGGCAATTCACCGGGATTCCAGATGCGCAGCCTGTCCCGATAGACGCGAATCTGGATGGGCGTGCCCGAACCGTAGTCCTTGTGGATCAGCGAGTTCAGCACCGCCTCGCGCAATGCTTCGCGCGGGACCGGGAAGGTTTCCAGGCGCTGCAACCCCCGGTAGCTGATCCAGGCAACCATGTACTTCGTGCGCAGCAGCTCGATGGTCTGCTCCATCTGCGTAAACAGATCGCCGTGCACCTCGTCGTGAAAGGCAAGGTCGCTCTCGCTGCGGAACATACCGATCTTCACATACGCGCCGGTGAACCAGCGCTCTGGATCTTCGTGGAAGAGCAGCAGCGCCGCGCGCTTGAGCATCCCGGCCTCGGTGAGCCGGAGCCGTTCCACCAGCTCGGCGCGGTTCGCCGAAAGCGCTCTCGGCGGCAGCCGGTCGCCGCTCCGCGCGTGCTCCTTGAAACGCTCGAACGCGATCGGGCTCAAGTCTCTGACGCCGACATCGGGCACCGGCGCGCTGTCCCAATGGCGGCCGAGCCTGCGCAGCAGGAAGGCCGACAGCGCGTTACCCGTGAGCTGCTGCTTGGTGCTGCCCGAGCGCACATGGTATTCGCCCCGATAGCTGATGGGCGTGGGCGACGGTGCAACCTCGATCTCGACCAGCATTCCACCCTCCGCCTCGACCGCGCGCACCGGCACGACGATGCCGAGCGTGTCACGGATCTTGTTCGGCAGATCGACGAGCAGCCGCCGGGCATTGGGCACACCGACCGGCTCGCCCCTGTCGTTCCTGCCGATGACCAGCGTGCCGCCGTCGGCGTTGGCGAAACCGCAGAGCCAGCGCAGGTAGTCGTCGCGCCAGGATTCCTTCCACTCGACGAGGTGGGTTTCAGTATTCACGGCGCGCTTCCGGCACATCGACGGCAAACAACCCTCCGCCATAGTGCATGTTCTTGCCGAGCAAAACAGGCCCCGGTACGGCTACCGCGAATTTCAGCGACAGCTTCCCATTCAGGGAAACCTTGGGTACGGGAAGTCCGCGCCGTTGAACTTCTCGCAACACGTCGCTTTGCAATGACTCCGCACCATTTCGCTTCGCGTGCCATGTGGCGACATAGGGCGTTCTGCCGACCCATGCCGTTGAAGCAGCGAACAAGGAATCGGAATTCCTATCCACGGTTTCCGGCGTCAACCGCAATTTTCCGCTGGGGCCCGCGCGTAAAACCTCGAACTCCGTGAGCGCCCGCGCAAGCACATCCAGATATCGCCCCTCATCCTGCGACCGCTCCCTATGCTCGATGATATGGGGAGCGATGACCAACAAGCGTTTTCGCTCCAAGTCCGGCACGAAGGCCAGATGCGCGTGTGCGCCGCTGCGTGCCGGGGCGCCGTCGGCTTCATGGCCCGTGAAGAAAACCGGGAGCCGTTCACGTTTGCCGATTTCGTCTTGCACCCGCGCCATCACCGCGCGGCGCAAGGCGCGCGCCAGTTCGAGGCTATTGGCTTCGCCCGAAAGCCCGTCCACGATGGAAAACGCAAACACTCCCGCCAGATTTTCGCGCACCGGTGCCATCACCCCCAGGCCCAGATAACGCCCGCTGCCCAGCACCAGCGGCCCGCCGGCTGGCTCGGAAAATTCTATCTCCACATGCCACAACTGATGCCTGGAAAAGCGTGTTCCAACTGCAAAGGTTTCGGCACACTCCCCCCTGGCATCGAAGGGTTCCCGCTGCACGTGCAGATTGGCAATGCGATGGCGCAGCCCGGCATGGCGTAATGCCTGCGCCACTTCGTGACAAGCCTGCTGCTGTTCCTTCAACCGTTCAGTGCCCATTTTCGATTGTGCGCGCTGTTTGGCAGGATCGATGCGGCGGCGTGCGGTCGGCAAAGCCAGCGGCGTGATACTGCGCCACAAGCGCCAAGACTTGCCATCATCGATACCGTAGTTCTTCAGCATCGAATCATCATCAGCACGAACCAGTTCCACGGGAGAGGATACGATGACACCATCCTCATCAGTCTCCGGTGCCCGGATTTCCAACCCCGAAAACGCCCACGCCACATCGTCGGCGCGCAGCGAGCAATCCGGCGGCACTTCCAGCAGCACGCGGCGGATGCCGCGATCCACATGAACATGGCCGATGGACGGCAACGGAATGATGCGCAGCCGCTGCACCTTGTCGGCCTCCTTCGCATCGCGGCCGATGAACACCCGCGTGACTTCGTTCTGTTTGCCGGGCAACTTGTCTGCAAGTCGTTTCGCCGCGCCGGACTGCGGCGTGCCCTGCGCATCCGCCTGACCACGAATGATCTGAACCAGTTCGCCAGCGCGCACCAGGGGCCAGGGTGCGAAAGGAGAGCCGGATGCAGTAGTGCGCCGCAATTCGTAAAGAAAGCGATGGGCGGGGCTGTCGTAGGCCACTGAGCGAAAGCGTGGCCTGGGCGCATTGGCGAATTCAGTGCGGACAGCGCGACCGTCCTGAACACGACGAAACCGCGTCGCACCGGCCTTGTAGCGTTCGTCCAGACTGACCAGCGAACCTTCATCCGGGCAATCCAGCTTTACGCCCAGTGCACCGGATGATGGTGTGTAAATCGCGCCCGGATAGTCGCCCAAGCGCGTATCGGCTGCGGCCTCATCCAGGATTTCTCCCGTCGCCCAGGCCATGTCCACACCGCGACCCAACTGGTAGAGCTTTTCCGCCATTGAGCAAATACGCTCGGCGTGAATTTCATCGCCAGCAAAGCGCCAGACATAGAGCAGCGGCACGGACGCATCGAACAGCCGTGGCCGGATGTGCTTGGTGGCACCGCGTATCTCGGCCACGCGACGAATGTCGCCGCCCTTGGCATCCAGGTCGTTGTTGGGCACGAACAGGCTGACATGCTGGCCGGAATGCGCGACAGGCGCGGCGATGGTGGGGGCATCTTGTTGTTCCAGCCACACCAATGCGTCGCGGCTTTCATTATCCAGTGCCGGGCTCGCCGCCACCAGTGCCTGGAACAGACGCGCAGGCGATGGCGGCCAGTCGCCTATGCCGTGATAGCGATCGTCGTGAAAGCGGACGGAGAGGAAAAGTGCGCGGGTCATGGATTATCCCTCTGCTGCCGTTCCTTCCACTGGCTCGCCCTCTGCCTTCTTCCCTTTGCCGCCTTTGCTTTTATCGCCACCTTCAGCCGCGTCTTTCTTCGCATCGTCTTTGCTGAACTGGACTGTTTTCGGTTCACCTACGCCGAATGCGGTGGCTTTGGAACTCGCATAGATTTTCGCCAATTCGTGCAATTCGCTGTTTGTCTGCTTCACTGGACCACGGCTGCCATCCCGCTTGACCAGAGACCACGAAGCAGGCGAATTCGCATCAGGAACCAGCAAGCAACCTTGCCGCAGGAAGCCATCCAGCGGCGCGGTTGCTGCCACCAAAGAAAGGCCCAGCAAGTAGCGCCGAAGCATGAGTGTTTCTTCCGGATTCCCTGCTTGCAGACGGCGCAGCGCAATGAGATTGACGGTGATGTCTTGCTCGATGCCGTTGTGGCAAATAATCCCGCCCGGAGCCGCGCCGCTGGGAACATGAACGAAGCCCCGCTTTGCAAGCGGACTCTTCGGATCACCTTCCTGCTTGGCTTTGTCCTCCTCGCTGAAGACTTCCAGTGCGCTGTAATCAATCGGCGGGTTGTATTGCGCGGAGCGTGTAAGCACATCTACGCCCCAAGCGCGAATCACGGACTGCACCAACCTCGGTAGCTTGGCCTGTGTGTCGCGCGAATCCCAAACGCCGAAGACCAGAGAAGTCGGCGCGAGCTTGGCGATGGCCTGCGCGTTGCCGGTACTCAGCAGTGTCTTGAATGCCTGTTGCGCCTCGTTCTTGAGATTGGTGGAACGGATCAGTGCGTCGCCAAGCCTGTGTCCAACCTCGAAAATCGAGACCTTTCCCGCCGTGTAATCAATCTCAATCTGCGGCACGAGACTGGCATAGTCCGGCAACTTGAAAATCGGCTCGATGCGGTTGGCCTGCGAACCCACGCTGTCAATCGTCGCCACCTTCGTACCATCTGACAGCGTATCGATGTTGTAGCCGATGTCGGCGTAGGTCGGCGGAAAAATCACGCCGCCTTCGCCCTCCACCGGCAGCAGTTTTTGCTTCAAGTGCAGGGCGACGGGGCCACTGGAGTCAATCCACTGGTCAATCAGTCCGGCGGTCAGGGTGATGGGTTCGTTGGTGCTCATTGGGTTTTCTCCTGCTGGGCAAAGGTGACGATTTTGTTCTTGCCCGACAGGGCAAGCTCGAAGCGGAATTGAAGTGTGGGCAAGAATGGGATGCCGTCTTGGAATGCCACACGCGCCAAGGCAAGTGGCAGCATTCCGCCCCACACGGCATAGCGTGCTTGCCGCACTCCGAACTCGACAGGCCGGGTGTGTTCCAGTCCGCAGGCTGCAAGCAAATGCACGATTGGTGAGGCGGCAACACCATGCTTTTGCGTGTTGGGCGAATAACCGGCATCCAGCGCCGTCCAGGCGCCGCGCGGGTCGAAGTTGAAGCTGCCGCCGATGGGCGTCATAACATCGAACGGTTTGGTGATGAGTTCGTCTTTCTTTTCTTGCCAGAGTTGGGCGATGCCTTTGTATTTGAAGTCGCCGATACTCTGGCCCTTCTTCGGCTTTTCACGCACTCCCGTCAGCATCGTCCGAGCGATGCGCTCGGCAGAACGATTGCCGGAATACAGTTTGAAGGTATTCCGACCGGAGCCATCCGCCCAATGTCCCAGCTCGACAGACGGTCTGTCCGTAACCGACAAACGCACAGGCAGGGACAAGGCATCCGCAGCCTTGGCGGGGAAAGTCTCCGAACCACCCGTCAATGAGACTGATCCTGGGGCACCCGTTTCCTCGTCCGAATCCGTTTCATCTTCACCCTCATCATCTTCATCTCCGGAATCGGCTTTTTTCTTGGGCGGCTCGACATATCCAAGCGGAACCACTCGCTCAACGCTGGCATTCACCAGATAATCGAAAACGGTCTCTACCGGCGTTTGTGCTTCAACACCGCCCGCCTTCAAGTGAAATACCGGCTGTTTCGGATTGCTCCAGTCGAACCCCGCCTCGGCATCGCCGAGCAGCACATCGGCCAGCTCCATGAAACCAAGGCAGGCGAACACCTGACCGGGATTGAACAAATCCACCGGAATCTTTGATTCGGCCATCAGCCGTTCCCCTTTTTCTTGCTGTTTGGCTTGTCGTTGTCGCGCGAAACCTGCGCATCGGCGGCGCGCAGCAGGGATTCCCACCACGCTAGGCCCCACGGCCCCCAGCGTTTCTGCAAACGGGCGAAACGCAACGCTACTTCCCTCGCCCGTTCTTCCAGCAGGGAAGGTGGGCCGTCGTCGCAGCCATCGGTGGAAATCAGCGGACGCGCCTTGCCGTGGTGTGCCGCGATCAGGTGCAGGGTAAGTTCTTGCAGCGCCTCGGGCAGTTCTTTGAACTCGGCATCGTCCTTGGCATAGGGCAGCGAACCGAATTCGTGCCGGTAGCCGTCCAGCACGGCCTGATTGATGGGGACGCGCGTTTTCGCCAGAGGTTCTTTGACGCCGAGCTTCTTCGCGTCGCGCTCGGCGCGGAAGGCACGTTGCCAACGTGCGGCCTTCTTGCCTTCGTCGTGCAGACGGGCGGCGATGCACAACATGCGGATGTATTCCTCAGGCAAGCCGAGCTGCTCGCCGATGATTTTTATCCGCGCCTCCGTTTCCGATTGATGTTCGGCCAACGACTGTGGTCGACCTTCGGCGCGGTCGTCTTCGGTGTTGGAAGTGTCGCGCCATTTCCGGATGGAGAGCCAGCGTGTGGCTTCGCCGTCCGCGCTGCGCTCCAGGCCGAAACGCCGGCTTTCGCGCCAATCGTCGTCTTTGCTTTCATCGTCTTCACTGACACGCTCAAGAATGCGAAAGCGGATGAGGGGTTTTCCATCTATCGGCGCAAGCCATGCACTGCCGTCGGCGGTGGCGGGCGTATCGTTGGCCTCGTCTTTCAGCAGGCCGTTTTGCAAGCCGCCGAAACGCGCATCCATGACCAGCGTTGTTCCCTTGATATCGCGTTCGATGTCCTCAAGGCGTTTCTTGTCGTCCTTGTCCTGGATATTGCCGAGCAGGTCGCCCAGTTTCAATGTGCGAAGCAGGCTGCCATCCGTTTTCAGCAGCATGGCGACTACATCGCCCTTTTTCAGCCTTTCCTCGCTATCAGTGGCTTTGATGAGTTTCGCTGCGCGTTTTTTCAGCCACCCGAAAACTCGTCTGCTTTCGGTATCCAGCGTCTCGCTGACATGCAGCGGCGCGGCTTCGAAGAACTCTTCGATTTCCTTCTTAATTACCGGAGGTTTTTCGCGCACAGGAAGGAGCTTGCGCCACGCCACGGTGGTTTGCGGCTCATCATCCACCCAGCCGCGCAACCAGGGTGCAACTTCGGGCCGCCCGGTGTGTTCGGGTAGCGAGGTCATGGCCCATGCATCCACGAGCGCGCGGTTCAGGGCAGGGCGCAAGGGCGCGGGCGTTGTGGCAGTCAGCAATGCGTCGCGCATCTCATCTTTCGCCGCGAGGATGCGCAGTGCATTGGGGCTGACATTGCGGCCATCGTCATTGCTGCCAAGCCGCGCCATTACTTGCTTGACGGCACGATATATCGCGATGCGTCCGGTTTCGTCGGCTGTTGGTTTGTCCGCCTTCTTTGGCACGGGGTGGCCCGTGTCCACGACCACGATTTTGGCGTTGCCGTTGCCGCGCCGGTTTACGCGCCCAAAGCGCTGCACCATGCGTTCCCAGGCCACGAGGTCACAAACCATGTGGTCGGCATCCAGATCAACGCCCACTTCGCCCGCCGAGGTTGCCATCAGAAACGCAGGTTTTTCTTGCCCCTTGCTTTCATCCGGCAGAAAACCCAATGCCTGCAAGCGCGTTTCGGCCTCGACGCGCTCGCGCACCCGGCGTGCGCCGACGAATAGCTCGGTATTGTCAGCGGCAGCCGTTCCCTTGACCTTCTTGTCGAGGCCGGCCTTGACTTTCTCCGCTACCTCGCGCGAATTGCAATACACGATCACGCGAACCGATTTGAAACCGTCTGCACCGTTCTGCGCCAACGCCCAAGCTTGTTCCGCCAAGGCATCTTCCAGTTTCTTGTCGCCAAGCTCATGGAGCTTCAGGCGCTTCTGGGCATGGAGTCGTTGATTGGTAATGGCGTCGATGACGGTCTTGTCGCCTGGGTCGAGAAAATCCTTTTCCTCCAGCGCAAATGGCTGTGTGGTTTGCCCGCGCCCCGTGGCTGACAGTGGCAACAGCTTGAAGGTGGGAACGAACTTGCGGTCATCCGCGCTGCGCGCCCCATAAGTGGCAGAATCGCTGGCAATGGCCGCCAGCAGTGCCTCGAATGGCGGAACCAGATGCGCCTCGTCCAGCAGCACCAATGTATCCGCGCCAAGCAGACCGGCGTGATACGGGCGCATCTTGCGGCTGACGCCATAGCCCTCGAACAGCAGACGCGAACCGATCATGTCTACCGTGCCGACGATGATGGCGGGCTTGGCTGGGTCTTCCAGCCATTCGCGGTTATCCACGAACTGACCGCGCAGAGTGGAGATGGGCAGCTTTTCACCTACAAGTTTGAGCGCATGGGCCAAGGCACTGGCTTCGGGTTTGCCCAGGTTGTTGCGCAAGGTTTCGGCGAACTTCGTGGCCTGGTCCACCACCGCACGCCTGTCCACGACATAAACCAAACGCCTCGGCAAAGCCGGTTTGCCGCTGTTTTTCATTTGCTCGGCCAATGAAACAAGCCAGATCGCCATGATCGCCGTTTTTCCCAAGCCGGTCGGAACGCTCACGGCCGATGGCAAGCACTTGTCCGCGGCGAAATGCTCGTCGAACAGGCGCTGCTGCCAGCGCATGGGGGCGTGGCCAGTCAGCAGCTCGAAGGATTTGCTGAAATTTGGATTGCCGTTCATTCGTCGTCCACCGTGTGCCATGCCATGATCCGGTATCGCGTCACCATACGTAGGTGGCCGACGGTTTTCCGGTGCAACGCCGCTGGGGCGAAGGACCATCCCCAGGCGGAGTATTCAATGAGGCCGGGGCAAAAGCCCCGGATAGAAAATGCGTTCAACAATATGCTGGACTCCAACATGTACTCTTCAACAAATACTGAACAAAAAATGTTCTGTACCGCAATTATCGGATGCGTAGCGACCTGCGTCAGCGGTCCATCACGCCAAATGGTCGGCTGAATTTGAAGAAAGGCAGAGGTTCGTGCCCTTGTTACAGCCACACCTCCACCTCCATCCTCTGCCACGGCGCTCCGCCCTCGCGCAATGCCGCGATGCGGGCGACGAGCGTTTCGCCGCGGTCGAGCATCTGGCTCACCGCCGTTTCTGCACGCGCGGCAGGTAGCCGAGCTTGTGGCCATTTCAGTCGATGCGCACCGCATCTCGATCGAAACGGTTGGCGGGTTCGCGGACCAGGGTGAGGGTTTGTTCCGGACGCAGTTGCGGCCAGACCCGCTCGCCTTCGTGGTACTGAAAGCCGGCGAGCGGGGAGCGTTGGAGCAGCGTGCTTGAGCGTGGAGCGCGCGGCGCGGCGGGTTCGGCCCTGGCAAGGGCTGCGGCGGGGGCCGCGAGCGTGGCGAGCCTGGCGAGGCAGGAGATGAAGCGGCGGCGGCTGGGCATGGCGGAGCTCTCGGTGCGGGGCGTGTGCCGCATTATTGCCGAGGCGGTGGCTCAAGGAGTGAGTCAGTGGCCGGCCGTTTGCCGTTGGTAGCGTGCCGCCGCCGCGCGCAGGCGTCGGGCGATCTTGTTCGGCCGAGGTGCCGCTTTGTTCGAGCAGCCTGCGGATGCGTCCGCGCAACGGGCCGATGTAGGGCGAGAGCAGGCCGGGCAGTTCGAATGCAGGTGCGTCGGGGTCGTAACGGTAGCCGTTGGCATCGCGGGCGTAGACGATGGGCGCGTTCATGAAATCGCGCATGTAGTCGAGGTCGTGTTTGATCGTGGCGCGTGAGGCACCGAGTTCTTCTATCACCGGGCCAGTGAAGGCGGTTGCCTGGCCTGGAGCAGACGGTGCAGGCGGAAGATGCGTTCGGCACGGTTCATAGGGGGGCGACTGCAATCCTCGATGGATAAGGGGCCGATCCTGACCGAGGTGAGCGTCCGATGACAAGCATTGCATGAACCACGGACGTCCGGTGGTTGCACTACCGTGTGCGCGGATGGCCCTGTATGCAATGGCGCGCCCAGTCATTCGTACTTGGCACATCGTCTGGAGTGGCGGCTGAAGGCGGGATGGGCCGGCAAGTCGGAGTACCCATGGGCGAATTACCACGAATGCGCCGCGATCGACCGGCCACTCGACCACGCCGAAATGGCGCGCCTTGGGCGAGGTCCGACGTCCGCATGAGTTTACTGGCCAGGCGCCAGAGCCTCGTCCACCACCTCCACCCAGTGCTTCACCGGTGTGCTCGTGCCGGATTGCAGGTGCGTGATGCAGCCGACGTTGGCCGAGATCACGCAGTGCGGCTCCAGGGCTGACAGGTGGCCGAGCTTGCGGTCGCGCAGCTGGTAGGCGAGCGTGGGCTGGAGCACCGAGTAGGTGCCGGCCGAGCCGCAGCAGAGGTGGCTTTCCGTGCGGGCCACGGTGACGTCGAAGCCCAGGGCGCCCAGATGCTCCTCGATGCCGCCGCGCAGGCGCTGGCCGTGCTGCAGCGTGCACGGGGGGTGGAATGCCAGCCGTCTGGCTTCGCCGACATGGACCTTGTCCTTCAGCGCGGGGACCAGATCTGGCAGCAGTTCGCTCAGGTCGCGGGCCAGGGCGCTCACCCGTGCGGCCCTGGCGGCATAGGCCGGGTCGTGCGCCAGCGCATGGCCGTATTCCTTGATCATGACGCCGCAGCCCGAGGCGTTCAGCACGATGGCCTCCACCGCGCCGGACGTGATATGCGGCCACCAGGCGTCGATGTTGCGCCGCATGTCGGCGAGCCCGCCTTCGGCGTCGCCCAGGTGGCTGCGGATCGCGCCGCAGCAGCCGGCCTCGCCGGCGACGACGACTTCGATGCCGGCCGCATCGAGCACGCGCACCGTGGCGTGATTGATGCCGGGCAGCATCGAGGGCTGCACACAGCCGGCCAGCATCAGCACCTTGCGTGGATGGGTGCGATGGGGCCGCGCAGCGGCGCGTGCTGCGCCCGCTGCCGGCACCTTGTTCTGCAGCTTGGCTGGGAGCAACGGCCTGAGGATGCGGCCCAGCTTCAGCGCGGGTGAGAACAGCGGCGAGGTGAGGCCTTCGCGGCTGTTCTTGAATTCGGGGGCGAGGGTAGTTTGCATGGTGGTTTTCTTCGAAGGGTTCCTGGGTCAGAACAGCCGGCCGATCAGAGGGATCAGCAGGGCGGCGAGGATGGCCTGGATGCCGAAGGCGAGCCCGGCATAGACGCCGGCGTCCGGATGGACCTGCATCGCGCGCGCCGCGCCGAGGCCGTGCGACACGGTGCCGAGCGCATAGCCGCGCACTTCGGGGGCGCGGATGCGCAGCATGTCGAGCAGGTACTTCGCACTGATCGCCCCGACCAGGCCGGTCAGTACGACGAAGGCGGCGGCCAGGGCGGGGATGCCGCCCAACTGCTCGGCGATGCCCATCGCCACCGGTGCGGTCACCGATTTCGGCGCCAGCGAGTAGAGCACCGACGGCGGCATGCCGAGCGCCCAGCCGATGGCGACGGCGCTGCCGGCCGCGGTGGCGCCACCGGCGAGCGCCGCGGCGAACAGCGCCACCGCCCGCGCGCGCAGTTCGCTGCGGCGCAGCCACAATGGCCAGGCCAGCGCCACGACTGCGGGGCCGAGCAGGAAGTGGATGTACTGCGCGCCGGAGAAGTAGCTCGGGTAGGAGGTGCCGGTGAGCATCAACAGCAGGATCAGGACGACGACCGACCACAGCACCGGGTTGGCCAGCGGCGCCTGGCCGGCACGCCGGTAGAGCGCCGTCGCAATGCCGTACACCGTCAGTGTCGCGGTCAGGCCGAAGAGCGGGGTGGCGGACAGATAGACCCAGACATCGACGAAGTTGCGCATGGCCGTTCAGCTCCGAGGGGCCAGCAGCGCGCGCAGCACCAGCGCGGTCACCGCCATGCCGATCCAGGTGGATAGTGTGACGGTCGCCAGCATGCGCAGGCCGAACTGGCCGATCAGCCCGAGGTGTTCCATGACGCCGACGCCGACCGGCACGAACAGCAGCGACAGATGGGCGAGCAGCGGACCGGCCGCGCCGGCCACCGGTTCGCGCACCGGCGCCCAGCTCAAGAGCGGCAGCAGGAGCAGCAGGCCGACCAGCGGGCCGGGCAGGATGGGCACCGCGCCGGTGCGGGCGAGCACCTCGCCGATGGCCTGGAACACCAGCAGCACGGTCAGGCCCGTCACCGCGTTCATGTCGACGCCGGCCTTCATCACAGACCGGGGTAGAGGCGGCCGGGGTTGAAGAGGCCACAGGGGTCGAAGGCCTGCTTCATGCGCTGATGGATGGCCATCAGCGCCGCCGGCGGCGCGGTGAACACGCTGGCTGATTTGTCTGTGGCGCGGAACAGCGTCGCGTGGCCGCCGGCCTGCGCTGCCGCGGCGCGGACCGTCTCCGCCGGCGCGTCGGTGCGCCACCAGCGCAGGGCGCCGCCCCATTCGATGAACTGGCTGCCCGGCAGGCCGAGGGGGGCCGCCGTGTCCGGCACCGACAGCCGCCACAGACAGGATGCGGCGGCATCCCCGGTGCCGGCGCGGAAGAACGGGTGGCGGTGGTCGCGCACCGCATCCCACCAGCCGGCGTCATCCTCCAGGCGGGTGCCGCCCAGCGTGGCGCATGCCGCCTGCACCGCGGCCCGGGCGCCGCGCAGGCGCAGATGCAGACGGCCGTCGTGCCACGTGCTGGCATTCACCGGCAGCGGCTGGGCGCCCAATGCGTTGAGCCTGTCGAGCGCCTCGGTTTCGCCGAGCCCGAAGACCAGGGTCGCGCTGGCCGGTGCCACCGGCAGCACCTTCAGCGACACTTCACAGATCGGGCCGAGGATGCCCAGCGAGCCGGCCAGCAGGCGCGACACGTCGTAGCCGGCGACGTTCTTCATCACCTGCCCGCCGAAGCTGAGGACTTCGCCGCGGCCGTTCAGCAGGGTGGCGCCGAGGACGTAGTCGCGCACCGCGCCGGCACTTGCCCGCGCCGGGCCGGCCAGGCCGGCGGCGACCATGCCGCCGATGGTGCCGCCGGCGCCGAAGCGCGGCGGCTCGAAGGGCAGGCACTGGCCCCGCTCCGCCAGCGCAGCCTCGACGTCGGCCAGCGGCGTGCCGGCGCGCGCGGTGATGACCAACTCGGTGGGTTCGTAGCTGCTGATGCCGGCGAGTGCGCGCATGTCCAGCGCCTCGCCGCATGCGGCCTCGCCGTAGAAGGCCTTGGTGCCGCCGCCGCGGATGTCGAGTGCGGTTTTCTGCGCGAGCGCGGCGTGCACCTGGTCGAGCACGCGCCGCAGCGCCGGGTCTTGTGTGTCCATCAGAACCTCGGAAGATCGGGGAAAGGCAGCAGGCCGCGGCGCACGTGCATCTTTCCGTACTCGGCGCAGCGGTGCAGCGTGGGGATCACCTTGCCGGGGTTGAGCAGCCCGGCCGGGTCGAAGGCGCGCTTGAGTGCGAACATCTGCTCGCACTCGGCGGGCGAGAATTGCACGCACATGGAATTGAGCTTCTCGATGCCCACGCCGTGCTCGCCGGTGACGGTGCCGCCCAGGCGCACGCTGGTTTCCAGGATGTCGGCGCCGAACAGTTCGCAGCGGTGCAGTTCGTCGGGGTCGTTGGCGTCGAACAGGATCAGCGGGTGCAGGTTGCCGTCGCCGGCG
>ERZ761607.1574-NODE-1574-length-27763-cov-6.870759_pt1 | contig 27763 bp, 23 predicted proteins | sample MGYA00511164_ERZ761607 | MGnify/ENA primary metagenome ERZ761607 (study PRJEB28899, sample SAMN02445080) | bioreactor sludge metagenome | biome: EBPR sludge | place: Australia: Brisbane, Thorneside Wastewater Treatment Plant | collected 2011-06-22 ... | reverse complement strand
TTGAACTGGTGGTACATGTTCCAGGCGCTGTAGGCGCGCTCCACCGGGTTGCGCAGCAGGGCCAGGCACAGGGCGCCCGGCAGGTGCCGCGCGATGCGCTCGGCCGCCTGCGGGTGGTAGAGGTACATGGGCGAGGCATCGAAGGTGATGCAGCCCCGGGCGAAGAGCGGCGCCGGCGGCAGGAAGCTGCGGTAGTGGTCCATGCCGCGGGCATAGGCCTTCTCGCTGGAGAAGAAGGAGATCTCCTTCACGCGCGGCTGGATGATGCGCGGGTGCTGCGCCAGCAGGTCGTAGAGCGTGGTGGTGCCGGCCTTCTGCGCCCCGATGATGACGAGCCGGGGCAGCATGCGGGGCATGCAGCGCTCCAAGGGCCGCGCCAGGGCCAGGGCCGCCTGCCGGATCATCGCACCCATTGCAGGTTGGGCCGCACCGCGCCCGGCATCTTGCGGAAGGTGCTCCCCTCGCGGGCGCCCTCGTGCACATCGAAGCTGAGGACGTCCTCGGCCTTGAAGAGGACCTTGCCGTGGCGGAAGAAGACGATGTGGAAGCGGTAGGTGTTGGAATTGAGCAGGTGCGCCGGGATGATGCAGGCGACCTTGCAGCGGCCCGGGTTCCAGAGCGTGGCCGGCGCGCTGGCCGAAAGGTCGCTGCTGAAGGCGATGGCGTCGTTGCCGGTGCGCACCTGCAGCCGGATGTCGAGGTCGGCATCGCGGATGGCGTCGTTCTCCAGCTCGATCTCCACGCGCACGGGCTCATCGGTGGTGAAGGCGCCGCCGGCATGGCCGCTCACGGCGCGCACGGCGAGCAGCCGCACCTCGTCGGTGCCCGGCCCCTGGTCCGGCTCCCACTCCTGGTGGCTGTGCTGGTGGGTGTAGGTGTTGAGGTAGTCGCGCACCACCTCCTCGGTGGGCCCCTCCTGGCGCACCATGCCCTTCTCCAGCCAGAGCACGCGCGAGCAGAGGCTCTGCACGCTCACCATGTTGTGGCTCACGAAGAGGATGGTGCGGCCGCCGTCGGCCACCTCGCGCATGCTGCCCAGGCACTTGCGCTGGAACTCGGCATCGCCCACGGCGAGCACCTCGTCCACGATGAGGATCTCGGGGTCGAGGTGGGCGGCCACGCTGAAGCCGAGGCGCACCTTCATGCCGCTGCTGTAGCGCTTGATGGGCGAATCGAGGTGGTGCTCGATGCCGCTGAAGGCGATGATCTGGTCGAGCTTGCGCTCGATCTCGGCCTTGCGCATGCCCAGGATGGCCCCGTTGAGGAAGATGTTCTCGCGGCCCGTGAGCTCGGGGTGGAAGCCGGTGCCCACCTCCAGCAGGCTGCTCACCTTGCCGCGCATGCGGATGGTGCCCGAGGTGGGGAGCGAGATGCGCGAGAGGAGCTTGAGCAGCGTGCTCTTGCCGGCGCCGTTGCGCCCCAGGATGCCGAGCACCTCGCCCTGCCGCAGCTCGAAGGAGACGCCGCGCAGGCTCCAGAACCAGTCGCCCACGCGCTGCTCGCCGCTGGCCAGGTCGAGCTGCTTGCGCACATCGGCGCGCCCGCGGAAGCGGCCCCAGAGCGCGGCGGCCTCATCCAGCAGCGCATCGCGGCCGATCACGCCCAGCCGGTAGCATTTGCGCACGTCCTCCGCTTGTATCACCAGGCGCTCCATGGCTCAGACGACGTCGGCGAAGGAGCGCTCCACGCGCTGGAAGAGCATGAGGCCGATGGCCAGCACCACAGCGGCCACCCCGGCGGTGTAGGCCAGGCTGCCCCACTCCATGGGCAGGCCGAAGAAGGCGGCCCGGAAGCCCTCGATGAGCGGGGTGATGGGATTGAGCTCGAGCAGGAGCCGCAGCGCGGAACCCTCCTCCACCCGCGAGAGGGGGAAGATGACCGGGCTGATGTACATGAGCAGCTGCATCGCGAAGCCGATGAGGAAGGAGAGGTCGCGGTAGCGCGTGGAGAGCGCCGCCACCAGCAGCCCGATGCCGAAGGCGAGCAGCACCAGCAGGAGCACGAGCACCGGCAGCAGAACGGCCTCCGCGCCGATGCCCCAGGCGAAGCGGCCCGTGGCGGCGTAGAACACCGCGAAGAGCAGGAAGGCCGCCACCTGCACCAGGAAGTTGAAGCCCGTGCTGAGGGTGGTGGCCAGCGGCGCCACCAGCCGCGGGAAGTACACCTTGGTCATGAGGGCCGCGTTCCACACCAGGGTCTGCGAGGTGCGGGTGACCACGCCATTGAAGAAGCCCCAGGGCACCACGGCGCTCATGTAGAAGAGCAGCGGCGGGATGCCGGGCAGGCTCATGCGCGCCATGATGCCGAAGACCACCGCGAACATGATGGAGGTGAGCAGCGGCTGCAGGATCTGCCAGGCGGGCCCCAGCAGGGTCTGCTTGTACACGGCGAGCAGGTCGCGCCGCACCAGGAGCAGGAGGAGGTCGCGGTACTGCCAGAGCTCGCGCACGTCGATGCGCCACCAGGGACGATCGGGGCTCACCACCACATCCCAGCCCTCCCGCTGCTGCGCGCCGCTCGCTGCCTCCGCCCTCACGTGTCGGCGTTCTTGGTGGGCGTGCCCTTGTCCTTCCGGCTCTTGCGGCCGTAGCCGTAGCCGTAACCGTAGCCGCTGCCGTAGCCGTAGGCGTAGCGGTAGCCGTAGCCGTAGTTGGTGTTGTAGTAGTACTTGCTCTTCTTCATCCGCACGCCGTTGAGGATGAAGCCGGTGTTGCGGTTGGGGTTGGTGCCCAGCACCTCCAGCGCATTGTTCACGTGGTCCTTGTTCGCGAAGCGCGTGTTGAGCACGAAGAGGGTGGCGTCCGTGTAGCGCATCATGAGGAGCGCATCGGTGATGAGGCCCACGGGCGGGGTGTCCACCAGGATGTAGTCGTACTCGCTGCGCGCCTCCTCGAAGAGGGCCTCCAGGTGCTTGCTCAGCACCAGCTCCGAGGCGTTGGGCGGCGTGGGGCCGCTGAGCATCACGGAGAAGTTCTCGAACTGGGTGGTCAGCACGGCGTCGCGCCAGGGCAGCTTGCCCACCAGCACATTGCTGAGGCCGGTGGGGCTGCTCATGCCCAGGCCGGTGGCCACCTTGGGCTTGTGCAGGTCGAGCTCGAGCAGCAGCACCTTCTTGCCGGCCTTGGAGAGGATGGCGCTCAGGTTCACCGAGCAGAAGGTCTTGCCCTCGTTGGGCCGGTAGCTGGTCACCAGCACCACCTTGCCGCGGTCGTCGCGCGACGGGATGTACTCCAGGTTGGTGCGCACGGTGCGGAAGCTCTCGGTGATGGCGGCCTTGGGGTCGCTGTCCACCACCACGTAGTTCTGCTCGGCCTTCTCGCTGGCGATGATCTCGCCGTAGACGGGCAGCGCGGTGAGCTCCTTCAGCTGGTCGGCGTTCTCGATGCGGTCGTAGAACATCACCCGGATGAAGGCGATGAGCAGCGCCACCACCACGCCGCCGAGCATGAAGGTGTAGAAGATCTTGGTCTTGTCAGGGCGCACCACGCCCAGGGAGCGGGCCGCCTCGATCACCTTGGTCTGGGGCACGATGCCGGCCCGCGCGATGATGGTGTTCGACCGCTTCTCGAGCAGGAACATGTACATCTTCTCGTTCACGTTCAGGCGCCGCTCGATGTTGAGGATGTCGCGCTGGTTCTTCGGCAGGCGCTTCAGCAGGGCCTCGAAGTCGCTCACCTGCGCGCCCACATCGGCCATCTGGCCCAGCTTGGCCTCGCGCGAGTTCTTGAGGTAGGTGAGCAGGTTGCCCCGGTCGCGCTGCAGCGTGCTGTCCAGCTCGGCGATGGCCGTATTGGACACGGTGCCCGAGAAGAGCATCATGTTGCGCTGCATCTGCTTGTCGTAGAGGCCCGAGAGCGTCTGGCGCAGGAAGGCGTCGTTGATGATGAAGCTGGCCGGGGGCAGCAGGCTCTCGTCCTGGCTCGTGAGGAGGTACTTCTCCAGCGCATCGAGCGCCTGCACCTCCAGCTCCAGCTCGCGGCGGCGCTTGTCGTACTGCACCAGCTCGTTGAAGTAGAGGTTCTCCTCGCGCGAGAGGTCGAGCACGTCCTTCGACTCCTTGTAGGCCAGCAGCTCCTGCTCGTGCTGCTCCAGGATCACGGTGACCTCGCTGAGCTGGCGGTCGATGTAGGTGAGGGTGTTCTCGTTGATGTCGAACTCGCTCTTGAGGGAGTAGCGGATGTACTCGGCGGAGAGGGAGTCGAGGAAGAGCTTGGCGCGCTCGGCCACCTCATCCTCGGTGGTCACCTCCAGGATGGTGGTGAACTCCTGGTTCTCCACCTTGATGGAGTTCACCAGGCGGTTCACCAGCTTCTGGCGGTCGTGCCGCACGAACTGGTAGTCGGTCTGCGCCAGCTGCGTCAGGTTCTTGGCCGTCATGTAGGGCGAGCGCTCCACCCGGATGTTGTAGTCGATGTCGTGCTCGTCGCGGTCGAAGCGGAAGCGCTTGCGCACCACCTCCCCCCCTTTGTCGTAGCTCAGCTCGTAGTGGTCGATGTCGAGGATGTGCAGGTCGATGGGGCGGTCGTAGAGCCTGCGGTTCAGCACCTGCATGTGCACCGTGAAGGGCAGCGTGCCGTAGTGCTGGGTGGTCTTGAACCGCCCTACGATGAAGTAGGAGACGTCGAAGTCGAGCTTGTCCAGCGTGCGGTCCACCAGGTCGTAGGAGGTGAGCACGCGCTTCTGGTTGACGATGTCGCTGTAGATGCCGACATAACCGATGCTCTTGTACACCTGCGTCTGGTAGTCGTACACCTCGCGGTCGCGGAGCAGGATCTGGGTGCGGGCGCCATAGACGTCGGGCAGCTTGTAGCTGTAGAGGTAGGCCAGCACGGCGGAGAGCACCAGGGCCACCGCCACGAAGTACCAGTTCTTGGACGCGATCCGCAGCAGGTAGCGCAGGTCCTTGGCATCGACGATGCTGTTGCGCTGCTGGGACTTGGGGGCTGCCATCTAGGGAGTCTCGACCGAAGCCGCTGAGCGGCAGGCGAATGGACGGTAGCCGCCCACCGAGGGTCGGCAAATATAGCGGGCGGCCCCCAGCGAGCGGCCCAACCCCGATCGGTGGATAATTACCCGGGCGGGGTCAGCCGCGTTTCTCTACATTTGGCCACTTCCGAGAAAGCAGCATCCCGATCATGTCGAAGGCACTCCGTACGCTCCTCACCATGGCCTTGGCCTTGGCGCCCTTCGCTGGCGTCCTCCTGGCCCAGCCCGTGGGCGGCCCGCCGCCGTGCTGGCCTCCGCCCTGCATCCCCATCGATGGCGGCGTGAGCGCCCTCGTGGCCGCCGGCCTCCTGTATGGCGGCGGCAAGGCCCTCCAGATGCGCCGCTCCAGCGCCAAGCGCCGCTGAGCCCATGGGCGTTGCCGCGCCCGGCACCCGCTCCCGCTTCGGGAATGACCCGCTGACCCGTTTCCTGGTCGTCGGCATCGGCCTCTACTTGGGCTGGCTCCTCCTCTTCCACCAGGTCATCCATCCGTGGGGATGGCTCGACCGCACCGTGATCAACGGCCTGGTGGCCCTGGCCTCCCTGCTGCTCACCGCCCTGGGCTACGAGCTGCTGCCCGAGCCGCGCGTGGACCTGGAGCGGTACATCGGCGTGCAGGGCGGCACCCACCTCTGGATCGGCGACCCGTGCAACGGCATCCCCCTCTTCGCGGTGTTCACCATCTTCATCATCGCCTTTCCCGGGCCCTGGCGCCACAAGGCCTGGTTCATCCCGGGGGGCATCCTGCTCATCCACCTGCTCAATGCCATCCGCGTGGCCGCGCTGTGCATCGTGGTCACCTTCGGCTATGAGTGGCTGAACTTCAACCACGACTACACCTTCTACGTGGTGGTCTACGGCGCCGTCTTCCTCCTCTGGTACGTGTGGGTGAAGCGCTACAGCGGATGGCGCAAGGCCGGCGCCGCATGAACCGCCGCGATGCCCTCAGCGCCCTGTGGCTGGCGCTGGCGGTGGCCGCCGGGGCGGCGCGCGAGTTCCTCTTCGTGAACCTCAACTACCAGCTGGACTACCTGGTGAACCGGCGCGACCGCAACTACGCGCACTCGCGGTTCAGGCGCTGGGCCGAGGGGCTGGATGCCGGCGACCTCACCGCCTGGAAGTGGCTGCTGGCGGCGGCCTTCGTGGCCCTCACGGCCGCGCTCACCGTGGCCCTGGCACGGACGCGCTTCGGCGACCACCGCTACCGCACGCGCATCCTGGGTGCCTTCGCAGCGCTGGCGGCCTTCGCGCTGGCCTGCCACCTCGGCGCGCAGGCCGCTCCCGCCCTGCGGCCCGTTTCCATCGCCGTGCTGCACGCCCTGCAGTATCCCGTGCCCCTGCTCGTGGTGTGGGCGCTGAGCTGGATGCGGCAGGGCTGAACGCCGGTGGGGCACGGCCGCTACCTTCGCGCGGCCTTCATCCCACCCGCATGTCGAAGAACACCGGTCTGCTGCTCATCGTCTGGAACATCGCACTCACTGCCTTGGCGGCCTGGGGCCTGCTGCGCTCACCCGCCCCTGCCGCAGTGCCGGCGGAGGTCCCCGCAGAAGCCGGGCTGGAGGCCCCCCTGCCGGCCGCGCGGCCCGATACCGCCGGGCGGCCCGAAGCGCGCATCGCCTATTTCCACATGGACAGCCTGCGCGATGGCTACGAGCTCATCAAGGAGAAGGACTCGCGCTACATCGCCGAGGGGCGGCGGCTGGAGGCCGGGCTGCAGGCCGAGCAGGCCAAGGCCCGCGAGCGCTACCAGCAGCTCATGTCGAAGGACCACACCTACAGCACCAAGGCCGAGGTGGAGCGCGACGAGGCCGAGCTGCGGGGGCTGATGGAGAAGCTCCAGGGCATGCAGGCCGAGAGCGAGGAGCGGCTGGCGCGCCTGGAGGCCGACATGCTGAAGGAGATCGCCAAGGAACTGGACGACTACCTGAAGGTGTACAACGCCGAGGCCGGTTACGACTACATCCTGAGCGTGCAGAGCGGCGGGCAGATCTGGGTGGGCAACCAAGGGCTGAACATCACGCAGGACCTGCTCAACGGCCTCAATGCGCGCTACCGCGCCGCCAAGGCCGCCAAGAAGTGACCGCATGGACCCGCTGGCCAAACGGCGCGAGGAGAACATCGCCGGCTACGTGATCGGCATGTGGCACGTGGAGGACCTGATGCGCGCGGCCGATCTGGACATGCAGCGCGTGGAGGAGCAGCTCATCGCGCCCCTGGAGGGCGATGAGGCGCTGCGCACGGGCATGCGCGGCTGGTACGCCGGCATCGTGGCACGCATGAAGGAGCAGGGGCTGCAGCGCGTGGGCCACCTGAGCGAGGTGGAGGAGGTGGTGAACGAGCTGGAATACCTCCACCGGGCACTGCTCGAAGTGCTCAACGACGCGGAATACGACGCGCTCTTCGCCAAGGCGGAACCGGGGATCCGGGCGGTGCAGCAGCACGCCGGCGGCGATCCGCAGGGTCCCGTGGAAAGCTGCCTCACGGCCATCTACGGGGTGATGGTGCTGCGCGCGCAGCAGAAGGCCATCGGCGCCGAGACCCTGGAGGCCGAGGGCCACATCCGCCGCCTGCTCGACCGCCTGAGCCGGCACTACCGCCAGATGCGCCGGCTGCCCGGTGTATCCATGAACTGATGGAAGGCCCTGCCGCAGCCGGTGGCACGCGCCTTGGACCAGGGCGCGCCATGCACCGCCTCCTTCCGCTCTTCGCCGCCGCACTGGCCGGTACCGCGGCGCTGGCGCAGCCGGCCGATGGAGGCGGCCGCGTGGAGATCCTCAACGCCGACGAGTGGAGCTTCGACCGACTGGCCAACGGCGCCCAGCGGCTGCGCGGCAACGTGCGCTTCAAGCATGCCGATGCCGTGATGCGCTGCGACAGCGCGCACCTCTTCGACGACCAGCGGGTGGACGCCTTCGGGCGCGTGGCCGTGGACCAGGGCGACACCCTCCACGCCAAGGCCGACCGCATGCGCTACACCGGCAAGGACCGCATCGCGCGGCTCGAGGGCGATGTGCTCCTCCGGGACCGCACCATGGAGCTGCGCACACCGGCGCTCGATTACGACCTGCGCGCCAGGCGCGCCCACTACACCGGCGGGGGCCGCATCGTGGACGGCCGCGATGGCAGCGTGCTCACCAGCGCCATGGGCACCTACCTCAGCGATCAGCGGCGCTTCATCTTCGGCGGCAACGTGCTCCTGGAGCATCCCGACCACCGCATCGCCTCGGACACCATGCATTATGCCACCGGCAGCGGCATCGCCTCCTTCTTCGGCCCCTCCACCATCACCCAGGGCGGCACCGAGATCAGCACCCTGGGCGGCACCTACGACACCCGCAATGAGCGCGCCCGCTTCACCCGCCGCACCGCCGTGCGCAGCGCGGGCCGGCTGCTGGAGGGCGACAGCCTGCATTACGACCGGCGGAGCGGCCAGGGCCTCGCCTGGGGGCATGTGGCCATCACCGACAGCAGCGGCGACCTGCGCGTGCTCGGCGAAGAGGGGCGCTACAACCGGCTCGACGACCGCACCCTGGTGACCGGGCGCGCCGAGCTGCAGCTGCGCATGGGCCAGGACACGCTCTTCGTGCACGGCGACACGCTCTTCGCCGCCCCCGATGGCGCCGGCCGCCGCATCACCGCACGCCGCGGCGTGCGCTTCTTCAAGGCCGACCTGCAGGGCGCCTGCGACACCCTGCTCTACAGCGATGCCGACAGCCTCATCCGCATGCACCACCGGCCCGTGCTCTGGAACGGCACCGACCAGATCACCGGCGACACCATCCGCATCGCGCTGAAGGACGGCCAGGCGCACCGCCTGTACGTGCTGCGCAACGCCTTCCTCCTCTCCCGCGTGGACAGCAGCCGTTACGACCAGGTGACCGGCACCGTGATGACCGGGTACTTCGCCGGGAATGCGCTGCACCGCCTCGACGTGGAGGGGAATGCCCGCACGGTGTACTTCACCCGCGAGGAGAAGGAAGGCGTGGAGGAGGTGTTCGCGGTGAACCGCGCGGACTGCAGCCGCATCCGCGTGCGCCTCACCGAAGGGCGCATCAGCGCGGTGGTCTTCCTGGACCGGCCCGATGCGGTGCTCTACCCCATCGCGCAGGCCCCGCCCGAGGAGCTGCGCATGCAAGGCGCCGAGGACCGGGGCGCCGAACGACCCGCGAGCCGCGAGGGCATCTTCAAGGACTGATCAGGGCATGCCGAAGATGCGTCGGGCCTGCGCATCCAGGCTCCCTGCCGCCTCCACCGCCGAGTGCTCGTCCTGCTCGGTATCGCGGTCATTGGCCTGGTACTCGTTGGGCAGCCGCACGATGCGGGCACCGCCATAGATGGGCTTCTTGCGGTAGGCGCCGAAGACGATGCCGTTCTCCTGGAACCTGTTGCCCATCACGTAGGCGATGCTGAGGTCCTTCGCGGCCAGCGCCATGCGGTTGCCGGAGAAGACGGACCCCTGCACCAGCAATTGGCTGGCCTCGCCCACGCTGATGCCCTTGTCCATCATGCGCTCGAAGGTGCAATCCTCCACCAGGATGCGCGCGCCGCTCACATCGAGCCCGTCGCCGTTGGCATCCTTGCGCCCGCTGCGGAAGCGGCATCCCTCCACGCGGCCCGTGCACCGGTCAAGGTCCACCAGGTCGGCCAGGCCGTCCTCGAAGGCGCAGTCCCGCAGCAGCACCTCACCGCCCTTGATGTTCACGAGGTCCTCCCCCTGCGACCCGCCGATGGTGCAGCCGAGGAGCTCCGTGCGCGCCGCACCGTGGATGGCCAGCATGCCGGTGCACAGCACGCCATTCACGCGCGCCTCCCGGCCTCCGCTCATCTGCAGCCCGTTGATGGACACGCGCGTGCGGCCATCGCCGAGCACGGCGAAGCAGCCGTAGGGCGCCGCCTCATCGGCCGGTCGGATGAAGACCGGATTGCGCGGGGTGCCACGTACGATGAGCGCCCCCTGCACCACCACGCTCCGGCCCGGCCCGATCTCGAGCCGCGCCCCCTGCTCCAGCACCACGGGCCGCCCATAGGGGACGATGAGGTCGGCATCGATCCGGTATCGCCCGCGCGGGAAGACCAGCGTGTCGCCGCGGATGAAGGCCTTGGTGCGCTCCGCGATGCGCTGCAGGATGGCGGCATCGTCGGCCGAGGGCCAATACCGGGCGGCCCGCACCGGCTGCTCGAAGGCCGGCGCCCCCGCGTACCGCACCAGCTCACGGTCCAGCGCCTCCAGCGCGCGGCGCGCGCTGAGGCGGTCGCCGATCAGCGCTTCCTGAACGGCCTTGGCGCGCGCCTGGGCCAGCGGCAGGTGCTCGCCCTCGGCAAGGATGGGCAGCCATGCGCGGTCCATGGCGGCGAACCGGTCCCGCAACCGCCAATGCTCCTCCTCCAGGCGCTGGGCGGCGGCTTGGAAGGCCTCGCGTACCGCGGGGTCCCTGGCGGCGAGTGTCAGGAAATCCAGCATCACCTCCCCCCCGGGCGATTCCGACCCGGCACGGGCGCCGCGCGCGGTGCGGTAGAGGGGCACGATGCGCCCCCTCGACCAGTCATAGGCGCACAGATGCTCCTGGGCGAAGGCCGAGGCGCCCGCCTCGATCCACGAGAGCAGCAGCACCGAGGCTGCGGTCCGTGCCTCCACGATCATGGGCAGCGCACCGCTGCGCCCCTGCTGCGCATCGGCATAGGCGAGCTCCAGGGTGCCGTTGAGGGCTGCCGATGCCAGCGAGTCGTCCTCGAAGGCCGGGTACAGGTGATCGGGGCGCGCTGCCTCGTGCCCTTGGGCGAAGAGGCTCGCGCCGGCCAGCCCGCGCTTCTCCAGGAAATCATCATCGATGCGCTCCTCCTTGCGGTAGATCCCCTGATCGCGCCCGCAGGCGATGAGCCGCACATAGCTCACCTCCGGCGTGATCACGCCCAGCTCATCGGCAAGGATCTCGAGGTACTTCGCGCGCAGCGCTTCCTGGTCCACGGGCATCAGCACGATGTGCCGCTGCGCCCGGAAGGGCTCCGCTCGCCTGAACTTCACCACGAATCCGCCCTCGGCGGTCCGGAGGCGGCGGATGCGCACCGAATCGCCGAAGCCCTCCGCATCGAACCAATGGGTGGCCCAGCCGGGGCTGCGGTCGTCCATCAGGCAGGCACCGGCGGGGCTGCCGATGAGGTAGCGTTCCGGCTTGGCCGGCAGGGAATCGGTGTTCAGCAAGGCGATCAGCCGGCCCGCCGCATCCACCTCCGCAGGCGCGATCCCCAGCGGCCAGCGCCCGGCCAAGCGCTGCGGATCCATGAGCAGCAGCGCCGATGCCAGAGCCGCGGCCACGGCCGTGGCGGCCACCACCCACGCGAGGAGGCCGATGGGGCGCTGCTTATTCCACCGGCTCATCGGTAATGGCGTTGGTGACCACGAGCGAGGCTGGAATGCCCTGCGGGAAGGCCACGGTGGCGTCGAGCGGAGCCACGTGGTAGCGCTGTCGATCGGCCAAGGGGTGGTCCTTCCCGCCGTCCGGCACCAGGGTGCGGTGCAGGGTGAGGCTCCAGCCGTCGCCGGAGGGTTCGGGAGCGGCGGGCTGCCCATCGAGGGTGATGCCCTCCGCCGCGCCGCTCCACGTGAGGCGCAACGGGGCCTCGGCGGAGCTCCTGATGCGCAGGGCGGAATCCGTGCGCTGGAACTGCACGCCGCTGCGCTCCATGCGCTCCAGCATGCGCTCCCAGTAGCCCTGGGCCGTGCTCCGCAGCCCCGCCGTGGATCCGATCACGTGCAAGAGCGACACGCGGTGCACATCCTCCGGCAGCAGTGTGACGTTGCCATGCTTGTTGCGGTCGGCGAGCACCGAGGGGCGGATCCGCGCCATCACCGCATCGAGCCGCCTGTCGAAGGCGCCTTCACGGTACAGATGGACCATGGCCTGGTGCGCGTAGCGATCGCGTTGCAGCCGCCATTCCGGGATGCGGCAGATCCACCAGGACAGGGCATCGTGCACATGGTAGAGCGGCTCGCCGGGCGGCGCGAACATGAGCAGGGCATCCCACAGCACCGGATAGAAGCGGCCCGTGCGGGGATTGAGCACCAGCCATTGGTTGTGGTACTGGTCGATGTGCACCGTGTTGAGCACGAGGCGCGCGGCCTCGAAGCGCAGATAGGTCTCCACGTCGATGAGCGCGGCGAGGGAGTCGCGGTGCGTGGCGGCCGGAAGCGTGTCCTTGCGCAGCGCGGCCACCAGTCGCTCGAGCGTGCGGCGGGCCGTCGTGCTATCGGCATCGCTCTCGTAGGCCCAGTGGTCCGCATCGGCCCACAGGGTGCGGCCCTTGGGCAGCGCACGGCCCGAGATCGGCGGATAATCGCCCTTGTAGACCGGAACCTCATGGGGCACCAGATGGCGGTTCGACTCGAAGGCGCCATCGACCTGCTCGTAGAGTTCCATCACGCCGATGTCCTGCCCGTTGATCCGGGTGAAGACGAGCTCGTTGAGCGGCACGGGCACCCCCATGGTGCCGGCCACCCAGGCGGCCAGGTGGTCGTTCACCAGGTTGTGCGCCTTGGGATTGATCACGTTCACCTTGCGGTAGGGCGCCCACGGGTTGCTGCGCTTCATGGACAGCCGGAAGGATTTCTTGCCGCCGAGGAAATGCGAAGGGGTGACCGCGCCACGGTAGCGGAAGCGCACCCGGTGCTCCACGCCGTTGTTGCGCAGCAGGGCCGGAACATTGGTGCCGCCGCTCCAGGGCAGGTCGGCGGCCAGGCTGTCCAGCGCGCCTTGAGGCACCTCGAGCTCGAGCACCGGTATGCGGTGCGGGCCGGGCTGCTCGGCGAATCCGTCCACCACCACGCTGGCGGCCGCCGCCCCCGCGATGCGCAGGGCGCGCGATGGGCCGAGCGCGATGGCGAAGCCCGCCAAGGAGAGCACCACCGCAGCGGCCAGTGCGGCGCGCAGGATGCCGGCCGGTGTGCGGAGCGCGGTCATCGCTGCGAGCGTGCGCTGAGGAGGAGCGCGAGCAGCGCCACCGCAGTAAGCGCCGTGGCGCTGAGGTTGAGCCCCAGGCCGAGCAGGGCGCTCACCGCCATGGCAGGCAGCCACAGGCCGCGCGGATGCAGGCTGCGGCTGAGCGCACCGGCGGCCAGGAGACCCACGGCGATGATTGCCGCCGCCACCGAGTCATCGCGGAAATGCCGGAGCAGGAGCACGAGCGCATAGCCGGCGAGGAGCAGCGGCACGCTCAGCAAGGGGCCGCGGTCGGCCGGGCGGAAGCCGCGGTTCCAGGCCCAGCCCATGAGGAACAGGGCTGCCCCGAGCAGGGCGAGCAGCGTGAGCAGCTCCACCCAGCCGTGGAACAGCGCGCCCAACCAGCGATCGGCCTCGGTACGCATGGGGTCTTTCCGCCGAAGATGGCCACCCGGCGGCCGCCTGCCGGCTGGCGCCGTGCCGACTTTTCAATAATGGACTGGGAAGAGCCGCTACAGGAAGCGCTCCATCCAGCTGGCCCGCAAGGGCACTCGGAAGCGCTCCCTCAGCTCCCCCACCGTTGACACGAGGTCGTCGAAGACGAGGGTATCGGCCGTGATGGCGCCCTCCTTCAGCAGCGCGGGCAGGTCCTGCAGGCGACAGCTGGCGATGGCGCCGTCCCGCTCATACACCACCACCATGCGGTCGGTGAGCATGAGGTTGAGGTCGTGCTCCAGCTGCTTCACGAAACCCACGCTCTTGTCGATGCTGCAGCCGCTGGCGTGCGCCTGCTCCTCATCCACGGCGATGAGGACGAAGCGGTTGCGCAGCACGTCCACGCAGGCATCGAGCGGTGCGCCGTGCGCGGCCCAGCCGCTGGTGAAGGCGGCACCGCGCTCGCGGATGAGCTTCTGCTCGGCGGCGCTGAGGTCGCGCACGGTCTTGTACACCCACAGGCGCGCGTGGGCGGGCATGGTGTCGATGGTGCGGATGGGGGAAGGCGCTGCGGTGCTCATCGTGCTCCTGGTTGCTGGTTAGACGCTTCCTTCTACAGATCCGATGCCTCGGCGATCAACTCGGCGATGTCCTTCACCTTCACCTCCCCTTCCTTGTTGAAGTGCTTCACGCCGTCGGTGAGCATCGTGTTGCAGAAAGGGCAGCCGGCGGCGATGACGTCGGGCTTCGCGCCCAGCGCCTCCTCGCTGCGCTCGATGTTCACCTCGCGCGTGCCGGGCTCGGCCTCCTTGAACATCTGGGCGCCGCCCGCGCCGCAGCAGAGGCCGTTCTGCCGGCTGCGCTTCAGCTCCACCAAGGCGGCATCGAGCTTCAGCAGCACCTCGCGCGGCGCTTCGTACTCGCCGTTGCCGCGCCCCAGGTAGCAGGGGTCGTGGAAGGTGATGCGCTTGCCCTGGAAGCCGCCGCCCTCCACCTTGATGCGCCCCTCCTTCAGCAGCGCGTTGATGAACTGCGTGTGGTGCAGCACCTCGTAGCTGCCGCCCAGCGCGGGGTATTCGTTCTTCAGCGTGTTGAAGCAGTGCGGGCAGGCGGTGACGATGCGCTTCACGCCATAGCCGTTCAGCACCGTTACGTTCTGCAGCGCCTGCATCTGGAAGAGGAATTCGTTGCCGGCGCGACGAGCCGGGTCACCGGTGCACGTCTCCTCCTGCCCCAGCACGGCGAACTTCACCTTGGCGGCGTTCAGGATGCGCACGAAGGCCTTGGTGATCTTGCGCGCACGGTCATCGAACGATCCGGCGCAGCCCACCCAGAACAGCACCTCGGGCACTTCGCCGGTGGCGGCGAACTCGGCCATGGTGGGGATGCGTATCTGTTCCATCCTAATTCGCATGGTCGACGCTGCGGGTCGACGCTACAGGTGCTTCAACCATTGACATCCTTCGCCCAATCCAATCGCTTATCAGGCCCGAAGGCCCAAGGCGCGCCGTTATTCTCCACGTTGTTGAACATGCCGGTGAGGGCGGGGCGCGTGCTGCTCTCCTCCATCACCTTGTAGCGGCGCATCTCCAGGATGATGCCCACCGGATCGATGTTCACCGGACAGGCCTGGGTGCAGGCGTTGCAGGTGGTGCAGGCCCAAAGCTCCTCCTCGCTGATGCGCGTGTGCAGGCTGTTGCCGTCGTCCTCCCACTTGCCTTTGGCGTCGATCGCCTTCCCCACCTCCTCCAAGCGGTCGCGCGTGTCCATCATGATCTTGCGCGGGCTGAGGAGCTTGCCGGTGAGGTTGGCGGGGCATTCGCTGGTGCAGCGGCCGCACTCGGTGCAGCTGTAGGCGTCCATCAGGCTCTTCCAGCTGAGGTCGAAGACGTCCTTCGCCCCGAAGCGCTCGGGCATCTCCGCGCCCGCCACCGTGCGCGCCGGAGCCGGTTCGGGCGGCGGCACAGAGGGGTCGATCATGCTCCGCACCTCGCCGGTGATGCGCGGCATGTTGGCCACCTGCGTGCGGGGCTCCAGCTTGCCGTACCACACGTTGGGGAAGGCCAGCACGATGTGGAAATGCTTGCTGTAGGGCAGGTAATTGAGGAAGGCGAGGATGCCGATGATGTGGAACCACCAGGCGCTGCGCTCGATGAGCGCAAGGGACGCAGGCTGGAGGCCGGTGAGCCCGAATGCCGCCGCCAAGCCCGCGCTCACCGGGTAGGAGCCGGCCGGCGGGTAATGCGCATCGCCCAGCTCCTGCAGCGCAAGGTCGGCCGCGTTCATGGTGAGGAAGGCGCTCATCAGGGCGATCTCCACCACCAGGATGATCATGGCGTCCTTCGAGGGCCAGCCCTTCATCTCAGGCTTGCGGAAGCGCGGGAGCTGGAGCACGGCGCGGCGTGCGATGAAGACCACGCAGGCCAGCAGCACGCCGACGGCGAGGACCTCGAAGCTGCCGATGAGGAAATCGTAGAAGGGCCCGAGCACCGCCCCGATGCGGTGGGTGCCGAAGAGGCCGTCGATGATGATCTCGAGCACCTCGATGTTGATGATGACGAAGCCCGCGTAGATGAGGATGTGCATGATCCCTGCCACGGGGCGGGCCACCATCTTGCTCTGGCCGAGGGCGACCAAGGCCATGGTGCGCCAGCGCTCGGCCCTTCGGCCGTTGATGGGCTCCGGCCTCCCTAGCCGGATGTTGCGGACCACGCGCCGGATGCTGCGCGTGAAGAGCGCGATGGCGGCGATGAGGAGAAGGGCGAACAGGATCTGCCCCATCATGGCTTCCCGTCCTTTTTCATCGCCTCCTTGATGCGCTCCACATCGCTGTCGCTCAGCTTGGGCAAGCGGTCCTTCTTCCCGAAAACGCTGAAGTAGCGGTTGGGGTTCAGCCGCAGGTCCTCCAGCAGCAGGTCCAGCTCGCGGCTGGCGTTGTTCAGGTTGGCGTAGAGGCTGTCATTGGTGACGAGCTTGCCCATGGTGCCCTCGCCGCTGCTGATGCCGGTGGTGATCTTCCGCAGCTCGGTGCTGGTGGCTGCCAGCTCGTCGAGCACCTTGCGCAGGCGGCCGTGGGCGAGCTCCGCGGTGAGGGTGTCGAGGTTGCCGAAGGTGCGGTCCAGCTCATCGGAGTTCTCCGCGAGGGTGGCGCTCACGCGCTCCATGTTGCGCAGGGTGGCGCTGAGGGTGGCGCTCTCCAGCGCCACCAGCTGGTCGAGCCGGCGCGCCGTCTGGCTGAGTGTGGCCAGGGCCATGCGCACGCTGGTGAAGCTGCTGTCGATGTCGCCGACGGCCTTCTCGTTCATAAGCTGCTGCAGCGCATTGAGCACCGAGTCCACATTGGCGAGCATGCTCTCGGCGCGGGCCTTCAGCGGGTCGATCTGGGCGCTCACGGCATCGGTGAGGCTCGCCTGGGCCGTGCCGCGCAGGGTGGCGCCGGGCTCCGCCAGTACAGGGCTGGTTCCGTTCACCACGCGGAGCGCCCTGGAGAACAGGTCGGCGCTGTAGATCTCCACCCGGCTGTCCTCGGTGAGCTTCAGCCGGTCCTCGTTGAGCTGGAAGCTGATGCGGATGTTGCCCGAGCCATCGGGCTCCATGCTGGTGCCCACCACCTGGCCCACCTTGAGGCCGTTGAAGAAGACCGGGCTGGCTGAGGTGATGCCCGAGATGTCGGGGTACACCACATGGAACACGTTGCGCCGCTGGAGCAGGTCCCTGCCCTTGAGGTAGTTGAGGCCGAAGATGAGCAGCGCGATACCGGCAACGGCCAGTGCGGCAATCGAGTACTCGCGCTTGATCCTCATCGGCTGTCGTTATCGCCCACCGGCCAAAGTAACCGCTTCCTGCAGATCGATCCGCTGCCCATCGCGGAAGGCCACGATGAAGGCGCCGTCGAAGCCCTTCGCCTTGCACGCCGCCTGCAGCTCGCGGGCCGCCGCCAGGGTGGGCTCATCGCCCACGGTGTACTTGTACAGGCCCTGCCCCTTGTGCTCCTCCACGCCCTCCAGTCCGCTGAAGTTCCTCGGCTTGGGCTCGATGCGCTTGGCGCTGGTGGCTACCTGCACCTTGAAGCGCACGCCTCCGGCCACCGGCTGCGGTGCGGGTTCCTTCACCGCCACGCGCGTGCTGTCGGGCCGGGCCTCCTGCGCCGCTTCCACCGGCACGCCCTCCACGATGCCCTTGTACTCCTTGATGGCCCGGTAGATGGCGCTGGCCATGTAGTCCTGCCCCTGCTCGCCCTGCAGGAAATCCTCTTCCGTTGGATTGGTGAGGAAACCCAGTTCGATGAGCACCGCGGGCATGGTGGTGTAGCTGATCACCAGGAATCCGGCCTGCTTCACGCCGCGGTCCACCCGTCCCACGCGATCCTTGAATTGCTTCTGGATGAGGGAGCTCAGCAGCAGGCTCTGGTCCAGGTGCACGTTCTGGCGCAGGCTCAGCGCGATCTGGCTCTCGGGGTCCTTGGGGTCGTAGCCGTCGTACTTCAGCTCGTGGCCGTCCTCCAGCAGGATGGCGGCGTTCTCCTTCTGCGCCACGCGCATGTTGGCCTCGGTCTTGTGCAGGCCCATCACGTAGGTCTCGCAGCCGTGCGGGTCCTTGCTGTCGTTGGCATTGCAGTGGATGCTGAGGAAGATGTCGGCCTTGGCGCGGTTGGCGATCTGGGTGCGCTCCATGAGCTCGATGAAGCGGTCGTCCTCGCGCGTGTAGACCACCTTCACATCGGGGAAGGCCTCATTGAGGTAGCGGCCCACGAGGCGCGCCACGTTCAGCGACACGTGCTTCTCGGTGGTCCTGTAGCGGCCGGTGCCCAGGTTGCCGGGATCCTTGCCGCCGTGGCCCGCATCGAGCACGATGGTGCGGATGCGGTGCGGATCGCGTCCCTGGCCCTGCGCGCCGCACCAGGCCACAAGGATCGTTAAGGCGAGCAGGATGGGGCGCAGGCGGCGTTCCATGGGGCGCGGAGGGCGATGCGTACTTTTCGGCCCGCTGCTCCGCGAGGATAGACGGGCAATGACGGCACCGCTACGCATCCGGCCCCTGAGGCGCGAAACTAGAGGCCGGTCCTGGGAGGGCTGGTCGCGCATCGCCGCAGTTTTCATCACGTCCGTGTTGATGTGCCCGGGCCAGCGGGCGTGGGGGCAGAAGCTCGATGCCGAGGTGCGCTACGAGGCGCGCGACAGCATCCGGTACGACCTGGCCTCGCAAACGGTGTACCTCTTCGGCGCCGCCACGGTGAGCTACCGGGGCACGCAGCTCAGCGCGGACCGCATCGCCTTCAGCTTCAGCGACGAGGAGGCCCATGCCTACGGCGCGCCCGACAGCACCGGCGCCACGGCCGGGAAGCCGCGCCTGACGCAGGACGGACACACCATCGATGCCGACAGCATCCGCGTGAACCTGCGCACCAAGGTGGGCCTCATCCGCGAGGTGCGCACCCAGGAGCAGGAGGCCTGGGTGCACGCCGGGCTCAGCAAGCGCCACCCCAACGGCGAGGTGCACAGCCTGCGCGGCATGCTCACCACTTGCGACCGGCCCAAGCCCCACTACCATTTCCAGGTGAGCCGCATGATGGTGATCCCGGACGACAAGATCGTGGCCGGCCCCGCCTACATGAAGTTCCGCAGGATACCCGCCCCGCTGGCGGTGCCCTTCGGCCTCTTCCCCAACAAGAAGGGCGGCAGCAGCGGGGTGCTCATCCCCACCTGGGGCAACAACGACAACCTGGGCTACTTCCTCCTCAACGGGGGCTGGTACCAGCCCTTGGGCGACCGCATGGACCTGCAGCTCACCGGCGACATCTACAGCCGTGGCAGCTGGGCCCTGCGCGGCCTCACCCGCTACAAGGCGCGCTACCGCTACGCCGGCAGCCTGCAGATGAGCCACAGCACCCTGCTCAACGGCGACCCCGAATTCCCCGACTTCAGCCGCCAGCGCAACTTCTTCGTCAACTGGGCGCACACCGTGGCGCCCCAGGCCAGCCTCACCGACCGGTTCAGCGCCAGCGTGAACCTGGGCACCAGCAGCAATTTCACCAACAACTTCAACAGCAGCTTCGGCGACTACCTCAGCAACACCTTCCAGAGCAACATCAGCTGGACGCACCTGTGGCCCGGCAAGCCCTACACCCTGGCGGTGAACGCGCTGCACCGGCAGAACACGCTCAACCGCAGCTTCGACATCACCCTGCCGGCCGTCACCTTCAACCTGCAGCGCATCCTTCCCATCCAGCTGCTGCGGCCGGTGGGCGCACCATCCCGCTGGTACGACCAGCTGGCCCTCACCTACACGGCCAACCTCGACAACCGGCTCAGCACCACCGAGGAGCGGCTCTACCTGGCCAACCTGCCCACCCTGGCACGCGAGGCGCGCAACGGCATGCGCCATACCGCCGCCCTCACCACCGCCCTCAAGAACCGCTTCGTGAGCCTGAACCCCGAGTTCCGCTTCACCGACCGCTGGTACCTGGAAACCCTGCGCCAGACGGCCATCAATACCGGCGACACCATCTATACCGTGCGCGATACGGTGGCGGGCTTCCGCCGCGCCGGCGAATGGAGCGCGGGCGCCACGCTCACCAGCAAGCTCTACGGCATGTACACCTTCCGCCGCGGCGCGCTGAAGGCCATCCGGCACACCCTTACGCCCACCGTGGGCCTGAGCTACCGGCCGGACAACAGCACCCGCATCGAAGGGCCCTTCGGCACAGACGGCGCCCTGGCCAGCTACTCGCCCTACCAGATCGGCATCTACGGCGAGCCGGCCGCGGGCGAGAGCGGCGCGCTCAGCCTGGGCCTCATCCAGAACGTGGAAGCCAAGGTGCGCAGCAAGGGCCTCCGCGCCGATTCGCTCGGCCAGCCCCCCGGCGAGGAGGGCTACCGCAAGATCAAGCTGCTCGACTTCGTGGGCATCAACGCCAGCTACGATATGCTGCAGGACTCCGTGCGCTGGTCGCCCGTGGCCATCGCTGCGCGCACGGCCCTGCTCAACACCTTCAACGTGAACGTGACCAGCACCTGGGACCCATACGCGGTGGACACCCTGGGGCGCCGCATCGACCGCAGCGAGCGCAGCGTGAGCGGCGCCCTGGCCCGGATGACCTACACCAACGTGGCCGTGGGCTTCGACCTGAAGAGCCGCCGCTATGGGCAGGGCAGCGAACCCGCCAGCGGCGACCGCCAGGTGGTGGAGGACAGCGACCCCGGCAAGGGCGCCCGCGTGGACTTCCGCATGCCGTGGCGCCTGAGCGTGAACTACAGCTACGACGTGAGCCGCGCCTACGCCGGCGGCGCATACACCCAGCAGGAGCGCCAGAGCGTGCTCTTCAACGGCGACATCACCGTGCTCAAGCACTGGAAGCTCGGCGGCAGCAGCGGCTACGACATCGTGGCCGGCGAATGGACCCCCACCTCGCTCAACCTCTACTGGGACCTCCACTGCTGGGAGTTCAACTTCAACATCATCCCCATCGGTCTGCGCAAGAGCTTCATGGTACGCATCAACGTGAAGGCCAGCATCCTGCGCGACATGAAGTTCGAGCAGCGCAGGCCCTACGGCAACCCGAACAACCTGCTTTACTGAGCCGCAGCGCGCCACAGCAACGAGCCGTCGCCGTAGCTGAGGAAGCGGTAGCCGCCCTCCAGCGCATGCCGGTAGATGCGCCGCCAGTCGGGACCGACGAAAGCGGCCACGAGCAGCAGCAAGGTGCTCTGCGGCTGGTGGAAGTTGGTGACCAGGGCGTCGGCGAAGCGGTAAGGATAGCCCGGCGCGATGAGCAGCTGCGTGCGGCCCACGAGACGGTCCTCGCCGCGACGGTCCAGGTCGTCGATCACCGCCTGGAGCACGGCGGCGGGCGCGGGCAGCGCATCCGCGCCATAGGGCGCCCACTGAGGCACGTCCATCGCGGGGCCGGCCGCGCCCCGCATCCGCGCCAGGCCGTGCCAATACACGCTCTCCAGGGTGCGCAGCGCCGTGGTGCCCACCGCCACCACCGGATGGCGGCCCAAGCGGCCTGCCACTTCCTGCAGCGCCGCACGCGGGATGCGCACCTGCTCGCTGTGCATGGCATGGCCGGCCATGCGCTCGCTCTTCACCGGCAGGAAGGTGCCCGCCCCCACATGCAGGGTGAGCGCCGTGCGGTCTATGCCGCGCGCCTCCAGTTCGGCCAGCATGGCCGAAGTGAAGTGGAGGCTGGCCGTGGGAGCCGCCACAGAGCCCTGGTTCCTGGCGAAGACCGTGTTGTAGCGCGTACGGTCGGCAGGGGCGTCTGCCCGCTTCATGTAGGGCGGCAGCGGCACGTGGCCGAGCCGGTCGAGTACCTCGGCGAAGGTGAGCCCAGCGGGTTCCCAGCGGAAAGCCACCTCCTCGGCGCCCGTGCGCTCGGCGGTCAGCGTGCATCCGTCGCCCTTCAGCACCAGCGCTTCACCCGCCTTCCAACGCTTGGCATTGCCCACGAAGCAGGACCATGCGCAGGCGCCTCGCTCGGCGAAGGCCTCCTCCACCGGTCCGCCGCCGGCCGGCGCCAGGCAGAGCACCTCGATGCGCGCACCGGAAGCGCGATGGAACACCAGGCGGGCGTTCACCACGCGGGTGTCGTTGAGCACCAGCAGCGACCCGGCGGGCAGCAGCCCTGGCAGTTCGCGGAAGACGTGATCGGCGATGGCGCCATCGCGATAGACCAGGAGGCGGCTGGCGTCGCGCTCGGGGAGCGGCTGCTGCGCGATGCGGTCCTCGGCCAGCGCATAGGTGTAGTCGGCGATGGCCAGCTCGCGCGGATGCATGGGCGTCGTCCCGTTGGCGGGATGCGCGAAGATGGCGCCTCAGCGCTTCACGAAGCGCGCGCTGGAACGGTGGCCGTCGGCTTCCACGGCAAGGAGGTAACAGCCGGGCGCCAGATGCGCCACGTCGATCACGAGCTGTGCGCTGCCGCGCGCAGCAGCGGTCAGCACGGTGCGGCCGGTGGCATCGGTGATGCGGTACTGCACCCGCACTGCAGCGGCCGGCAGCGCCACCTGCACCTCATCGGCGGCCGGGTTGGGCCAGATGCCGATGCCCCAGCCGCCGAGCGTGGGCACGGACACGATGCCCAGGGCCTCGGTGAGGGCGCGGTAGGCGTTCACTTTGCCCATGCCCCAGCGCGGACTGCCGCCGGGCGGCAAGGTTCCCGTGTGCTGGTCGGTGCGTGCGGTGGACTTCAGGAGCGCCTTCACCTCCTCCGGAGTCAGCGTGGGATCGGCCTGGAGCAGCAGCGCCGCGATGCCCGCCACCACGGGCGACGACATGCTGGTGCCGCTCAGGCGCGCGAAGGCGTAGGGCTGCCCCTGGAAGGTGATGGTCTGGTTGGGGTTGTAGCTCGCGTCGGTGAACGAACTGATGGCCGAGGCCACACTCATGCCGGGCGCAGCGATATCGGGCTTCATGCGCTCATCCAAGGTGGGGCCGTAGGAGGAGAAGCCGGCGATGGTGCCGCCCTGCACCGTGCCGTTGCTCAAGGGATACTCGCTGCTGAAGGCCGCCACGCTGATGAGCCCCTCGGTGGTGGCCGGCTCGCTGATGCCGTACTGGCTGTCGCCGGCGGCCCACCCCGCGGCGGAGGCCTGGAAGGCCTGGCCCCAGTTGCCCACGCCAGTGGTGAGCTCGGTGACGTTCCACCCGTGCACGGTGCCGGCCGCCGCCGTGACCTTGAGGGCCACCTTGATGTAGGCGCTCCGGTTCTTCACGCGCAGGCGCAGGTGCGGCCTTCCGTTCTGCGGGTGGGCGGCCTCGGCGGTGAGGTTGAAGAAGACGGTGTCGGTGCCCACCACCAGCAGCGAATCGAGGTAAGGCTCCTGGTCAGCGGTGCCGTACCACGGCGTCTCGGCCAGCACCTGGTTGGTGTTGCTCGTGACCATGAAGCCCGCGCTGAAGGGCTGGCCGGCCTCGCCCCACAGGCTGATGCTCTGCCCCCACATGTTGGGATTGGCGCTGTAGCTGTAGAACTGGATGCGCGAGCGCAGCGTGTCGCCGGCGAAGGCCCGCTTGAAATGGAACTGCACATCGCCGTTGTTGCCCGCCGAGTTCACGAACACCACGCCCTGCGCGGCCAGGGCGTTGATGGCCTGGCTGAGCAGCGAGTTGCCGTCGAGCGTGCCGATCCAATGCAGGCCCCAGCTCTGGTTGATCACCAAGCGCTTCTGGTCCGCATCGGCGATCTGCTTCATCCATGCATAGCAATCGATCACGGAGGCGGCATCGATGAGCCAGGTGGCCAGCAGCAGCTCCGACTCGTAGGCGATGCCCCGGTAGGCCGTGCCTGCGCCGCTACCTGCCGCGATGCCCGCCACGTGCGTGCCGTGGTAATGGTAGCTGTAGATGTTGGCCGTATCGGAACCGGCGGCGAGCAGCGCGCCCGGAGTGATGTACTCCGTGCCGTAGGGGAAGCCCGCGGGCGCCGGACCGCTCTGCTTGTACTGGTCCCACGCCGCGCGGATGCGCGTCTGCGTGAGCAGCGTGTCGTACAGGTCGGGATGCGTGTAGTCGAAGCCCCAGTCGCAGATGCCGATGAGCACGTCGCGGCCGCTGTAGGCCAAGGGCAGGTTGATGCCGCGGTGCACGCTATCCACCCGGGTGGTCCAGCGCACCTTGTCCATGTGCGGCTCGGCCACACCCGCGAGCTCGATGTAGCTCAGTCCGGGAATGGAGCGTGCTTCATCCAGGTGGTAGGCATCCACGCGCACGGAGACCACATCGCCGATGCGCGCGCCTATACGGACGTGCGCGCTGGCCGCGAGCGCTGCATCGAAGCCTTCATCGGCCTTGGCCAGGAAGCCGACCATGGCTCTGCCGTGGATGTGGGCGACCGGGTAGCGCCCTTGCACCGACTGCGCCAGCTTACGCGCATCGGGCTCCGCCGCGGCCAGCTTCTGCAAGTGCAGCAGGTCGGCGTGGGTGGTAGCGGGGATGCGTGGCTGGGCTGAGGCGATGGCCGCACAGCATGAAACCAGCAGGATGAAAGGCGTGCGCATGGGCGGAATGGATGCCCGAAGGAACGCATTCACCTCATCACTGAACCGCATCCTTCCTCTTCCTGATCACGAAGTTGCCCTTCCGATCCGACGCTGCGGCGTCCTCCGGCAGCCGTCCATCGAAGCTCCGGAGGAACCACTGCAGGCGCTCATGGGGTGTGAGCGCCATGAACGCACGCTCTCGCCGGGCGTTCGACTCCTCCTTCGTCTCAAAGCGGATGCGCTTATCCACCACGATGCCCTCTGGGTTGATGCTCAACGCTTGCCACCATGCGCGCCGTGCTCCTCAGGCCACCTTCAGCGCATTCTCCACCTTCTCCTTGAGCAGAGCGTGCTTCACCACCTCGATCATCTCGGTGACGTAGGTGAAGCGCATGCCCTTGGTGTAGCGCGCGTCGATGTCCTCGATGTCCTTGCGGTTGTCGGCGCTGAGGATGATCTCCTTGATGCCCGCGCGCTTGGCGGCGAGGATCTTCTCCTTGATGCCGCCCACGGGCAGCACGCGGCCGCGCAGGGTGATCTCGCCGGTCATGGCCACGGCCTTGCGCACTTTCTGCTGGGTGAAGGCACTGGCGATGCTGGTGAGCATGGCGATGCCCGCGCTGGGGCCATCCTTGGGCGTGGCGCCCTCGGGCACGTGCACGTGCACGTTCCAGCGCTTGAACACCTCGGGCTCAAGGCCGATGATGTCGCTGTGGGCCTTGATGTACTCCAGCGCGATGACGGCGCTCTCCTTCATCACGTCGCCCAGGTTGCCGGTGAGGGTGAGCTTGCCCTCGCCCTTGGTGATGCTGGTCTCGATGAAGAGGATGTCGCCGCCGGTGGGGGTCCAGGCCAGTCCGGTGACCACGCCCGCCACATCGTTGCCCTGGTACTTGTCGCGGGCATGGCTGGGTCCGTAGATCCGTGGCAGCTCATCCGCGGAGATGGTGACGCTGTGCTTCTGCTTGAGGGCGATCTGCTTGGCGCGGTAGCGCACGAGCTTAGCGATGCGCTTCTCCAGGGTGCGCACGCCGCTCTCGTCGGTGTACTGCTCGATGATGGCCTCGAGCAGCCCGGGGGCCATCTTCAGCTGCTTGGGCTTGATGCCGTTCTCGGCGAACTGCTTGGGCAGCAGGTGGCGCACGGCGATCTCCACCTTCTCCTCCTCGGTGTAGCCGTTCACCTCGATGATCTCCATGCGGTCGCGCAGCGCCGGGTGGATGGTGCTGAGGCTGTTGGCCGTGGCCACGAACATCACGCGGCTCAGGTCGTATTCCACCTCCACGTAGTTGTCGTAGAAATGGCTGTTCTGCTCGGGGTCGAGCACCTCCAGCAGCGCGCTGGCGGGGTCGCCCTGGTGGCTGCGCCCCACCTTGTCGATCTCGTCGAGCACGAAGAGGGGGTTGCTGGTGCCGGCCTTCTTCATGCTCTGGATGAGGCGGCCGGGCATAGCCCCGATGTAGGTCTTGCGATGGCCGCGGATCTCGGCCTCGTCGTGCAGGCCGCCCAGGCTCATGCGCACGTACTTGCGGCCGAGCGCCTCGGCGATGCTCTTGCCCAGGCTGGTCTTGCCCACGCCGGGAGGACCGTAGAGGCAGATGATCGGCGCCTTCATATCGCCCTTGAGCTTCAGCACGGCGAGGTGCTCGATGATGCGCTCCTTCACCTTCTCCAGCCCGAAGTGGTCGCGGTCCAGCACCTTCTGGGCATGCCTGAGGTCGAAATTGTCCTTGCTGTATTCGTTCCACGGCAGCTCGAGCAGCAGCTGCACGTAGTTGTACTGCACGCTGAACTCGGCGCCGGCGGGGTTCATGCGCTGGAGCTTGGCGAGCTCCTTCTCGAAGGTCTCGCCAACCTTCTTGCCCCACTTCTTGCGCGCCGCCTTGGCGCGCATCTCCTCCAGCTCCATCTCGATGGGGTTGCCGCCCAGCTCGTCCTGGATGGTCTTCATCTGCTGGTGCAGGAAGTACTCGCGCTGCTGGCGGTCCACCTCGGTGCGCACCTTGCTCTGGATCTCGTTCTTCATCTGCAGCATCTGCAGCTCCTTGGTGAGGTGCGCAAGCAGCATGGAGGCGCGCTCGCGCAGGTCGGCCACCTCCAGCATCTTCTGCTTCTCGGCCACCTCGGCCTGCATGTTGCTGCTGATGAAGTTCACCAGGAAGGAAGGCGAGTCGATGTTCTTGATGGCGAACTGCGCCTCGGTGGGGATGTGCGGGCTCTGCTTGATGATCTCGAGGGAGAGGTCCTTGAGCGAGCTCACCAGCGCCTGGAAGCTCTTGTCGTCCTTGGCCGGCCGGATCTCCTCGAACTCCTTCACGCGTGCCGTGTAGTAGGGGTCGACCTTCACCATCTCCAGCACTTCGAAGCGCTTCTTGCCCTGGATGATGGCGGTGGTGCTGCCGTCGGGCATGCGCAGCATGCGGATGATCTGCGCGATGGTGCCCACCTTGTTCAGGTCCTCCGGCCTCGGCTCCTCGATCTGGCTGTCCTTCTGGCTCACCACGCCCAGGGTGCGGTTGCCGCGGTACACGTCCTGGATGAGCCGGATACTGCGGTCGCGCCCCACCGTGATGGGGATGACCACGCCGGGGAAGAGCACCGTATTGCGCAAGGGCAGGATGGGCAGCTCGGGCGGGGTCGACTCCGCATTCATCTGCTCCTCGTCCTCGGCGGTGATGAGCGGGATGAGTTCGGTCTCGTTCTCGAGCGCTTCGCTGCTGAAAAGGTCGGGGCTGCTATGGAGGAGGTCGTTCATCGACGATCGGGTCACAGTGGAAGGTTCAAAGTTACCTCCCCTGCGCCGCGGCATGCGTGGGCCGTTTTCAACAGGGGTGGGCCACTGGGTCAACAGCTATGCCGCTCGCACGCGACTGACAGATGGGCAGTGGACAGAGGCACGGCGCTGCCACCGGCGGCCGGCGCCATCGGTCGCTAGCCCGGGCCCTGCCGCTCCAGCCAGCCCTGCAGGAGGATGGTGGCGCTGATGCGGTCCAGCTGCCCCTTCTCGCGCCGGGCCATGCGCCCCTTGCCGCTGGCCAGCAGGGTCTGCTGCGCCATGCGGCTGGTGAAGCGCTCATCCACCAGGTCGAGGAAGCAGCCCGGGAAGGCGCTGCGCAGCGCATCGGCAAACTGCCTGACATTCGGAGTGATATCCGTATCGCTGCCATCGAGGCCGGTGGGCAGGCCCAGCACGAAGCCGTCCACGGCCTCCTTGTCGCAATAGGCCTTGAGGTAGTGCAGCAGCGCCCGGCTCTCCACCGTTTCCAGCGCCGTGGCGATGATGCGCAGCGGATCCGTGACGGCAAGCCCCGTGCGCTTCAGCCCGAAGTCGATGGCAATTATACCTCGGCAGGGTGTCCTCATGAATCGTCAGCGCACGGTGATCGCCGCCCCCGCGCGAAAACCTCCGCATGGGTCTCGCCGCGC
>ERZ761607.1572-NODE-1572-length-27788-cov-5.407817_pt1 | contig 27788 bp, 26 predicted proteins | sample MGYA00511164_ERZ761607 | MGnify/ENA primary metagenome ERZ761607 (study PRJEB28899, sample SAMN02445080) | bioreactor sludge metagenome | biome: EBPR sludge | place: Australia: Brisbane, Thorneside Wastewater Treatment Plant | collected 2011-06-22 ... | reverse complement strand
ATCCTCGATGGCGGCCCAATCGAAATCGGCGGTCGGTTCGGCGAAGGTGACCTTGTTGTTCTCTACGGTTGACATCTGTTCCTGCTTGTATCCCGGACCGGGAGGATGCTGTCCGGAAGGGTTTGACGGGTGAGCCCATGGCATCCCTGCATGGGCTTCCCCTGAATTGGGGCCGCGAAGGTAAGCGGAATTCGCGGGATATGAGCGGATTGGCTGACGGCCACCCCCGCCCTTCGATGGCTGCAGCGGCGCAATACTTCCTGCATGCACGCCGCGAAGTCTATCTTCGCCGCCCGATGGCCCCGTAGTTCAATTGGATAGAATGACAGATTCCGGTTCTGTTGGTTGCAGGTTCGAGTCCTGCCGGGGTCACAAGGCGGTGCGGAAGCACCGCCTTGTGCTTTCATTGCCAAGAAGTTGCATGGCGCTGTATCCTGCCGGGCCGGGATGCGTTGAACGTCACTCCTCCGAGTGATGACAGTTCCCTTCCGCTTGCCCAAGTACCGTGTCATCACTGCCCCGATCACCTGCGGTTCCTTCTCAGATCAGGTGGACGCCATTGCGGCGCTGGCACATGCGCGCATCTCCTCCTACGTGTGCTGCGTGAATGCCCACATGACGATGGAGGCCCGGGACAGCGGATTCGCCAAGGTGGTTTCTGGAGCGGATCTCGCGACGCCGGATGGTATGCCTGTGCTGCTGGCCATGCGTGGGCTGCACGGTGTCGATCAAGAGCGTGTGGCAGGCAATGACCTGATGCCAGCGCTGCTGGAAAAGGCGGAGTCGGAGGGACTTTCCGTATACCTATACGGTGGGAGCGAGGAGGTGCACCGCAGGATCTTGGAGCGCGTGGCCCGGGAGCACCCCCGTTTGGTCATCGCTGGATGCCACGCCCCTCCCTATGGTCCCCTGAGCCAATTTGACTTAAGGGTCGAATCGAACCGTATCAATAGTACTGGTGCTCAGATAATCATGGTCTCGCTAGGCTGCCCCAAGCAGGAGCGCTTCATGGCGGCGCTCAAGGGGCTTGTGAACGGGGTGATGCTGGGCTTGGGAGGTGCCTTCCTGCTCTATGCCGGCATCGACTCGCGCGCCCCGAAATGGATGCGTTCGCTGTCCTTGGAATGGCTCTACCGGCTCTGGCTCGAACCCCGAAGACTCTGGAAGCGTTACCTAGTGACCAACGTGCTCTTCCTTGCGTACCTCGCCAGGGAGATTGTCAGGAGAATGACAAGGCCCAGAGCCTATGGCCATCCGATGGAGTGATGGCGCGACATGCTGCCGAGGGGGAGCCTGCATTTTCGGCGACCGAAACGTCCGTAATTCGACGAAGCGATAAAATCCTTCGACCAACTTGACAGAGTGCGAAGGGGCGTCTAGCTTTGTCCCACTCCTCACCCGACCACACACCACGAACAGCAGTCAGCAGAAGCGTCCAGCATGGAGCGAATCATTACGCCGAATCGGGGAGCGGGTGGCCGAGGCACGGGGGGGGGCGAGCGGGGGCAGGAATTGTCCACGCTGTTGCGCTCCGGCAAGATTTCACTGCAGCACGTGCAGACCGGCTTGAACAAGGTGCTCACCTTGGAGCCGCTCACCTCGGTGAAGGATCTGGTTATCGTGGGTGACAGCCCGGCAGCGGAGGAGATTTTCCGTTACTGCGAGGACCATACGGTACGGGGCTATCGCTTCCGCGGCATCTTCACTGATGAGCCGGTGGAGGGCATGCTCGCACAGCACCGCATGGGTGATGTGGAAGCCGTGAAGGCCTTCGCCGTGCAGAATCGCATCGACATCGTCTACTGCGCACTGCCCGGTACGCGCAAGCAGGAGATCACGGACCTGATGGAGTTCTGTGAGCGCAACACCATCCGCTTCCGGGTGATTCCCAGTTCCGACAGCTTCATCCCGGTGGTGAAGACCAGCGAACTGGAGTTCCATGGGGCCGTTCCGGTGAGCAAGCTCCGGAGCGAACCCCTCGACCGGCAGCTGAATCGCTGGATGAAGCGCGGGTTCGACATCGTGTTCTCCGCAGCCGTGATCCTCGTCATCTTCTCCTGGCTGTTCCCGCTTTTAGCACTCCTGATCAAGATGTCCAGCAAGGGCCCTGTGTTCTTCAAGCAGATGCGCCTGGGCCGTGACAACAAGGAGTTCGTGTGCTGGAAGTTCCGCAGCATGCGCATGAACAAGGAGGCCGATGTGAAGCAGGCCACCAAGAATGATCCCCGGGTGACCCCTATCGGGCGGTTCCTGCGCAAGAGCAACCTGGATGAGATGCCTCAGTTCATCAATGTGCTGCTCGGGCACATGAGCGTGGTGGGCCCGCGCCCTCACCCGCTGAGGCTGAACGACCAATACCGCGACATCATCGACAAGTACATGGTGCGCCATTTCGTCCGGCCCGGCATCACCGGATGGGCCCAGGTGAACGGCCTGCGCGGTGAGACCCGAACGCCCGAGTTGATGGAGCGCCGCGTGGAGATGGACATCTGGTATCTGGAGAACTGGTCCTTCTGGCTCGACCTCCGGATCGTGGTGAAGACCGTGACCAACATGTTCGGCAAGGACGAGATGGCCTATTGATGCGGCATTCCGCAACGTCTGGGGCCGGGATGACCGGCCCTTTTTCGTCAAAGTGCTTGGCGGCATCGGTTGTCCCACTATATTTGCGGCCCCTTAGCCCATGAGGCAGGGAGCGAATCAATGGCCAACCACAAGTCAGCCCTCAAGCGCGTCCGCCAGACCGAGACCCGGAACGAGCGCAACCGTTACCAGCACAAGACCACGCGCAATGCGGTTCGTGCCCTGCGCACCGCCTCGGATAAGAAAGAGGCGGAGAAGCTGCTTCCCGAGGTGACCGCCATGCTGGATAAGTTGGCCAAGCGGAACATCATCCACAAGAACAAGGCGGCCAACCTGAAGAGTTCCATCAAGAAGCACGTCAACGGGCTGAAGTGATTCGCGCCCGGATTACCTTGGACAGGTCCTCCATACGGGGACCTGTTCGCTTTCAGACCCCTGCGATGGAGGAACAAGAGGATGCGCGGATGCCGATTCGTGCGTGGGCCAGGGATGACCGCCCTCGGGAGAAGCTGATGGCCCACGGCGCTCGGGCGCTGAGCGATGCCGAGCTCCTGGCCATTCTCATCCGCTCCGGATCCACCAAGGAGTCCGCGGTAGACCTGGCCAAGCGCATCATGGCGCACAACGGGAATGACCTGCACCGGCTGGCCAGGCTCGGTGTGGACGACCTGGTGCGCTACAGCGGCATGGGGGAGGCCAAGGCCATCGCCATCGTTGCTGCCTTGGAGCTGGGGCGCCGCCGGAGGGCCACCGATCCGCCCGAGCGGCCGTCGGTCACCAGCAGCGCGGTGGCCTATGAGCTGATCCGGGCCAGCCTCGCCGACCTCCCAAGCGAGGAGTTCTGGCTGCTCCTCATGGACCGTGGCAACCGGCTGCTGGAGCGCATGCGGATCAGCGCCGGGGGGATGCATGGCACCGTGGCCGACCCCAAGGTCATCTTCAAGGCCGCCATCGACAAAAGGGCTTCCGGACTGGTGCTCTGCCACAACCACCCGAGCGGCCAGCTGAGGCCCAGCGAGGAGGACATCCGGCTGACCCGCAAGCTCACCGAAGGCGCACGGCTCCTGGATATCGCGGTACAGGACCACCTCATTGTAACGGCCACCGGTTACTTCAGTTTCGCCGATAACGGCATGATGGGATGAGGACGCTGCTCAGCATCGTGGGGGCAAGGCCCCAATTCGTGAAGGCTGCGGCCCTCCACCGCGCCATCGCAGCGCAGAAGGGCATCCGTCATGTGCTGCTGCACACCGGCCAGCACTACGACGACGCCATGAGCCGCATCTTCTTCGAGGAGCTGGAGATACCTGCCGCGGACATCCACCTCGGCGTGGGATCAGGCCGGCACGGGGAGCAGACGGCGCGCATGATACAGGGTATCGAGCAAGCCCTGCTCGAGCATCGCCCTGATGCGCTGATCCTCTATGGCGATACCAATAGCACCCTCGCAGGCGCCGTGGCTGCGTCAAAGCTCCGCGTTCCCATCGCGCATGTCGAAGCGGGGCTCCGCTCCTTCAACAAGGCCATGCCGGAGGAGGTGAACCGGGTGCTCTGCGATCATTGCTCCACTTGGCTGTTCTGCCCGACCTCCACCGCGGTCGACAACCTCGCGCGCGAGGGCTTTCGAACGGTCCAGCATCCGCATCCCAGCCCCGATTCCCCCTCTGTATGCCTCTCGGGCGATGTCATGCTGGACAACAGCCTGCATTTCGCAGCGGTCGCGGCCCAGCGGTCGCAGGTGCTTGAGGCGTTCGGCTTGGAGCCCCATGGCTATTTCCTGACCACCATCCATCGCGACTTCAATACCGATGATGCGGAGCGGCTTCGCACCATCATCACAGCGCTAACGGAGGCCTCTGCCCGGCATGGCCTCAGGGTGGTGATCCCCCTCCACCCGAGGACCAAGGCACGCCTCAGCCCGCTAGGACTGGAGGAGGCTGAGCTGGCCGGTCTTCAGGTGATTCCGCCCGCAGGCTACCTGGATATGATCGAACTGGAGCGCAACGCCCGGCTGATCATCACCGATAGCGGGGGGGTGCAGAAGGAAGCCTACTTCTTCCATCGCCCCTGCGTGGTGCTGCGGCCCGAGACCGAGTGGGTGGAACTCATCGATCACGGGCAGGCCGTGCTCGCCGATGCCGATCCGCAGCGCCTGGCGCAGGCGGTGAGCCACTTCATGGAGCAGGGCTTGCCTGATTGCCCTCCCTTGTACGGGGATGGCCATGCCGCAGAGGCCATTGTCAAAGCGCTGGCCTGAGCATCGGCGCTGGGCGGCTTGAGTACCTTGCCCGCGTCAATCACCTGTGACGCACATCAATGCCTGGATCGAGAAACCTGGCCCACGGGTCCGGTATGCCATTGATCATCTCGTGGGCCGCGTACTGGGCCTCGAGGTCCGGTTCATGGCCGACTTGCATGGGTTGAGGTCCGCAGAGGGCCCTGGACTGGCGTATTCGGAGTCCCCTGTGCAGGGGGCATTGTGGGTGGTGCCGCATGGCTGGCTCCAGGAGACCGGAACGGCGGCCATCGATCCTGTGGTGAGGGAGAGCGCCGATGGGCCCTTGCTGTTCCCAACGGACAAAGGCGACCTGCACTTCGATCCATTCGCGGCGGCCTTCTTCGCCCTCTCCCGCCATGAGGAATGGGGAGACCTTCCCGCGGATGCGCATGGCCGGCCCTTGACCAGGGCCTTGCACGCGGTCCGCAGGGGCTACGCGCAGCGCCCGGTGGTGGATGAATGGGCCCACATGCTGCTTGAGCGATGGCGAGTACGACATCCGGTGGCGCCAAGTCCCGAACGACGGTATCGCCAAGTGGTTACCGTGGATCTGGACAATGGCTTCAAGTACCGGGGCCGCTCATGGTGGCGTACGCTTGGTTCGTGGTCCCGCGATGCTTTGCGCGGAGATGGCTTCGCACTGGCGGAGCGGCTGCGCGTGCTCTTGGGCAGAGCGCACGATCCCTACCAGCTCGGTGACGACACGCTGGCATGGCTCGGCGATGGCGCCGACCGCGTCCTGTTCTTCGTACTGGCTGCCGACCGCGGTCCTTGGGACCATGCCGTCCCGGTGCTCCATGGCGGATACGCGGAGTACCTGCGCGGGTTGGCCCGGCGCTTCGAGATCGGCATCCACCCATCCTACAGAACCAGTGCGCAACCGGGTCTGACCGCGCAGGAGCGCTCGCGGCTGGCTCACGTGATAGGCAGGCCGGTCACGCTCAGCCGTCAGCATTTCCTCCGGTTCCGCACGCCCCGTACGTTCCGCGAGCTGGTGGGCATGGGCGTGGCCGAGGAGCATAGCATGGGCTACCATGACCTGCCGGGGTTCCGTGCTGGGACTTGCACCCCATACCCTTGGTTCGATCTGGAGCGGAATGAGCCCACGGCCCTGATGGTCCATCCGTTCACGGTGATGGACAACACGCTGCGAGACAAACTGCACCTCGCCCCGGAAAAGGCGGTCGAGGCCGTACTGCCCTTGATCCAATCGGTGAAGCGCGTCAGGGGCACGTTCACGGGCCTCTGGCACGAGAGCTTCCTCGCGCCGACCGGGCCCTCAGCAGCATGGCGTGAGGCGGTGCGGCGGATCATACATGCCGCCCGGCCATGATTCGCCACCTGCCGCACGCTGCCATCGATAAACAGCGATGGGATGAGGCCTTGGGGGCCTGCGCCAACCGTCTCTGGTACGCCCAGAGCTGGGTGCTCGATCGCGTCAGCCCGGGCTGGGAGGCACTCCTTGATGAGGAGCAGGGGGCCATGATGCCGCTTACCCGGCGCCGCAAGTGGGGTATCGACTACCTCTTCCAACCGCTCGGTGTCCAGCAGCTTGGCGTGTTCGCCTCGCAGCCCGATGAGGGCCTTGAAGCCGCCTTTCTGGAGCGCATGCCGTCGCGATTCCGCTACGCCGACATCCAGCTGAACGAGGCCATGGGAGCCGGTCCATTCAAGGGTTTCACGCAGCATCAGCGCACCAACCAGGTGCTCAGCCTAGGGCAGCCGATCGCTGCATTGCGTGCCGCCTACTCTCCGAATCACCGGAGGAACCTCCGTGCAGCGGATCACGGCCTCCTGACCGATACGATGCCCGTATCGGAGTTCGTCGCGCTCTTCCGTAGCACCACCGGTGCTCGTTTCGGCCCCGGTGCCGTGCGCGGCCTTGAGGCCTTCGGCGAGGCACTGGCCGAGGGCGTGGCCCGCGGTCAATGCGAGGTGGTGGCGCTCAGCGATGGCTCGGCACGCATCGCTGCGGCCTGCTTCGCCACCTGGGGCGGGCGTACCATCCTGCTGAAGGCTGCCAATACCGTGGCCGGCCAGCGCGCAAGGGCCATGTTCCGGATCGTGGATGCCTGGATCGCGCAGCATGCCGGGCAACCCCTGCTCATGGATTTCGCGGGATCCGAAACGCCCAGCGTGGCGCGCTTCAATGCGGGCTTCGGTGCGCAGCCCAGGGTATATTTACGCCTGGTGCGGAACCGTCTACCGGCCCCCCTACGATTAATCAAGCGATAGCAGCATGGTGTTGGAATTGGCGAAGCAGCGGAGCATCGTGGGGCACTTCCTCGCGGAACTGCGCGATGTGGGGGTGCAGAAGGACCCGATGCGCTTCAGGCGCAACTTGGAACGGGTGGGGGAGGCATTGGCACTGGAGATGAGCCGCACGCTGGAATACGAAGAGCAGGAGGTGATCACCCCCTTGGGCGTGGCGCGTGCCCACCTGCTGCGGGAGCAGCCCGTCCTGGCCACCATCCTCCGCGCCGGCCTTCCCCTCCATCAAGGCGTCCTCAATTACTTCGACCGGGCCGACAGCGCCTTCATCAGCGCCTACCGCAAGCACCGCAAGGGAGAGGACGGATTCGACATCGAGGTGGAGTATCTGAGCAGCCCGTCCATAGCCGACCGGGTGCTCGTGCTCTGCGATCCCATGCTCGCCACTGGCCAGAGCATGGTGCTGGTGTATCGGGCGCTGCTGCGGCACGGCGCACCCAAGGCGCTTCATGTGGTGACGGCCATCGCCAGCAGCGAAGGACTGGAGCACGCCAGGCTCCACCTGCCGGCCGGCACGCGGTTCTGGGTCGGGGCCATCGATGATGAGATGACGGCTCAAGCCTACATCGTGCCCGGGCTTGGCGATGCCGGCGACCTGGCCTACGGCCGAAAGGTGTAAGCCATGGATGCCTTGGGCGCCATCACCGTGCTGGGCACCAGCATCGTGAAATTCCTGTTCGCGGCAGCGGTCTCCTACGGGTTCCAGCACACGTTCGCGCAAACGGTCCTGCTGCTCGCGCTGGGCGGAGCGATCGGCACGGTGGTCTTCTACCTCCTGGGCTTGCGCCTGCTGCGCTGGCTTCAGCGCCGCTCCCTGCATCGCCGTGCAGCGCGCATCGCGCAGGGACTGCCGCCGCGGAAGGTGTTCACGCGCACCAATCGCTTCATCGTGCGGGTGAAGCGCACCTACGGGCTGATCGGCCTGGCGGTGATGCCGCCCATACTCTCCATCCCGATCACCTCGCTGGTGGCTGCGAAGTACTACGGTCACGATCGGCGCACGCTGCCCTACCTGCTCTCTGCGGTGGTGGCGTGGTCCGTGGTCCTCAGCACGGCATGGGGTTTCCTCCGGTGAAACGCTACGCGCACCTCTTCTTCGATCTGGACCACACGCTGTGGGACTTCACGACCAATTCGCGCACGACGCTCGCCGAGCTGCACAGCCATCATCGATTGGCCGACCGGGGCATCCAGGACACTGAGGCCTTCGTCGCCGCCTATGAGCGGATCAATGCGCTGCTCTGGGCCGAGCTCAGCAAGGGCCGCATTCCCAAGGAGGTCCTGCGTGTGCTCCGCTTCCGCCGGGTGCTGCAGCATTTCGGGGTCGCCGATGGCCGGCTCGCGGCCGCCATGTCCGCAGATTACCTGGCCCATTGCCCCTTGAAGCCCGGACTGATGCCCGGGGCGCGTGAACTCCTGGCCGAGCTTGAAGGCAGGTACAGGCTCCATATCATCACCAACGGCTTCGAGGAGGTGCAGCGCGTGAAGCTCGCCTCCAGCGGCATCGCGGCGCATTTCGATGTGGTGATCACCAGTGAGCGGGCCGGGGCCCCGAAGCCCCATCCGCGCATCTTCCAGGAGGCGTTGCACCGCTCAGGAGCGGCAGCCGACAACTGCCTTATGATCGGGGACAGCGCCGATGCGGACATGGCCGGCGCGCGCTGCGCGGGCTGGGATCATGTGCATTTCCACGCGGAGGCCGAGCCGGACCCCGGAGCGACATACCGGGTGGCTCACCTATCGGACCTGCTGCCCATCCTGGGGTAGGAGGGCGGCAAGGGTATCGGGCACGAAGAGGTAGTCCATATCGAAATGCTTGCCCGTGATGTGGCTGTACCGGTGGAAATGGACGCGGGAAGCGCTCTCCACACGGCCCCGATAGCTGATCTCGCCCTTCTCCGGGCGTGTGATGAAGTACAGGCTGTCGCCCTCCACCCGGGCCATGACATTATAGAGGCCCATCGCAGGATTGCCCTTGGTGTCGCGGGTGAGGAAGGCGGGAAGGGTCGATTCAATCTGCTTGGTTCCGTTGACGAGCACCACGCGCCCTTCCGGCCAGAAGCGCATCAAGTAGCGCAGGTCGCCCCGATCGCACCGGTAATGTCCGTCGTACCGCAGACCGAGCCCCTCGAACGGGCTGGGGCCGCTGTAAGCGGCCTCACCGCTCGGTTCCTGCATGCCCGAGCCGTCGGCGGCAGGCTTGGAGAGCATCCTGTAGGCCAGCACCACCGCTAGCAGCGCGATGAGGATTAGAAGGAGGGTCTTGACCGTGCGGATCATTCAGCATGCGAATTGAGCGATCACCGAAACGGAACCCTGCACCTTGTCACCGAGCTTCACCGAGACCCGTGCATCGCAGGGCAGCAGCACATCCACGCGTGACCCGAACTTGATGAACCCGAACTCGGCACCTTGGCGGGCCGGCTGCCCAGGCCGGCTGTAGGTGCAGATCCGTCGGGCCAGGGCCCCCGCTATCTGCCGGAAGAGCACCTCGCCATGCCGGGCGTGCCGCACCACAACCGTGCTCCGCTCATTCTCCGTGCTGCTCTTCGGATGCCAGGCCACCAGGTACTTGCCCGGATGGTACTTGTAATAGCTCGTTGTACCCCCGATGGGGTAGTAGTTCACATGCACGTTGAGCGGCGACATGAAGATGCTCACCTGCAGACGCTTGTCATTGAAGTACTCAGGCTCATGCACCTCCTCGATGGCCACTACCTTCCCGTCGGCCGGCGACAGGACATGTGCATCGTTGGCGGGAACGAGGCGTGACGGCACACGGAAGAACCACACGATGATCGCCAGCAGCGCCAGGAGCAGACCGCTCAGCGCAATGGCGAATGCCGGCGGCAGGATCGGCCAGTTCCAGATACCGAACAGGCCGAAGGCCACAGCCGAAACCGTCAGCAGGAGGGTGGGGGTGCCTTCGCGATGCAGGCGCATGCGGCAATGGGTAGGGCGGCGGCGAAGATAGCCGTGGCCGGTAACCCCAATTCAGGGTCCCAAGGCCTCCAGCAGGTAGTATGCGGCAGGCGCAGCGAACAGGAAGCCATCGAAGCGGTCCAAAGCACCGCCATGGCCGGGCATTAGCCGGCCGCTATCCTTCACCCCGGCAGCCCGCTTGATGGCGCTTTCGAAAAGGTCACCCAGGGTGGCGGAGAGCGAGATGACCAAGGCCATCATGAGCCATTCGGTTGCAGGCAGCACCTGCGGCCAAGCGATGGCCAGGCCATAAGCCGCTCCAAAAGCCAGTGCAGCACCGCCGAACAGGCCCTCCCAGGTCTTGCCGGGGCTGACCGCAGGCAGGAGCTTGTGGCGGCCGATCGCCTTTCCCACCAGGTAGGCCCCGCTGTCATTGGTCCAGAGCAGGAGCAGGAAGCCGATCAGCAGCAGCGGGTCGTGAACGACCAGAAGCGTGGCGAAGCTCAGGGGGAGACCGACGAGCGCGGCCCCACCGACCTGGATCAGGAACTGCCGGCCGGAATCGGGCTGCCCGCTGCGGAGCGCCGCCAAACAAGCGAGGAGCAGCAGGCCAACCAGTGCGGCTGCACTGGCTGCCACGTCGTAGCCGAAGGCGGTCGAAACCCCAGCGGCGTAGGCACCCAGCACGACGAGGACCGTTCGCAACGGGGTGCGGCCGGATGGGGCAATGAGGAGCCGGTGCCACTCCCCTGCGGCGAACACGGTCACCACGCCGAAGAGCGCCGTTGTGCTGGTGCTGCCCCACCACGCACAGAGCAGCAGCGTTGCAGCGAAGACGGCACCGCTGGCGGCGCGAACGGAAAACTCTCTCATGGTGGGCCGGCCGGTGGCCAAGTTAGGACCGCGCTGACTTCAGCGGCGCTGAGCCGTCCTGCCCCATGGGAGTCACCGGCCGGTTCAGCCTCAGGCTGACTCCTGGGCGCCACCCGGCACGGCCGCCTCCTGCTTGCTGCTGCCGTTGGTATGGCCGGCCACCCCCTCCACGGCACTGCCGAAGCGGCGCTCGCCGAAGATCTTCTCAAGGTCCTCCTTGAAGATCACCTCCTTCTCCAGCAATTGCGTGGCCAGCGCGGTGAGCTTGTCCTTGTTCTCCGCAAGAATCCGCTTGGCCCGCTGATACTGCCCTTCCACGATCTTGCTCACTTCCTCATCGATCGCCTGGGCGGTCTTCTCGCTGTAGGGCTTGCCGAAGGTGTACTCGCTCTGACCGGTGCTGTCATAGAAGCTGATGTTGCCGACGCGGTCGTTCAGGCCGTACATCGTGACCATGGCATAGGCTTGCTTGGTCACCTTCTCCAGGTCGCTGAGGGCGCCGGTGCTCACCTTGCCGTAAACGACATCCTCGGCTGCCCGGCCTCCGAGGGCCATGCACATCTCGTCCAGCATCTGCTCGGCGGTGGTGAGATGGCGCTCGTCCGGCAGGTACCAAGCGGCACCCAGGGAGCGCCCACGGGGCACGATGGTGACCTTGATCAACGGAGCGGCATGCTCCACCAGCCAGCTCACTGTGGCGTGGCCGGCTTCATGGAAGGCGATGGCGCGCTTCTCCTCGGTGGTGATGATCTTGTTCTTCTTCTCCAAGCCGCCGATCACACGGTCCACGGCATCGAGGAAATCCTGCTTGTCGACGCTCTTCTTCTTCTTGCGTGCCGCGATAAGGGCGGCCTCGTTGCAGATGTTGGCCAGGTCCGCGCCGCTGAACCCAGGGGTCTGTTTCGCCAGGAAGCCTACGTCCACGGTCAGGTCGAGCTTCAAGGGCTTCAGGTGCACCTTCAGGATCTCCTCGCGCTCGTTCAGGTCGGGCATGTCCACGAAGATCTGCCGGTCGAAACGGCCCGGGCGAAGCAGCGCGCGGTCGAGCACGTCGGCCCGGTTGGTGGCGCCGATCAGGATCACCCCGCTATTGGTCCCGAAACCGTCCATCTCGGTGAGGAGCTGGTTCAGGGTATTCTCGCGCTCGTCGTTGGCGCCCATGCTCACGCTGCGGCCGCGAGCCCGGCCGATGGCGTCGATTTCGTCGATGAAGATGATGCTGGGGGCCTTCTCCTTGGCCTGCTTGAACAGGTCGCGCACACGGCTTGCCCCTACGCCTACGAACATCTCCACGAAGTCGGAGCCGCTGAGGCTGAAGAAGGGCACGTTCGCCTCGCCGGCAATGGCCTTGGCGAGGAGGGTCTTGCCGGTGCCCGGAGGCCCCACCAGCAGCGCTCCTTTCGGAATCTTGGCGCCCAGGTCCGTGTATTTCTTGGGGTTCTTCAGGAAGTCCACGATTTCCTGCAGTTCCTCCTTGGCTTCCGCCAGGCCGGCCACGTCGTTGAAGGTGACATTGGTGCTCTTGCCGCCCTCGAACACCTGTGCGCGGCTCTTGCCGATGTTGAAGATCTGGCCCCCGGGGCCGCCACCTCCGCCGATCCTTCGCATCACGAAGACCCAGATCAGGATCATCACGCCGAAGAACACCACCCAATAAACCACCTCGCGCCCCCAGTTGTCCTGGGTCTCATACTCGTAGGGAATGCCATGCTTGCGGGCCTCTAGGACCAGGTCGTTGCGCTCCACATCGCTGTTGCCTTGGTTGAAGGCGTATTGCGGGCCCGTGGCATTGTCGCCGCTCAGCGCACCGCCCTTCAGTTTGCTCTTGTGCGGCTCCTGCGTCAGCCGCTCCTTCTTGATGTAGACCTTGACGATCTGGTCGTTCACGATCACGATCCGCTCCACGTCGCCGTTGGCCGCCATCGCCTTGTACTCGGTGGGCGTGATCTTCTCCATACGCCCCCCGTACTGGAAGAGCTGGATGGAGAGGATGACGAGGATGATGATCCCGTAGATCCAGTAGAAATTGAACGACCGCTTGGGTCGTTCGTTCGGCTGTCGGTCGCTGCGTTCAGTCTTGTTCTCCACGTCTTCGTTGCTATTGGCGCTCAGGCCACATTGTCATATCGCTTCCGCGCAGCATCGCCCCAAAGGTCCTCCAGGGCATAGAATCCCCGCTTGTCCCGGTGGAAGATGTGCACCACCACGTCCACGAAATCCAGCAGCACCCACTCGGCGTTGCGCTCCCCTTCGGTGTGCCAAGGTTTCTCTCCGGTGCGGTTGCGGACGGTCTCAAGCACAGACCGGGTGATGGCCTCCACTTGAGTGTCCGAATCGCCATGGCAGACGATGAAGTGGTCGCAGACCGCATTGGGGATACCCCGCAGGTCGAGATGCACGATCTCGCGCCCCTTGACCTCCTGAATCCCGCCGATCACGGCATCCACCAGCTTGGCGGAGCTCCCGCCGGCCTGCTTCTTCATCCGGATTACCTTGGTGCGTTCAAAGGTAGGGCATGCACGCTCGAACAACGGGTGACGCAAGGCTCTAAACAGCAAGTGCTACCATGTCGTTCGGCACCCCGTTGCTCGAATTCCCAGAACTGCACAGCACCAACAAAACGGCTGCCGAACTCGTGGCGGCCGGCAAGGCGGGCCACGGGGCTGTCATTCTGGCTCATGCGCAGACGGCAGGGCGCGGGCAGCAGGGTCGTGTATGGCGCTCGGTGGCAGGGGTGGACCTCGCGCTCAGCATAATAACCCAACCGGTGGGCCTCAGAGCCGATGCGCAGTTCGGCTTGGCGAAGGTGGCTGCACTGGCCGTGCACGATACGGTAAGGGACCTGGCCGGTGCCGAGCCGAGTATCAAATGGCCGAACGATGTGCTGGTGGAGGGGCGCAAGGCGGCCGGCATACTGATCGAGAACGAGTTGGCCGGAGACAAGGTGTCCCTGAGCATCATTGGTATCGGCCTCAACGTGAACAGCACCTCCTTTGCGGAGGAGTTGGTGGCCACAAGCCTGGCCTTGGAGGCGGGAGGGGCTCTAGATCGGTGGGTGGTGCTGAGGCATCTCCTGGGCCGCTTCGGGCATTGGTGGGGAAGGTGGGATGAGGACCGTGAGGCTGGATTGGCATCCTATACTGACCGGCTATGGACCCGTGGCCGCTGGACCCGGATGCAGCTCGATGGGGCCATGATCAGCGCAAGGCCGTTGGACGTGGATCACTTAGGGAGGCTCATCGTCGAAATGGAGGATGGGGCGGTTCAGGCCTTCGGTTCGGACAGGCTGCGGTTCGCGCCCCGCTGAGCGGATTTGGCGGAGCAGGGAAAAGGCCTACATTTGCCGACCCTTAACGAAACTCGACGGTCATGAAGCGCACGTATCAGCCCAGCAAACGCAAGCGGATCAACAAGCACGGCTTCCGCGAGCGCATGAGCACCGCTAGCGGTCGCGCCGTGCTGGCCAGCCGTCGCCGCCAAGGCCGCAAGAAGCTCACGGTGAGCGACGAGCGCGTAGGGGCGAAGTAAGCAACCCGCATCCTGAATCATGGAAGGCCGCCTTATGGGCGGCCTTCTCCATTCGGTTGCATCAGGGGCCTAGTCGCCCAGCAATTCACGCATGGCATCACCCAACTCGGTGGTGAGGAGCACATGGCCGAAGGGGAGCTCATGCTGGCGGATAACCTCGGGGGCATGCCCGCTTAGGCGGGGGCCGAGTGCGGGCTTGATGATCCGGTCGTGCTTCCCGAAGAAGAGATGGATGGGAAGGCGCAGTCCAGCAGCGCCCTTGGCCACGGCCCCGAGATCGGGCTCGATGCGGCGATAGCTCAGCCATACATCGTGCACCAGCTGCCGTTTGGCGCGGCTGTCCGTTTGCCCCTTGAGGAACCGGTGCATGCGCTCATTCATCAGTCGCACGGCCCGGAGAACGTCGATGAGGAGGTGGATGCGGCCCGGGTGGGCAACGAACCGCTTGTAGGCCCATCGGCCCGGCGCGGAGGCCGCCAGGCCTCGGTACCAAGGCCGGGTCTTCAGGCCGTCGGGCGCTGCAAGGAACGCGATGCAGAACCGCTCCGGCAGTTGCTCCAGCAGGCAGAGCGCAATGCGACCGCCAAGGCTGTACCCGATTAGGGCTGCCTTCGGCGCTTGCATGGAGTCGAGGAAGGCCCGGAAGAATGATGCCAGCTCCTCCGGTGCGAAGGGCTCGTCCGCCCGGTGGGGGTACCCGGGGCTTTGCCCGTGGAAATGAAGGTCGAAGGCGTGTATGGTCAGGCGATCGCCCAGCGGACCTTGCAGGATGCGATAGTCCTCTCCGGTCCGTCCGAAGCCATGGAATGCGACAGCCTGCAGCGGACCATGGCCATAGGTCCGATAGGCCAGCGTTACCCCGTGCGTGAAATAGCGCACCGGGGCGGCTCCGCTCTGTGGGTGCAGGGTCATCGGCGCTGCGAAGTTCGCCCCTCCAGCCCTCAGCGGCACGGGGGGGGCAGCCGATGGCACCCCATCGCAGGCCCCCAAGAACAGCGGAACCGCCAAGGCTGTGCCCGGGCGGTCCGCCGACCAGAACGCCTCCCGCCGAGGCGGGAGCTTCGCTCACCACAAGGCTATGGCGCGGGAACGGGCTTTGGAGCAGCACCTAGGACCAGATCGCTGACATCCTATACAGGCCTGCCAGTTCGGAATCCAGCGACCCGGAGGTCACAGGGGAGCCTTGGGTCCCTTGGGTTCAGGCCCGCACCGCTCGATGCAGCGGAACTACAGCATCCGTGACCGCTTGGTGCCCGTAGGCATCGATGTACCGCCCCAGAAGCTGAGCGGTAGCCTCCGCATCGGCCATGGCCCTGTGTGCCTTGGGGAAGTGGATGCCGAAATACCGGCACAGGCTGCCTAGGTTATAGTGCTCCAGATGCGGCACCAAGCGGCGCCCCAGCCTTTCGGTGCAAAGGGTGGAGCGCTCGAAGACCAAGCCGGTGCGCGCGAACTCATGCGCAAGGGCCGTCATGTCGAAGCGCACGTTATGGGCCACCACGATGCGGTCCTGTGTGAGGGTTTCGATGGAGCGCACCACTTCATGGAAGGCCGGTGCACCGCGCAGCAACCGGTCATCGATGCCGGTGAGCTTACGGGTGAACCAAGGGACTCGCTGACGCGGCTGGATGAGACTTGACCATCGCAGGCGCTCCTGAGCGCCATCCATGGCCACGATCGCGACCTCCATGACACGTCCCTCGGAGGGATTTCCCTCGGTGGTCTCCACATCCAGCACCGCGAACCGTAGCCCTAGCATGGCGCCCTCATACGCCGGTGGGGCCGGAGGGGTTGCTCGCGGGGAACTCGGGATGGGGATGCGCAGCATGACCAGCGTTCCAAAGATGCTGCTGCGCATGCAAGCGGCCAAATCCGGCATCCGATGCCAGCGCCCATCTTTGCCATCATGCGCTTCCTCTACGAACTCGTCTTCCAACGGGTGCTGGGTTGGCGAATCCAGGATGAGCGGCCGCCCGGAGTGGATCGGTACATCATCGTGGTGGCCCCGCATACCAGCAACTGGGACTTCCTCGTCGGCCTCGCCGTGCGCAGCATCGCCCGCTTGCAGGATGTGAAGTACCTGGCGAAGGATTCCCTCTTCGGACCCCTTACGGGATGGTTCTTCAAGGCTTTGGGCGGCTACCCTGTTGACCGCAGCAAGCACAACAACATGGTAGACGCCGTGGTGGCCATGTTCCAGCGCGGCGAGATCAAGAAGATCGCCATCACGCCGGAGGGCACCCGTTCCTATCAGCCGAATTGGAAGACCGGCTTCCACCGGATCGCCACGAGGGCCGGGGTGCCCATCCTGCTGGCTACGTTCGACTACCCCAACAGGCTTTGCATCATCACGGCGCCGTTCCCGCTGACGCAGGACCCCGAGGCCGATATCGCGCGGATGAAGGACTGGTTCAGGCCGCACAAGGGCAAGCATCCCGACCTTGGCATCCGCTGATGGCATCACTATTGCATCCACGGGGCGTATGAACCGTTTCCCCGGCCTGGCATTCATGGCCCTGCTTCCGCTGATCACCAGCGCACAGGAGCGATTCCCCGCCATCAAGGGCGAGCTCGCGGACGGCCGCACAGTGGAGCTTCCTGGCCATTCGGCCGCGGATTTCGTCCTTATCGCCGTGGCTGCCGGCCAGCGGGCTCAGCCGGCATTGGAGGGATGGTACGAGCCGGCCTATTTGCGGTTCGTGGCGAAACATGGCCTGTTTGCCGGTGCATATTCCGCAGAGGTCTATTTCGTGCCGTTGTTCACTGGCGCCAACAAAGCGGCCTATGAGCCAAGCCTTAAGCGCTTCCGGAAGAGCGCGGCCCCCGAGGTGGCCGACCGCGTGGTGTTCGTGAAGTCGGATACGGACGAGTTCCAACGGGCCTTGGGCCTGAAGGACAGGGGCCGGCCCTACTTCTTCGTGGTCGACAAAGAGGGGCGGATCCTGCACCGTACGGAAGGGGAGTTCTCAGACGACAAGCTGGAGGCCATCGAGGAAGTGCTGCTGCGATGAGGCGGCGACTGCTCCCATCTACATTTGCCCACCATCAAACCAATCATGAACATGCCGATCACACTTTGCTCCTCCGCCATGCTGGCCCTCTCCTTGGTGGCTTGCGGCTCCGCCGGTGAGGGAACCGGTGCGGCCGACCAAACACCCAAGAAAACCGTGGAGACGAAGACCGACGGGCTATATGCCAGCATCAAGACCACCAAGGGCACCATCGTCATCAAGCTTGAGCACGAGAAGGCGCCGATGACCGTGGCCAACTTCGTGGCACTGGCCGAAGGCAAGATGAAGAATACCGCGAAGCCCGAGGGCACGCCCTATTTCGACGGGCTCAAGTTCCACCGGGTGATCGCCGATTTCATGATCCAAGGCGGCGACCCCACGGGCACCGGCAGCGGCGGACCCGGCTATGCGTTCGCGGATGAGATCCATCCCGACCTGAAGCACAACCGCGCCGGTACGCTGAGCATGGCCAATGCGGGGCCTGCCACGAATGGCAGCCAGTTCTTCATCACGCACAAGGATACGCCCTGGCTCGATGGCCGTCATGCCGTGTTCGGTTACGTCACAAGCGGTCAGGAGGTGGTCAATGCCATCCAGAAGGACGATGTGGTGGAGACCGTGCGGATCGAGCGGGTAGGCAAGGCGGCCAAGGCCTGGGATGCCGTGGCCGTGCTCAATGCCAATCAGTCGAAGTTCCGGCAGCGCTAGCGCCGCCCATGCCCCTTTGATGAGCGGCCACCGCCCCGGCGGTGGCCGTTCCCTTTTTCGCGCTTCCCGCCAAGGGGGTCGTATGCCGGGCCGGGTCCGAGCCCTTCCGGCAGGGGCATCTTGCGCACCTCATAGCCGATGAGGGCTTCGATGCGGCCGAACTCGCGCATCTCCTTCTCGTTGACGAAGGTGATGGCCGTTCCCTTGCGCGCGGCCCGGGCGGTGCGTCCCACGCGGTGCACATAATCCTCGGGGTCGCGCGGCACATCGTAGTTGATCACCAGGTCGATGTCGTCGATGTCGATGCCCCGGCTCACCACATCGGTGGCCACGAGGATCCGAAGCTTGCGGTTGCGGAAGTCCAGCATCACCTCCTCACGCTCCGACTGGTCCAGGTCGCTGTGCATCGCCCGGGCATTGAAGCCGCGCTTCTGCAGGTGGCGGTTAAGGTTCTTCACCTCCACCTTCCGCCCGGCGAAGATCACGATGCTCGTGGCGGGGTTGGTGTTCAGGATATGCTCCAGCACCCCGGCTTTCTTCATGTCAAACACCACGTAGGCCTGCTGGTCCACGCCTTCGGCAGGCTTGCTCAAGGCGATGGTGATCTCCACAGGATCGTGCAGGATTCGCTTCGAGAGCTCCCGGATGGCCGGGGGCATGGTGGCGCTGAACATCAGGGTCTGCCGGTCGGCCGGCAGGAACTTGATGATGCGGTTGATGTCGTCGATGAAGCCCATGTCCATCATCCGGTCGGCCTCATCGAGCACGAGGAACTCCAGCCCCTTCACTGGCACATAGCCCAGGTTGAGGTGGCTGAGTAGCTTCCCCGGTGTGGCGACCACCACCTCAGCGCCTCCTGTCAGGGCCTGTTTCTGCTGGTCGAAGGTGGAGCCATCGCTTCCGCCATAGAGCGGTATGGACGTGATGGGCGTGTAGTAGGCGATGGCCTGCAGCTGCTGGTCGATCTGCAAGGCCAGTTCCCTGGTGGGCACCACCACCAACGCGCGGATGCTGCCTTCCACCTTGGGTCTGTACCCGGTGATGACATCGATGAGGGGGAGGAGGAAAGCGGCGGTCTTCCCGGTCCCTGTCTGGGCGCAGGCGATCAGGTCGCGGTGGTCGAGCACTGCGGGGATGGCCTGCTGCTGGATGGGTGTCGGAACCTTGATGTTCATGGCATCGAGGCCCTGAAGGAGGTCGTCGCTGATGCCGAGCGAATGGAAATCCATGCGGAGTGGGGGCGATGACGGGTAGCCCGCCGGTGCTGGGCGGCGAAGATAGCCGGATCGGGCAGGGGCGCTCAGGATGCCTGTCTCAGGGCGCCGTGGTCGGGCTTGAAACGGAGACAGAACGTGAGTCGCGGGCCTGGCTGTGCACTAAGCTCCCCGTTGAGCTGGAGCGCCAGCGTGCGGAGGAGCTGCAGGCCGAACGACCCTTCGCGGAGCAGGTCATGGCTCTCCTTGGCCGCCGGGCCGTCATCGCAGTACCGGAGCTCGAACCAGCCGTCATCGGACCGGATGACGATATGGACCGATCCGTGCTCGCGCCCGTTGAACGCGTGCTTGATCGAGTTGGTGAGCAGCTCGTTCACCACCAGGCTCAGGGGCATGAGGTCCTGCGCATGCATGGTGAGGCGTTCGGCGTCGATGGCGACCGATACCCGGTCGTGCCGGCCGAAGGCCACGAGAATGTTCCGGGACAGCTCCTCGATGTGCTCCCGGACGGGGATGGCCGCCTCGTCGCCCAATCGGTAGATGGTGGTATGCACGAGCGCCATGGCACGGAGCCGTCCCTGCGCATCGCGGAGCATGCGCTCCACTCGCTCGTCATGGGCCGTTCCGCATTGGATGTGCAGCAGGGCATCGATCACCTGGAGGTTGTTCTTCACACGGTGATGGATCTCACTGAGCACAATGTCCTGCCGCTCCTCGCGCATGAGCGCGTCAGCGAGCCGCATGTTCTGCCGCTGGAGGTCCATGTTCTTCGCATGGATCTCGTCCTTCTGCTTCTGGATGACGGCGCCCTTGAGGCGGATCCTCCGGGCTGACCGATAGGCCTGCCTGGCCATCAGGATCACGACCAGAAGGAGGACCAGCAACAATGCGGCCGAGGCGCTCAGGTAGCGGTTCGAGGCCCGCTGGTCATCCAAGAGGGCTTCCGTCCTCGCATTCCGGTCGCGCAGCTGGTGGTTATCGTCGTCGCGGGACTTCAGGTCGTACATCACCTGCATGCCGGCTAAAGAAAGGTCTCTGACCCTCTTCGCCTCCTGCTCCTGGAAGCCCTGCAGCCGCTCCAGGACCCCGTGGGCCTTGACCCAGTCCTTTTCAGCAACGGCCAGCTTGTGCTGCGCCCGCATGAGGTCAGCCGGTGCGTGCGCATCCCTGACCGAGGGCAGGAGCGCTTCGGCAGCGGCCAGATGCTGCGCTGCTGCCTTGAACTGGCGGGTGCCGGCTGAGGCCATCGCTTGACCCAGTGCATGACCGAAGCGATCCTCTGGTGTGCCTTCGGCATCGAACGACCGGCCGGCCACGGCCAAGTAGGGAAGAGCATCGCCATACCGGCCCTGCTCAATCAGTGCCCGGGCGATGATCGAGCGGGCCCTGGCATGTTCCATCGGCGCCAGCGCGGCGGTGCGCACCAGCACGCGTTCGCCGGTGCGGATGGTCTCATCATAGGCACCATGCTGAAGCAGGGCACGGAGCAGGAATACCTCCGCTTGCGCGATGGCGGCCTCATCCTTGGTCGGCAGCAGCATGGCCAGCGCCATACGCGCCTGCTCAACGGATTTTTCCGTACGGTGATTCGCCTGGTACGCCGTGGCCAGCGCCTGCAGGTCGGTGCTGATGCGCACGGGGTCACCGATGGCTCGCGACCTCTCCAGGGCCTCGAGCGTGGTGCTGAACTCTTCGGTGACCATTCCCAGGCTCTGCTGCACATTGCGGAGCGCGACCAGGGCCATGTGCTGCAACCCCGGGTCCTTCGTTCCCTCGGCCAGCCTCACGGCGTGCGCTGCATGGGCGAGTGCCGCGGTAGGATCCCCACTCATAGAGCGGTCCACCAACCGGCACAGGGCATGCACCCGCTCCTGTGCGGTGGCGTCGGAATCGATCAGGTACCGCAGGCTGTCGCCGGTCTGGGAGGCCTGGAGTCCCGGTGCCGCATGAACCAGGAGTAGGAGGGCGATGAGGATGCGGCGGATGGGCATGGTTAGGGGAACCGTTGGTACGCGGCCCGTGCCATGGGGTTACGCCGGCTATGTTTGGGGCATGCGCGTATCCGTGGAGGTGTGCGTGGCGTCCTTGGCGGAAGCGAGGGCCGCCATCGCTGCTGGTGTGGACAGCATTGAGGCTTGCGCGTGGCTCGCCTGCGGGGGCGTAACGCCAAGCAGCGGATTCGTGGAGCGCGTTGGTGTGCTGAGGCCAAGGCGCCTCCGCGTGCTCTGCCGTCCAGGTCCCGGCGGTTTCCGCTACTCCCAAGAGGAGATCGACCTGGTCGCCAGCGATGCTCTCCTTCTTTCGGGATTTCAGGGCGTGACTGGCTTGGTGGCCGGTGGATTCAACCAAGAAGGCCATGTGCCGTGGTCTGCGTTCGGGGGGCTGCTTGGCAGCGGCAAGGAGGTCAGCTTTCACCGGGCGATCGACCATGCGCATGACATGCTGGCGGTCCTCGACGAATGCGTCGCGCATGGCGTGCACCGTGTGCTCACCAGTGGCGGCGAGACGCTTGCCATGGACGGTTCACGCATGATCAGGCGGATGGTGGTACGCGCTGAGGGCCGGGCCGTGATCGCCGCAGCCGGGGGGGTCCATGCCGGCAATGTGGTGGAGCTGGTGGAGCGCACCGGAGTGACCGAGATTCATTTCGCAGCGCAGAAACCGCGTGCGGATAGGGCAGAGGGGGCATCCATGAGCTCGTCCAACGCCGGCATGGACTTTTCCACGGAACCGGACGAAGCCAAGATCGAGGGCGTGCTGAATGCACTGGTGAAGGCCGGTCTGCGATGAGACACTGGCTGTTGGCGGTGGGTTGCATGGGGGCTTGGTTCGCCGCTGCCCGCGCGCAGGAACGGTACTACCCGTTGAACGAGGGCTGGAGCTTCTGCCGAGCGGGCACGGAGCAATGGCGCAGCGCCGAAGTGCCGGGCGTGGTGCAGGCCGATCTGCTGCGGCATGGGCTCATCCCCGATTTCATGCAAGGCAGCAACATCGATAGCGTGCAATGGGTGGAGGGGGAGGACTGGATCTACCGGCGATTGCTCTTCGTGGCCGACACGCTGTTGCAGCATGAGCACCTCGACCTCGTCTTCAAGGGCCTCGACACCTTCGCCGAAGTCCATTTGAACGATTCGCTCATCGGCACTGCCGACAACATGTTCCGCACGTGGGAGTGGGACATCCGTAAAGCGCTGCGCAAGGGCTGGAATGAGCTGAAGGTCGTCTTCCGCAGCCCGATCAAGCAAGGGGCGAAGCTGCGCGAGGCGTACGGCATACAGCTGCCGCACGATAGCGACCCGAGCGGCGTGAGCCCCTATATCCGCAAAGCGGCCTACCAGTTCGGCTGGGACTTCTGCCCGCGGCTGGTTACGTCCGGGATCTGGAAGGGGGTGGAGCTGAGGGCGTGGAGCGGTGCTCGGATCGCCGGTGCAACGGTGCGCTGGAACGGTGACCATGTGCGGTTCGTGCCTTGGATGGATGCCCGGCCCCGATCGCTGCGGCGGCTGAGGTGCGAGGTCCTGGTCGATGGGAGGCGTGTTGCGACCGCCAGGGCCGATAGGGCTTGGAAGCTGGCGGCTACGGTTCCGGTCACGGACCTTCCCGAGTGGTTCCCCGCGGGAATGGGCCCGCGCCCCGTGAAAGCGATGGTGATCCGATTGATGGACGGCGGCAAGGAGCTATCGCGCTACCAGGCGCCCTTCGCCCGTGTCAGCCATGCCTTGGTGCAAGGCTCGGATTCCCTCGGCACCTCCTTCACTTTCGCAGTGAATGGCCGGCCCTATTTCGCCAAGGGCTGCAATCTCATACCGCCGCATCTGGTGCCATCGGCCATCACGGACAGCGCATGGATCGCCCAGGTACGGCACATGCAGCGTGCCGGCATGAATATGGTGCGCATCTGGGCCGGCGGCATCTATCCGCCCGATGCCTTCTATTCAGCATGCGATACCGCGGGAATCGTGGTATGGCAGGATTTCATGCTGGCGAACCTGGTGCCGGCAGAAGGCGGTTTCCATCGAAACCTCCTGGATGAGGCCTGGGAGCAGGCGCATCGGATCCAGCACCACCCCAGCGTGGCTCTGCTCTGCGGGAACAACGAGCTGCGCGTGGCCTGGCACCATTGGGGCTGGCAGGATCGCTACGGCCTGCATGGCCCCGACTCGGCGCGTGTGATCCTGAGCAACGAGAAGCTCTGGCAGCAGGGCTTGGCAGGCATCGCCGAGAGCCTCGGTGCTGGGCGTTATGTGCCGACCTCGCCATTGAGCAACTGGGGCAGCTCCATCGGCCTGAGGCACGGCGACCTCCACTACTGGGGCGTGTGGCACGGCGACAGCACCTTCTCCTCCTTCAAGAACAACGTAGGCCGTTTCGTGAGCGAGTGGGGGTTCCAGAGCTACCCGGACAGCGCGCTGCTGGCCAGGTACAACCACCCCGAAAGCCTTCACCTCGGATCACCGGAGGTGAAGCGCCTTCAACGCAGCTATAAAACCGACCGGCCCATCTGGGAGGCCATCGAACTCGACTTGGGAGAGGATCGGCCCACCAACCTGGGCAGTTTCATCGAAGCGAGCCAGCGGGCACAGGCCAAGGCCTACCGCATGGCCATCGAGGCGCACATGGCCGCCCGGCCGAATTGCATGGGTACGCTCCTCTGGCAGTTGAACGATTGCTGGCCAGGCCCTAGCTGGAGCATCATCGACTTCGCGGGCCGTCCGAAGCCGGCCTACGAGGAGGTTAAGCAGCTGTTCGCCAGACCCTAATGCTGGCCGGCTGCCCTGCCGGCCGGTTGGCATGGCGCCCAGCCAACAAGCAGTGCCTTGGCTCCGCAAGCCGCATTGGGGAAAGGGATGCTCAGCCGCGATAGAAAACTACCTTCGTCCGCGAACCTCTCACTGACCAAACACCGAGACCATGTCACGACTTGGACGATTGAATCGGGCCCTGATGGCCGCGGCATTCCTGCTACCGGGGCTTCCGGCGCTGGCGCAGGGTGATTGCCAGAACGATTTCCAGTATCCCACCGCTGCGGTCACCCCGGATGCCGGGGGGGCCATTACGACCATCTCCACCTGCAGCTTCGAGGAGGAGTACTCGCAGGTGACGGGCATCCAGACCGGAGCCACCTATCGCTTCCGGCTCAGCAGCCAGGGCTATATCACCGTGCGCCAAGGCACCTTCGATGGCCCCGTGGTGGCACAGGGCTTCGCCGTGGTGGATGTGCTGGCCGCCGATGCCGGTGACCTGTTCCCGCATTGGAACGTGGACGATGCGTGCAGCACCATGAGCGACTGCGTGGAGACCTCTGTCCAGTTCTTCGGCGATTGCGCGCCGGTGCTCGGCACTGCCACGCTCGTGGAGGATTGCGACCAGCAGCTCTTCTACGTGGACGTGGACGTGCTATCCCTGGGCGATGGCACCTCCGCCACCATCACCTACGATGTCTTCGGTACCGTGAACTCGGTGTCAGGGGTGGGCCTCGGTGTCACCCAGATTGGTCCGTTCTTCTTCGGTGAGGAGGTGCTCGTGCTGCTCGAGCACGAGACGAATTCAGCCTGCAGCCAGGACCTCGGACTCATCCGGGAATCAGGCGCCTGCCCGGTCTTCATCTTCTGCGGGCAGCCCGCACAGGCCTTCTCGTATTGCTACGGCAACGGTGAGACCAAGGTGTGGAACTACAGCTCACTGGGCGGCACCGGGTCGCTGGTGCTCGACTTCATCAGCGGCGACATCGAGGCCAGCTTCAACGACCAGCTCGTTATCTACGACGGTACCGACGACAGCGGCCCCATCCTGTTCGAGCATACCGGGCAGGGCAACACCGACCTCTCGAGCGTATTCGTGGCCTCCACCACCGGGTCGATTCACATGCGCCTTACGTCCAGCGATTTCGGCTCCTGTGCCGATGGCAGTCAGACCTCCTGGGATTGGCAGGTGCAATGCCTCAACTGCCAGCTCCCGCAAGCGTCCATGGTGAATGTGGACGACTGCCTGAACAACCAGTTCACCGTGCCGGTGGACGTGCAGAGCACTGGTGATGGCTCCACCGTCACCATCGCCTATGCGGTGAACGGCGGCCTGCCTGTGTTCCTGACGGGTGTGGGCACCGGAATCACCGAGCTCGGGCCCTTCACCATCAATGATGTGGTATCAGTCTTCGTCCAGCACGAATCCGACCCCGCCTGCAATATCGAACTGGGCACGGTGACCGATGGCGGCGACTGCCCCAACCTCATCGTATGCGGCGCCCAGCCCCTGGAGGAGACGTATTGCTACGTGGCCAACGATTTCCGCAGCTGGTCCTACCAGTCGGTGGGCAGCGGCACGCTCCGTCTCACCTTCAACCGCGGCACCATCGAGAGCAACACCTTCGATGACCTGCGGATCTACGATGGCACCGACGCAACGGGTACGCTGGTCTTCGAGCACACGAACGCCACCTCCTACAACCTGGGGCCTGTGGGCAGCGCGGTGAACAATGCGCTCACCACCTACTACGCGGTGCAGGTGTATTCCGCTACGGGCACCCTTTACATGGAGATGAGCTCCGACGGCTCCGTGCAGTGCGGTGATCCCTTCCCGACGGAGACCTACGATTCCTGGGAGTGGGAGGTGGTTTGCCTTGACTGCACTATCCCCGCCGGTACGGTGACCATCGTGGATGACTGCGCCAACAACCAGTTCAGCCTGGATGTGGACATCACCAGCACGGGTGATGCCGCCACCGCCACCATCGAGTACACGGTGAACGGCGGGCCGGTGCAGACCCAGACCGGAGCCGGGATCGGCATCACCACCATCGGCCCCTTCGCCTTCGATGATATCGTGAACGTGACGATCGCCCACGAGAGCAACAGCCTATGCAATATCCCCAAGGGCGACTTCAGCGATACCGGCACCTGCCCCGAGCTGATCACCTGCGGCACGCCCATCGAGGTGAGCTATTGCTACGCCAACAACAACGATGTGCGCTGGTACTACCAGGGAACCGGCACCTTCCCGCTGGGCATCTTCTTCGACCAGGGAGCCGTCTTCGCTGGCGACCTCGTGCAGGTGTATGACGGCGGCGACATCACCGCCCCGCTCATCTATTCGGGGAACAACGGCGGCGATGTCACGGGGCTGTTCTTCTTCACCACGAACCCCGAGCATCGGATGACGGTGCGGATCCTGGCCAACGGGTTCACGGATTGCGCCACCAGCGCCAGTCAGGTCCCGGTGCAGTGGACGGTGGATTGCCTGGATTGCGTGCCCCCCACCGCCACCTTCAGCATCGTGCAGGACTGCGAGCAGTTCCAGTACTTCGTCGACGTGAACGTGACGGACCTGGGCAGCGACCCGGAGGTGGAGATCACGAACACGGCCGGTGTGGCCTCCACCAGCATCACTGCCACCGGCACCTACCAGATCGGGCCCTTCGTTTCGGGAACCCAGGTGGAACTGACGCTGGTGAACGACGCCAATAACCTCTGCAACATCTATTCGGGCACCTTGGTGAACCCGCTATGCCCGACTATCCTCTGCGGAGGCACCCCGTTGGTGGAGACCTACTGCTACGACAACCTCGAGGACCGGGCATGGGCCTGGGAGGCCCCCACTCCGGGCGCCACGCTGAACCTCCAGTTCACGCGCGGCACCATCGAGAGCAACACATGGGACGACCTCACGATCTACGACGGCCCTGATGCCAGCGGCCCGATCCTCTTCTCGCACAGCAACGCCAGCACCTACAACCTGGGGGCCGCCGGCAGCGCAGTGAACAGCGCCGCTTCGCCCTACTACGCGGTGAACGTCACCAGCACCACGGGCAACATCTACATGGTGCTCACCACGGACGGCTCGGTCTCCTGCGTCTCCTCTGCGACGACCTACGACAGCTGGGAGTGGCAGGTCTCCTGCATCGGCTGCGCGGCGCCGGGCGTGGCCTACAACCTGGTGAGCGATTGCCTGCACCGCACCTACAAGACGGAGGTGATCATCACCACACCGCCGAGCGCCGAGGGCATGACCATCGCCAACACCATCACCAGCGAGACCCTCAGCGTGACGGGCACGGGCATCTACGAATTCGGTCCGTACGGAACCGACAGCTTGGCCATCTTCGGCATCACCGACCTCAGCGAGCCCGGCTGCACCTGGCTCAGCGACTCGCTCACCTTCCCGAGCGACAGCTGCGTGATCGTCTCCTGCGGATTCGACAATTACGAATACTGCTACGAGAATGATGAGGACCGCTGGTACACCTACCGCTCGCAGCTCCCCGTGCCCACCACCATCGCCTTCATCCAAGGGCAGATGCAGGCCGGTGACCGCATCGTGGTGTACAACGGGTTCGATGAGAGCGCCACGGTGATCTACCAGGGCAACAATGCCGGCAACCTGGCTGGCTTCGCGGTGAACTCG
>ERZ761607.1570-NODE-1570-length-27797-cov-31.856860_pt1 | contig 27797 bp, 17 predicted proteins | sample MGYA00511164_ERZ761607 | MGnify/ENA primary metagenome ERZ761607 (study PRJEB28899, sample SAMN02445080) | bioreactor sludge metagenome | biome: EBPR sludge | place: Australia: Brisbane, Thorneside Wastewater Treatment Plant | collected 2011-06-22 ... | reverse complement strand
CAATTAGGTCTTTGAAGCAAAATACAAAAATCAACTACTGTTTTCCACTACCAGAGATTGTTATCCCTGAATGGACGGAAGCATTTAACCAGCTTACATTGCAGGACTGCATTGACTACATTCATAACCTTACAATCAATCGCACTTTTGACGGATTTATCAGAGAGAAATCTGTTATTGAAGATAATCTTGCAAAGACATTTCCGAATATAAAATTTGAAGAAAGCGACCCCGAACTTGACCACGCAGGCGACATTGATTATCTCGGATGGGTTGGCGACAAAGCATTTGGCATTCAAATAAAACCTGTAACAGCAAAAGCAAACTTCGGCAACTACTCAGCAACCGAGAGAATGAAAGCGAGTTTTGACGACTTCTCGAAAAAATTCGGTGGACAGGTATTTGTTGTTTTCAGCATTGATGACAAGATAAAGAACGAAGAAGTAATTGAACAGATAGCACAAGAAATTAAACGACTGACGAAGTGAGAAAAAGAGCCACATCCGCCAACATCGGTTTGCCACAATGGGGGGTGATGTACTTCTATGACAGTTTAGTGCTTAACCAAAGTGCAGTGCTTCGATTGAACTTTTGTGCTGAAAATCCCCCACTGCGGCAAGCCGAAAAACGTTGTACGATATGCTAAACGATACATTAGTTTTACATGAAAGATGTAATTGAACAGAAAATCAGGGAGCAATACCCAAAAGCTGGGACGGGTTCCTACGTCACAGAAAAATATCTGTCGTACCTGTCAGATCATTTTAAGGAAGACCTTAAAAAAATGCTTTTTGCCACTTCAGTTTGTGCTGACGACATCAATGTTTCTACAGATTTCAGACGTGTGCTTACCCGTCCATTTACGCTGGGCGGACTGGGGGGTATTCCTTTCGCAGGTTTAACGGGAATGGTGGCATTCAGCCACCACATCCCCGACAATGGCAGTGCGTTTATTTTTTACGGTCCGCACATAGGCATTACCGATGAGGGAGAGCTTGGTAAAATGCGCAGGCCAGGGCAAGCAGAATTGAGCAACAGTTGCGGAGCACTAATGCTTGCACTTAGCAGGTTGGAAATAGAAGATGAAGTTTATGTCCCTATGAATGTGGAGTATGATTATCAGCAAGTGCTGCTTGAGCGTTCCGTGATGCCATACAAACATGACATATTGATATCAGACAACAGAAAGAAAGCCATTACCGAAGTAACCTATAAAAATATTGATAGGCAACCGCACTTTCTCATCAGAAAAGCTAAAGACGAGTTTCGCTGCAAACGAATTTATCTTCTCGGTGCCATCATCATCAATACAAGCCCAGAGTTCCACGATTATGTGGAAGTAAGAAACTTTGAAGTCATTGAGCTGCACCATCTCGAGCCTTTGACCACAGAATCCATACTGCAACAAGAAGCTTTCAAAGTTCTTTGAAAGCTTCCTGGAAAGGCGAAAACCTAAATCAACAATCGCATTAATCAGTTAAGCCATGAATATTACAGATTCTCACTTAGACAAAATATCAGTTGACAGAATGTTCATTGTCAATTGTTACACAGAGATGCTATCGCGGATAAACGAAACAGCTGTGGTTGATCTGATAAACGCCAAACTGGATGGAAGTAAAAAGGCAGGCAACGAACTGCCAGACGAAAAAATAATTCAAGCCTTAAGTATTTATTTTCAACTCATCACCCTAGTGGAGGAAAATGCGGCAACACAATACAGAAGAAGATTGGAAGACCAGGACAAGATTACAACGATGCGGGGGTCTTGGGCAGAAGCATTGAATATATGGAAAAATGCAAATATAAGCGAAGACGAGATGCTTCAAGCCATCGCTGCAACCCATATAATGCCCGTGCTTACCGCTCATCCTACAGAAGCCAAGAGGATTACTGTTATTGAAATTCACCGAGAGTTGTATTTGCTTTTGGTGCAAAAGGAAAACACATCTCTAAGTAAGGTTGAAGAAGTTGTAATCAGAGAAAATATCATCAATCTTTTAGAAAGATGGTGGCGAACAGGTGAAATCTACCTAGAAAAACCAGATATCAGAGATGAACGTGCCAACGCAGTTCACTATCTGAGCAAAGTATTTCCTGTTGTGTTGAAAAATGCGGACAATCAATTAAAGAGTTCCTGGACAACAGTTGGTTTAAGTGCAAGTAAAATTAAAAATCCAGATTTATTTCCAAAAATCAGCTTTGGAAGTTGGGTAGGAGGTGACAGAGATGGGCATCCCTTCGTATCGGCTGCCATTACCAAAGAAACATTGTTGTTGCACCGGAAAACCGCACTTGCGCTGGTCAGGGAAGAATTGGTAACACTAGTGAAAAAATTGTCCATTTCGGCCATCACAAACCCGGTTCCGTTTGAACTCTTTGAAGCAATAGACCAAAAGGCTAAGGTATTGGGAGAATTGGGTAAAATTGCCATTGAACGCAACCACTATGAGCCCTGGAGACAATTTGTAAACCTGGTGATTGTTCAGTTTGACAATACCATTTCTGAAAATTATGCTAATTCCGGAACATATTACAAATCAAGTAAAGACCTTGAAAAAGACTTAAAATTTTTGAGAGATGTTTTGGTTAAAAATGGTTTAAAAAGTATTGCAGAAGATGTTCTGTTTTCAGTGGAACGGTCGGTTAAAACCTTCGCCTTTCATTTAGCAAAATTGGACATTCGACAAAACAGTTCATTTCATGATAAAGCCATCACCCAAATTTTAAAAGTCAATGGCCTAATCGAATTTGACTTTGAAAATTGGGACGAAGAGAAACGTGTTCACTATCTAAACCATTTGTTAGAGAGCAATTCGCTCATTACAGATATTACTGTTTCTTATGGAGCAGAAGCCGATACTGTTTTGGATTGTTATAGGGTTGTGAGGCAGCATATTAATCTGTTTGGCACTGATGGTATTGGCTCCTTCATTGTCAGCATGACCAGAAATTTAAGTGATTTATTGGTGGTTTACCTATTGATGCGTGAGACCCAGTTGTTAAATACCGGCATCCCGGTGGTTCCATTATTGGAAACGATTGAAGATTTAAATAATGGCCCACAAATAGTAGACTCGTTCTTAAAACACCCCATTACACAATCGAGAAAAAATAAAATTGCGAACAAGCAGGAAGTAATGTTGGGTTATAGTGACAGCAACAAAGATGGAGGCACTATTGCCAGTAAATGGAATTTATACAAAGCTGAAATTGCCTTGTCTGAAACAGGTAGAAAGCATAACACAGAAATTTACTTTTTTCACGGAACAGGCGGAACAATAAGTAGAGGAGGCGGAAAATACCACCGTTTCTTAGAAAGTATGCCAGAAAACACAGTATCAGGCACTTTCAAAATAACCATTCAGGGAGAGTCCGTTGCCCAATTGTTTGGAAATCCAATGACGGCAACATATAACCTGAATGCCCTAATATCAGGTACTGCTAGACATGTGATTCAAAATAAAGATAAAGCAGAAATGCCGGCTTACCCTATAGAAGCCTTAGAATTTTTGAGTCAAAAATCATTTGCTCATTATAGAGATCTGATAGAAACTCCTGGCTTTATCCATTTTTATAGCAAAGCCACTTGTATAGATGTTTTAGAAAAAAGCAAAATTGGCTCACGACCAGCTAGAAGAACGGGTACAAGAACGTTGAAAGACCTGAGAGCGATTCCCTGGGTGTTTAGTTGGAATTTGTCGAGGATTTCCTTGACTGGTTGGTACGGACTGGGAGAAGCACTAAAAACACTCAAAGAAGAAAAACCGGAGAAGTATGAACTTTTGAAACAAGCCATTAAACATTGGAATTTCTTCAAGTTTTTGATGATTCAAACCGAAACCAATCTTATCCTTTCTAATTTGGAAATGATGAAGCAGTACGCCCTGTTAGATGAGGATGTCAATGAACAAAATTTGTTTATGAACAAGCTTTTAACGGACTATGAGAATGGATTTCAGTTTATTGAAGAACTGTTTGACGAACCTGCTTCCATTAGAAGAAATAGACAGTATGACAATTTGAAATGGCGTAATGATAAACTTTTTGTCTTACATCAATTGCATATACACTATTTGAAAATATGGCGCAGCATGGAGGATGAAGAGGGTATTGAAAAAGATAAACAATTGAATAAATTGTTAACCCTGGTAAATGCCATCTCCAGCGGTTTAAAAAATACAGGGTGATTTTAATAGTTGATCATTTGTAAAAAGGAAACATGAATTGCCGTAGATCAAAAACACATCGTACAACAGCGGTTTGGCGTAATGGCGGGTTCTGTGCTTCGTATGACAGTTTTGTGGTAGGTTCACGTGCAGCTCTTCGATTCAACTTTTGAGCTAAATTCCCCCACATCGCCAAGGTGTGCTGTGAATGATTCATCTGTTTTATGGGTGAGTCAATGCTGTGTAAAAGATGATGGTAGGCCCATCAGTATCGGCTTTCAATACCCAGCAGATGAACGATAAATCGTGCTTATTCTTTCTGCCCCAGAATTTTTTGGGTCAGAAAGCGTTGGATCCGCCTAACTACGCTATCCTCCAAGGCTGCGAACTTGCGCCGTGTAATTCCGGGAAAAAGGCTTGTAAGGCTTGCTCAAATCCCTGACCTTTAAGAATGGCTGTCATGTATTTCTGTCTAATGCAGCCGTATCAATGCATTATTTTTTTGCAAGAAACATCATCAAGATGGCCATTGTCAAGAAAAAAACATGCGGGAAAAGGGTGGCTACCATTGGTTCCAATTCCCCTGAATACCCAAAAGGCTCGATCGTTTTAATCATCGCCAAGTAGATAAACGCAACCATGATACCAATAGAAAGTTGGGCAGCCTGTCCACCTTTGCGTCGTGTACTGGCCAGAGAAAACCCAAGCAAAACAACAATAAGACTGGCAAAGGGATAGGTGAATTTTGCATAATACGCCACCATTGGCTTGCCCAATTCCGAGATACCACTTTTTTGGAGTTCTTGTAAATATTGCTTTGCTTCCGGAATATTGAGCAAGTCAACATCATTGGCAGACCTGCTTAGATCCTCCGGTTTAATTTCTAACTGGGCGGTCACGTTGTGTTGGGTTTGGGATCTGAGGATGGTGCTGTCTGCTCGGAAGGTGTGTGTCACTACATTTTGAAAAGTCCATTGCTGCTGTTTGTCATTCCATTGCATTTGGTCTGCGTCTGCACGTGAAATTAGATGCTTTTGTGCATCATAAGTTTGCACCGAGACCATAAACCCAGCTTTTTGATCGGTGGAAAAGGAGCCAATTTGCAAAATCCGATTGCCTTCGAGTTGTCTGAATAAATTGTTCGTGGATTCTAATTGCTCGCGGCCTTTGTTCAGATATTTGGCTTCAATCCCAATGCGAATTTGTTCCGTCTTGGGCAGAACCCATCCACTCATGTAGAACATGCCAATGGAAACCAAAAGACCAAAAAAAAGAATGGGCCGTAGAACCCGATAAAAGGAGACTCCTGCGGTATAGACTGCGGTAAGTTGAAGTTCCTGCGCCAATTTTCCTGTAAGATGGATACATGCTAGAAAAAGGGCAGCGGGCGTGATCTGGTGGAAAATAAACGGTAGGGCATTGGGATAATAAGACCATAGGATGAGGCTTTCGCTTGCTCCGCGATCGATAAAATCATCTATATATTCCAAATAGTGCAGGAGAATAAAGAAAGAAGTGAGCATTCCAATCAGAACCAATGTTGTGGCAAGGAGTCGTCTTAGAATATGGCGGTCAAAGGTTGTCATGGGTATAATGCGATCGTTGAAATCAGAACGGGCGAGCCAAGAAGTAGTTCCGGTATATTTATATCCGTTATTGCATATAAAAAATTCAACTTTAAAACATAAAGACGAACGACTGTTGCGCGTAGCTTTGGTTTGGCAACGAAAATCTTAATACATTTTTACGGGAGAACCCATGAAAGTACATGAATATCAGGCAAAAGAAGTGCTTACACAATTTGGTGTCGCAACACAAGGCGGTTATGTGGCAACCACAGTAGAAGATGCGGTAGCGGGAGCCAAAAAATTACAAGCCAATGGTGCGAGCCTCTTTGTGGTTAAAGCCCAAATTCATGCGGGTGGCCGCGGAAAGGGAGGAGGGGTAAAGTTAGCCCGCTCCATCGAAGAAGTGCGTGAGCGATCCGAAGCCATGTTGGGCATGATGCTTAAGACACACCAAACTGGGCCCGAAGGCCAAAAGGTTAAGAAAATCTTGATAACCGACGGGGTGGACATTGTTAAAGAGTATTATCTCGGCATTACGCTCGACCGCAGCCGCAACATGAACGTGATCATGGCTTCTACAGAGGGCGGAGTCGAAATTGAAAAAGTAGCAGAGGAAACCCCTGAACTAATCCATAAAGTGTGGATTGATCCAACAATCGGTATTCAAGGTTATCAGGCCCGACAAATTGCTTTTGCTCTTGGCTTTCAGGGAGACTTGTTTAAACAGTGTGTGGGGTTTGTTCTGAAGCTTTACAAAGCCTATGAAGAAACGGATTGTTCTTTGGCCGAAATTAATCCGTTGGTTACTACAAAAGATGGCAAATTGATGGCCTTGGATGGCAAAATCAATTTTGATGACAATGCGCTGTTTCGGCATAAAGACCTCGCTGAAATGCGCGATACAGACGAGGAAGACCCCTTAGAAGTGGAAGCAAGTGAGTTCCATCTTAATTATATTAAATTAGATGGAAATGTAGGGTGCATGGTAAACGGCGCTGGCTTGGCAATGGGAACCATGGACATCATCAAGATTGCAGGAGGCGAGCCTGCAAACTTCTTGGATGTGGGCGGTTCTGCGAATCCACAAACAGTAGAAGCAGGATTCCGGATTATCCTCAAAGACCCGAATGTTAAAGCGATTCTGATTAACGTATTTGGCGGCATTGTTCGCTGCGACAGGGTGGCGCTTGGAGTTGTAGAGGCTGCTAAAAATGTGAATATTAATATTCCTTTGATCGTCCGTTTACAAGGAACCAACGCCGAAGAAGGGCAGGAAATCCTGAAAAATAGTGGACTAAAGATTGAAACAGCTATCCTCCTGAAAGAGGCTGCGGAAAAAGTTACACATGCATTGGCTGCATAAAGTTCTTTTTCGATGGATTGAAAGCCCGTTTATTCGGGCTTTTTTTTTAATCACAAGGAATAACTTTGACCTCCGCTCTTCGGCAATAGGGCGCAGATGAAGTACTACAAGAGGCTTCCGGTTGTATTGATGACGTGATTTTTTGGATACGGGTGGCTGGAATACCACGCGCAATCAAGAAGCCGGCGGTGTGGTTTGCGCGTTGTTTGGCCCTCAAGGCCGTAGGCTCGCTGTTATCACCAAATGCATGAATCGCAAGACACACAGAAGGGCAAACAGACAACTGGTCTAAACTTTGCTCAAGGGCTAATTGAGCCTTTGTGTCAAGTTCCACATTTCCGGGCGAAAAACGTACAGGAGGAATCGTCCGAATCACTTTGCAAATAGGGTTTTGTGTGACAAAAATCCGTGTGGTTCTAAGGGTATTTCCACACTCGTTCTGCACGATAAGTTCAATTTCTTGAAAACCTGCTGGTAGCCTGACCTCTGGTTGAGGCACAGTAGATTGCAACGACGATGGGAACCGCCACGTATAGTGTAGTGGATAACTGCCATTGATATGGGGGATAATCCGGATTGCCTCGCCTTCCATGAAACGTCCCGGAACCTGTATTTCCGAAATAATTGGCCGGACACAGGTATCTATCGGCTCCATAATCTCAACAGTAAAATGTTCGATGCTCTTTCTACGGCCAAGTACGATTTCGAGCGTACCTTTGAGGGATCCTTTTTGGGTAAAAAGCAGGCTCACCTCTTTCCCTTCTCGTTGCTGACCATCTGAAAAATCCCATTTGATTCGTGCAGTGCTGTCTTCCGGTGCGAGGGTAATTGTAAAATAGGCTGGTTGATTGGTTTGTAGGGTTGCCGGGATTTCTCGTCCTAATACAGTAATGTCATGGGGAGAATGATTATTATTAATGCTTCCACTATTTGTCTTTCTTCTAAATTGATACTGTAAACCAAGTAAATAATCATAGTTTTTCGGATGATCTTGAATTTTATTCTGGACGAAACTGAAACGATATTGGGCGGCTCCAATTAAGGAAAAGGCAGAAGCAAGGGGTACAGAAACGCCCCATCCGACATAGGGGCCAGAGAGTGTGGAGGTTTTATACTGAGGCAATAACTGGGCATACCCCAAGAGAAAGAAAGGGGACAATCTCTTCAGACGAAATGGAGAAAGCCGGACCTCACCTCGCAACAACTCGAAACGCAATTTCTTGTCTTCTAAGAAGGTTCCACCTGAAAGACCCGCAGTGAAACTGGATTTCCATCGGTATCCCAAGCCTAATCTACCACCATATAACTGTAGTTGGTCTTGTTCAATAAAAAGTGTTCCAAATGAGAAGGTATTAGCTTGATTCGCCACAGACCATAAAGGCGTTGTCTCAATGAATAAACCATTTTGTCCTTTAAGCCATTCAAAATTTGTAAATAATACGAAGATGAACAAATAAATAAATGTTTTAGTGTACCAAGGAAGGTGTGCCATTTCGTAAATGGTTATGATGAAGTAGAAGCCTCGATGGGGGGTAGGTGGGTTGTGCGTGCTCTTCGCAAAGCCTTTTCGGTTCGTGGTTTCTCTTTCTTGTATCTTTAAGCAAAAAAGTACCGGAATCCATGTATAATTTATCACCGACTAAAGCCATAATCAACTTAAATAATTTAAGGCACAATTTGGCAGTAATACGCACTCATTTAGGTTTAATAGACATAATGGCCGTGGTTAAAGCCGATGCATACGGACATGGGGCCATACGTATTGCACAATGCCTACAAAAAGAATCTGTCCAGATGTTTGCTGTGGCTACGGTTGCCGAGGCCATCAAACTTAGGGAAAATGGAATTTTAGGGAGAATATTGGTGCTGGGAGCGCCATTTCCGGAGTTTTTGATGGCCTACGCACAATATGACTTAGACCTTACCTTACATGACCTGTCGTTTTTAGAGGTGCTCCAAAATGAAAAACACCCTATCAGAATCCATGTTAAAATAGATACAGGAATGACCCGGCTCGGGATATGGCCGGAGCAATGGGAAGAGGCAAAACGCATAATTGCGACAATTCCGGAGTTGGAGTTAGTCGGTAATTGGACACACTTTGCTGTTTCGGATAGAATAGGTGACAGGTTCACGGAAGAACAAGTGGATCTTTTTTCCGTTATTGCAAATAAAAAAACCCATTTACAAAATACCGCAGGAATATTAAACCAAAGCGGATTCCTCTCAAACCAAATACCTACATGGGCAAGGATCGGAATTGGCCTGTGGGGATTCGATCCTTGCGAGCCTATGCAGGAACCAAAATTGCTTCCTGTGATGAAGTTAGTCAGTAAAATTGCACAGGTAAAGTACATTTCACGCGGTACTTCGGTCTCATACGGACGCACTTGGACAGCACCTTATGACACTTGGGTGGCTACAGTTGCGGTTGGTTATGCGGATGGATATATTCGTCACCTGAGCAATAAAGGATGGGTGGAAGCAAGTGGGAGGCGGTATCGAGTAATAGGAAAAATTTGCATGGATATGTTGATGATAGAAATTGGGCCTACTCAAACAGTGGCCTATGGGGATGAAGTGGTTTTGTGGGGAAGTGAAACATTAAGCGCTACAGAAGTAGCCTCTTGGGGACAAACCATCCCTTACACCTTAGTGACAGGGGTTTCACATCGCGTTCCAAGAGAATATCTTGATGAATAATCTTGGTAAGCACGCTCTCAAGCCTTATATTTATGAATCATTTAACCATATTAACAATCATGATGCGTTTAAGAATCTTTTTTTTACTCATCTGGTGTTTCTCACCTTGTGCAATAGCTCAGTTCTCGGCCAATTGGAGCCCAAGAACTGACCTTAATGCCAGCCTTCCGGCCTCCATTCGTGTTTTTGAAGACAAAGCCATACCTGCATATTATGTGCAGATTGACCTTGCAGATACTAGCAGCTATGTAATTAAAAGCCTAATTTCCTCAAGTGGTACCGAGACAGTCTCTTCTTTTGCTGCTACCAATAAGGCTTATGCCACCATCAACGGTGGGTTTTTTGGGGGTACTTCGTCTTTTAGCTTGGTTGCTCAAAAGGGTAAAGTGCTTGTTCCAAATATCAAACAACTTACCCGCAGTGGTACGCCATACTTCCCAACACGGGCAGCTTTTGGCATCATGACAGACAAAAAACCGGATATTGCTTGGACCTATGAGGTAAATGGAACTGTTTATGGGTATCCGAGCCCTTCCCCAAATAAACAAGGCGTGCCTCAGGCACAGCCAACCGAAGTATTTCCGGAGGGAGGTGCGACCTGGAAAGTATTTGAAGGAATTGGGGGGGGGCCTGTTTTAGTAGAAAAAAGTGCCCAAAAAGTTACATGGGAAGAAGAGGTTTTTTTTGGTTCGGGTGTGGAGTCCAATATTCAAGATCCACGATCTGCAATAGGTTATACCGCTGGCAATAAACTTATCCTTATGGTGGTAGATGGACGCGGCTCTGGCAGAGGGGCCACCTTACCCGAAATGGCCAAGTTGATGCTGGATTTGGGAGCTGTGGAAGCGATGAACCTTGATGGGGGCGGCTCCTCAACATTGGCAATCGGTTCTACTGTAATTAATAGACCAAGTGACGGATCGGAAAGAAAAGTACCGACCGTGCTTTCTATCATGCCTAAACCGAAACCACCCGCGCCTTCTGCCGATACTTTTATTGATACCGGAGATGCATGTTGTTATAAAGAAAGGGGGGCCAATGGTTGGTTCGAAAGCGCCAATACGCCTTTTCATGGAACCACTAAAGCACGGCTGAACGAAACAGGAACGGGAGGAGACAAGGCTACATTCTATCTTCAAACGATTCCACAAGAAGGCGATTATGATGTATTGGCATGGTGGATCCCCTCGTTTAATCGTGCCAAAGATACACCTTTCACCATCTACCAAAAAGGAGTCCCAACAACTGTCAAAGTGGATCAATCTGTTCCTACTACCGCCGGATTATGGAATAAATTAGGTACTTTTAAACTGGCTTCAACAGATTCTGTTGTCGTGACTGATAATGCCAAAGGTGATGGCGCGCCAATCTATGTCGTGACGGATGCTCTCAAACTTACCCTCAAGAATACAGTTCCCATTGATCAGGAGCCTGTAACAACTGTAATTAACTCGCTTTCGGTGTTTCCAAACCCCACACGTGGACGATTTTGGGTCGAAGTCGCAACCTCTAAGCCGGAGTTGGTTACTTTTGAAATATTTGATGTTTTAGGTCGTAAATTGCTTTCTGAAAAAAAGCATATCCATGGGACTGAACAACGTGATTTTGGTATATCCGACAAAGCCAATGGTCTTTATTATCTACGTACCATCATCGGTGAAAAAATACTGACACGCTCTATTATATTGAATCAGTAAGAATGGAATGTGTTGTTTTTATGAAGACGGATGCACGTCTTCACAATATTTGTATCTTGTCTTCATAATTCGATTTTGTTTCCTTAATTCATCAGGCCCCTTAAAGCCTGCTAAATAAAACATTTATGGTTAAGACAACCAATACATCACATCTCACTATTCTGGTCGTGGATGACGAAGAAGATGTGAATGATGTAATAACCCTTTTTCTATCTCAGGAAGGCTATAATGTAATCAATGCTTTTGATGGAGAAGAAGCCATAGCCAAAGCCACGAGTGAAGTTGATCTGATTGTTTTGGACATCATGCTACCTAAAATTGATGGCTTTGAAGTATGTCGCCGCCTCCGTTCGCGAGTAGAAACGGAAATGATTCCTATCATATTCCTAAGTGCAAAAGGCGAAGAAGAAGACCATGTACGCGGCCTAATGCTCGGTGCAGATGTTTATCTCGCCAAGCCTGTATCCCCACAAGTATTGGTCGCTAATGTCAAGGCGGTTATCCGCCGAGCTGGTGTTGAAGAAAGCCGTACCCTCACCGTGAAGGATCTCACCATCTTCGAAGAAGAATACCGTGCTGAATATCATGGCAAAGATTTAGGTCTTACCCTCACTGAATTTGAGTTGTTGATGTATTTAGTACGTCACCCTCGGAAAGCCTTTACCCGTATCCAATTACTTGATACTATCTGGAAAGATGCCATGATGGTCACGGAAAGAACTGTAGATGCTCACATTAAGAATCTACGCGAAAAACTGGGTACTTTCTCGAAATACATTCAAACCGTTCGTGGTGTTGGATATCGTTTTGTCGAAGAGGAAGTAGGTGAAGAAGATGCTCCGTTCGAAAGGAAATGATCCCCAGAAAGGGACCTCTTTCGACACTCCGGATCAGCCTGTGTTACTGGCTTGGCTTGCAAGATTTACTTTTTTGCGCCGAGCCAGTACACAATCGTGGTTGGTCGCAACCAATCTTTTATTCCTGATTGCGATATCTTTTTCAATTGCGCTCTTTATTCATTTCTATAGTACTCCCCGACTCAGGCAGCTTGAAGTCAGTGAGATCAAAAGGCAAGCAGAATACTTAAAAAATGCGCTTCCAACTGCTCGTACTTTAACAGATGTTCAAACACAGTTGGACATGGTGTCAGGCATTTCTGGTATCCAAATCGTGCTCGAATTATCGAATGGGAACGTGGTTCGTTCTCGAAATTCCCAGAAATTCTCAAAAGGGACCTCCATATCTTACAAAGTATTATTTCCTCAGTTAAGTGGGTATCCTAAAGGTAACCTCAAGGTATATTACGGGCATTCAGTCTTTTTCCATGAAGTGAACCGAAACGGGAATTATATTCTACTTTTTGCTATTCTTATTTCTATTACTTTCGTTTGGCTGGCAAGTTGGTTGGCTTCTCATAAAATAACGCAGCCCCTCCAGAAGATTATCCTGACTGCACGGAGGATTAATGCAGGCCATCTTGATGAAGAGATTAGAATTGACACACAGGCAGCGGAGATTCAGGACTTGGCTGATAGCCTAAACTTGATGTCTCGACGTTTCCGTTTAGATATTCTCGAACTAAAACGCTTGACCCGCTTCCAAAATGAGTTTATTGGAAATGTGAGCCATGAAGTCCGTAATCCTATTTTTTCTATCGGAGGTTATTTAGAAGCGTTGGCTTCGGACAACCTTACTCCGAAGATGCGTCAAATGTACGTGGGGAAAGGATTAAATAATGTTCAGCGACTAAATAGCTTATTCTCGGATTTGCTCGAAATTGCACGTTTGGAATACCGGGAGGAGACCATTAAGCCCGATCAATTTGACCTAAAGTCTCTGTTAGAGGAGGTTGCGGATGAGTTAGATTATCTGGCAAAAGAAAAAAACATAGACTTGGTAGTGGACAATGAGCATCAACAGGTGTTTGCAGATAGAAGCCGGATCCGACAGGTCTTGATGAATCTCATCCATAATGCTTTAAAATATACAGATAATGCCAATGGTACAGTACGGGTACGATATCGGCGGAATGGAAATAAGGTGAGGGTTGAGGTAATGGATACAGGTCGGGGTATTGCTGAAGAACACTTAGACCGTGTTTTTGAACGGTTCTACCGGGTAGATGCCGCTCGGTCTAGGGCAATGGGAGGGACGGGGCTTGGACTGAGCATTGTTAAGCAAATATTAAATGCACATGGCGAAAACATCCATGTTGAAAGCACCGAAGGTAGAGGCTCGCGTTTTTGGTTTGAATTACCTATTTCTGCATCTGTTTCGTCTGCAAATTCAATTTGAGCAATTTCCAAGAAGGGCGTTTTTTTGTATATTGCCCCTATCAGCCCATACGTTCCCCTAAGCATTGAACTGGACCCACCCAAAGGTCACTTGGCCATTTGAGTAAAAAAGGGGCGTTCGGCACGCAGACAACCCTTATCATCGTTTCTCGATTTTTTTGTCATGCTACAACCTCCTCAATTGGCTACGGATGTGTTGCCACCTTTACAAGAATCAACCATACTTTCAACAACAGGTCATTGTGTTGACCTGATTGCCAATCGCTTTTCCATAACTGATTTTACGAAGGAACAAGTCCTTCGGGCCTATGAGGTGATGTACACCTCCCGTCGCTTGGATGAGAAAATGCTCATGCTACTCAAGCAGAATAAAGGTTTTTTCCATATAGGTGGTTCTGGGCATGAAGCCATACAAATGGCAATCGGTATGCAAATGGAAATTGGTGTAGATTGGGCGCACGTCTATTACAGAGATTTGTGTCTTAGTCTTGCAATGGGCATTACCCCGCGAGAGATCTTGTTACATCACTTGGCAAAAGCAGACGACCCCTTTTCTGGCGGAAGGCAAATGTCTGAGCATTTTTGCAGTAAAACGTTAAATATTGTGGTGCCTTCGGCAGAGGTTGGTTCTCAGTTTTTGCCTGCTGCCGGTCTTGCACTTGCTTTAAAGCACCGCAAGCAAAAAGGATTGGTGTATGTAGGTTGCGGGGATGGCGCCACTTCGCAGGGTGCTTTTTTCGAGGCGCTGAACTGGGCATCTAGGGATAAGGCACCAGTGCTTTTTGTGGTTCAAGACAATGGGATTGCGATCTCTGTACCTGTAAAAGACCAAACTGCCGGTGGAACAGCTTATAAACTTGCTGCAGGATTTGAAGGACTTGCCCGTATTGAGGTAGATGGCACGGATCTCGCTAAAAGTTATGCTGCGGTGTCTGCTGCGCGAAAACATATTTTGGACGGTAATGGTCCTGTGATGCTTGTGGCACATACGGTCCGCTTGCTCCCTCATTCTTCCTCCGATAATCATGCGAAATATCGGCCCAAAGCAATTCTGGAAGCGGAAAAAAAGCGAGATCCGATGATTCAATTCGAACTTCAGTTGATTGAGGCAGGTTTTGCTACCGAACAAGAGTTACACGATCTTAAAAAACATGTCCATAAAGAAATTGATCACGAAGCGCATTGGGCCGCAAAACAGGCTGATCCTGACCCGATCACCCTTCATGACCATGTGCTGTTTGATGGAGATTTGGCGCTACAATATGAACAATCCAAACCTTCGGGGCCTGATATTGTGGTTGTGGACGCCATTAACAATGCGCTTAAAGAGGAAATGGATCGTGATAAAAACGTCATTGTTTATGGCGAAGATGTGGCCGATGGAAAGGGAGGCGTGTTTACTGCCACCCGCGATTTATCAAAGCTTTTCGGACATGATCGGTGCTTCAATTCGCCACTTGCGGAAAATTCGATCATTGGAACAGCTGTTGGTTTTAGCCTGTTAGGGTATAAACCCGTTGTGGAAATTCAGTTTGCCGATTACGTATGGCCAGGTCTTCAGGCCATACGTAATATGGTTTCGACCTTCCGATGGCGGTCAAATAATATGTTTGAGTGCCCTATGGTGATCCGAATTCCAACCGGAGGCTATATTCACGGTGGCTTGTGTCATTCTCAAAATATTGAAGCCTTCTTTGCACATATGCCCGGACTGGTAGTGGTGATGCCCTCCAACGCCGCCGACGCAAAAGGTCTGTTAAAAACAGCCATTCGTTCCAAAGACCCAATTTTGTTTTTGGAACATAAATTTTTATACCGCCAACCAGTTGCAAAAACCCCAGAACCTGATGAAAACTACTTAGTTCCGATCGGTAAAGCCAACGTGCTTCAAGAAGGGAATGACCTAACAATCGTAACATATGGTGCGTTGGTTTACAAAGCACTTACTGTCTCGAGGGCACTGGAGAAAAAAGGTGTCTCTACAGAGATTATTGACATTAGAACCATCCTCCCTTTTGATTCGGAGACGGTTATCGAATCAGTAAAAAAAACCAATCGGGTTATGGTGCTGCACGAAGACCATGAATTTATGGGTTTTGGTGCAGAAATAGCGGCACAGATTACACAGAAGGCATTTCGTCATCTGGATGCGCCCGTAAAACGGGTTGCCGGAACATTTACGCCATCGCCCTTCTCCGATATTTTAGAGCGTGCATCATTACCTCAAGACGCAGACATTTTAGCTGCTGCAAATGAACTGCTATCTTTTTAAACACGATTGTCATGAAAAAAACCTTATGGCGTTTGCTATTTTTTGGCGGGATTCTTTTTCTGGATGTTGTGACATTACTTGGACAAGCAGTATCGGTATCAACCCCCAGCCATTCTTTTGGTGAGATTCGTGAAGGAACCAAAGCCCATCACGTGTTTTACTTTATCAATAAAGGACAAACACCACTCACCATTCGGGATGTGCGTGCTTCCTGCGGCTGTACCATCCCCGAATGGACCAGAAAGGCCATCCCTGTGGACAGTTCCGGCCAAATTAAAGTGGTCTTTGATTCCACCGGAAGACCAGGACCATTTAGCAAATCGGTTGTAATGACTACTTCTGGTGGAGAAGAAGTGTTTTTTGGCATCTCTGGTAATGTACTTCCCGTTTCGTTGCAGGACAAGCCCCGTCAAGGTGGTTTTGCATTTGAATATGAAAAGATAGACCTTGGGTTAGTCAAAGATCTTGAGGGCGTGGAAGTATCATTTTTGGTTCAGAACTTTGGCAGCAAACCCATCAAAATTATTGGTATCAGTTCAAACGGTGTTCCGGTAAATGGGATATGGGAAACGCAAGCCATTTTTCCTCAAGACCTGTCACGCATTCGCTTCCGGCTTACGCGGTCTATGGGGGCGAGTCAAGTACGATTGGAGATTCCCATTATCGTGGAAACAAACGATCCCGATCAACCAAAAAAATCCCTTCTCATTACTGCTGAACAAGAAGGGAATGGAAAATAGGCGATAACAGGTTTAAGGGATTATTTAATACCAGCCAAGTCCGGATGTTCATCTACCAGATATTTTTCAAAACTATTCGGAAATCCTTTTGCAAATAGCTCCGGTTTGGCCGCGATAGCCTCTTCCTTGCGGCTATAACGCCCATATAGAACGCGGTACATGATAACCCCTTGGGCTGTCCGGATACTCCGCAATGTGGCTTGAGGTCCCAATTTTGCTACCGCTTTTTCAGCGGAACCACGATCTTTTGAAGCAGAAACCTGGATTGCCCATGCCTCAAAGTCTTTTGGAACACGTGACACATATTCGGGTACAGGAGAAAGGACATAAATACGAACGGGTACTACTCCCTGATTAATCATGCCAATTTCTACGGCGGCTCTATATGAAAGGTCAATAACATTATTGGATCCTTGCATAAATGGCCCACGGTCATTGATACGTACTGTTACTTCTTTCTGGTTACTCTGATTCACAACCCTGACCATGGTTCCTATGGGTAAATAGCGGTGGGCCGCAGTATAAGCATTTGGATCGAAGATTTCTCCGCTTGAAGTTAACCTGCCAGCATAGGCATGTGCGTAATATGTCGCCCAGCCGGCTGCAAAAGCATCCCCTGCCGGAATAGGTGGGCGGGCACGTGTAGAAGCGATTGCCCCAGGCGTGGCATTTTGTGGAGGGACTGGGTATTCTTCGGTATAACCACCTGAAAAAGAAGGGGCTGCACTTTTCGGTTGTGCAATGACCGTTTCGTTGATGAAAACGAAGAGGGCCATTGCATAGATAGATTGTTTGATCATGTTAATGATGATATTTGGGAAGTAATAGGTTAGTCGAAATTCCGGCAATTATTATTCCAAAACACCTTCAAACGATCTTGTGATAACGGTAATAAGGTTCACACCCCAGATAAAGCGGATGCGAGATCTACAATTAGGTCTTCAACATGTTCTATCCCCACCGATAACCGAATCAACGAGTCATGCAAACCTGCTGCATGTCGGATTTCTGCTGGTATGGAGGCATGGGTCATGGTTGCAGGATGGTTCACCAAACTTTCGACTCCCCCCAAGCTTTCTGCGAGTGTAAAAAGCTGTGTTGAAGACATGAATTTTATAGCATTCTCTAAAGAATCATTTTTAAGCCTAAAGCTTAACATGCCGCCATAGTTTTTCATTTGTTTCTTTGCCAACTCATGCCCTTCATGCGAGGCAAGGCCGGGATAATAAACCATGCCAACACTTGGATGGTCGTGCAAGAATGTGGCAATCTGAAGGGCATTATTACCATGTCTTTCCATTCGTACATGCAACGTCTTGATTCCCCGTAGTGTCAGGAAGCAATCCATCGGCCCTGGAACAGCACCGGCAGCTTTAACTTGAAACCGAAGGCGCTCTATCCACGAAGCATCATTGGTACAAATTGCTCCTCCGATTACATCCGAGTGCCCGCCCAGATACTTGGTAGTAGAATGGAGTACCATGGTTGCACCCATTGTCAAAGGTTGTTGAAGGTAAGGTGACGCAAATGTATTATCCACGACTACTGCAATCTCATTTTGAGTCCCTATAGATGCAATGGCTTCGATGTCTAAAATCCGGATAAGCGGGTTTGTTGGGGTTTCCACCCATATAATACGTGTTTTGGGAGTCAGCGCCGCTTCGATTTGCGATAGATCGCGCATATCTACAAAACTAAAAGAAAGACCAAATCGCTCGAACGTTTGTGTAAACAGCCGATAGGTTCCGCCATACAAATCGCTCGTAGCGATAATATGGTCACCCGGCATCAAGGAGCGCATAATGGCATCAGTTGCTGCAACACCAGAAGAAAAGGCAATGCCTGTTGAAGCCCCTTCTAATGCTGCGAGATTTTCCTCCAGTGCGGTGCGGGTCGGGTTGTGAACACGGGCATATTCATATCCTTTATGAACTCCCGGAGCCTCTTGCGCAAAGGTAGAAGTTTGGTAAATAGGTGTCATTACCGCTCCTGTCGAAGGGTCTGGGTGCTGCCCTGCATGAATCGCAAGAGTTTCTACGTGGTATTGTTGCATGTCAAATAAAGGGGTATTTTTGAAAAAGAAGAGGCCGGATCCGGAAAAGACCCAGCCTCGTGGATAATCAAAACTCGGTCACCAGCCTTAGTTACCTGCACAGGTATATGCTTCGGTTGTTTTAGGATCTTTGGTTCCCAAAATTTGTGCATAAATGCTAAAGAGAGACTGACAGATTTGCTTGTTATCACGTTTTGCTGCGGTATTCTGAGCACGTACTTTTTCTAAAAGCGGCATGGCTTTTCTGAAAAATCCATCTCGATCTGCTTTTAACCTGTTGAATTTTTGGGTTTCGTCCGGTTTAAGTTCTACCATCAGTTTGTTAACGGCTGCTGCCTTGTTGAAATATGCAATCCCAATATTATACACCGCATTCTCGTCTTCTGACCTCAATGCCAAAGCACGTTCCAAAATGGGCATTGCTTCATCGAAGCGGTCTAATTGAAGCAATAAATTACCCCAACGGAGCAGGTTGTCAAAATCATTGGGGTTTTTGCCATCTTGTGCTTTATAACTGGCCAAGGCACGGTCTGCCTGACCAGACTTACGGTAGGCATCGGTCAACATGGCTGATACTTGTTCGTTGGCAGGGAATTTTGCCGATGCCGCTTCAAGTACACGCAACGCATCATTTGCGCGGTCTTTCAGGAGATACAAATAGACATTTCCTAAGAGTACATAGGTATCTTCTTTCGCTTTTCCGGACTTGATCGCTTGTTCATAAGGCGCTGCGGACTCTTCATATTTTTCCATCTTATAATAGCTCCGGCCTAATAATTCAAAAGCATAGATGGAGTCTGGTAAAATGGTGGTTGCATTTTTGAAGTGTCCGGCTGCTTTTTCAGCCAATCCGGCTTGGGAACTATTGAAGGCATTAACCCCATCGTTAATTTCGGAAGCCCAAGAAGACAAAGATACCCGTTGCAGTTCCGCCGCTTGCTTAGGATCCAGTTCACGTGCTTTTCCGATGGCGGTGGCCATTTCGGCATATTTTGACGCACGCAATTTTGGATCATTGGATGCTTTTGCAATCTCGGCCAAGGCCATTGCTTTGTATTTCCAAGCTTCCGCATTATTGGCATTTGTTTCGATTGCCTTTTCAAACTTGGTCAAAGCCGTCGCGTAGTCTTTGTTGTTCATATTAAGTTTTCCGCCTTCGACATTTGGGTCACTTGAACAACCAGCTCCCATGGTAAACAAACCCGCCACAATTAATACAAGTAGCAGATATGGGTTGAGTCTTGAGTACATCTTCAACATGATTTAAGGATAGGGAAAGGGGAACGTACCGTGCGTTCCGTTGTGGAATGACAAAGAAGGTAACGATAAAAAGCAGATAGAACAACGACCAAAATTTAACTTATACCGGATTACCTTTAATCTTAAAAAACAATACATACAATCACTAAAAAATAATGTAGGGGAAACACCGTTTTATGCAATCCTTCATTCATGTACCCAAAGACCATCCATTTCCCATTCAGAACCTGCCTTATGGCGTTTTTACGCACCATAACGAGGCAGAACGCCATGTAGGTGTCGCCATTGGTGATTGGATATTAGATCTAACCCAATGTGAAAATTTGGGTCTTTTGCCCAAATTCGGAGAAGGACACCTCTTTCAGGAAGGTTGGTTAAATCCTCTGATGGGACAACCACCATTTGTGTGGTCTGCCTTGAGAAAACATACTATGAAATTACTATCAATTAATGAGCCTATTTTAAGGGATAACGTTGTTTTAAGGGATCAAGTTCTTGTGCCACAACAGGCGGTAAACCTGCATTTAGGTGTCAGAATTGGCGATTATACCGACTTTTATGCCTCCATCCACCATGCAAGTAATGTAGGGAAAATATTCCGTGACAAAGACCACCCTCTTTTCTTAAACTGGAAGCACATGCCTATTGGATATCATGGGCGAACAAGCAGTATTAGAGAATCGGGCACGCCTCTATATCGCCCCAAAGGACAATCTCAGAACCCAGTAACAGGAGCGATTGAATTCGGCCCCTGCGTACAATTGGATTTTGAATTAGAATTGGGAGTCTATATCGGATTTGGAAATGAATTAGGAGAGGCGATCTCGGTAAACGAAGCGGCTCACTACATTTTCGGATTTACTTTGCTAAACGATTGGAGTGCGCGGGACATCCAACGCTTCGAGTACCAACCACTCGGACCATTTTTGGGGAAAAACTTTGCTACCTTCGTTTCCCCGTGGGTAGTTCCGATGGAAGCTTTGGAACCGTTTATCGCTTTTTTTCCTAAGCAGGCGGGATTGGCCGGATATTTGGATCAAGAATTATTACCTAAATGGGATGTATCACTTGAGGTGTATTTACAACCCAAAAACGAGCCTGATCCTATCCTCATTAGTCAAACCAATACAAAAGAATTGTATTGGACATTTGACCAAATGATTGCCCATCACACCATTAACGGCTGTAACCTCAGACCGGGAGATTTGCTCGCAAGTGGTACCATTAGCGGTGAATCCTCTGGTTCCTACGGAAGTATGTTGGAATTGTCTTGGGGAGGAAAATTTCCCATACCCGTTGGAGCCGAAGTCCGAACGTGGTTGCAAGACGGTGATAGACTAACACTGCGTGCTTTTGCCCAGGGCGATGTTTTTCGAATTGGATTCGGAGATGTCGTCGGTACCATACTCCCACCGAAGTAAGTTATACCCCCACCAATTTCTCTCAACATAAATTTGGAGTAAAACATGCTTCAGAAAAGCGTGATGGTGGGCGCCTTGCTCATGGGTAGTTTCTTTGTTGTTTCAGCTCAGTGTGCATTCTTGCAAAGGGTTTCACTCGAAGATCGGATTCGAAGCGCCACTTTCATTGTGGAAGGCGAAGTGATTCATAAAACTTCGTTCTGGGATGACCAGAAAGAAATGATATATACGGTTTATGAGGTCGCTGTTCGGCAAGTCCTTAAAGGGCTGCCCCCAACGGAAAAAGTTCTTTTGGTAACACAAGGAGGACAAGTAGGCAGTATAGGGGTGGATGTACACCCTTCTCCTGGTTTGGAAGTAGGAACTTTGGGCATTTATATGGCGCTGGCAAACCCGCAAGAGGTTTTATCAAAGACTACGCCAAGCGACTATCCTACGGGATATATAGGGCCTATGGAGGTAATTCGTTATGATCCAACGGACCTTGTTCCTGCGGACCCCTTCAATCGGTATGGATCGGCGCAAGAACTCTATAAAGGCATTGGTGACATTACCGGGGAACGTGCCCAATGGATGAAAGAATTGCCGGCGTTTCGATTGCCCGTACTCCATAAACATGCCGCGACTCCCATTATTTCGGGCCTTTCCCCTTCTACCATAGCTGCTGGGGCTGGTGAGCAATTGACCCTCACTGGCTCTAACTTTGGGACTTATAATGCCACTAATTCGAGGGTGTACTTTAAAAATGTGGATGATGGTGGAGCAACCTATATTGAGACGCACGCCAGTCAGATCGTTTCTTGGACCAATACCCAAATAGTGGTAAAAGTTCCGGCAAAAGCGGGATCCGGAACCATTCGGGTTAGAAACAATGACCCTGTAACAGGTACTTCGTCGGCAGTGGTTTATATTCCTTATGCACATGCCAACCATACACATGCTCACACAGGGAATATTACTCGACGACGCCTGATAAACAACAATGCGGAAGGGGGATACACTTTTTTATATAGTACCGCAATCGAAGGCAATGGCGTGAATTTTTACACCCATACAGCAAAATCTGCTTTTGAACGTGCCGCAAACACATGGAGAAACAATACCGGATTTAATATCTTAAGTGGAGGAAGCTCAGCGCTGAATATTAAAGCATATGATGGAGTCAGCTTGGTCCGATTTGATAACGACACAAACTTAATTGGATCCGGTATTCTGGGAACAGCAAGCTCTTGGTTTTCCGATTTTCTGCCGCGACCGGGGGATACCTATGATATTTCGGTGGTGCTGGAATTGGATATTGTTTTTAGAAGAAGTGGAACAGGGGGCATAACATGGAATTTTGGACCGGGGGCAACCCCGGGATCTCCTACGCAATATGATTTTGAATCGGTTGCTTTACATGAATTAGGTCATACGCACCAACTCAATCATGTCATTAATTTAGCCCAACCAAGTATGTCTCCCCAAGATGTGGGTGGAAACCGCCTCCAAACTCCAAATATGGTGACTTCCATCATGTATTATAGTATCTTAAACAATACAGACTTAAGGACATTGTATGCTGGAGATATAGAAGGAGGGGAAGCTATGATGGACATCTGCACACCTGATTTTGAAGCAGAGTCTGGAGAAACCTGTATGACACCCGCCAATTTGCCAATCTCAATGGTTAGTTTTGATGCGATTATTCAAGAAAAGCAGGTACAATTGAGTTGGGTAACCATTAGCGAACTACAAAATTACGGCTTTGATATTGAACACAAAGAAGGGAAGAATCCGGACACACCCTTCAAGGTCATTGGTTTTGTAGAAGGGAGTGGCACCACAACAGAGCAAAAGAATTACCAATTTAATACCACCGGCCTGTTACCCGGCCTGCATACGTTCCGGCTTAAGCAACGAGATATTGGATTTGGGTATTCTTATAGCCCATCCATCGAAATTGTTTTGTCGGGCCAAACGCCTTTTGCCGTAACAGGCTTGTATCCCAATCCTTTCACAACCCAAGCGACTTTCCGGATGTCTGTACAAAAAGAACAAAACGTACAAGTTTCTGTTTTCGACCTATTAGGCAGAAAGGTGGCGGACTTATACCGAGATAAGATGTTGGAAAATGAAATCCAATCGTTTACGATAGATTCTGGCTTGTTGCCTTCTGGTGTTTACTTAATTCGGCTAACAGGCGAAAACTTTGGACACACGTTTAAAGCCGTATTGAAGAAATGATTGGTTGGGGATACAGTTGGTCATAAGAACGTATATGTCGGAAGGCTTCTTTCTGTTGGGAGAAGCCTTTTTCGGAAACTGTATCTATAATGGGAAAAACAAATCGGCTTTTTGGGTTATTGCTGTTGTTTGCACTTCAGCCCGTTTTCGGACAAGTTTCTGTTACCGATACCTTGTGGGTGGAGAAAGGCCCACAGTTTCGTCTAAAGCCTTTTGTACAAAAAACAAGTTTTCAGCTATCACTTGGGCAAACGTTATTGGACTCAACGTGGTACGAAATCAATTTTAAGACAGGGTGGTTAAAGTTGGTAAAAACTCCGACTCCAATACAAGGTCAGCCATTAATTGCCCGATACCGTGCCTTTCCATTCGAGATTCCTACCATCTATTTCCGGTATTTGCCCCCAGCATTTAAGCCCGATACAACGTTACTCAGGGATATCACGGCGTATCGTTCTCCTGTTCCGCGAAGCAACAATCCATTTGAAGGCAGCCCATTACAAAGGAATGGATCTATCACGCGGGGTATTGTGGCTGGAAATCGTCGTGATGTTACGATTGAGTCCGGATTTAAAATGCAACTGAATGGTGAAATTGCGCCTGGTATTCAGCTTAATGCTAGCTTGACGGATGAGAACACACCGATTCAGCCGGAAGGGACAACTCAGCGTATTAGTGATGTGGATCGAATAGTGATCGCGTTGAAGAGCCGTTATGGGTTTTTGAATCTCGGAGATTTTGACTTGTCTATGACACGGAGCGATTTTGCGCGAATAAACCGGAAGTTACAAGGCTTATCCGTTCACGCAAATTATTCGCCTCCCACATCCGGTGTATTGGGCGAACAATATTTACAGTTTACTGCCGCCACGTCCAGAGGTATTTACCACAGTTTATCTTTTAATGGTCAGGAGGGTGTCCAGGGACCGTATCGGCTTTATGGAAAGCAAGGCGAGTCGTTTATCATTGTGATTGCAGGATCGGAACGGGTTTTTTTAGATGGCGAACTATTGGAACGTGGATCAACCTTAGACTACATCATTGATTATGCGGCGGGAGAAATTATGTTTACCTCGAAGGTCTTAATGACATCTGTCAAAAGGGTGGTGGTGGAGTTTGAATATACCACCAATCGGTTTTCCAGAAGTTTGGTTGGTGCGGGTGCCGAATCCGGCTTTTTGAAAGACCGTCATGCCCCTACAGGCCGTGTGAAAATTGGTGTACATGCTTTACGGGAGGCCGATGCCATTTCTTTTACCGAAGAACTAAATGTTTCGGAATTAGAATTGGAGGTACTTAAAAATGCAGGTGATAATCTCGCAGCGGCGGCTGTTTCCGGCGCTTCATTGGTTCCCTACGACCCGCTGGCGGGTTATACCTTTTATGTCAAACGTGATACGGTGATAGTGGGTGTTGTATTCCCCTTTTTTAGGGTACTTAAAACCTTAGAAGAGACTGACGAGGTCTATCGCGTGCGGTTTACATCAGTGGAGCAAGGAAAGGGGGATTACATTCGCGTAGGAGAAACTAGTAATGGACTTACCTATCGGTTTGTAGGTCCGGGAAAAGGAAATTATGTCTCGATGCGGTTATTGCCCAGGCCTCAGGAAAAAGCATTGGTGGCGGTTAGTAGTCAAGTGATGGTGCTACCAGGATTGACTGTGCTGGGGGAATGGGCGCAGTCAAAACAAGACTTAAATCGTTTATCACAAATAAACGACGGAGATAATGCCGGTCAAGCTACCCAGCTTGGCATTCGTCTCAAGCCATTAAAGCGTGCTAAATGGACCCTTTCGGGCCAAGGCCAATACCGATATACTGGAGCAACCTTTGAAGCCTTTGACCGCATTCAACGGGTAGAGTTTGCCAGACATTGGAACCTCGGTGAATCTACGGGCGGCATCGGTTCGGGTTTTAAAGGTTTTTCGGAAAAAAGTCAGGAAATGGAAGTGGGGATTGACTATGGGACCTACCACCGTCTTGCCCTCTCGGCAGGTTCCATTCATTTTTCGGATGTATTTCAAGCAGGGCGCCGGTCTGGCCGCATAAACATGACACAGCCGGGGTTGCCTGCTCTTGAGTATATGATCGAAAAGATCAACAGCCAATTGCTTCAAAATGGCCGGCGTGTAGATTCAGGATGGTTCCGCCAAAAAGGATTCGTAAAGATGCCCTTTCAGAAGTCCTCCTGGGTTCCATCCATTTCCTTTGAAAGCGAGCATAAAACACTTGTTGCCGAAACGTTTTTACAAAGAGGGTCTTTTTCATTTTATGACTTCCAGCCCGCGCTTGAATTTGGAAATAAGCGGTTATCAGGTACAATCGGTCTGGAGATCCGTCATGAAAAAAAAGTATTTGAGGTCTCCATGCTACCCGAACATCAGGCGATCACAGGAAAGGCATCTGCCCAGTTTAATCCATTGAGTTGGTTAAGTGGTGAAACGGTACTTGGGTTACGTCAAAAAAAATATTCGGAATGGGCCAAGGCTGCGGAATCTCCTCAGAATGCTTCTTCGCTTCTTCTGAAAGGAAATGTGCGGGCTTCACCATTCAAACGTGCATTAGATGTACAAGGATTCTACGAGGCCAATACAGAAAAATCTCCTATCCTACAAGAAATCTTTCGAGAGGTTTTACCTGGACAAGGGGCTTATGTATGGACGGATGTAAATAAAGATGGTTTGAGACAGGTTGATGAGTTCTTACCAGCGGTCTCGGAGATTGAAGGAAATTATACCCGCTTATTGGTCCCTTCTGATGAATTGAAACCAGTAGCAAATGTAGAAGCACGTTTGCGCTTTGTCCTTATCCCACAACGAATTCTGCCTGCCCAGAATCATTGGTTTTATCGGCTTATACGTGCAATAGAGACCCAAAGCATTGTAGATCTAATGGAAAAAACAGAGGAAACCAATCTAAGTAGAGTGTATCGTTTGGCCCCAGAGGTTCTTCGTAATCCAGCAAAAACCATTAATGGCCGATTACGATTTTCGCAAGATGTACACTTTTGGAGGAATCAGCCCAACTTTGGAGGAACCCTCCAATTCCTGAAGATGTCTGGCCTTTCCCGACTCGCTGCCGGGTTAGAAAACAGGATACAAGAACGGTGGAATGTAGAGGCCCGATATAGCCCTCATAAGAACTGGAAACTCCGTATTACAGGAACGATAGAGCAGAACAGACAAGAAAGCAAAACCTTTATTAGCCGAAATTATGATATTGGCTCCCGTATTTGGCAAATAGAGACGCAGTTTCAACCCCAACCAACCCAGATTTTGACGATAGGGATAACAAACGCTGGTAAAACCGATAGGTTTTCTAACATTCCTAAAAATGCATCAATATTACGTTTTCCTATAGCGATTCGTTTAGCGAAAGCTGGCAAAATTCAGTGGAATGGACAAGTCGAATTTTCTAACATTCGTCTTAATGGTTCAGCAGAAGGGCTTGCGGGCTATGAATTGACGGACGGTCGTGGATCCGGCCGCAATTGGCTTTGGGGTTCTAATTTACAATACAATGTGTCTCGATTGCTTCGCGCATCGGTCTATTATGATGGTAGAACAGCAAGCGATGCGCCAACACTACACAATGTACGGGCGCAAATAAATGCAACGTTTTGATTGTTATCTATTTTTTGCCCATTGCCATATTTCGCCATCTTCTGGATCGTGTAACGACTGTATGAATTCAAATCCACACTTTTTTAACACCCTAACCGAAGCATTTTCTTCTGCGAGCGTATGGGCTGTGATTTTTTTTACCTGCTTGTCGGAGAATGCCAGTTCAATCAAAGCATTGACAAACTCGGTTGCCACCCCCAAATTACGGTAGGTCGGAGCCACTTCATAACCGATTTCCACGATGCCTTCTCCACTGGGAGCGCCTTTGAACCCACCATTGACCACCAAGGACTTTTCTGCGCGGTGAACGCCCATCCATCCCCACCACAAGGCTTCTTCTGGATGTTTTATAAGTTTGTTTTTGACAAAGATTATGGGTTCTATTCCATATTCAGTCCAGTTTCCTGG
>ERZ761607.1568-NODE-1568-length-27809-cov-5.639403_pt1 | contig 27809 bp, 21 predicted proteins | sample MGYA00511164_ERZ761607 | MGnify/ENA primary metagenome ERZ761607 (study PRJEB28899, sample SAMN02445080) | bioreactor sludge metagenome | biome: EBPR sludge | place: Australia: Brisbane, Thorneside Wastewater Treatment Plant | collected 2011-06-22 ... | reverse complement strand
AAGAGGGTCGCCGCGACGACCGAGACGAGGGCCGGCGAGAAGAAGGCGGAGAGGATTTCTGACGGAGCTCGGCCTCGGTGGCGTGTTAAATTTGAGGGTCTGGGAGGGCTCACGTCGTGTGGTGTTCTAGGGGGCGCGCGCGGCGTCCGTCAAATCGCCGTCACTGGCTCGTGATGCTTCTCGGAAGCCTCGGTTTCTCCGCCGGGGCGACGACCGTCTTGCCCCAAAGTCCCGAAAACCTGGCGGATTCCGCGCCGATCGCGGTTCAAGGACCCGCTGGCGTCCTCGAAGCAGCGGGCGCTGGCTTCGATATCGCCGAAATCGTCCTCATCCGGCAGGGTCAGGTTGAATAATTCCTTGGCCAGCAATCGTTCTTCATCGGTCGGATCGTCGAAATCGAGGTTCAATCCGAATCCGGTCGCCGCTCGGCCATTCTCGAGGCGATCGAAATCGTTCGGGCTCCCGCCGAATTCCGCGGACTTCGCGATTTTTCCGTTCCGCTGCTCAACCGGGCCGTACCGCGGTCGGACCTCATCGAGCGGGTCGCCGGCGCCCCCGAACTTCGGGTCGGCGAGGAACTTCTCGCGTTTCTTTATCCTTTGTCGAACGCGCCCACGGACGCGCGGCCGCGTTTTGGCCTCGCCGGCTTTCAACAGGGCAAGTTGCGCGTCATCGCGGACGGGCGCGGCGTGCGTCGCCTGCTGACTTGGCAGGACGAGCCGGAGCGTGATCTGAGCCCCGAAGAGCTGCGGCGCCTGACGGCCGCGCCGGGCGGCCGCCGGAGCGGAGGCACGCTCCCTCCGTCCGTATCGCCCTCCTTGGATCTGTCCAAGTTGCGCACTTTGGATTCGCTCCTCAACCGCGCCCGCGCGGCGGGGGGGCGCTGATGCGCTCCCTCGGAATCGCGGCGCTCGCGACCTTCGCGACGATCGGCGCGCAGGCCCACGTCCGTCAGCGCGTCTACGTCCCGGTCGGCGCGGACGGCGCTTCGGGGCAGGAATCCATCATCCACTGGGATCCTTCGCAGCCGGTCAAGATCCACATGCAGGCCTTCTCGGGGAACCTCGGGCATTCCTCGCTCAGTTTCGCGGGAGCGAATCAGGCCAAGGAACTCGTGACTTCGGCGATCGGCGAATGGAGCGGCGACCTGTTCCCGGGCGTTCCCTCGGGGCTTTCGTTCGACCTCGCGTCCGGCGCGCCCCACGAGACGACGTCGGGGTGCGAGACCGACACGAACAAGGGACGCGCGGTCCTCAACAACATCGTTTTCACGACCAAGATGACCGCATCCTGCTCCGAGGCCCTGGGCGCGAACTCGGGCGTGATCGGGCTCACCCGCGTGCTCTACCAGGCTTCGACCGGTCTCGTCGTCGAGGCCGATATCCAGTTCAACGACCTGCAGTTCAAGTTCACGGACGTGCCGGGCAACGATCTCATGTCGAACCCCCGTCGGGTTTACCTGAAGGACGTCGTGACCCACGAGCTGGGTCACTTCTTCGGCCTCGACCATTCGGGCGTGCGCGACTCGACGATGCTCTTCGCCGTCTCGGACGGCCTCGAGTCGACCGAGAGCGACGACCGTCTCGGATTGCTGTCGCTTTACCCTTCGTCGGCTTCGAGGCTGGACCTTCCTTCGTTGCAAGGCTCGGTGACCGACGAGTCCGGCGCCCCCGTCTTCGGCGCGGTCGTCTACGCCTTCGATGCGCGCACCTTGCGGCCCGTCGCGACGGAAATCGCGGACGCGAACGGCGCCTTCCAGTTCTGCGCGTTGCCCAAGGGCAAGTACGCCTTCCTCGCGAACCGCTACCGCCCGCTCTCGACGAACATCCATGCCTACTACTCGGGCGATGGGATGGGGGGCGCGCGCGACGAGGCGGGCTGCTTCAATCCGAGCTGCTCGCTCATGTCGAGCGCGCTCCGCACGACGCTCGTCGACAAGGATCCCGCGACGGGCACGGGCGGTCGCGCGCTGAAGGTCTACGATCTCGCGGCGGACGCCTCGCACCTGAATATCGTGGCGGCCACGTGGGAGCCGGTGCTCGGCGCGGTGCCGTCGACGGACACGGGATCCCCGCTCACGCTCGACGAGCCCCGCTTCGCGAAACTCGGCGATGCCGCGCTTCCGGCGGCGGGCGGCGGCATGCTTTCGACCGTGCACCGCTACCGCTTCACGGCGCCGGCCTCGCGCGTCGTGCAGATCCGCACGGCGTCCTTCCGGCTCTATACCCGCCTGGGTTTGTCGCTCACGCTCCGCGAGGCGGCGACGCCCGAGGTCGACGCGACCTCGACGCTTTGCCCGGGTTTGCCCACGGCCGACCCCACGGACCCGGCGGCCGAAAACACGCTTTCGGCCGCCTACGGGGTGGACCCTTGGATCGAATGCGATGATCTCACGGCCGGCCAGGACTACGTGCTGCAGATCGCGGGCACGCCCGTCGCCTGCAACGAGGTGCCCGGCAACGGATCGAACTGCGCGACGACCGCGAGCGAGCCGTCGTCGGTCTCTTTGCCCTACTACGCGGTGACCGTCTTCGATCCGAGCGTCGGCGCGACGGCCTCGGCCAGCTTCGACGCGACTTCGGGCGCCGCCGCCTCGTTCACCGGGCTGCCCGCCTGCGGCGCCTACAGTTCGGAGGTCCTGAAGGCGGGCACGAAGTCGCCGACCGAGGCCGAAGAAAAAACGGGGGCCTGCTGCGGAACGATTCGGAGTCTTTCGGGGGGCGGGCCGCCGGACGGCCCCAAGACGTGGCTGCTGACGCTCGCGCTGAGCCCGGTCTTCTGGTTCGTGATTTGGTGGTCCCTGTGGCCGCGTCGACGGGCCTTCCAGGTGACGAGCTTCCGGGCGCGAAAGGGATGGCTCGGCGCTTGGCGCGAGTTCTTTCGACGGAAAGGGCCCGGAGATCGCCGGGCCGGAGCCGATCAAGCCAACGAGAAGATGCTGCCGTCGGCGAAACGGTGAATGTAGGCCGTCAGCACGTCTTCGCCGACGAGCTGGAGCTCGTAGTCATCGAAGCCGGTGAGGTCCTTGAGCTCGACGAGCGCGGGCTCGCTGAGCGGTCGGTGGGCGATGAGACAAAGTTTGTCTTCGCGAACGGCCAACGGGATGATCTTGAGGCGTTCCAAGACTTCCAAGGGGACGAGGCCTTTCACGGTCGGGCTAAAACTCAGAGAGGACGCCATTTAAACTCCTTCACTTCCGCAGAGAACCTCCACCTACACGCAGCACAGACTCTATCGGCCGAGTTTGGACTCACTTTAAAAAATAAGTGCTGAATTTTCTTGGGGTTTTTTGCTAAGGTTGTGTGAAGACGTTTTGACTGACCGCGGCTTTGTCACGCGCGGCGGCAAGTACGCGAGAGGACACCTCGCTATGCGTAAGCCATGGCTTTGTCTGGTGTCTGGCTTTGTGACATCGGCTATTTTGTCGGCGTGTCAGAGGAACGCTTCGAGCTCGTCACCGAATTCCAACCCGCCGGTGACCAGCCACGCGCGATCGCGGATCTGACCGAAGGAATCCTCGCCGGCGAGAAGCACCAGACCCTCTTGGGCGTGACGGGATCGGGTAAGACCTTCTCCATCGCGAACGTCGTCGCGAACGTCAACAAACCGACGCTCGTGATGGCGCCGAACAAGACGCTCGCCGCCCAGCTCTACAGCGAGTTCAAGGCGCTCTTTCCGCGCAACGCCGTCGAGTACTTCGTCTCCTATTATGACTACTACCAACCCGAGGCCTACCTTCCGGCCACGGACACCTACATCGAGAAGGACTCCGCGATCAACGAGGAGATCGACAAGCTCCGCCACTCGGCGACGCGTTCGCTCCTCGAGCGCCGTGACGTGCTCGTCGTGGCGAGCGTCTCTTGCATCTACGGCCTCGGTTCGCCGGAGTCCTACCTGAGCATGATGCTCGTCCTGAAGAAGGGCGAGAAAATGCGGCGCGACGACTTCCTGCGCCGCCTCGTCGAGATCAGCTACACGCGCAGCGACCTGGACTTCCACCGCGGGACCTTCCGCGTGCGCGGCGACACGGTCGATATCTTTCCGGCCTACGAAACGGTGCGCGCCGTGCGCGTCGAGTTCTTCGGTCCCGAAGTCTCCAACATCTTTGAACTCGATCCGCTGCGCGGCACGCGGCTCTCCGCGCTCAACAAGATCGCGATTTACCCCGGCTCGCACTACGTCACGCCGGCCGACACGAAGAAGCGCGCCATGGACGCCATCCAGGTCGAGCTGCGCGAGCGTCTCGTGCAGTTGCGCTCGCTCGGCAAGCTCGTCGAAGCGCAGCGCCTCGAGAGCCGTACGCTCTTCGACCTCGAGATGATGCAGGAGGTGGGCTACTGCCCCGGCGTCGAAAACTACTCCCGCCATCTCTCGGGTCGTCCGGAGGGCGCGCCGCCGCCGACGCTCTTCGAATACTTTCCCAAGGACTGGCTGCTCGTCATGGACGAGAGCCACGTCTCGGTCCCGCAGATCGGCGGGATGTACCGCGGTGACCGCGGTCGTAAGACCTCGCTCGTCGAGCACGGCTTCCGCTTGCCGAGCGCGCTCGATAACCGCCCGCTCAAGTTCGAGGAGTGGGAAGCCCTCATCGATCGCGTTATTTACGTTTCGGCGACGCCCGCGGAGTACGAGATCAAGCAGTCCAAGGGCAAGATCGCCGAACAGATCATCCGCCCGACGGGCCTCCTGGATCCGACGATCGAGATCAAGCCGGCCGCGGGCCAGGTCCAGGACATGCTCGTGGAGTGCCGCAAGCGCGCGGACCGCGACGAACGCTGCCTCGTCACGACGCTCACCAAGAAGATGGCCGAGGATCTGACGGATTACTTCCGCAACCAGGGCGTGCGCGTGCGCTACATGCACTCCGACGTCGAGACGCTCGAACGCATCGAGATCCTGCGCGATTTGCGCGCGGGCAAGTTCGACGTGCTCGTCGGGATCAACCTCCTGCGCGAGGGTCTCGACTTGCCCGAGGTCTCGCTCGTCGGGATCCTGGACGCCGACAAAGAAGGCTTCCTGCGCTCGCGGACCTCGCTCATCCAGACCTTCGGTCGGGCGGCGCGGAACGCGGGTGGCCACGTCGTGCTCTACGCGGATCGCATGACCCAGAGCATGCGGCAGGCCATCGACGAGTCCACGCGCCGTCGTACTTTGCAGCAAGAGTACAACGCCAAGATGGGCATCGTTCCGCGCACCGTCGTGAAGGGCGAGCGCCAGGACGTCACGGAGCGCCTCGACGGCGCGGCCGTGCCCAAGTGGGTCGAAGAGATGGCGGCTTCGGATTACGTCGAGGTCGAAAAGAACGAGCCGCGCGACGCGAGCGGCAAGATCCTCACCCCCGACTCCATTCGCGACCTCGTCGCGAAGCTCGAGGGCGAGATGAAAGAAGCGGCCAAGGCCCTCGATTTCGAGAGGGCGGCGGAACTTAGAGACAAACTGTTGCAGTATCGGGAAATGGAGTTGAAATGGCGAAGGGGTCCTCGTGTTTCTTCAAGCAGCGAATCGTAGCGACGGGGCCAACCCCCGTTCCTGACTTCGTCCTCACGGCCGAAATGAGCTCGGTCTTTTACCATCGCGGTCCGGCCTTCGCGGCCATCATGGAATCCGTAAAAAAATCGCTGCCGAAGGTTTTCGGCACGAGCGGCGAAGTCCTCATGTTCGCCGGCACGGGCACCCTCGCGATGGAAGGCGCCATCGCGAACTTCTTCAACGCGGGCGACGCCGTCATCAGTGTGAACGCCGGCAAGTTCGGCGAGCGCTGGGGCCAGCAGGCCAAGGTCTACGGACTTAAGGTCCACGAGATCAAAGTCGAGCGCGGCCACGCCGTGAAGGTCGACGAAGTCGCGAGGCTCCTCGAGCAGAACCCCGACGTGCGCGGCGTTTTGATCCACGCGAGCGAGACGAGCACGGGCGTGCGCCACCCCGTCAAGGAAATCGCGGCCCTCGCCAAGAACGCGAAGGACTGCCTTACGCTCGTGGACGGCGTGACGGCCCTCGGCGTCTTCCAGGTGCCGATGGACGACTGGGGCGTCGACGTTTTGGTTGGCGGCTCGCAAAAAGGTTTCATGCTCCCGCCGGGACTTTCTTTCGGCGCCGCGAGCGCCCGCGCGTGGGCGCGCACGGAATCCGTCAAGAGCGTGCGCTACTACTTGGACTGGCGCAAGGAGCGCAAGGCGCTCGCCGAGAACTCGGGCGCCTTCACTTCGCCCGTCACGCTCATCGGCGGCTTGAAGGCCGCGCTCGATTACTTCGAGGCCGAAGGTCTTTACAACGTCTACGCCCGTAACTGGAAGATGACCGCGGCGACGCGCGCGGCCGCGAAGGCGATGGGCTTCGAGCTCTTCGTGAAGGACGAGTCGAGCGTGTCGTCGGCTTGCACGGCGATCCTCGCCGAAGGTCTTTACGCGGGCGAGATCCGCAAGCGCTACGGCCTCACGATGAGCGGCGGCCAGGACGAGCTCAAGGGCAAGATCGTGCGGGTCGGCCACATGGGTTACATCGACGCTTGGGACGTCGCGAACCAGCTGCAGGCGATCGCGCGCGTGGCGCCGCACTTCAACAAGAAGGTCGACGGCGCCGCGGGCATGGAGGCCTTCTGGAAGGTCGTCGAGTCCGCGGAAGACTTCACGCCGGCCGAATTCAAAGGGTGGCCGAAATGAGTCAGGCTCCGTTGAAGGTCGTCGCGACGGACGGCCTTGATAAAGAAGCGATCGCTCGCCTCGAAGGCGAAGGACGCGATCTCGTCGAGCTGCGCGTGCAGAGTGGCGTGCCGGCCTCGGAGCTGGGGGCGGTGCTGGGCGCGGCGGACGTCGTCGTGATCCGTTCCGCGACGAATTTGAACTCGGCGGTCCTTCAGGGCCTCCCGAAGTTGAAGGGCGTCGTGCGTGCGGGCGTTGGACTCGACAACATCGACGTCGCCAAGGCGACGGAACTGGGCGTCTACGTTTGGAACGCGCCGACGGGCAACTTCCAGAGCACGGCCGAGCTCGCGATCGGGCACATGTTCGCGCTCGCGCGCCGCATCGCCTTCGCGACGGAGCAGGGTCGCGCGGGCAAATGGATGAAGAAGGAACTGAGCGGAGGCCGTCAGATCTCGGGCTCGACCGTGGGCGTTTTCGGCGCGGGTAACATCGGTCTGCGCGCGGCCCGCATGGCGGCGGCGCTCGGCGCCCGCGTCCAGCTTTGTGATCCGGTCTACAACGGGACGGAGTTCCAGACGGTGGACTTCAAGACGTTGATGGGGACGAGCGACTTCATCACGATCCATTCGCCGCTGCTCGATTCCACGCGCCACGCGTTCAACGCGACGGCCTTCGCGATGGCGAAGCCGGGGCTTTGCCTCGTGAACGCGGCCCGCGGCGGGATCGTGCACGAAGCCGATCTCGTGGAGGCTTTGAACGCCGGCCGCTTGGGCGGCGCCGCGCTCGACGTCTTCGAGAAGGAACCCTTCGATCCGAAGGACCCCCTTACGGCCAAGTTGCTCGCGCATCCGCTCGTCGTCACGACGCCGCACATCGGGGCGTCGACGCTCGAGGCGCAGAAGGCCGTGGGTCTCGAAGTCGCCGACAAGGTGCTGCGCCTCGCGCGCGGCGAAGCCGTCGCGCCGCTGAACCGCCCGTCGCATCCGCGCTGGGCTCCCTAAGGGCGAGCGTGGCCAAAGCGAAGCGATCTTCGTCCAAGCCAGCGCCCGCCCGCGTGGGCGCGCGCGTGAAGGCCAAAGCGTCGCCCGCCAAACCCAAGGCGGGTCGTCGCGGCGAAACGGCGACCTTGGGGCGCCTCAAGCGCCAGCTGCTCGTCGCCGAACGGCTGCGCTTCGAGGCCGCGCGATCGCGCGCGCGGGCGCCCGCCATCGACGCTTCTTGGCTTTCCGCGGGGATCGCGCACGAGTTCAACAACATCCTCGGCGCGGCCGAAGGTCACGCGGTGTGGGCGCTCGAGAGCCGCTCGCCGCAGGACATGGTCGAGTCGCTCGAGGTCGTCGTGCTCGCGTGCCGCCGCGCCGCCCAGATTACGCGGGCGTTGCAGGGGCTCACGCAGCCCGACGAAGAAAGCGCCAAGCTTTTTTCGGTGAACGAGGTCGTGCGGGAGCTCGAGCGCCTATGGGCCCCGCTTTGCCGTCAGCGCGGGGTCGAGCTCGTTACCGAGGCGTCGGACGCCCTGGTGGCCTACGGTCGCCCCGCTCAGCTGCTCCAGATCCTCGTGAATCTCGTCAAGAACGCGCTCGAGGTTTCGCCGGAGGGACGCCGCGTCCGGATCCGCGCGACGCCGGGGGCGAAAGCTTCGAAGCGGGCGCGCGGCTCGATCGAAGTCCGGGTGAGCGACGAAGGTCCGGGGGTTCCCGAACCTTTTCGTGAGGCCATCTTCAAGCCTTTCTTCACGTCCAAGGGAAGCTTGGGGCACGCCGTGGGGGCCGCCTCGTCGTCGGGCGGGGGAATGGGGCTCGGCCTCTTTCTTTCCAAATGGTTGGCCCAACAGAATGGCGGCGAGTTGAGTCTCGAGAAAAGCGGAGCGGCGGGCACGACTTTCCTTTTGTCTTTAGCGACTTAGGCGTTAGCTCGGCGGGCCTTCGGAGGCGGGCGGCTTCCGCCGCGCCTTCATTAAGGTTTCGCGGATTTTGGTCGATAAGAAGTCGACCCATGGACGATTCGAAACAGGCTCCGCCGGGAGCCCTCACGCTCGATTCGAACGAAGAGGCTCCGCCGACGGAAGCCTTCGACCTGGGCGTTTTCCTCGAACAAGACCAGCAACTCGGCACCGAAGCCGGCCAAGAGGCGATCGCGCCCGAAGGACTGGATCTGGGCGAGGGCCTCGATCTGGGCGAAGGCCTCGAGCTCGGCGCGGGAGCATCGATCGACGCGGCTCCGGCGTTGGCCCTGGACGATGGCCCTTCGGACCTTCTGGCTTCTTCCGACGAAGCGGCTACCTCGCTCGACTTCGGAAGCGATGGGCTCGACTTGGGCGGAGCGTCGCTCGACCTCGGCGTCGCCGGGGAGGCGTCGGAAGGCGCTTCGCTCGATCTTGCCGCTTCGGAAGCGCCGCTTTCGGCGCCGAAGGAATCTTGGGGTGAAGAGGTTTCGCGCAACGTTTCGGCGATCGCGCCGCTCGAAGACTTGGGTTCCGCCGCGGGTTTGCTCGGCGAGGCGTCGCCCGGCGAAGCGTCGCCCGGTGAGGCGTCACCCGGCGAGGTGTCGCCCAGCTGGGTCTCGAGCGAGGCTTCGGCCGACGACGCGGGCGAGGAGATCTCTTTTGAGACGCCGTCCGACGAACTTGGCGGCGATCTCATGGCGCTCGATTCCCTCGACGAGGTCGGAGCCCCCGAGCCGCTCGAAGGTGGGACGCAGATTCGTCCTTCGGCGACGGCCGATTCCTTCGGCCGCGACGCCATGCCGGACCTCGGCAAGGCCGCGCCCGCGGGATCCGAGATCGAGACGCTCCGCCGTTACGCGCTGTTGAAGGAACGCGAGGTCGTCGATCGCGACGCGACGAACCGCGCTTTGCAAAGTCAGATCGAGCAGCTGCGCGCCAAGCTCCAACGGAGCGAGGCGGAGCGCCGCCGCGTGACCATCGAGCTCCAGGAATCCGAAACTTCGCGACGTTCCCTCGAGGACTACCGCGAGCAGACCCAACACCACATCAAGAAGGCCGAATCGCACCACCAGGAAGAGCTGCGGGCTCTTCAGCTGCGGCTCGACAGCGCGCAGTTCCAGGCTTCGAAGGCCGAGAAGAAGCTCGAGGAGTTCCGCGAGCGGGTGCGGGCCGACATCCAGAAGATCCGCCTGCGCGAGCGCGAGCTCGCGAACCGTCTCGAGATCCAGAAGCGCGACGCCGAGGCCCTCTTGACCGTCAAGGACGAGCGGCTCCTGCAGCAGAAGCGGGAGATCGATCGCCTCGAGTACGAGCAGGAGCTCCTCAAGGAACGCATGATCGAGGATACCGAGAAGGGCGAGGAGCGCATGGGCCGCCTGTCGCGAGCTTTGCGCGCGATGAAGCTGGCCGAGGGCCTCCTTTCCGAAATCGACGAAGAAGTGCTGCCCCCCGCGGGCGGCGGCGAAGGTGAGGCCGCGTGAAGAAGGGCGTCGACGCTTTGCTGGACGAGAACGTCCGTCTGCGGCAGGAGCTGAGGCGCTTGCGCGCCGAGCTCGTGCGCGACGAGCTGACGGGGCTCTACAACGCCCGCCACCTTCGCGAGACGCTCGACGAGCGCATCCGCGCCTGCCGCCGCGAGGCCCGTTCCCTTTCGCTCGTCTTCTTGGACCTCGACCGCTTCAAGGACATCAACGAGCGCTACGGCCACGAGGCCGCGGGCCGCATCCTGGCGCAGGTCGGGCGCGTGCTGACGCGCGCGATCCGCGCCGAGGATAGCGCCTTCCGTTACGCCGGCGACGAGTTCGTCGTCCTGCTCGAGGGTTCGGCCGAGCGCGCACGCGTCATCGGCGAGCGCATGCGACGCCTCGTCGAAACCCATGAGTTCATCGTGGACGGCGAGCGCCGCGCGCGCGTCACGGCGAGCCTCGGGGTGCGGACCCTTCGGGATACCGACACGGCCGAAAGCCTGCTCGTCGAGGCCGACCGGGCCATGTTCGAGGCCAAACGCCGTTCTCGCAACGTGCTCGTCGCGGCCTAAGCTGATAGAATCCCGGCGTGGCCAAGTACAAGATCGTCGTCTCCGACCTTCACCTCGCGCGGGGACGCATCCTCCCGGACGGTTCGACGAACGTCCTCGAGGACTTCGTCGCCGATCGCCCCTTTGAAGAGTTCCTCGATTACTACTCCAGCGGCAGCTACTTCGACGCCGACGTCGAGCTCGTTCTGAACGGCGACATCCTCAACACGATCCAGGTCGACTACCGCGGATACTTCAGCCCGATCCTCACCGAGTCGGTGAGCCTCGAGAAGCTTCGATCCATCGTGCGCGGGCACCCGCGTTTCTTCCAGGCCCTGCGCCGTTTCGCCAAGCAACCGAACCACCGCATCACCTACGTCGTGGGGAACCACGACGTCGAGATGGTGTGGGAGAAGACCCAGGAAGCTTTCGTCGAAGCCGTCGGCGTGCCCGTGCAGTTCAAGAACTTCTCCTACGCGGTGGACGGCGTGCATTACGAGCACGGGCAGCAGCACGAAGCCGTGAACCGTCTCAACCCCAAGCGCATGTTCATCACGAAGGGACTCAAGGAACCGATCCTCAATCTCCCGTGGGGCTCGCACTTCGTGATCAACTTCATCATCCCGATCAAGCAGGAGCGCGCCGTCGTCGACAAGGTCCGTCCTTGGAAGGCCTTCGTGCGCTGGAGCCTCATGACGGATTTCTTCTGGAGCGTGAAGACGCTCTCTCGGGCGGCGCTCTACTTCTTCGCGACGCGCTTCTCGAAGTCGCTCTACCGCACGACGAATCTCGTCACGACGATGAAGATCCTCAAGGAGATCACCGTTTACCCGTCGCTGCGTAAGGCCGCCCAGCGTATCCTCGAGGCGAATCCCGATCTGCACACGGTCATCATGGGGCACACCCACATGCCCGTCCACGTCCAGTTCCCCGACGGTCGCGAGTACCTGAACACGGGAACCTGGAACGAGGTCACGAGCCTCGACCTGACGAGTTTCGGCAAGGGAACGCGTTTCACCTACGCGCTCGTCGACTACCAGAAGAACCCCGCGCGTCCGCACGTCTACTTGCGCGAGTGGCGAGGCCACTGGCATCCCGATACCGACGTTTAGAGACAGGCCCGAACGCTCAGGGCCCATTCGCTGGGATTGACCGCGAAGTCGGAGTTGTTTCCGGTCTTATGGTTAAAGGTCGGGTAGTAGACGTCTCGCCAGGCGACGCCGACGTGGGTGGCGTTGCGCCAGAAAGTCATGATCGGCGTTGGATTCGTGCCCGGGAATCGAAAGGAGTCGGTCGAAACTTGGTCGCCCGCATCGTAGCCATTGTTGGCGACGAGTGCCTTCATCGACCACTCCATGATGCGAGGAATGCCCGGGAGTCCGTGAGGAGTCGAGAACCCGCGGTTGGCGCGCGTCGTCGCGGCCGGAATGTCTTCCAGTTCAAAACAAGTCATCCCCGTTGTAGCGTTTCCGCATTTTTCAACTTTACCGTCGGAGGCATTGGCGAGGAGCCGAACGGAGAGGTTGTGCTCGAGTTCGGTGGAACCGATGGAGGAACCGAGTTTGGTGGCTTTGACGCGGAAGCGGGCGGCCAAGGCTTTGTAGTTCACGCCGCCGACGGCCTGGTCGCCGTCAAAGATGGCCGAAGTGAGCGCGAGCGAAGTGATTTTAAGTCCGCCGGAAAGCGTGTCGTTGCGACGTGCAATGCGGGAGATGCCGTGTCTGACCTCGTCGACGGGGATGCCGTCGGGAAAGCTTGCAGGATTGGCGAGATCGGTGCCGGGCGTGAGCCCGGGCGGAAAGGTGAAGGTCGTATTGGCCGCACCCGTGTAGAGGGCGCCGTCGCAGGCCTTCGTCGAGAAGACTTGGTTGAGCGAAGTCTTGAGGATGTCGAAGTCGACGGCGTTTTGGACGTGCTTTTGTCCCTTCATCGCGCCCGAGAGCAACTGCGAAAAGCCCAGCGCGAGTACGCCCAACAAGCCGGCCGCGATCAGGACCTAGACCAATGAGAATCCACGACGAGTCATGTTTCTAGTTTAGGCCCAAGCGAAAGAAAATCACTCCGCTAGACGGAGCTTTGTGTGCGTCGTTTTGACGGAGCCCAGGAAGAGTGTGGTCGGCGGAGGCCTCTCTGTGGCCTAAGGCTCTAGCGAAACGGGCACGACACGTTAGACTTTGAAGTTGAAGATGTTCTGGTCGTAGGCGTTGTAGCGCTCGTACTGGAGGATCTCGTAGAGGCGAGCACGCGTCTGCATCGAGGGCACGAGCGACTCCTGCGTGCCGCTGGCCTTCAGCGTCTTGAGTCCGTCTTCGATCGCTTTGGAGGCAAGGCGGAAGGCCGTCTGCGGATAGATGACGAGGTTGTAGCCGAGCGACTCGAGTTCCTTCGTCGAGAGCAGCTTGGACTTGCCGAACTCCGTCATGTTGGCGAGGAGCGGGACCTTAACGGCCTTGCGGAAGGCTTCGAATTCCTTTTCGCCTTGGAGCGCCTCGGGGAAGATCATCTCCGCGCCCGCGTCGACGTAGGCCTTCGCGCGATCGAGCGCCTTGTCGAGGCCCTCGGACGCGCGCGCGTCGGTGCGCGCGATGACGAGAAAGTTCGGGTCCGTCTTGCCGTCGACGGCGGCTTTCACCTTGCGCACCATCTCGCTCGTGTCGACGAGGGCCTTGCCGTCGAGGTGGCCGCAGCGCTTGGGGTTCTGCTGATCTTCGAGGTGGCAACCCGCGATGCCGGCCGCTTCGAGTTCGCGGATCGTGCGGACGACCGACATGGGCTCGCCGAAGCCCGTGTCGATGTCGATCAAGACGGGCAGGTCCGTGCAGGCCGCGATCTGGCGTCCGCGCCCGACGACCTCGGGGAGCGTCGTGAGGCCGATGTCCGGCAGGCCGAGCTCGTTCGAAAGTCCCGCGCCCGAAACGTAGACGCCGTCGAAACCCGCTTGCTCGATCATGAGCGCGACGAAGGGCGTCGGCGTTCCGGGGAACGCGAGGAGCTTGCCCGACGCGAGGGCTTGGCGAAATTCGGCTCGTTTCGTGTGGTTAGGCTTGCGGGAGAAAAGCATGCTTCGGGTTTAGCAGGCCGCTCCCCGGGGTCAACGGCGTCAAACCCCCGACGGTCGGGCGTCGCGCCGGGGTGCGATAATCGGGGCATGGGGATCCTACGTGGTTTGCGTACGCTCGCGGTTTTGACGTTCGGGCTCGTCGCGGGATGCGCGAGCGCGCCTTCGGAGCGGCCGCGTCTGCCGGCGTCTTCCTTCGACGACGAAGGGCTCGAGCAGGCGCTGCTGGATTTCTACCGTCCGTTGATGCGTCCGCTCGGTCGCGAACTCGACGCTTACCATTACGTCCGCAAGGACGCCGATCTCGGCTTTGCCGACGAGACGCCGGTCGACCGCGAAGCGGACTCCGTGCGGAGCCACGTGCGGAGCTGGTCGTCTTGGTTCACGAGCGGCGAGCAACTCGTCGGCCCCGGGGGCGATACCCAAGGCCTCTACTACTCCTTCGATCCGGCCTCGGCCCGCGTCTACGGCGGCAAGCGCTGGGCGCTCTTCCGCACGCGCATGCCCAAAGGGCTGAACGTGTTGGATCTCGCCAAGCTCGAGATGACGGCGCGGGGGCTCGAGTTTCCGTCGGAGCTCAAGGCCGCGCTCGCCGAACGCGAATGCCCCGACAACGACCCGCGTAGCTTGCTCTTCCGTCGACGCTCGGCCGTCTGCCGCCGGCTCGCGCTCAAGGCGCTCGAGACGCTGCGGCCCGACGCGATCGTTTACGGTTGGCAGAGCTTCGGCTTCGCCAAAATCTGCCCCGAGCGCTCACCCTCGGCGCTGCTGCTCCTGAACCCGGACGCCGTGACGGAGTCGGCGACGAGCGTTTTCGCCGCGGCCGACGACGACGCCGCGAATCTCGCGGAGCGCCAGGTCCTGCAGAAACTCCTGGATCTCGCGGTGCCGCCCGAAGGTCAGGCGAAGCCCGAGGCGCTCTGGCCCAAGATCAAGCGTGCCTCGCTCGAAAAAGCGACGGCGTGGGCCCGCGCCCGTCTCCACGACTGCGAAGGTCCCTAAAGGCGTCAGGCTCCTTTTGGTTCAGCGCGTGCGTCAAATGACGCAACTGCTGAACCAAAAGGAGCCTGACGCCTTTTCTCTAGAGGTCGAGGCGGCGTTCTTTGTTGCGGGTCAGCTTGATGCCGAAGTTCCCGGACTGGCGCCAGCCGAAGTAGAACTTCATGTTGCGATCGAGGTAGCTCGCGAAGGGCAAGAGGACGTAGCCGCGTTTGCCGACGCGGACCTGGTGCAGGATCACGTTCCAACCGCCGCCCTCTTTGAAGACGTCGTCGGGGGCGATGCCGTAGCTGCGGTGGTCGTTCGTGCCGACTTTATCCGACACGCCGATCACGTAGAACGTGAAGTTGTGGCCCGGGTTACGGAAGTACCACTTCGTGCGGCGCTGGGCGTCCTGCGGGCGGTACCACGAGGGCGGCTCGGGATCTTCTTCGTTGCCGAGCCAGAAGCGCGGGTTGATCTTGTCGAGCCAGGTGAAGTTGTGTTGCTTGGCCGTGCGCCATTTGCCGACTTGCCAATGCTTCGGGATGATCTTCGGGCGCGGCAGCTCGGTCTGCTCGTTGGGGACGAAGACGACCTCGTAGATTTTGCCGTCCTTTTCGAGGCTCATCGCCGGCAGTGCTTGCGCGTTGAGATCTTCGCTCAGCGGGGCTTCGTCGATGTTCATCTCGGCGGCCGCGCGCGTGACCATGGCGGCGTCCAGCGTGAGCGCTTGGGCCCGCGCGGCACCGCTCGCGCCCACGGCGAGAACGAGCGAAAAGAGACCCAGGAAAGAAGGCGATGACGACAAAGATTTTTTCACGGGAGCGACTCTAACTCGTCCGGGGCGAGGATTTCGACTCCCAAGATCGCGTCGCGTGTCGAGAAGATCGACGCCTAAATAATCAGCAAAAACAGCTATTTATGGCCGGCTTGGGAGGGGCGGTCACGAAAAATTCATCGGCCCGGACTTCCCCGCGAAAACGGAGAAGCCGGGCCGACGAGAAGAACGATTGAGTTTGGGCTTAGAAGATACCGCGCGTGTCCCGCTTGTTGTGCGTGAGCTTGCCGGTCTCGACGAGCACGTTGAGCACCTTCATCTCTTCGGCCGTCAGCTTGGGCAGACGATCGATGAGGCCGAAGAAGCGCTCCGTCTCGGACTTCGTCACGAGACCTTCCGTCATCTCGACGAACTTCTTCTGGTAGTTCGGACGCGTCCACGGCGTCGCGCCGGCCGGATGCGCGTTCGCCACGCCCAGCTCGTCGACGAGCTTGGAGCCGTTCTTGAACGTGATCTCGATGCGCGCGCCGAACTTCTTCTTGGCCGGATCGGCGGCGTGGTAGGCCGCGGTCCACTCGGCGTCTTCGACCGTCGAGATCTTATGCCAGAGCGTGACCGTGTCGGGACGGTTCGCGCGCTCGGGCTTGTAGGAGTCGACGTGGTGCCACTTTCCGTCCTGCAGGGCGACGGCGAAGATGTACATGATCGAGTGGTCGAGCGTTTCGCGCGATGCCTTCGGATCCATCTTTTGCGGATCGCCGGCGCCGGTGCCGATCACGTAGTGCGTGTGGTGCGAGGTGTGGATGACGATCTTCTCGATGTCGTCGAAGTTCGTGATCTTCGCGCGCATCTTGAACGCGAGGTCGATGAGGGCTTGCGATTGGTACTCGGCCGAGTGCTCCTTCGTGTAGGACTCGAGGATGGCCTTCTTGGCTTCGCCCTTTTCCGGCAACGGCACTTCGTACTGGCCGTCCTTGCCGTCGAGCATGTACGCGATCACGGAGTCTTCGCCTTCGTAGATCGGCGAGGGCGACTTTTCGCCGCGCATGGCGCGGTCGACGGCTTCGACGGCGATCTTGCCGGCCCACCCGGGAGCGTGCGCCTTCCACGACGAGATCTCACCCTTGCGCGACTGGCGCGTGGAGAAACCCACGTGCACGGCTTGCTGGACGGCCTGGTAGATCTGCTCGGTCGGGAGCTTGAGGAGCGTGCCGATGCCGGCGGCGGCCGACGGCGCGAGGTGGGCGATGTGATCTTTCTTGTGCTTGTGCAGGCAGATCGCCTTCACGAGGTCGATCTGGATCTCGTAGCCCGTCGCGCAGCCGCGCACGAAGTCGTGGCCCGTGCGGTTGCACTGTTGGGCGACGGCGAGGATCGAGGGGATGTTGTCGCCGGGGTGCGAGTAGTCGGCGGCGAGGTAGGTGTCGTGCATGTCGAGTTCGCGCACGGCGACGCCGTTGGCCCACGCGGCCCACTCGGCCGAGAAGGTTTCGTTCAGCGGCATGCCGAAGACGGTCGCGCCGCCGGCGCGCGGGTGCGCAAGGGCTTGGGTGCGGGCGTTCGCGACGGGCGCGCGGTTGATGGCGCCGATGGCGACGGCCGCGTTGTCGATGACGCGGTTACCGATCATCTCGACGACTTCCGGAGCGACGTCGACCGGGTCGGCCGCGAGCTCGGCGAATTTCCACGCGAGCTGGTCTTCGCGCTTGAGGGGCACTTTGGAGGGGTAAACTTTTACGAGGTGCTTTTTCATCCTGCCCAAAGGACTTAGCAGCGGCTCCCAAAAGCCGACAAGACCAACGAGCGATCTTCGGTGCGCTGACGCCACGCGGCGTTGGATTCCTCTTGGGGGCGTTTAGACTCGGGCGACGCTTTCGGTTGGATGAGGATGAATTATGAAACGCGGATTTTCATTGGTCCAGGTCCTGGTCGCGGCCGGCTTGTTGGGCGTACTCGCGCTGGGCTTTTCGCAGTTGCTCTCGGGCGCGATGAAGGGGCAAAAGCACGTCCAAAACGCCGTCGACTTCGACATCCTCAAGACCGCCCTCAACCAGGTCTTCTCGACGAAAGCTTGTAACGGCGCCCTCTATACCGGCGCGACGAACACAATCTTCGTTTTCCCGCCCGGGATGGCGCCCGACGACGACCTGGCCAACCCCACGAGTTTTCCCGATGGCATCCCCGTCGACGAGGTCAAGCACGGAGCCTCGCGCGTGGCCAAGCGCGACGATACCCTCTCCGGCGGACTTAAGATCACCTCGCTCGCGCTCACCTCGGCCATCTACGACGGCGATCAAAGCGTCGACGGCGTGAACTACAAGGCTTTCGCGGCGCGCTTCCAGATCAAAGCCACCAAGCTCGGTTCCTCCATCGGTTCCACCGAACTCGAGCACACCCTCTCCGTTCGACTCCTCGCCAACGCCGCCGACGGCAAAGTCGAAAAATGCGGGAACGCGGAGGCCTCGGGCCCCCCGGCCGGTATGGTCGATGCGGGGGCTTTTTATATCGATGGCGCGGATCGAGGGCCCCTCGCTAGCGGTGGATCCATGAGACCGGCGCTGGTAGCGCACAAGACCTGTAATACGGCGGGATTCCGTCTTTGTCGTGCTTCCGAGATCCATTTGACCTGTGAATCGAATCTGGTCGTGGTGCCCTCGCAAGGCATGTGTATCGAGGCCGGGACCTCGAATCAGGCTTACGTCGGTCAGGGAGACTGCAGTTCGTTGAATCTCAATTCGCAGTTGGGTTGCGGTGGCGCCGTCTATCGCTGCTGCCGCGACAAATGAGAGGAGCTGGCTTGCGGCGACACCACGAAGGACGAAGGCGTCAGGCTCCTTTGGGTTCAGCGCCTGCGTCATTTGACGCGGCTGCTGAACCAAAAGGAGCCTGACGCCTCCTGACACTTTGGCCAAATTCGGGGATTTTTGGGGGATGTCGGACTCTAACCACCGTCTCGTCTATTCGACCGACCCGGCGATGAATCGCAAGTGCCCTCGCTGCAAGGAGCTCGAGGCGGCTTGCCGTTGCGCGCCCGAGGTCGACGTCAAGAAGGTGCGTTTCACCGCCGTGCTGCGCATCGAGAAAAAAGGGCGAGGCGGTAAGACCGTGACCGTCGTCGACAAACTCCCCAAGCAGGAAGCTTTCTTGAAGGAGCTTTGTACGAAGCTCAAAAAGCGCTGCGGATCCGGCGGAACTTATCTCATGGACGGCCCGGACGGCGTCGTCGAAATCCAGGGCGACAAGCGCGAGCTCGTGCGCGCCTGCCTGGCCGCGGAGGGCATTCCCTCCAAGGGCTAGCTTCTTTTTCGCTCGCGCTTCCCCTCCGTTGAAATCGGCTTAGAATCGGACGCGGGGAGGATCGTCATGAAAAAAATGTCCACGCCCGCGCTCGTCGCGTTGGGGCTGCTCGTGACGGCTTCGGTCGCGGCTTTGCCGTGGCGTTCGATCTCGCTCTGCGAGGGGATCGTGCCGCCGAACGATCTGAGTTTCCCCGTCCGCGAGATCGGCACGGAGCAGGCGGGTGGTCTCGACCGGGCGAGCTTCGACGCGATCCTGGATCGGCTCGAGGCGGCGTACTCCTCGGCCTCCTCGCGCGTCCGCATCGAGCGCCGCTGGCAGGACGCGTCGGTGAATGCCTACGCATCGGTCGACAAGCAAGGCCAGCAGTTCATCCACATGTTCGGGGGGCTCGCCCGCCACCCGCTCATGACCGAAGACGCCTTCCTGCTCGTGGCCTGCCATGAGTTCGGCCACCACTACGGCGGCGCGCCCCGCCGCGGGCCGGCTTCGCGCGCGCGCTGGGCTTCGGTCGAGGGACAATCCGACTACTTCGCCACGCTGAAGTGTTTTCACCGCGTCCACGGGGCCGCGGACAACGCGGCTTTCCTGAAGGATCGCGCCGTGGACCCCTTCGCCGAAACGGAGTGTCGTCGTCAGTTCGCGGACGCGGCCAAACTCGACCTTTGCCGTCGCGCTTCGATCGCGGCCTTTGAGCTCGGACTTTTCTTCGCGGACGTCGGCAAGGAAGGACGCGCCCCGGCTTTCAACACGCCCGACCCGCACGTGGCGCGGGAGCTCGACGAGAGCCACCCCAAGGCCCAGTGCCGTTTGGATACTCTCTTTCAGGGAAGCCTCTGTACGGTCGACCCGGCCGAGCGCGTGAGCGGCAGCGACCCCCACGCGGGGACTTGCTACGCGGCGGCGGGCCATGATCGCGGCCTCCGCCCGGCCTGCTGGTACCGCCTCTAGGGCGTCAGGCACTTTTGGGTAGCGCAGCCGCGTCAAGGTCATCCATAGCTATGGGAATACGCCCTGTTTGACGCAGCTGCGCTACCCAAAAGTGCCTGACGCCTTTTTGGGCCCGGGGGCGGGGGTGTCTCGCCGCGTTGGGGGGCGCGTGTTAGGACAGCCTCATCACATAGGAGGTTACTATGTCCCAGGCTGCCGCTCCCACCGAAATCAAAAAGGGCCTCGAAGGCGTCGTCGTCGACGAAAGCGCCGTCTCGAAGGTCATGCCCGAAACGAACTCGCTCACGTACCGTGGCTATGCGGTGCAAGACCTCGCCGACAAGTGCTCCTTCGAAGAAGTCGCCTACCTCTTGTGGCACGGCGAACTCCCCACGAAGGCCCAGCTCGAAACTTTCACGAAGGCCGAGCGCTCGCAGCGCGCGCTCTCGAAGCCGCTGCTCGACTCGATCAAACTCTACCCGAAGGCCGCGCACCCCATGGACACCGTCCGCACGGGCGTGAGCTACCTCGGCATGGAGTTCACCTCGAAGGACGAAGAGACCTGGTCGCCGAAGGACGCCTTCAAGGGTTCGCCCTCGAACTACGACCACGCCGTCACGATGCTCGCGAAGATCCCGACGATCATCGCGGCCGACTACCGTTGTCGCAAGGGCCTCGAGCCGATCGCGCCGAAGGCCGACCTCTCGATGAGCGAGAACTTCTTCCACATGTGCTTCGGCGAAGTTCCGCACAAGGACGTCGTCAAAGCCTTCGACGTGTCGCTCATCCTTTACGCCGAGCACGGCTTCAACGCCTCGACCTTCACCTCTCGCGTCGTCGCCTCGACGATGTCGGACATCTTCTCGGCGACCGTCGCCGGCATCGGCTCGCTCAAGGGCCCGCTCCACGGCGGCGCGAACGAGCAAGTCATGCACATGCTCAAGGAAGTCGGCGAGGCCTCGAAGGCCGAGCAGTGGATGCTCGACGCGCTCAAGAATAAGCGCAAGGTCATGGGCTTCGGCCACCGCGTCTACAAGACGGGCGACTCGCGCGTGCCCACGATGGACAAGTACGGCCGCATGGTCGCCGCGCTCAAGGGCGAGAAGAAGTGGCACGAGATCTCGGACGTGCTCAAGGCCGTCATGCTCAAAGAAAAAGACATCCACCCGAACCTCGATTTCCCGGCGGGTCCCGCGTACTACCTCATGGGCTTCGAGATCGATATGTTCACGCCGATCTTCGTGATGGCGCGCACGACGGGTTGGTCGGCGCACGTCTTCGAGCAGGCCGCGGCGAACCGCCTCATCCGTCCGCTCACGAAGTACACGGGCGCGGCCCAGCGTCCCGTCAAGGCGCTCGCGGAGCGCGCGTAAGGTGGGAATCGCGAGCGGGGTCCTCTTGAGTTGTGCCCTGCTCGCGAACCTGGATTACGACCAAGTTCTTTCCAAGTTCGACCTGCGCGTGCCCGCGACGGGCGCGTTCGTGGCGACGGAGCGTAGCGACGAGCTCGGCGACCCCGGGCTCGCGCGTTTTCGCTACGAAGTTCGCGTCGAGGAAGGCCGGCTCGTGCGGGTCACCCTCGAGGATTTCGCCGCCGGGCTTTCGGTCGCGGGGTCTTCGGGCGCGCAGTTTCTCGAGACCTTCGTCGAGTCCGAATGGGATCGTCACGATTTCATGTGCTGGATTTTCGAGTAAGGCCGGGGTGGCCGCGCGCTAGGGGGCGCAGGCATCGAGATCGACGTCTTGCGCGGTTTTGAGCTCGGCGCTTTCCTTGTCCCAGACTTTTTTGAGTTCTTCGAAGGGAAGCGTGTGACGGTTCGCGTCCGGACGGGTCGCGAAGTTCCTCGGATCCGCGAGCAGCTCTTCGCCGAGTGCCGGAATCCGCGGGAGCGCTTCGCGGTAGCGCGCGATGGCTTCGGCGTCGCGAACGGGATCGAGGCGGCCGCCTTCCTCGGTTTTTTCTTCGATCTGACGGAAGGCGTAGCGGGCGAGCGTTAGCTCGCGAGCGGTCGTTTGCGCCGCGGGCGAGAGCTCGGCGTGCTTGGCGACTTCGATCAGGAGCGCCGCGCTTTCGGCGACGCGCCGATGCGTCGCGACGCTTTGCCGCAACGCCTTGGCGCAGGCCTCGGGCCCGGAGCGCTTCCGCCAGAGCTTCAGCGCGAAAACGGCGGCGATCACGACGAAAGCGCCGATCAACGCGCGTGGGAGCGAAATTCGCGGGGTCGAGCTCATAGGTTGGAAACTCCTCGGGAGGGCGGAGCGGAGTCCGCGGCCTTCGCGCGGGCGGCCGGGTTCCGGTTCAGGTGACGAAGGTGGCGGGCGAGACGTCGACGCCGTGACGGCGTGAGCTCAAAGCGATAACCCTGGTCGCGATCGTCGGCGCGCACGAGGCGGGCGGGGATCTCGAAGTCCAGTCCGGGGATCCGAAAGACGGCCGCGCCCTCGAGCGCGTGGGCGGACGGGCCCCGTACGCAGCAACCCGACGCCGAAATGTCGACGACTTCGAAGGGATCGTCCTTCGCGTCGCGCAGGCGCAAGCCGGGCAGGCGGTAACGGCTGGCGCGCTCCCACCAACGCAGCCCCTGATTCAGGTAAGGGCGCGAGAAGGGCGTGGCGAGCAGCAGGATCGCGAAGAGCGCGAGCGGCCACGCGAAGCTCCGCGTGGCGAAAAGGTTATAGGCGATGAGTCCGACGCAGGCGGCGACGGCCAGCAAGAGCGTCGCTCGGCGCACGTAAAGCAGGGCGGCCCCCGCCGTCATGGTGGAGACGATGAGCATCCACTGCGCCGAAGAGAGCCGCCCGAGGATCTCCGCGACGAACGCGGGCGAAAAGCGGTCGGGATGACCCGACATCGCGAGCGCGAAAAAAAACTGGAGCGGCGCCAGGCCGAGCAAGAGGGAAGCCGCGAGCTTCACGAACCAGGGTTTTTTGGCGTAACCCCAGCGGCCCTTAGCGGCCGTTCTTTGGATAGCCATACATCTGCACTCCCGAGATCGTTCCGCCGTTGCTCGACCATGTACACTGGTTGGCCGCGTCCTTCAGGATAGGCGTGGAACCCGTCGTTGGGAAGTGGCCTTGGTAGGGACCGAAGTTCGGCGCGTAGAAGCAGTCTTCGCCGCTCTCGCACAACCCGTCGTCGTCGCCGACGCGGCAGGCTTCGCCCACTTCGCAGACGCCGTCTTCGTCGCCCCAGTAGCAAACCTCGCCGGCTTCGCAGACGCCGTCGTCGTCGCCGAGGTTGTCGCCCGCGACTTCGGCGCCCAAGTTGCACGTTTCCACGGTGCAAAGGCCCGTCGTGTCGGACGTCGTGTCGCCCAGGACCTCGAGGCCCGCGCGGTCCGTCGAAACCGTCTTGAAGAAGGTTTCGCCGTAGATCTCGATGGCGCCCGCGAGATAACGTTGGACGCACGCACTTCCGTAGGTCCAAGTTTCGCCGCCGTCGACGACGCCGTTCCCGTTCGTATCGCCGCCGTAGCAAGAGGTCGTCGACCCCTCCGAGACGAAGGCGTTGCGCAAGCTCAGGTTCGCGCCGTAGATCGTCGAACTCGCCGCGAAAGGACGGCTCTCGAGGGCTTGGTCGCCGAGGGTCTGCACGGGGCAGGCCTGGCCGGCGCCGAAGGTGTTGTCGCCGGTCGAGTAGCTACCGTTCGACGTCATCGACGAGCCGTTGTTCACGTTCGTACCGTTACCGGAACGGTTGAGTAGGATCATGTCGTCTTTCGAGAGTGACCAGTCGTAGATTTGGCAGATTCCTCCGGCGGCGCAAGCCCCGCGGTTCGTCGACACGAGCGGGCTCGAGGAGGCCGTGTCGCGTCTTCCCCAGTTGCGGAAGGCGTTGTCGAAGTTAAAGTAGTCAAAATACTGCGACCACTCCGCAAATCCAAAGCCAAGTCCCGACCCGCCGTCGGAAACGTTGCTCTCGTCGCCCGGCGCCGAGATGGAGCCAACGAAGGTCGAGGCCAGATTGCGGCCCGTCCGGAGCACGGCCGTCGAAAGGTTGGTGCCGTAGCCGGATGATCCGTCCGTACCGGTCGACGTACAAGTCGACGTTACGAGTCCGGGGTTCGTGCCGGCGGTCAAGCAGTTCGCCGACGTATTGCCGCCCATTTGCAGGCTGCCCGTGAAGCGGTTCGTCGTTCCGCTCGCGATATAGACGCCGTGGGTGTTTCCGGTCGAGGTCACGTTATGGACGTCGAAGTTCGAGACCGTGCCGAGCGAGAGACCGTAGCCGGCGTTGTTGAGCGTCGAGACGTTGCGCAGGGTCGTGTTCGCGCCGGCCGTGATCGTGAATCCGACGTTGCCGTTACCCGAGGCGAGCACGTTCGAGAGCGCTCCCCGGGTCAGGTTCGCGAAGGCGGTGCCTATGTATCCGTTGTTCGACGAAATCATGTAGTCCGTAACGGTGAAATCCGTCGCGTTGCCGACGTAGGTGCCGTAGTAGTTGTTGTTCGACGAGACGATCGACTTGATGCGAATGTTCGTCGCGCTCGTCGAGGCCGGCATGTAGAAGCCGTGGGTGTTGTAGGTCGCCGATCCGTTCGCGATGAGGTCGCCGAACTCGAGGTTCTGCAAGACGGTGCCATCGATATAGATCTGAGTCTGGGTGTTGCCGGTCGAAGTGATGTTGCCGAATTTTGAATTGTTCGCCAGGCTGAAGCGCACGCCTTCGCCGACGTTGTCGGTCGACACGATGTTTCCGAGCCGAAGGCCGGATCCGGCGCTGAAATAGACGCCGCCGCCGGCCTTGTTCTTGACCGCGGTGACGTTGCCGAAGACGAGGTTGTTCGAGGCCGTCGAAAAGCTGTAAAGACCGTAGCTCGCGTTTTCGCGAACGACGATGTCGCCGAAGCGGTTGTCGTTCGAAGAGTAGTAGATGCCGATGCCCGAGTAGTTGCTCGTTCCCTTGTTTTCGTTGGCCGTCACGTTGCCGAACTCGTTGCGGGTGGCTTGGTTCAGGTAGACGCCGCTCTGCGTGTTCAAGTTGGCCGTCACGTCGCCGAATTTGCAGTTGTCGGCGCCTTCGAGATTCAATCCGAAGCCTCGATTGTCGTTCGCCTCGATCGTTCCCATGACCCAGTTGTAGTCGTTCGCTGCGCGCCGGCGGGTTTCGGCGGCGCTCACGGTGATCCCTCCGTTCGCCGTCACCGAGCCGTTGTTGGACGCCGTGACGTTTCCGAAGGTCAGGTCGAGGCTATCCGTGCTGAAGGAGTAGATCCCGCCGGCATGGTTTTGTTTTGCCTCGACGTTGCCGAAGCTGTTGAGATCGCTTGCGAGAGCAAGAGCAAGCCCCCCGGAGTTACTCGTGCCCCGGTTTGCGTTAGCTTTGATGTTTCCGAAAGAGTTGTTGACGGCGGCGTAGAGGTAAATGCCGCTCGATCCGTTCCGAAGCGCTTCGACGTTGCCAAACTTCGAGTTGTCGGTTCCGTAGGCATAGACTCCGTATCCGCCGTTGTCGTTAGCAACGATGTCGCCGATCGAGTGGTTGTATTCGGGCGCCGTCCGAAGGCCGGTGTAGAGACGCTCTCCGGCGGAGGTCGTGTAGGTGACCTCTTGGCCAAGTATGTTGAGGCCGTCGCCCGTATTCTCGGTGGCCGTGATCGTTCCCGCCGTGAAATCCAAGGAATCCGTGCTGTAGAAGTAGATTCCGTGCGAGGAGTTCTTCCAGGCCGTAATGTTGCCGAAGGTGTTGCCGTTCGATGCGAGCTGGATGAGAAGACCGGCGTTTACGCCCGTTCCCGTGTTCTCGTTCACCGTCACGTTGCCAAAGGTGTTGCCAAGGGCGGCATCGACAAAGAGGCCCCGGCCCCCATTGTTGCTCGCGATGATGTCGCCGAAGCGATTGTAGTGTGAGGTATCGATCCAGATCCCTGCGGTGGTTGCGTACTGGGTGGTTATCGGCCCGCCCGCGTTGAAGCGCGTCGTGCGGAGCTGGACTCCGTAGGAGGCCTTGTTCGTCGACAGGCCGCCGTGGAAGCTCCCCTCGATCCAGGTGAAGAAGTGGCTCGAGACGCAAACGACGCTTCGGTAGCTACAGCCCGAAACCGCCGTCGAACTGTTATTCCATCGTAGGGTCTCGCCCGGTTTCACGACGAGACCGACGCCGTTCGCGGCGAGCCGATATCCGCCGGTTTCTCGCGTGCTCGCGAGGACGTAGATGGTGCCGGCGCTCGCGAGGGAGCTCGAGGTCGATCCGCTGTTGTCGGGGAGAGCGCTCACGGTGTTCGTCCACCACTTTGCGGCCGTGCTTGCGTAGCTCGGGGCCGCCGACCCGCCGACGATCGTCACGTAGTTCGTCTTCCAGTCGGGGGTCGCGAAGTCGATGAGATCGGAGAGCGACTTGCCCGCCTTAAAGGCCGTCGAGTAGACGACGGCTTGGCCGCTCTCGACACGGCAGCTCCATTCGAAGGCACCGAGATTGTCGTGGGCTTCGAGGCCCGCGCAAGAGGTTTCGGCGCTAAGGGTGACCTTTCTCATGAGGCCGGCGTGGAAACACGCCGTCGCCGAGTTTTCGGTGCCGACGCAAGCGTTACCCAGGTTCGCGTAGATGTCTCCGCCCGCTCCGTCGTTCTTGAGCCAGTCGTTCCACTTGGCGCCGGCCGCGAAGGCCGCCGCCACGGTCACGGCGTCGGGCGCCGTCGTGTCGACGACGAAGGAGGTCGTGCGCAGGCTCGAGATGAGCCCGACGTTGTCCTTGGCGCGCATGTGCACGTAGTAGCGCTGGCCGTCCACGAGCGAGAGTCCGTAGATGACGAAGGGCTCGTCGGGGTAGGTCGTCCACGACACGATGTTCGTGCCGCCGTTCGGGTCCTGGCCGAAGGCGTACTCGATCGCGGCGACGCCCGAACCGGCGTCCGAGGCGCCCGAGGAATCGAGGTAGATGCTCGGCGTCTGGTTGAGCAGGTTGCTCGGGTTCACGACGACGCTGGGCGTGGTCGTGAGCAGGGGCGGCGTGTTGTCGTAGCGGTAGGCGACGGCCGAGGTGCACGACGTGTGGCCGGCCGCCGTCGTGACCTTCACGCGGAAGTCCTGGAGCCCTTCCGCCATCGCGCCCGCGCGCGTAACGAGGGCGCTCGCGACGGCGCCCGGCGTCGAGGGCGTCGAAACGGCGGCGGCCGCACAGTTCGCCCCTTCGTGCAGGGTGAGCACTTCGTCGATCGCGAAGCTGCCGCTCGCGAGCGTCGCCGTGAAGGCGGGCGCCGACTGGTTGCCGGGCGAGACGGCGGGCGTCGTGAGGGCGAGAGTGGGGGCGCTCGCGGCCGCGTTGCTCACGACGTAGCTCGCGCTCGCCGTCGAGCAAGCCGATTCCGCGGCGGACTGCTTCGTGAAGGTCGCGTAGAAGACGTAAGCGCCGTCGGCGAGCGAGACCGTCTGGACGTCGGCGTAGCCGGAGGCGCCCACGGTCGCGGTGCCGACGAGTTGGCCGCTCGAGCAGCTCGAATCCTTATAGAGACGGGCGATCGCGCCCTGCACGGCCGAAAGGCCGCCGCTGACCCGCACGACGGGCTGTCGGCTCGCGTCCGGGCTGGAGACCGGGGTCTGGCGGGCGAGGGTCGTGGGACGGTCGGCCGAGTCGGAGACGCCGCGGCAGACGTAGGTCGATCCGCTGAGCGAGCAATGCGAGGTCGGCACGGAGGGAACGTAGTTGGCCGGCGCCGAGACGTGCGGGCAGACCGTGCCGCCGCAGCTGTCGTAGGTGACTTGCAGGCGTCCGTTGCCGCCGTGGTTCGTGTAGGAGGCTCCGCCCGTGTTTTGGCCGCCCGAGGCGAGGATCGACGCGCCGGCGTCGCTTAGCGTCGTCGCGCTGAGCACGATCGTGCCGCCGGAACCCGATCCGCCGTAGGCTCCCGAAGGGAGGCCGCGCGTGAGAATCTGCGCGCCCGAAGCGAGCGAGATCGTCGTCGCGGAGACCGAGATGCCGCCGCCACCGGGGCCGCCGTTTTGGTTGACGTGGCCGAAGCCGCCGCCCGAGCCCAGGTAAAGCGCCGACGCGAAGTCCGCGGCGCCGTAGGGTCGCCCGTTCGCCACGGTCGCCGAGTGCGAGAAGCCGCTCATGCTGCCGTAGCTGCCGCCGCCGCCGAACAGACCGCTTTGGCTACCGCCGCTGCCGCCGCCCCCGTTGGCGGTCGACGAAATCCCCGCGGGGCCACGTCCGCCCACGGAGC
>ERZ761607.1566-NODE-1566-length-27841-cov-9.701900_pt1 | contig 27841 bp, 22 predicted proteins | sample MGYA00511164_ERZ761607 | MGnify/ENA primary metagenome ERZ761607 (study PRJEB28899, sample SAMN02445080) | bioreactor sludge metagenome | biome: EBPR sludge | place: Australia: Brisbane, Thorneside Wastewater Treatment Plant | collected 2011-06-22 ... | reverse complement strand
CAGCCAATGGTTGAGTATGGTGATCCGTCCAATGCGTATGGATGACGGAGTCCCGTTCCGGATTGAGGGTAACGGAGCCGATCGGGGACCAGTTGCGGGTGTTGCCCGACCAGCGCGCGGGATTTTGTTTCCGTGCGCGCGGATACACCGCATGGCGAGCCGCCAGGGCCGCCGTGGCGCTGGCGCACCACCGGTCGATCTCGACCGGAAACACCCCATGCTCGCGACACCAGGCGCCCTTGCCGGCTTCGTCCAGCGCCGCCGTGGTGATCACGGCTTCAAGTCGGCCGCGCGCAGTCCAGACCCGCCCGCGGGCGGGTCTGGACTGCGCCTCTTCACGCCACCGTTCCAATGTCGGCGCCGTAACCCCCATCTCCCTTGATACCTCGCCCACTTCGGCGCTCTCCGGCGGCAACAACCTCGCCACCACCCTGTTCCTGAATGCTTCTCCGTACCGTGCCATTTCTCCTCCTCGTCGCCCCCAGGTTCAACTTCCTATCGAGGCGACAACTATTCTGACGCAGGGGGAGGCGACGACTCCAGTTTGGCGACAAGTTCCTTCACGCGTTCAAACACCACCCGTTCCGGACCGTGCGGCATCTTGGCGAGAGCCCACAGCGCCGCAAGCGCCAAGACATAGGCGATTGAACCCACTCCCACCCCCAGCAATAGCCAACCCGCCGCGGCAACTTCCGACATGGTTCGTTCATAGGCGGGCAACGACCAAGCAAGGACAAGCGCCATTAGGGCCGATGCCCCAACCGGACGGACGATCGCACGAAGAAACACCAAGGGCGAGATAAACAGCTTGTGCAGGAGAATGTACAGGTAAACAGGTGTACACAACAGGGAACTGAGCAAGGCCGCCATTGCCACTCCCAGCAAGCCAGGCTGCCAAGAACCCAAGGCCATGGAGGCAATCAGGCTCGCCAATAGTAACACGTACAAGCCGTTGGGAATCACGGTCACACCCGGATAACCTCTTGCGATCAACACCGAATACGCCGGCGAATGGAACATCAGAACAGCACCGTTAAATGCAAGGACTTGCATCAGAGGCACCGCAGCCAGCCACTTGGCACCCAAGACTGCGGGGACGAAAAAAGGGGCTAGCACTGCCAACCCAGCCGAGCACGGGACGGCAAACATGGCCATCATGGAGAGGGCGTTAGCATAGCCCCGGCTCACTTCCTCGGAATCAGTCATCTTCGCAAAGCCGGGCAACAAAGCGCGATTGATCGGCGCACTCAGTTCGGTCGAGGGCAGATGTGCAAACTCGTAGGCAATGTTGTAAACGCCGAGAGGGCCGGCGCCAAAAAGACGGCCTATGAAAAAATCAGTAGTTCGGGCCTGAAAAAAGCCAATCAAGTTGTTGGTTAGAAGCCACTTGGAATACCCCATAAGTTCGCCCACTCGCGACAATGTGAAGCGTGGGCGATACGCATGCATCAAGTAGCTGACCACGGTACCGGCGAGCTTTGAGAAAAGAATTCCTGCGACCAGAGCCCAGTAGTTTCGAACTATCACGGCCATTGGCACGACGATCAGGAAGCCGAGTGCTTTTCGGCTCAGTTGAAAAAGAAACTCCTTACGGAAATTCAGCTCCTTGCGAAATGCAACTACACCGATGTTCTCGGCACCGCTGATCAACGGGCCAAGAGCCAACGCGCAAACCACCCATACCAGTTCAGGATGCTTATAGAAGTAGGCGATCGGGTATGCTGCCAGCAGCATGAAGAGTGTGATTGACAAACCCAGGAGCAAGTTGCCGGTCCAAGCCGTATCGAAATGCTCCCTCGTGGCCGACTGATTGTGTATCAGGGCGATGTCGAAGCTGAAAGCAGTCAACTGCTCGGCAAAGAAGATAAATGACAGGGCCATCGCAATGACACCAAAGTCGGACGGACTAAGGATGCGCGCCAGGATAAGCGTGCTAATGAGACCAATGCTGCGCTCAATCAGCTTGAACAGCACCATCCACGTAGCGCCCGCGGCCATCTTTCGTTGGATTTGATTACCCACAACGTTCTACCAGCTCATGTGATAAGCCTGTCGGGGTGAGACATGGACGCACATTGAACACTGAGAATGCACCATGGGAATCAGCAAAGTGCCGTTTCGGCAGTGGTTGTCGATGCCGACGTCTCTGGAGCGGTACGGATCGGGGGAAGGCAAGTGGCATCAGGCGCTGGTGGCGAGGTGCTGGCCGACAGGCTTTGTGCGCCCGTATCGAACTCGGGGGGAGTACCGTTTCAATCCTCGCTTCGATCTGAAGACGATCCTGTACCGTCTGGCTCGTGCCGCCTTCTCTTGCAGCACTCGACATGAGTACGTAATCACGGTTGTGGAGCATTGTGGCTAATCAAACGAGGCCGAGCATACTTGGTAATTCGATTGCTGGGTCAAGGATCGACCGCCAGATCTCTCCGGAGCCACTGCTCCAGCATCATTGCAATCCAGATCATCTCACCATAGTAGCCGGGGTGGTCATGGAGATGGCGGCTGAACAACACGTCGACAAAATCCCCTCGAAGGATGTTGCGATCAACCAGACCACGAACAGAGTCCTCAGCGAGACTCCTCAATCTTGCATTCTTGACAGCCCATACCCCAAACGGCAGGCCAAAACCTTGCTTCTTCTTGGCAAGAATCTCATCGGGCAGGAATCCGCGCAATGCCTCCTTGAAGAACCAGCGCAAATTCAAGCCTTTCAACTTGTAACTCGTAGGCAGCTTGGTTGAGAAATCGACCAGCCCGTAATCAAGCATCGGAAATCCCACCTTGATGCCAGCCAAGGCCGTGGTTTCCACCACTTTCGGCAGATCACATTCCGCCAAGGTATAACGCCAATCGAAAGCCAGCTCGCGATTCGTTTGCGACTCGGCAAGTGCTGTGTTCCAGACGACTCGCTGTTGCCTGATTGGATCATCGACATCCACGCCGGCAAGGAAGTCCCGGTTGAAGACCTGGTTGACGCCCAATCGATAGAGCATGTTGTATACCTGGTTACGATCCGGCAACGGCACTTTGGCCTGCTCTATGTAGCTCGCCCCCTTTCGCGCCACCGGCAATCTTCCCAGCGGCGTCTTGAGCAACATTGGTTCCAGCAAGGTATTTCGGAAGATCCGAGGAACTGAATCGTAGTAACCAAATACCCTTTGCTTTGCATACCGCGTATTTCCGCCGAACAACTCGTCACCGCCATCGCCCGCGAGAATCTTGCTGATTCCATCCTCTCGCGCCATCTTGGCGCAGTAATACGCGGGTAACGCTGAGGAGTTACCGAAGGGTTGGTCGTAGCACTGAGCCACAGAAGGAATGCTGTGCAACAGATCGTCGGGCGTCACGTAATACTCGTGATGCTCGGTCTTGAAATGGCGTGCCGCGATTCGTGCATACTCCATTTCATCGTAGCCTTCCGCCTGAAAACCAATGGAATAGGTTGCCGCGGACTCGCCCGACACCTCCCCGATCATTCCCGCAACCGTCGAGCTATCGGTTCCACCGCTCAGAAAGCATCCTGGTTTCCCGCTATCGAGTTGCCGAACCACGGCATCTCGTAGCAACAGCCGGAACTCGGCTCGCAAATCCACGAAAGAAGGTTTCGCCAATTCGGAGAATTCAGGTACCCAATAGGGCAGGACGCTGAGAGAACCATTTTCGAATATTGCGCAGTGTCCTGGTGGCAAACGAAAAATGTCCTTGAAAATGGTTCGTGGCGACGGAATCACATGGAAGTACAGGTAATCAAAGATGGCTTGCGGGTCAACTTCAGAAGTCGAGTCTGCCAACTGGTCAGCGCGCGCCGCGAAACGCAGTTCGCCATCGACAAGGCGATAACACAGACTTCGAATCGAAAATCGGTCGACCGCAAGAAGGGTACGCCCCACTTCATCAACGAATCCAACTGAGAAATCACCGGACACTTCTCTCACAAGACTGGAGAAGTCCTTGCCACCAGTCTCGATCAGGCTCCGCCAAGCCGCAAGATGACCTGCACCTTTCGCGAGAGTGGCAATCTCCTGCGATGCGAACACCGGACTACCCGAGACAACAGCGTTACTGATATTCAACACGAAAAACCTTCCTGGCGACGCCGATCGCCTACTGCATTGCACCCGGGCTGAGCGTTCCGTCCTTCAGCACTCGAATCGAGCGAGGGTGCTTATACTCTGCCGTTGGGCGGAGAGCGATTCCATCAACTGCATCGACTGCAACGGCTTTGCCAATCAGTCTTGAACCGGGTTTGAGGTGGAAGTCCTCGCGAACGGCCAGCGCAAATTCATCCAGATCAACATTGAAATTGTTCCGATACTCACCAGCGCCCGCCGCCTCCAGCCTGCTCTTGCCTACCAACAGATTGTTGATGGCTACTACTTCCGCCCCTGCCTTTACCCGCAAGTACTGCCCCCCCTGAGGACGCATGTCGACCAGCGTATTATTGGCCAGGTAGAGACGGTTTTCCCGGGAGCTATATCCTTCTGCCCCAAAGGAAATTACATTCGAATTATCAGTGGTGGAACTCTGTTGAATCACATTGCCCACAACATAGGCCAATCCGCCACTGGGGAATTCGAGTTCGTAACTGGCCGTACCGCCGGTTTCGTCGGTCAGCCGATTATAGAAGATCAGGTTCTTGCCCGCCCGGCTCTTCAATAAGTGGCCCGTCTTCGCATGGTGAGAATAACTGCCCGTTACCTTCAGCATTCCTATGGCCCCGACATATAGATTGTGGCTTTGACCATCGCCAAATCCATTGTTGCCAAATTCACTGTTATAAATTTCAAGCGTGGACTCGGCATTACTCCCCGTAAGGATGCCGTTCTCGTTTTCCAAGAATCGACAGTTATCAATCTTCAGATGTCCTTTCTCAAATCTGATTCCAGCACCATTGTGGTCCGGAACCGTCGCCCCAATGAAGTCGAATCCCTCGACAGAAATCTTTCCTCCGCGCACGACCCAAATACCCTTTGACTCTGCAGATGCACCTTGCGCAATGAGTCTGGCCCGCCCGTTCTTTACTCGCAAAGTGAGATCATTCTGCGCCCAAACCGCTACGTCACGCACATAATCGCCAGCATCGACTTCGACGATATCACCATCTTTGGCAACACGTGACGCCTCTGCCAAGGTCTTGACCGCACGATGGATCCCAACCTGGATCAACCGCCCTTCTTCAGCCGCATCAACGGGTCCCGAAAAAAACAGACCCATGGTCCATACACAACTGATAATGAATAAACTGAATTGTGGATTCCCGTGTATCATTAATCTGCCCAATCCTGAAAATGAGGAAAATGAAACTCTAGTTTTCATGGGCATTCAGCCCACCCTATTCACAACGATAAATGCCTGAACGGAGCGACCTTGCCAGCCTCCGCCCCGACCCAGCATTTTCAAATTTAGCATTTTAGAAACCATTGGTTATGCAGCAATTCACCATCACTTGATATACCCGATGCCCCTTTCCATCTTCCCGCCCTCTTGAGCAACGTTGACGCAATATGATTTGATACCCTGCCAATGGGCACGATTCTGAATTGGGAAATATAGCCTGATGGCGGCGACGGCAAGGTCTCCCAAGTCTCGGCCGATGGGCGCCTGCGACACCACTGGCGCCCATGCGGCAATCGCCGGGCGGGACACCAGGGCGACAATTCCACCACGGAAGGATGCGGTGCCTTGGGGGAACGACCATCCACAGCATGTCATCTTGGCCGGGATCGAGGCCATGGGACTGGCAGACTGGAAGGAGGGAGGATTCCGGTTACCACCGGCGAAGCATGGCCGAAAACACGAAGTATCGGGCCAAGCAACTCGGGGATCGACTCTTCTCGCGGGCGTTTGACCGGTAGGTCGCTGAGAGCCACGTCCGGGTAGCCATCCTCAACCCGTTCATCTACCTCGGCCTGCCGAACTCCGCCTGCGCTGGGCAAATTGCCCCCGCGGGGTGAATCACGATGGGGAGAGAGGAAATTCATGCAAAAAATTCGCGAACCTGAGCTATTTGTTGCACAAGTCGATGTTGATTGTGTACCACTGCCTATGAAATCCGCTATTTGACAGTCGGACTGATAACACCTGAAACACCACCATCATTCTGCACGACAGGGTCTCTCCACTTACCCGCCCTTTTTAATTTATCCCGCAAACCAGGCAACGGGAAACCCATGCGATACGCTTGGTGCGCATAGGACAGTGATTTTTCATAGTCCTTAAGGTCAAAATAGATCAAACCTGTATTGTAAATAATGTTGGCATTATCTTCACCTAGTCGTGCAGCCTCATTCAACTGACCTAATGCTTCGGCACTCTTGCCATTTTTTGCAAGATAAGAAGCGTAAATCGTCTTGACGACCGCATCATCGTTCCGAAATCTCAAGGCGCGTTTGAAATAACATTCCACACTGAAACTTGCACCTCGCGGCTTGGCCAACTTTTCCTTATCTCCAAGTCTGGCCATAGCCATCAAGGCAACATGATGATTTGGAAAGGCACGAAGAGTGTAATCCAGGTCGCCACCAACTGCCCCAGCGGATTGTGCACTCACAAGATTGATTACGTTAGGCGTTAGGTGAAATCTCTCAACAATACCTAAGCTGTCTTTATCGGATCGGTAATCGAATGGGCCATACGCATTCTGTAGATCACCGCAAATGTAATCATAAGCCTCGGTTCTTCCCTGAGAAGATATCAGAAAACTAAGCCCTAGAAGAAGAAAGTTAAGGATCCTCATGGATTTGATGTTCATTCCTGCACCCGTATTCGTCTGAAAAATCCATTCCCAATGCACATTTTTTCGCAGAAACATGATTGGGTACCTGTCGTGGTCAAATAAACATTCAACAACTCAGCTGTGAATACTATTCAGGTGTCCGGCAAGAAGTTGGGTTCGCCCATATCTTGAAGCCGACTCAACGAACGCATCATCCGGTTTCAACCTTCCCGTTTCATCTGACAATACTTCAAGAATCAGTTCGCTTATGGCATCGGGTGAGTCGAGTCGCGCGACCTTGTCGATTCCTGCCGAATATAGAAGCCCCGCCGTGTCTCCCTGTGGATCACTCAACCCCACGATTGGCCGGCGTGCCCTGAGATACTCATATATCTTGGCCGGAATCTGCTCGTTGCAATTCGATGCCTGCATCACCAGCAAGCCATCGGCGCGCAACATTTCCGCCAGAGCCTCGCGATAAGGGATTGGTGGGCAAGTCTCGATGAAAGCTTCGACACCGTGAGATTTTGCCAACGCATTCAACAGCGTATCATGGATTGCCGCCCGAAATCGGATCTTGAACTGACCCGCTTGGATATGGCCACGTGCCTCCAGCTGCTGTATCGCCACAAGAAGTGCAGTCGGATCGCGCTCTGAAGGGTAAACGATACCGCTATGGACCAAGGTAACCGCTCCCGGATTCAGCGGTTCGCGCTCCAAGACTAGTTGCTCAGCATTCGCAAAACTTTCTTCGTCATAGCCGTTTTCCAGAACCTGGATGCGTTCCGCCATATCGGGATAACGTTCGCGGTAGATGCGTGCCGCTCCTGGTGTTGTGAAAAAACTGAGGACTGCATGACGGACCGCATGCGCCTCGACCTCCCGAAACCGCCTGTGCAGCATCAAGTCGGCCGGATAGCCCTCTTGGGCCATTGGATCACGAAAATCTGCGATCCATGGTAACCCACTCCGCCTCTGAAGTTCAGCGCCGATAACGTGTGCGGTGGCAATCGGGTAGGTAGACCAAATAGCCTGCGGCTTGAACTCATGGATCATCCGCATGCCCTCTCTCACCGCAGCAAGTTTCCAACTCACCCAGCGATCTGGCCGCGCCATGGCCGCAATGTAATGACCGGCAACAGAAAGATGGCGTGCCGTATCGAGCGCAAAGGCTCTCCGGACCACAACGCTGTCCGGTATTTCGGCCACGAGATCGTCACTTGTTCGCTCATAGGCACGTGGGTCGGCTGACAGAACCAGCGGTTCCCAACCGAATTTTGGCAAGTGCTGAACAAACCTCAGAGTACGCTGAATACCGCTACTTCCCGCCAGAGGTGGGAAATGGTAGGCGATCATCAATAAACGTTTCATGGCCTCATGGGGGTTACAGATAACCCTAACTTAGGTGGCGCGCCAGTTTGTTGCGAAGAAGGATGACCGCCGGTTTGATCCGGCGACCCAAGTACTCCCGCGCAGCCCCGATTGCCCCGTGAATCGATCCTGGATTGTACGCAATGATCCCCCATCGCTCCCGTCGCCTGGTCATCCAGGAAGCCTTGTATGGATCGTCACCAATCAGGTAGTCGATCTCCTTCACACCGTCGGCATCGATTACCTGGGCCATCAGCGCCGCGGTAAGCAGCGTTCCAGCAGAATAGCGTTTGAATTCCTCATGATAGGCCAGCTTGAAAATGCTGGCACGGCCATGGGCGACGATCCAGATCTGGGCGGCGATCGGCCGCCCGCCCAGGGTCGCGACCCCAAGACGCAAGCAACTCTTGGCAACCAGCATCCGGATCAGGGAGGGCACGAATTCAGGGTATGGCTCAGGCACTTTCCAACTTGCCGCATAGACGGATTCGTACGCACTGATGCCGAACTCGACGCGTGACTGATCGGAAATAATCTCCAGGACACCCCCCGCCTGCTGGAAATCGCGTGACTTCCGCTTGACCGAATTTTTTAGCTGACTGGACCTTGCGGAGAAATAGGATGACCAGTCTGCATCGACCGGCTGATGCCAGTTGCCGAAACAAAAATAGGGAAAGGCGATCAATCCTGCCTGGCGCGAGGCTGCAAGGAGAAGTTGATAACATCGCCCATCGACATCCATGGGCGCGAAGCGCATCGCGGAAATCGTGCCATGAACCTGGCGAATCCGGCCCAGCAGGCGGGCGAGCGATTCGACACTCAACCCGGCAGCGAAATATGGCTGGTAAAGCGACGTGTAAAAATTGCCTAGCGACCAGATCTGGCCGTCGTCGGCATGGCGTATGGGCAGTACCGCGAGTACTTCGTCGCCACCGTACAGCACGTGTACGGCCACACCCGGATCCGCGGCAAAGACGGTACGGACCAGATTGTCCAGCCATGGCCAACCCTGCTCGATATCGCTGGCCTCGGCGCAGTCGAGCGCGGCCAACACCGCTTCCGGCAAGGCTCCGATTTCGCGGTAGGTTTCCACCCGCAGGTTCGGCGTACTGGAAGTCATCGGATCGCATTCCCGGAGAATCCGGCGGACGACGGTACAGCCCCTGGCTCCAATCCGGATCGGTTCAACCAGTCCACCGTGCCTTGGGCGACCCGGTCGCGCCAGTTGGCTGAGGAGAAAGTGTGGTCGGCCTCCGGCAATGACAGGGTGGCAATCTGCGGCCTGGCGAGCAAGCCTTCCCATGCCGGATCGTCGCCGGCATATTGCAGGAACTCCTTCGCCGTATAGTCGTTCCCGCTCAAGACCAGCAGGACCGGCCCAGCGAACGCCCCGAGCGCACTGGCCATGCGCCCCTGAAAACTTCTGGACTCCGCTCTGGCGCCCTTGCGTGTCAGCCGCAGGTTCGCGAACAACCCCGCTGCGGCGCCGAAGATGTCAGCCTTCCCGGACAGCAGTTTTGTCCAGAATTCGCTCTGCAGAAGGCGTTGACCGTAGTAATGCCGGACATGCGTCCTGGCCAGCGAAGCTTCGGAGCGCACCCAGGGATTGAGCAGGCACATCCCATAAACCCTCGGATCCCGCCTGGCTTCCCAATACAACAGGCTGGCCGACGCGGCATCGCACAGACCCCAAAGCACGATCCGCTCGATCCCGGGGTAGCGAGCCACGAAGGCATCGATCGCCGCGCCGATGTCATCCTCGACGGCCTCGAAATCGCGCATCGCGCCACTGCTATCGCCCATTCCGCGAAAATCGAACCGCAGCACCGGAAACCCTGCCCGCGCCAGGCTGCGGGACAGCAGCAGGAACTGGCGGTGGCTGCCCACGCGATATTGTGGCCCGCCGACGGCGACGACGATGCCGGTCGATGCCGCCATCTCCGGCACACAAGCGATGCCAAGCAACGCCTCTCCCGCGCATGAAAACAGAAAAGCCTGTTCGCCGGTCTTCATTGCCAGGCTCTCATGACGCCCAGCGTCGCCTCGATCAGTGCCGGCGCCTCTTCAATTTCGCTGGTCTGCCAGAACGCCGGCCCATTGACTGCCCTGGCGTCAACCTGCCAACCCGCCGCACGCCATGCCTCGATCCGCTGCAGGGCAATCGGGGAAATTTCCCCCGACGGACGCGCTGACATCTCGAGCCACGCCACGCGCCCTCCCTGTCCGGCACCGGAGAGCAATTCGGCAGCGGCCAGCCCTTCCGCCATCCGCGGACTGATCGAATAGCCGGCGATTTCCACATTGTCTCCTGCGCCCAGTTGCTGCCGCAGGCCGTCGAGGACATCCTTCCCGTTCCCAGACCCAAGCGCTGCGGCCGCCTTCAAGCGCATGAACTGCTGCCAGTGCTGTTTGCCGGAAATCACCGGCTGCCAGAAAACGAAATTCGGCCTTTTTTCGAGGTCGACCGCAACAGACGCCGCCAGCAGGGATCCGGCACGCAGCCCCCAAAGCGTCAGCGGCAGCGGGAGACGTTCCTGAAGCCAGGCGACCCCGACGGCGACATCCGCCCGCCAGTCCTCCCAACTCGCATCGCCAAACTCCCCGCTACTGTCGCCGCAGCCCAGCAAGTCGATTTGCAAGACCCCGAACCCGGCCTCGCTGAGCGCCCGTGAAAACAGGGCGGCCATGCGTCGCGACTTGTTCATCTCTTCGGCGAAGGGATGGACGTACAACACCGCACCACGCGCGACAGAACCCCGGGGCGGATGAAAAATGCAGAAACGCTGACCGCCGGCAGCCGGGAGAAAGAAGACCTCTTGCACTGCCATCGCGCTCAGGCAGCAACCTTCCGCTCGACAAAGTCGACCAGCGAGCCAACCGTGGCAAACGTCGCCCCGTCGATTTCATCGTCGTCTATGGAGAATCCAAGACGCTCTTCCAGGTTCGTGATCACCGCGACGACGGCCATCGAGTCGAGTTCCGGAATCGCACCCAGAAGCGGCGTCCTGTCGGTAAAACCGGCGCTGCGCCCGCCGAGGCTGAGGATCTCGTCCAGAATGGCCAAAACTTCTTGCTTGATTTCCAAGGCTAACTCCAAAGACGTTGAGTCGGGAGTCGCCATTATAGAGGGGGGTTCCGTAATCGGGCTGTGAGATACTACACACTGTCATGCTTCTCGGCTTGCCGAAATCCTTGTCATCTATCTGCCCGTCTGACCCCATGCGCGACCCCACCCTACTCCCTGATCTGATAAGACTCTCGGCGGAACGGTCTCCGAACCTCCCCGCCATCACCCATGGCAAGGAAACCGTTCACTACAGCGAGCTACACGACGCCGTCGCAAATTTTGCCGGTGGCTTGATGAACCTTGGGCTTCAACGTGGTGAGCGGGTCGCCATCTATCTCGAGAAGCGTTTCGAGACGGTCATCGCCAGCTTTGGCGCTCCCGCTGCCGGCGGCGTCTTCGTGCCGCTGAATCCGCTGCTCAAGCCCGAGCAGATCGGCTACATCATGCGCGACTGCAATGTGCGGGTATTGGTTACCTCGCCTGAGCGCCTTGCACTGCTCGCCGATACGCTGAAACAGTGCCACGATCTTCGCCACGTGGTCGTTCTTGATTCAGCCGAACCGCTGCCAGCAAATGGCCCGGTCTCCTATTCAAGCTGGAGCGAGCTACTCGCAACGCCGCAAAAACGCGGGCATCGCGTCATCGACACCGACGTTGTCGGAATCCTTTACACCTCGGGCAGCACCGGGAAGCCAAAGGGAGTGGTGCTTTCGCATCGGAATATGGTAGCTGGGGCAAAGAGCGTTGCCAGCTACCTCGAAAACCACTCAGGGGACACCCTGCTTGCCGCTCTCCCCCTCTCTTTCGATGCCGGCTTCAGCCAGCTGACCACGGCCTTCCATGTCGGTGCGCGCGGGGTGCTGTTGAACTACCTGCTACCCCGCGACGTGATCAAGGCCATCGAACGCGAGAAGGTCACCGGACTGACCGCTGTACCGCCACTGTATATCCAGTTAACGCAACTCCCTTGGCCGGAATCGATCACCCGGCATCTGCGCTACTTCGCCAACACCGGGGGCCGCATGCCGCGGGAAACGCTGGCCGCATTGCGCAACCATCTGCCGGAGTCGAAGCCCTTCCTGATGTACGGACTGACCGAAGCCTTTCGCTCGACCTATCTGCCGCCCGCCGAAGTCGACCGGCGGTCCGACTCGATCGGCAAGGCCATCCCCAACGCCGAGATTCTGGTATTGCGCGAGGATGGCTCGCCCTGTGCGCCCCATGAGCCCGGCGAACTGGTCCACCGCGGCGCGCTGGTCGGCATGGGTTACTGGAACGATCCGGAAAAGACCGCCGAACGCTACAAGCCGCTGCCGCTCAATGCCCCGGGACGCGAGGCGGGACTGGTACTGCCGGAAATCGCCGTGTTCTCGGGTGATACGGTTCGCATGGATGAGGACGGGTTCCTCTACTTCATCGGCCGGCGCGATGAAATGATGAAGACTTCAGGCTACCGCGTGAGCCCCACCGAGGTGGAGGAAATTCTTTACGCAACCCGGATGGTCGGTGAATGTGTCGCCTTTGGCGTCGACCACGAAACACTCGGCCAGGCAATCCAGGTCATTGTCACGGCGCCTGCCGGGCGCGAAATCGACACCGCCGCCCTGCTTGCCGAATGCCGCGTGCGCATGCCGGCCTACATGGTACCGGCCGGCATCGAGGTGCGCGATGGCCCGTTGCCACGCAATCCGAACGGCAAAATCGACCGAAAAACACTGTCGACCGCGTGGGTCGAGAAACATGCCGCCTGATCCTGTTCCGGAGAAATAGATTCCATGTCCGCTTCCGAGTACCCGATTCCGGTCCACGCCCCGATCAACCAGTTCGCCACTGCCGATGGCCAGCTTCTGGTTGGTAGCATCAGCCTGCAGCGCCTTGCCGCCCGGGTCGGCCAGACTCCCTTTTATGCCTACGACCGGAGTTTGTTGAAGTCCCGTGTAGCCGAGCTGCGTGAGGCGCTTCCGGACGCCGTCAAGCTGCACTATGCGATGAAGGCCAACCCGATGCCGGCGCTGGTCGGTGTCATGGCCGGCCTCGTCGATGGCATCGATGTTGCTTCGGGGGGCGAGTTGAAGGTTGCGCTCGATGCTGGCGCCGACCCGGCCGAGATCAGCTTCGCCGGCCCCGGCAAGCGCTGTGGCGAACTGGCCCAGGCGGTGGCGGCAGGTGTCCTGATCAACATCGAATCGTTCCGTGAAGTCAGCGAACTGGCCGTGATTTCCGCTGAGCTTGGTCTTCCGGCAAGGGTTGCGGTGCGCGTCAACCCGGATTTCGAGCTCAAGAGTTCAGGAATGAAGATGGGCGGCGGGCCGAAGCAGTTCGGTGTCGACGCCGAACAGGTTCTCGGGATCCTGGCCGACATCGGGCGCGCAGGCCTGGCTTTTGAGGGTTTTCATTTGTTTGCCGGTTCACAGAACCTGCGCGCCGAATCGATCTGCGAGGCGCAGCAGAAATCGTATGAGTTGGCATTACGACTTGCAGCCAAGGCTCCGGCGCCGGTCCGCTTCCTCAATCTTGGAGGCGGATTTGGAATTCCCTACTTCCCAGGCGAGCAGCGACTTGAACTGGCGCCGATTGGCGAGAATCTCGACGGCCTGGTGCGGCGCGCGAGACAGGACATGCCAGATGCCCATCTGGTGGTCGAACTTGGTCGTTATCTGGTCGGCGAGGCCGGAATCTACGTCGCTCGCGTGGTCGACCGCAAGATATCGCGGGGGCAGACCTATCTCGTCGTCGATGGCGGGCTAAACCATCACCTGTCGGCATCCGGCAACTTCGGACAGGTCATCCGCAAGAATTACCCGGTCGCCATCGGCAACCGGATGACTCCGGGCCAGCACGAAACCGCTTCCGTGGTCGGCCCCCTGTGCACGCCGCTCGACCTGCTCGCCGACCGCATGGAACTTGCGGTTGCGCAACCAGGCGATCTGGTGGTGATCTTCCAGTCGGGCGCCTATGGGGCCAGTGCCAGCCCGCACGGTTTTCTCGGGCACCCGGCCCCGGTCGAGGTGCTTGTCTGACCGGCGCCTTTGCAGGGTGATCAACGCGAGGGGCATTCGATCCCGGTGCTCGCCATCCATCCGCAGACTTCCAACGACTGTGAAATAGTACACAGGGCACGTCAGCACGCCCGGATAGACTCTCCTCGGAACCATGACGACCGGGCCAGCTGCACCCACCGCCGGATTATCCGGATCTCGTTGCCAGCCAGCTCGTCAGGGCAGGGGCACCGTTGCCATCGGCAGCAAGGGACGGATTCGGGTTCGGCACGATCACCAAGGCATTAGAGGACCATGATAAACCGAATGTTCACTCACTGGCTGTACTGGCGGCCTCTCGCACAGACCCTGTTTGATTCGGCGTTCATCATCGTCGTTGCCCTCATTGCCTTCGGGTGGGCCAACAGCGGCTTGCCAATCGATCAGAAACAGGTCGTCGTGTTCGGCCTGATTTACGTCGCTGTCGCCATGCTGATTACCGCATTGCTGGGTATCAATCAGCGCATCAACCCGCAGACTGCCATCGGGCCGCGAACCCGAATACTCTTCTCGGTCTATCTATCGTTTCCGATCGCCTATCTCATTGATGTTCTGTTTTTCGTCCGGTTCGATCGTGAATTGCTTTACATGGCCATCATGGCAGCGGTTTTCGGGGTGCTTGTCTCGCGCATCGGAATGTCAGGCTCGCGCGATCCGGAGCACGCCAAGCGCCGGATTCTGGTTTTTGGAACGGGCTCCAAGGCAATTGAGGTCAGGGACGCACTCAGGAAGTCGGACAGGAATGCAGTTATCGTCGGTTTTTTTGCCGGGCCCAATGAGAACGACTCGATCCTTCAGGGGAGCCGCCTGGTTGCGCAGGACGGGAATCTGCTCGATGCCGCAATCGCGCTGGAAGCAGATGAGATCGTCATCGCCTTGTCCGAACGGCGCGGCGGCTCCATGCCCATGCGCGAACTTCTGGATTGCCGCCTGAATGGAATCCGCGTCCTCGACCTGGCCAGTCACTTCGAGAAGACGCTTGGCCAGATCCGCCTGGACTCCCTTTACGCTGGCTGGCTGATTTTCGGCGAGGGCTTCAGTCAGGGCGTCGTGCGTTCGGTCGTGAAGCGGATCTTTGACATCATCGCCTCGCTCATTCTTCTGATCGTCGCGGCGCCCGTGATGCTTGTCACCGCACTGCTGATCGGACTGGAAACCGGCTTCCCGCTCCTTTACCAGCAGGAGCGAGTGGGGCTTAACGGACGTCTGTTCAATGTCATCAAGTTCCGCAGCATGCGCCAGGACGCCGAGAAGCATGGAAAACCCGTCTGGGCGACATCATCCGATGATCGCGTGACAAAGGTTGGGCGCATCATCCGGAAACTGCGCATCGACGAACTGCCACAACTCTACTGCGTCCTCAAGGGTGACATGAGTTTTGTTGGCCCGCGCCCGGAACGGCCCTTCTTTGTCGATCAACTGACCCGGGAGATACCATTCTATGCGGTCCGGCACAGCGTCAAGCCCGGGTTGACCGGCTGGGCCCAGGTTTGCTATCACTATGGTGCATCCACCGAGGACGCAGCGGCGAAACTGCAGTACGACCTCTACTACGTCAAGAATCACTCGTTGTTTCTCGATCTCGTCGTGATGTTCGAAACGGTGGGAGTCGTACTGACTGGCAAAGGTGCGCACTAGACCGTGGTTGCAAGGCATGCGTGTCGTCCGCTGACTGAACCATGAATCACGAAACGGCATCGCTGATCGCATGGAGCATGGGCACCGCCGCAGTCAGCTACGGACTGCTGGCCGCCCGTCTCGTCTCTCTCGGCCACGACTGGCGTGGCAACCGGCGCGTCCAGGCAATCCTGGCAGCCGTGGTTCTCGCGGCTCTCTGGGCACTCGCCGGCACTCTCTTTGCCCTGACCGGAGAGAGCATTCTTCTTGTATCGACCGTTCTGCTCGATACCCTGCGCTATGGCGCCTGGTACGTGTTTCTCGCCCTTCTGCTAACTCCACCCGCCACGAATCGACGGAGGGGCCGGATCCTTCCTCCCTGGCTGATTCCTGCAGGCGGGGCAATGGTGATTTGCCGTATCGGTGTGCATCTGGCGATCTCCATGGGGTGGCTGCAGGCATTCCAGTGGGCGAGGACGGAAATCTTCCTCACGCTGGGAATGGCCATCATCGCCCTGATCCTTCTGGAACAGGTTTTCCGTAACGTAACGGATGACGCGCGCTGGAACGTCAAGCCGCTGTGCCTGGCCCTGCTCGGGCAGTTCGGCTTCGATCTCTACCTCTATTCGGACGCACTTCTATTCAACCGGATCGACGCCGACGCCTACGCGATACGTGGATTCGTCCATGCGCTGGTGATCCCGCTGCTTCTCGTCGCCACCATGCGCAGCCGCGACTGGAAGACGAAGATTCAGCTTTCCCAGAAAGCCGCATTCCACACGACGACACTGCTACTTGCAGCCATCTATCTGCTGCTCATGGCTTCCCTCGGCTACTACATCCGGTTTTTTGGCGGCGACTGGGGACGCGCACTGCAGTTCTCGGTCTTGTTCATCTCGCTGCTCTTGCTTGCGGTACTGGTGTTTTCAGGCTCGATGCGGGCAAAAGTGCGTGTCCTGGTCAGCAAGCATTTCTTCAGATACCGCTACGACTACCGTGAGGAGTGGTTGCGCTTTACCCAGACACTGTCATTACAGGACTCTCCCCAGGCCATCGGACAGCAGACCATCCGCGGCCTTGCCAACCTGGTCGAGAGTCCGGCAGGCGGCCTGTGGCTCCGGGAACCCGGACAAGATGCGTTCAGAATGGCCGGAAGATGGAATATCCCGGCCATCGAAGGCGCCGAAGAGGACGATTCATCGCTCTGCCGATTTCTTGTCCGTAGGGGCTGGGTCATCAATCTCGAGGAGTTCCGGACGGCGCCGGGCCGCTATGCCGAACTGGAGATCCCCGAGTGGGTCTATCGCATACCCAACGCCTGGCTGGTGGTTCCGCTGATTGTCAATCAGGAAATGACCGGCTTCGTGATCCTGGCCAGCGCCCGCACACCCATCAATGTCAATTGGGAGGTAAACGACGTGCTTCGCACCGCTGGCTGCCAGGCGGCAGGTTTCCTGGCGCGGATGCAAGCCACGGAAGCCCTCCTCGAAGCCCGGAAATTCGATGCATTCAACAGGATGTCGGCGTTTGTGGTGCATGATCTCAAGAACATCATCACCCAACTCTCGCTGATGCTGCGCAATGCCGAACGGCACCGGGACAACCCGGAATTTCAGCAGGACATGTTGATGACGGTGGAGCATTCAGTCGAGCGCATGCGCCAGCTGATGATGCAGCTCCGTGAAGGGGCGACCCCGCCGGGAACGGTATGCGGCGTGCAACTTACCAACGTCATCAACTGCGTTCGGGAGAGTAAAATGAAGCAGGGACGGACTATTGAAATGACCATTAGCGAAGACTTGGCAACTCGAGGCCACGCGGAGAGACTGGAGCGCGTCATCAGCCATCTGGTTCAGAATGCGCTGGATGCCACCGATGAAGACGGAAAGGTGTGGGTTTCGCTGAAGCGCCACGGTGACCGGGCGGTCGTCGAAGTCGGCGACACGGGCTGCGGGATGACCGAGGAGTTCATTCGGGATCGGCTGTTCAAGCCCTTCCAGAGCACGAAACAGGCGGGCATGGGCATCGGCGCCTATGAAAGCGCCCAGTACATACGCGAAATGGGGGGTGAATTGCAGGTTGCGAGCCAGGAAGATTCAGGGACCCGGGTCACGATGATCCTTCCCTTGTTCGACGCCGGAAAGCGATCCGATCTGCATGAAACGGAGCGCGCGTGATGGGCGACAAACCACGTTCGCTGCTGATTGTCGAAGACGACCTGGCGTTGCAGAAGCAACTGCGCTGGTCTTTCGACCGGTTTGAGGCGTTGACCGCGAGCGACCGCGAAAGCGCCCTGACCCAGGTCCATCGTCACAATCCGGCGGTCGTAACCATGGATCTGGGACTTCCGCCCGAGGCGGATTCGGTCTCCGAAGGCTTTCTGCTGCTTGAACAGATCCTTGCCGCCGCCCCCGACACGAAAATCATCGTGCTTACCGGCCAGAACGACCAGGCCAATGCCTTGCGTGCGATTGCACTGGGCGCCTACGACTTCTTCGCCAAGCCGTTCGAGCCCCAACTTCTGACGCTGACCATTGATCGCGCGTTCAGGCTGTTCGACCTGCAGCAGGAAAACCGGCGACTCCAGGCCTTGCAGCAACCGGCCGCACTCTCCGGTCTGCTGACGCGGGACAGCGAAATGCTGCGCACGTGCCGGACCATCGAGAAGGTGGCAAACACCAATGCCACGGTCCTCCTGCTGGGTGAGAGCGGCACCGGCAAGGAGGTTCTCGCGCGCGGACTGCATGAAGCGTCAACCCGCAAGGGAGAGCGCTTTGTGGCAATCAACTGCGCCGCGATTCCCGACAATCTTCTCGAGAGCGAGTTGTTCGGCTATGAAAAGGGGGCGTTCACCGGCGCCGCCAAGACGACCCAAGGCAAGATCGAAGTGGCGAATGGCGGAACGCTGATGCTGGACGAAATCGGCGACCTGCCCCTGGGGTTGCAGGCCAAGTTGCTGCGCTTCCTTCAGGAACGGGTCGTGGAACGACTTGGTGGCCGCCAGGAGATTCCTGTCGATGTCCGCATCGCCTGCGCCACGCATCAGGATCTGAAAGCGCAGCTCAAGGCCGGGCTTTTCCGCGAAGATCTCTACTATCGGCTGGCCGAGATCGTTGTCACCGTTCCCCCGCTGCGCGCCCGAACGGGCGATTCGGCACTTCTTGCCCATGCGTTCGTTCGCCGCTTCGCAGCCGAACATCATCGTGCAAACCTCGGCCTTTCCGAAGATGCCGTACGGGCAATCGAGGCCTACGGCTGGCCAGGAAATGTCCGTGAACTCGAAAACTGTATCAGGCGCGCGGTCATCATGGCCGACGGCCAACAGATCACCCGCGCCGATCTCGCCCTGGAAATTGCAGCCGATGACGGTGACGGCTACATCGATCTGCGTCGCGTTCGCGACGAAGCCGAGAGGGGCGCCGTGGCCACCGCGCTGGGCAGAGCCAACGGCAATCTGGTGCGTGCCGCCGAACTGCTGGGAGTCAGCCGCCCTACCCTCTATGACATGATGCATCGTCTCGGGCTGAAATAGCCCGCGACCAGACCGGAAAACGCATGTTGAAAAAGCCAGCCCATTACCACCGCATCACCCTCGCCGCAGTTGTCGTGACGGCCCTGATGGCCGGCTGCGGCGCCGAACATCCGGATGCCCTCATGGCGTCGGGAAAGGACTACCTCGCAAAGAATGACAGCAAGGCTGCCGTCATCCAGTTCAAGAATGCGCTGCAGATGAATCCGAATCTTGCCGAGGCGCGCTTCCTTCTCGGCAAGGCATTGCTCGAGGCTGGCGACCCGCAAGGCGCCGAACTCGAGTTGAGACGGGCGCTCGAACTCAACCATGCTCGCGAGTTGGCAATTCCCCTGTTGGCCCAAACTCTCCTCGCCAACGGCCAGGCCAGGAAGGTCATCAATGAGTTCGCCCGGACGGAGCTGTCTGGCGAAGCGAAGGCGAATCTCCATACGACACTGAGTCTCGCCTACCAGGCGCTGGGCGACGCCGAATCGTCCAGGGCCGCCCTTGCGGCCGCGCTGGCTGCACAGCCGGATCATGCTCCCGCGCTCATTGTCGAAGCCAGGCGCAAGGCAGCGGATAGGGACATTTCCGGCTCCCTGGCGACTGTCGACCGGATACTGGCCAAAGCACCGGCAAATCACGACGCGTTGGTCCTCAAGGGTTCTCTGATCGCCCTCACGGGGGATCAGGACGGCGCCCTCCAGTCATACAAGGCGGCGCTTCAGAACCGGCCGGATTTCATCCCCGCGCACTCGGCGATCATTTCCGCCCTGATGCAGAAAGGGGCCATCGACGATGCCGGACGGCAACTCGAGGCTCTGAAGAAGGTCGCCCCGAATCATCCCCAGACCATCTATCTCGAAGCGCAGCTGGCATACCAGCGCAAGGAGTACAGGACGGTCAGCGATCTGGCGCAACAACTGCTGAAGACCGCGCCGAACAACCCGACCGCGCTGCAACTCGCCGGAGCGGCCGAATATCAGCTTGGCGCCTATTTTCAGGCCGAATCCTACCTGACCAAGGCACTGCAACAGGCGCCGGATCTGCGGCTTGCGCGCGGTCTGTTGATAGCGAATTATCTGCGCGCCGGCCAAGCTGACAAAGCGCTCGCCACCCTGCAACCGGTACTGGGCAAGTTCGACGACGATCCGGACTTCCTGGCGCTGATCGGAGAGGTCTACCTGCATACCGGCGACCCAAAGAAAGCCGAAGAGTATCTCCACCAAGCCAGCAAGCTCGATCCGCATGACCTGACGAAGCGAACGGCCGTCGCCGTTGCCCATATGGCTCAGGGCAGAGTCAGCGAAGCCGCAGGCGAGTTTGAACGGATTTCACGGGTCGATGACGGGGTCTCCGCGGACCAGGCGCTCATTGCTTCCTATCTCCATCGCAACGAGCTGGACAAGGCTCTGACCGCCATGGACGCCCTCCAGAAGAAGCAGCCCGACGATCCCGCGACCCATGGCTTGCGGGGACGTGTCCTGCTGGCCAAGAAGGACAACGCGGCGGCTCGCCGGAGCTTCGAGAAGGCCGTGGAAATGAATCCCTCCTATATTCCGGCAGTTGCGGGCCTGGCGTCGATGGACATGGCCGAAGGGAATCCGGCCCGGGCGCGCAAGCGCTTCGAGGAAGTGCTGGTGGCGGACCCGAAGAACATGCCGGCGTTGCTCTCATTGGCCAGGCTGACTGCTGCCACGGGCGGCAGCGCCGCCGAGTCCCTCACGCTGATCAGAAAGTCGGTCAGCGCCAATCCCGACGCACTGGCCCCCCGGTTGGCGCTGGTCGATTTCCACATGGCGAACGACGAACCAAAGAAAGCCGATTCCGCCGCACAGGAAGCGCTCGCCGCAATGCCGGACAAGCCCGAACTGCTGGACGCCGCCGGCCGCGCCCAGGTGAAAGCCGGAGAAGTCAACCAGGCCCTGGCGACCTATGGAAAACTCGCCACCCTGCAGCCATCCTCACCGCTTCCCTACCGGCGCATGGCGGACATCCATCTGGCCAACAAGAATACGGATGAGGCCGTCAAGAATTTGCGCAAGGCGCTGGAGATCAGGCCGAATCTGTTCGAGGCGCAGCGAAAGCTGGTTCAGATACTGCTCGGCGTAGGCAAGACCACCGACGCGATTGCCGTCGCTCGGGAGGTTCAGGGGCAGCGTCCCAACGAGGCGATTGGCTACCTGCTCGAAGGGGACATCCACGCCTCTGAAAAGCGCTGGTCGGATGCCGCGGCCGCCTACAGAAATGGAATTCGCCAGGCGCCCGCTTCCGAGCTTGCCATAAAGCTGCACACGGCCCTGTCAGCCGCAGGAAAGACTGCCGAAGCTGACAAGGCTGCCACCTCCTGGCTGAAGGACCACCCGAAGGATGTCGCCTTCCGCCTCTATTCGGGCGACCTCGCGACGGCGCGCAAGGACTACCCGGCAGCCGTGCAGTATTATCGGGCGGCAGTCGACATCCAGCCCGAGAATGCGCTCGCACTCAACAATCTGGCATGGGTTTCGGGGCGGATGAAGTCACCGAAGGCGCTGGAATACGCAGAAAAGGCGAACCGGCTTGCCCCGAATCAGCCAGCATTCATGGACACGCAGGCCATGCTGATGGCTGAGCACGGTGACACCGCAGGCGCGACCGCGCTCCTGCGCAAGGCGCTGGAAATCGCACCGCAGGCCGCCGCGGTTCGCCTCAATCTGGCGACGGTCCTGATCCTCTCCGGGCGCAAGGATGAAGCCCGTGTGGAACTCGACGCCCTCGCCAAGCTGGGCGAGAAATTCCCTGAACACGCTGAAGTGAAGCGCTTGCAGGGGACACTCTAGAACTTATTTCAACACAAGACGAGAAAGATGATGAGAACAATTGCTGTTGTCGGACTGGGTTATGTGGGACTACCGCTGGCGGTTGAATTCGGCAAGAGATTCCGGACGATCGGTATCGACCTGTCGGCCGAGAAGGTCGCCTGCTACAAAGAGCATTTCGACCCGACTGGCGAGGTGAGCACCGAAGACCTCAAGGCCGCCACCCTGCTCGAGATGGGGACCGACCCATCGGCCTTGAGAGAAGCTGATTTCGTGATCGTCGCGGTGCCTACTCCGGTCGACGATGCGCATCAGCCCGATTTCAGCCCGCTGGTCAGTTCCTCGCGCGCCGTCGGCCAGAACCTGAAGCAGGGAGCGATCGTCGTGTACGAGTCGACGGTGTACCCGGGCGCTACCGAGGAGGTCTGTATCCCCATCCTCGAGCAGTATTCGGGCAGAAAATGGAAGACCGACTTCTTTGTCGGCTATTCTCCGGAACGCATCAACCCCGGCGACAAGGAACGCACCGTCACCAAGATCGTCAAGGTGGTCTCGGGCGACACTCCCGAGACGCTGGCAACGGTCACCGAGATCTATGGAAGCGTGATCCAGGCCGGTGTCTTCCCGGCTTCCTGCATCAAGGTGGCGGAGGCCGCGAAGGTCATCGAAAACACCCAGCGCGACCTCAACATCGCCCTGATGAACGAACTGGCGATCATCTTCGACAAGATCGGCATCGATACGCTCGAAGTCCTTCAGGCCGCCGGGACGAAATGGAACTTCCTGCCCTTCCGCCCCGGCCTGGTCGGTGGCCACTGCATCGGCGTCGATCCCTACTACCTGACGCACAAGGCCCAGAAGCTCGGCTATCATCCGGAAGTGATCCTGGCCGGTCGCCGCATCAATGACGGGATGGGCAAGTTCGTTGCCGAACAGACGATCAAGCAACTGGTACGCAGGGGCCATCCGGTCAGGGACTGCCCGATCATCGTTCTCGGTCTGACGTTCAAGGAAGACTGTCCCGATCTGCGCAACTCGCGGGTCATCGACGTCATTCGCGAACTGGAATCCTATGGCGCCAGGGTCATCGTTCATGACCCGGTGGCGGACGCCGCGGAGGCCCTTCACGAATATCGTGTCGATCTGTGTGCGTGGGACGATCTGCCCAGGGCCGGGGCCATCGTTGCCGCGGTCAACCATCGCGAATTCCGGAATCGGCCCGTTGGCGACTTCTTGTCGAAACTGCAAAAAGATGGTGTGATAACGGACGTGAAGAGCATGTTCGAAACCGCAGCCTTTGCCGGGTCGGGTATCGAACTCTGGCGTCTGTAGGAAGGAGTGTCCAGGATGAAGCGCGCACCGTTTGATCGATTCCTTCCCAGGCCTTGGGCGCTTTGCGCCCTCCTTGCCGTGGCCCCCTTCAGCAAGCTGGCAGTCGCCGACCCGGTCAGGAACGAAAAGGCGGCGGCCCTGCGCATCGAGGGGCGCAACTACGAGCATGGCGACACGGCAACTCGTGACCCCGCCAAGGCGGTGCGCCTCTATTGCGAAGCTTCGCGCCTGGGTGATGTCGAGGCGCAGTACAACCTGGGCTGGATGTACGCCCACGGGCGAGGCGTTCGACGCGACGATGCGACCGCCGCCTACTTCTTCGCAATGGCTGCCAAGCAAGGCGATGCCCTGTCGCAGCGAATGCTGCGCCAGGTCGGTGAACCGTCTGGCAAGCCACCGGAGTGCCTGTTCGACAGCGATGGACTCGACATGGTCGCGCAGGCGGCCCCCGATCGGCGCAAGGTCATGGAACTGGTCCTGAAACTGGCGCCGGAGTATGGCGTTTATCCACGGCTGGCAATGGCGGTGATCCGCACCGAATCCAATTTCAATCCCGGCGCCGTCTCACCCAAGAATGCGCAGGGGTTGATGCAGCTCATCCCGGAAACCGCCGAACGCTTCAACGTCAAGAAGCCTTTCGATCCCGAACAGAATATCCGCGGCGGACTGGCCTATTTGCGCTGGTTGCTGGCCTACTTCAAGGGGGATATCACCCTGGTTGCCGCTGCGTACAATGCCGGCGAGGGCGCCGTGAATCGCCATGCCGGCATTCCGCCCTACGCCGAGACACAGGGTTACGTGAAGCGCATCCGCGAAATCTTCAAGCACGACGAGCACCCCTATGACCCGGCGGTGACCGCTCCCTCTCCCGACCTGCCAAGGATCGCCTCGCGCAGGATGATGTGAACCGCGCCAGACCTGATCCCCGATTCCTGCTTGCACTGCTCGCCTGCCTGTTGCGGGGGATGGCGTCAGCCGAACTGGTGGGATTCACCGGGTTCCCGATCGGCGGGGCGCTCGGCTTCTCGCCGGTGACCCATCGCGGTATGGTGTCATCGATCACTCCGATCGCGCTGCCGGCGGCGAATGCGCGGCAAGTCAATGAAAAGCTGGTTCGCCAGCTCAAGCGCGGATCATTCAGCATCTTCCAGCTCGATGCCACCGCCTACCCCGGCAACAGCGGAAGCCCGGTATTCGATGCCGGCAGCGGCGAAGTCATCGGCATCACCAACATGGTGTTCATCAAGGGCAGCAAGGAAGCGGCGGTGAGCCAGCCGTCCGGGATCACCTACGCGATCCCCGAGAATTACCTGAAAGACCTGCTGCTCAAGGCGCCGTGATTCCATTTCCAGATCAATTGTGACGCGAAGACGAGCCGCTGACAGTGCAAGTAGCACGGCAACGCGAAGTCGACAAAGTCACGGTTGGTTTGGAAATGGAATAACCAGTCGTTTCCCTCATGCCTGCACACGCTTGACCGGTTGAAACCCGACCCACATCTTGTGCAGCAGGTGGATCAGGAGGAGGTTTGGCGGCAAACGCAGGGACATTTCCCGGACCATCAACAACCAGTCCGCCAGCTTCTGTCCGCGCATTCGCGTGTCCGGGTGACGTGAGTAAACCGCCTTTTCGACCAGCTTGACGAAGGTGGTCGGCTCCCGTCTCAGCAAACGTTCATCAACCGGCGTGGAGAAGAAGTTCCGAGCCAGATAGAGCGCTTGCCGGAGAATCGTTTCCAGCCCGACTTCGGCGGAACGGGCGACAAGGCGTTTCGGGAACTCCGCCGAAACCGCTGAAAAATGGCGGAAGAGAAGGTCAATGTCGCAGAGATCCCGCAGGCCGCGATTGAACTCTCCATTCAGCAGCAGATGGGCGGCCGCGTGCAGCAGGACATCCTCGTCCCGCAACCGCCAGAAATGCCCGCTCCCGGCAATCGGCACCGCATCGTCGATCATCCGCGAGGAATCGACGGCAATGCGGCACGTGGGCATGACCAGGGAATGGTGAAGATCGATCGTGGTGCCGCGATGCGTGTGAGTCATTGGCGGAATCTCATGCGACCACTGTCGGTAGTAGCGGTCGTCGTACGGATCGAGCTGGCCCGTAATCCACCCGCCAAGCATCAGTTCGCTCTCGACGAGGGGTATCTGGTCGCCCGCGACGAGCAGATCGATATCGCTGAAGACCCGGCCATCCGCAACGGGCAAACCCAAAGCCACATACGATGCGCCTTTCAGCAGCAGGACCGGCGCCTCGACACGAACCAGCGCGCTGCTGATCGATCGCAGTTCACGCTGCACGTCGCGGCGAAAGGCAGCCGATTGAATCAAGGCTGCCGCCAAGCTGCCTTGATGGCGTGGCGGGACATTTCCGGCCATCGACAAACCGGGTATCCAGTGAGCGATCCGTGCCAGCATTCCCGCGTGCCGTGCCTCGGCAAGCATGAGGCTCCACTCCTCGGCGGAGAAGGTGTCCACCACCCGCCGATCCCGCAGAAAGTCAATCAGGGGCGACGACTCAGGCATGCTGCTCGACAAGTTCATTCAACGCGTCCCTGGCTTCATCGAGCGACGAGTACTCGATCTCCCAGGCCTCGGCAGAGCGGACCAGGCCGGCCAGCCTCTCAAAGCCGGATGCGCCGAGGGTCGAGTAATTGAACGACTGGTCGATCAGGCGCATGGCGGCCTGCCCCTGACCAACGGCACGGATGCCCAGTGAGGCGCCGTCCGTCCACTTCGGGAAGACGATCAAACGGGGTGTGGCGTTTTCGCTGCCCCGTCGGACCGAATCGCCGGGCGCCGGCAGGTGCGCAATACTCCCCTTGTGCGTATTGGTCGCCGGGGGGCCAAATACGGCCTCCGGATGTCTGCCCTGGATGAGATCGATAGATGAATTCTTCAGACTGACCGGTCGCACGCAAGGAATCAGTTCGAGATTCTCGTCCAGCAACGCAAGTTCGTCCGAGAGCAATCTCCAGCCGCTCAGCGCGAGTTCCGCCGCGAGGGTGCTCTTGCCGCTCCCGGACACCGCCGAGAGAAGAACCCCGGCGCCGCGGGTCTCCAGGACAGCCGAGTGGAGTATCAGGTAGTTATGGGCGAACGAACCTATGGTCCAGTTCAGTCCCCACTCGAACAACGCGTGGGCGTGCCCCGCAGCGACAGGGAGAAAGGGGCGTTCCCCGGAAAGCTCGAACACGACATTGCGCGCAAGGTAACGGCGAAGCCAATTGGGCGGCGCGATGGTGATATCGAAGTCGTATTCGCCGCCATTCACTGCACATGGATGCCGGCCATAGAGCGTCCTGAGTGCCTGCGGAAAGTCAGGGATGGCGCTCGTGACCTTGACCCTCAGGCGTCCGATGTCGAGACGGAAGCGACCCTGCCGCATCGCCTCATCGAGGTCTCGTCCGGAAAAGTCCTGAACGGTCAGCAATCCGGGAAATGCCCCAGGCTGGAAATGAATCCCTGGAGTTCGCGGTCTCCCGTGTCGCTTTCCCCGATCCGCCTTCGCAGGAAATCGAGTAGCAGCGACCGTTCGAACGGAAGCAGGGACGTGTCTCCAGTTGCGGCGTCAAACACGAGCACGCCGTCATCTACCGGGCGAAAAGTGAAATGCAAAAAAACATTGGGGTTGGCAATGCCAACCCCGGATTCTGAGTCATTCGCGAACAACATCAGACCATTGTCGCCCTCTTGATGTACGCGACGATCTGCGGCGCACCCCAGAAGACTCCGGCGACCGGCTGATAATTTCCGTTACGGCCAGCCCACATGCTCTTCATGGTCTCCAAGCTCAAAACGGAAGCGGGAACTTTTCCGGTTTGCAGGTTGCACCACGCGGCGCACAAATGCGAACCCAATTTGAAAGGATCGTCCTGGCCTTTCGATGCCAGGACATCCTTCAGCGTCTTTCCATTAAAACCATCGCTAGCGGAAAAGCATGCGGAAAAATACCGGTCCTCCGCGCCGCAACCTTTCCAGTGACCATGATGAGCGCTCTTCTCGTTCGAAGCCTCTTTCCAGAAATCGGGACGCTTGCCGAAGCACTCAGACCCCCTCCGGCGATCCGGCCTGCTGCGATCGAGGGCGATCGACGCCTGTGCCGAGGGCGAAAGGCAGGTACTGGCCAACGCCGAGCGCGAGGCCACCGTCAGAATGACCGGGGTCGCAATCCCGACACCGCGAACGAAACGGCGACGCCCCGCAGACTTCGAGTCCATTCCGGCCTGGCCGGAACCCACTTGGTTTGATTGATCACGCATATTCGTTCACCTGACTAGTACTCGATTGGAGGTTGCACCAACACCAAAGCAATTTTCATGCAAGAACTCTTTTTTCAATTAACAATCAACGGCTTGGAGCACTTCACCGGAAATGGAACCCCGGATCCTCA
>ERZ761607.1565-NODE-1565-length-27867-cov-8.116892_pt1 | contig 27867 bp, 28 predicted proteins | sample MGYA00511164_ERZ761607 | MGnify/ENA primary metagenome ERZ761607 (study PRJEB28899, sample SAMN02445080) | bioreactor sludge metagenome | biome: EBPR sludge | place: Australia: Brisbane, Thorneside Wastewater Treatment Plant | collected 2011-06-22 ... | reverse complement strand
GGCGAGCCCGGGAATGCCCTGAAATGCCCGATATTTCTTTTGCCAGAATGGCAGTTGGAGGGTTGGAGGCGGAGGCTGGAGTGTTGCGCGGACCTGTTGAATTGTCCGTGCGGAGGGCGTCGGGGGTGAGTTGTTTTCGGGTTGGCTCGCGATACGCTCACGGCTATGCCTGCGAGCCATCAGATTTCGTTGCGCGTGCGTTATCCGGAGGTGGATGCGATGGGGTATCTGCATCACAGCCGATACCTGCAATACTTCGAGATGGGCCGGGTGGAGTTTCTGCGGCAGTCGGGGGTGAGCTACGCCGACCTGGAGCGCAGCGGGGTGTTTTTTGTGGTGGTGAAGGCGGAGGTGCGGTATCGCGCCGCCGCCCGGTATGACGATGAGGTGATATTGACGACGACGCTCGTGAAGCAGACGCATGTGCGGTACGACCACACCTACGAATTGCATCGCGGCGAACAGTTGCTGGCCACGGGCGCGACGACGATTGCGTGTGTCAACCGGGCGGGTGAAGTGATTGAGATTCCCGAAAGCCTCGGGCAGCCGGGTCTGGAGTGAGAGTGGTGTTGGGTAAAAAGTGGAGAGAATCGTTTGCGCAGTCCGATAAGGGTCGAAGCGATGAAATCTCAAACGAAAATGTGCTGGTGCGGCGGAGCGAGGCTGGCGAGTTTTAATGCCGAGTATGTTCGGTGTGAGGCGTGTCATACGCTGATATGCACTTGTTCGCCGGAGCCGGGCGACCCGCGCATTCGCGATGACGAATCCTCCCTGTATGGAAAAGACTATTGGTATCGCCAGAACGATGCCCCCGACCGCGCGGGCGATATTTTTCAGCGCAGCCGGACGGACCTGCCCGAACGCAACCTCTTCTGGCTGAATCAGCTCCTGAAAGTGAAGCTCCCTCCCGGCAACGCGCTGGAGATCGGTTGCGGGCACGGCGGGTTTACTTACCTCATGCAGCAGGCAGGGTTTGAGGCAACCGGCATCGAGCTTAGCCCGACGATCGTCGGTTTCGGCCAGCGGACATTTGATTTGCCGGTGTTTTCCGGGCCGGTCGAGGAGCAGCCGTTACTAAAGCAGTCGTTTGACGTGATTGCACTGATGGACGTGCTGGAGCATCTGCCGCAGCCGCTGCGGACGATGAAGTATTGCGTGTCGCTGTTAAAGCCGGATGGCGTGCTGTTTCTTCAAACGCCGAGATATCCTGGCCCACGCTCGTTCGCCGAGCTTGCCGCGACGCAGGATAAATTTCTGGCGCATCTCAATCCGCTCGAACACACGCATCTTTTCAGCAAAGAGGGGGCGCGCCGGTTGATGCAGGCGGCGGGAGCGGGTTATGTGGAGCACTGGCCGGCGCTGTTCGGGCAGAAGGACCAGTTTTTCGCAGCATCACCGTCGCCGATCCGTCCGATGGCGACGGGCCTGCGCGATGAATGGCTCGGCAAGACCCCCAGCCGCCGAATGGTGCGTGCGCTGCTCGATTCTGAAGACCGATACCGCGCGATGGTGAAGCATTACATCGAGTTGCGACGCGGCCTCAACGACGAAACACTTTACGCAGCGGCTTGAGCTGCTGTGCTGTGCAACGGCGTTTCATCCGGCGTGACGATATTGCTTGCGCGGCGATTGCGAGAGAACGACTGAGGACTTCATGGCGCGCATGAGCGCGTCGACGACCCACTCGGGCGAGAGGTCGGTGATGCAGTGCGCCGCCTCCTGCGTGCAGCGGTAGTTGCAGCCGGCGCACGGCACAGGCTTGGTCAGTGCGATGGAGCGCGTGGCAAGCGGCCACGGCCAGAACCGGCCGGGCATGCCACCGGTGACGAGGACGACCGAGGGAAGGTCGAACGCTGCTGCGGCGTGGGCGAGGCCGGTATCGATCGTAATCAGTCCATCAAGCCGAGAGACAACGGCGGCGGCGACGGCGATGTCGCAGTCGGTTGGAAATATGTGATGAGGGATGTCGTGCAAGCGGCGCGACAACTGCTGCAGGAAGGCCTCATCCGCCGGGCCGCCGATGAGTGCGGGAAGCAATGTGTGCTGTTCCCAAAGCCGGCGCGCCGTTGCGACCCACTTATCGATGGGCCACTGGTTGATCGTCGCCGATCCGGCGGCAACGATGCCGATAAGCCCCGCGGCGCGGCTTCGTCGGACGGCATGGCGTGCGGCACCGATATGTACGCCGGCATAAGTCAGTGCTCGCTGGCTGAGCGGCAGTTGCGGCCTGTCGGTGTTCGCGGTGTTTGCGGTGTTGTCCGGGGTCGCGCCCCATTGTTCGGCGAAGTGCGCGTTGTGGAGTAGCTCGTGCCCGCCGGTGGGACGGGGGGCGATGGTGCGTGTGGCAAACTGGCGGGTCCAGTTTCGCTGCCAGTCAAACTGATTGAGCGTGGTGCCGGCGTTGTGCCACTTTTCGGCGGCGCGGATCTGCGCGAAGAGCCATGCGCCCAGCGGTTCGGGATCGACAGGCGGGTAGATTGCCAGATCGTACCTGTGTCGGCCGAGCTGGTAGCCGAGGCGGGCGCGCCACGACAGCGACCAGAAGATTCGCCGGTTGCCCTCCTTAAACCCACGGGGCACGGCGATACAGCGTGCAATCTTCGCGTGCGACTCGAACAGGGCAACTGCGCCATCGGGCGCCCAGAGGTGAACATCGGTGCCGTCGAAGTGACGAGCGAGGCTGCGAATGAGCGGCTCGGTCAGAATCGCATCGCCGGCGCCATCGGTACGCAACACGGCAACGGCCCTACGACTGGCTCGAAAGAGCGATACCGTCGCGCCCGCGGCTCGCGCGCCATAAAAGACCCCCGCGGCGAGCGCGCGCCAGGGGGCGACAGCGCGCGAGAGCCAGCGCGCCGGCCATTGGTAAGGCGGGAAACTTCCGAGCGGGGGTGTCACGTCACGCGGTTCCGTGGTTGGGTCGAGGGATTCGGCATCAATTTAGGCTTTCAGCAAGTGGTTTCAGTGGCTTTACAAGCTGCAGACACGCGACATAGGGCTTCCTGCAGCGTGCGAGCGGCCGGGGTTCCGATAGAAAGACCTTAGATAGCATCGGATACATCGGCCCAAAGACTCGATTTTGCAGTGTGGAGCAGTTGATCCAATGTGCAACCCGCTGCTTCGGATCGGATGAAAAGCATCGCTCTTCGATGTAATCCAGCCGCTTGAGTGTCAGCCCGGAGGACCTGACGAAGCGTTCGTGGAGCATTTGCGGGGTGTAGAAGCGCTGAAAGAAGAGCGGCTCGCTGCCGGCTTGTCGCTCGTAAACGTCTGCCTTGATGTAGTCGGCGTGATAGGTGCGTGAGCAGGGAACAGTGATGACCGCCGTGCCGCCGGGGGCGAGGACGCGCGCCAGTTCTGCAATCGCAGGTGCGTCGCCGTCGGCTTCGGGGGCAATGTGCTCAAAGACGCTGATGCTCGTGACGAGATCAAAGCAGTCGGAGTCAAAGGACAAGCAGCGGGCATCCTCCTGACGGGCCTGCAGGTTTGACAGTCCGAGAGCGACCGCCTTGCCGCGCGACCAGTTGACTTCATGAGCAAGAAGATCGGTCGAGAGGACGCTTGCCGATGGCAGGGCGTGGGCGAGCGTGAGTGGCAGCAGTTTTGGGCTACTGAGGTCAAGCACACGTTGCGGCGGTCGTGGGAGTTTGGCGATGGCCTCAAGCGCGAACCCGAGTTCGCGATAGCGCAGGAAGTCGATGGGAGAGAGCAGCCAGGCGAGTTTGGATGGTTGATGAAGATGCCGCGCGATCCAGCCGACAAGATTGCGATCACCGCCGGTCTTGGCGAGCAGGCCGAGCTGGTAGGCGCTCCACACACTCAGTCGGCGGGCGCGATCGATGTTCCTGCTCGGAGCGACCAGCGCGGCCGCGTATTGGTTGGCCGGGGTCGTGGCGAATGGTGGTGCTGTGCTGGTCATCGACTTGACAACTTTCTGAACCATCGGACGATCGTCGCATGCTCAGTACGCCGGTCGTCTTTATGATCTTCAACCGCCCCGATCTCACGGAGCAGGTGTTTCAATCGATCGCCGAGGCCAAGCCGCGGGTGTTGTATGTCATTGCCGACGGGCCGCGCGCCTCGCATCCCGCCGACGAGGCAAGGTGTGCTGCGGCGAGGGCGATCATTGAGCGGGTGAATTGGAACTGCGAGGTTGTTCGCGATTACGCCGCTACCAACCTCGGCTGTAAGCAGCGCGTGGCGAGCGGCCTGACCGCGGCATTTGACCGGTATGAGCGCGCGATCGTCATTGAAGATGACGTTCTCCCAGACGCAACAATGTTCGAGTTTTTCGATGCGATGCTCGGTTACTACGCCGATGACCAGCGCGTCATGATGGTGAGTGGGTTTAACCCTCTCGGTCAGTGGAAGGCGGCGCGGCAGCAATATCACTTTTCCTGCTGCGGCTCGATCTGGGGATGGGCATCGTGGCGTCGGGCCTGGAGATTTTACGACGTAAACATGAGCTTGTTTTCCGACGCGGAGCTGCGCGACCGGGTAACAGATGTGTTTGGTGATCCGGAGATAGCCGCGCCCAGAATTGCTGCATATGCGCGAACCCACCGGGGCGAGGTGGATACCTGGGACTTCCAGTGGAGTTTTGCGCGAGCCCTGCAGTCGGGGTTGTCGGTGGTGCCCAGCACCAACCTGGTGCGTAACCTCGGTTTCCGAGACGATGCAACGCACACGCGAAAGCCTCGGGCGCTCATGTCTGAACTGCCTGCAGGGGAGATGACGTTTCCTTTGCGGTTTCATTCCTACGTCGCTCCCGATCGGGAGTATGATCGACAGTTCACGCGGCGCATGGCAACCTAGCCGGCGTGTCTCGACTGCTTTGCGCGTCGAGCGGGTTCAAAGCCTCACCCAGGTGAATCTGGTACGCGCGTGCCGAATCGCTCTGGAGCGCGCGCCGCTGTATGAAGATGTTGTGAGCGTCGTTTAGCTGCTCGTTGATACTTCGGACGATCCAACCCGCGTCGGCCACTGACGAATCGGCTGCGGGGATGCCGATGGGAGTGGCGATTCCGAGGCGCGCGTCATTTCCGACCAGCACCGCAGGTCGTCCAAAGCCGGCGACAACCACTGCAGCGTGAACCCGGTTGGAGACGATTCCCTTGGCGCGCGCGTAGATCGACAGATAGTCGCGGTAGTCGTCTGAGTAAAACACGGCTTCACTGCCTCTGCACAGCGATTCCTGAAACTCGCGTTCGGCGGGGTTATGTGCAACAAACACAAGCTGATGATCCCGCCGTAGTATCGGCAGTGTTTCGGCGATCACCTGCTGCCACCGTGCCGGATTGGTCTCGGGCTTCAACTTGAAGTGGCCGGCGAGCGGCATCAGGTTCACCGCCAGCACATCGCGCGGTTGGAATTGGCGACCTGCGTTGAACCGAAGTGCAGCGTGGAAAGCCGGGCAGGGAAGCAGCGCGTGCCCAACCTCCAGCGCGTGAAGAAACTGCGACGCCAGCGGGTCGCGCGTGGTGGTAACCCGACATGCGGCACCAGCGGCGCGAGCGAAGGCGCACAGCGTCGCGTCGTCAAGCATCGTCGCAAGGTCGTCAACGCTCCCCTGGCCAGCACCCGCCCCAAGATTAAGAATCACTTTTGCACCGGAAAGCTTGAAAATGCGGTCTTCCCAAAGCGCGTTGTGCCAGTCGGCGGTGTAGCTGCGATGCTTGCCATTGTGCCAGTAGACCGGTGCGCCGCACTGCACAATGACATCGGCATCGGCGAACTTATCGGTGAGCGGATGAAGTTCGTCCTTTCGTCGGGCGTGCAGCGTACTGAGATCGTGCTTGTCAACAAAGTAGGGATCGTATTCCACCCCTAGCGCGTCAAAAAAGCCAAGAATCCCTTCACGGATAAACTCATCGCCGACGTTGCGGCCGAGCGTGGTCATCAGGGCAATGCGTTTTGGTTGATTCATCGAACGTTTCCGGTTGATCCAGTTATGCCGCGATTAGTTTCGGAATGCCGCCATCGTGGGTGCGAAGTTGCGATGCAATGAAGCTCAGCATCCGGCGGGATATTCCCGAGTATGTAACGGAGTCGAGCACTTTTTGGCGCATCGAACCCGCGATCTCGTTTCGGAGCACGGCGTCGCTTAGGAACAGCTTAAGCTTGGATTGAAACTCTTCCCGGCTCGTGAATGAGACTTGATCAAACTCGGCAAACATGGTGCCAGCCGAGCGGGTGAAGCCTGAGCGATGGAGCGAGGCGAGCATGTCAACGAGGTTCCCCGAGTCGGCCAGTCCCATGCCTCCGCGGAGCTGGGCTATCTCGCTGAGCCACTGGTGCACTTCGGGTGTGGCCCTGCGGAGCAGTTCCACATCGGATTCGATTCCATGCTCGCGGGTCCACATCCAGACACGCTGGTAAATGCGCTCGACGGTGTCACCGGTCACATGGCGAAGCAGGAAGAACCCGCCCGCACACAGCCCCTCGAACGTGCGTTGATGCGCCGAACCATGCGGGGTGACCTGAAGATTGATCTTCGCCGAGCGATAGATATCCGCCAGCCGCGACTCATTCTCCGCAACACCGCGCGCGTATCGGCTGAACTTTGGATGAAGATCCCACTGGCGGCCATAGAGGTGAAGATCGACTCCGGTTTCAACAGCCCAACTAATCGTCTGATGGCGCAGCAAGGCGTTGTTGAGCTTGTGCGTGACGAAATCCACCAGCGGTCGCACGTCGGGAACGTCGACGCGCGATGATTGAATTGCTGCATCGACAATCGCCCGGAGTTCGTGCGCGGCGGTGACGGCGGTGCCACTGCTGTAGACAGCCTGCAGGCGGTCGAGCAGGCCATGAAAGAGTCGTTTCGCTTCGCCAGTGTTGCCGAGTCTCTCGATCTGCTCGGCAACCAACTGCTCCGGCGAGGTTGACGCATGGCTGACGAATGCGACCTCGCAGGCATCATCGCCAGTCGCCCGTCGTGCCGTGGGCTTGAAGCGCGCGTCGTTCACGCCGACCACCGCCTCCATGAATCGCTGCCGCGGGTAACCCAGGGTGTTGACGCACTCGCCCCGGCCATAGCCGATAACAAAATCCAGTTCTCCCTGTGCCGCGCCGGCCTTCGCGCAGAAGATGTTTGGAAGCCGATCCTGCACCCACATGACGAACGGAATATGTGGCGGCATCAACGGAAGCTCGGCCCGGAAGTGATCGATCATTACGATCAAGTCGGGAGCAAACGCTTCGATCGCGGTGAGATAGGTCAGCGGGTGCGGCTTCTCGTGGTCGAATTGTTCGATCAGTAGTTTCGTGGTGTGGCCGAGCGATTCCATGCCAGCGAGCCAATCGCGCATGGAGTGTTGTAGGAAGGTCGTGTACAGGCTCGTCATGCCGAGTATGCGCAGCGGCCGGCCGCTGGCGAACGCCTCGGCGAGAGCTACGTTGGGCGGCGCTCTCTCTGCCGTGGCGCGCAGCCGCTCATCGACGGCGGCGGTCAGGCGATGCACCGCTTGGTTGGCGGTCGCCAGTGTTTCATCAAAGCTCTCGCCCGCGGGCCAGGCATTCGGGTCGACCGTGATGCACGTGCGCGGGAACGCAATCTCAGGATGATCGATCAGCAATTGTCGCAACTGTGCCGCAACATCGCCCCCGCCGAGTATGATCGCCCGGCGGTCGGCGAGCAGAGGCCGCCAGTCATGGAGATGCAGCACGGCCCAAAGGCGTTCGAGGTCGTTTGCCAGCAAAAAAATCGGCATTCGATGACCGGGCGCCGTCGGGGTTTTGATATCCAACTTGCTCAGGGCGTCCCAAAGCCAGCCGTGGTCGATTCCGGCAACAAGCAACGGGCCGGATACCTGCTGGTTGGACGTTAACTGCTGAACAATCCCCGCAACAGACCCCGGCGGAACCGGATGGGGGAGCAGCCGCGCCCCCTCGGGCGTCAGTTCTGCGAGCCTGACAGAATCGGCATCGCTTACAATGCCATAAACCCTATCTGGCACAATATTTATGAGCCGACGAGCCAGTTCCGGGTCGCGCGTGCGTAGTGCTTCGACGTTGGCTCGAAATCGCCCCGAAAGCGCGCTGAGCGGCGTAACGTTTGTTTGGCTCGGCAGACCTTGCATGCAGCATCTCCGGGTCCGATCGTGGCCGGACCGACTCTTCAGTTATCGGACGCAGCCCGGCAAGTTCTTCAACAATCGCCTCGCCGTGATCGTGGTCACGGTTCCCGGCTTCAACTACACCGGCCGATGTACTACTCTCTACGGCGTCGATCGGGTCCTGATACGGCTTTGCCAGGATTGTTTCGGGACGCTTTCTTCTTCTGGAGATGTCATGAATCGATTGGCGACTGTGATGGCGTTTTGTTTCACCTCATGGGCCTACTGCGATGCGCCCACTACGCAACCGCACGCTGCGGGAGGTTTACCTTATCGCATCGCGTATGAGGAGCGCTCCGAGCCGGCCCAGCGGATCTGGACGCTGGAAGTCGATCTGTCTGATCCCCGGGTGACAGTGAAAGTGCTGCCCGGCGGCCCCGACCCCGATGGTGAGGGGCCGTGGCAGACCACACTCGCGCCTGTGAGCAAGATTGCCAGGCAGGAAGAACTGGAACTCGCCGTCAACGCCAGCTTCTTCTCGATCAAAGAGGTGCTGGACGAGCAGGGAAAAAAGCTCGGCTACCGCGAAGGTGTCTGGTCGTCGGCTGTCGGATGGACAATGACGGATGGCAAGCAATGGGCACCCCGGGAGCGCGACTGGCCTGTACTTTGGGTGGATGATGCTGGTGCCGCACACATTACCACCCCAGACAAGGTCGGCTCGGGGGCGCGGCAGGTGGTGGCAGGCAACACATTCATCATGGTGGATGGTGCCGCGCCGGGCGATTTTGCCGGCATGATGCTCGTGAGGCACCCCCGGACCGCGGTCGGGGTAAACGCCGACGGTACTCGGCTGACGGTCCTTACCGTTGATGGTCGCCAACCTGGGAAAGCGACCGGCATGACCGGGGAGGAACTGCTCGCCGAGCTGCAGAAGCGGGGCGTTGTGAACGCCATCAACCTCGACGGCGGGGGCAGCACCACGCTTGTCGAGCGCGATCCTGGCAGCGGCGAACTGAAAGTGCTCAACAATCCCAGCGGAGGACGCGAGCGCGCCGTCGCCAATGTGCTGGGGATAGACGTGAAAAACTAGCGATTGCTCAACACCACGCTACGACGCAGCAGTGTAGCCGTCGGTGAGCAGATTGAGGGAGCCTGTCTCAGGGTCCATGATGAGGCCGTGAACCACGATATCGCGCGGCAGCAAAGGATGATTGCGGATGATCTCGACGCTGCCGCGCACACTCCCTTCCACGCTGTCAAACCCTCGAAGCCAGTTTTTCAGGTCAATTCCGGCGTGGGCGAGCGTCTTGAGCATCTTCTCGCTGACGCCACGATCACGCGCCTTCTGCAGGATGGCGTCGCAGCTCAGGCCGGTCATCCCGCAGCCATGGTGTCCTACCACAAACACCTCGGTCGCACCCAGTTCATAAACCGCAACCAGAATGCTACGCATCGCACTACCGAACGGGTGCGATACCTGGGCGCCGGCGATCTTGATGATTTTCACATCACCCTGACCAAAGTTCATGGCCCGCGGGAGCAACTCAACCAGCCGCGTATCCATGCATGTCAAAACGACCATCTTCTTATTGGGAAAACGGTCGGTCAGATAGTTGGCATACTCCTTCGCGGCGACGAATGCCTCGTTGTGGGAGAGAATATCCTGTAGCAGTGACATGTCTAACTTTGCTCCATATGTTGATGGGAATACCGACTAACAGAGATAACGCCGATGAGCGAAACATGCCAGCGTCCAAAAATTGCTTGACGATAAGAGCCGATCAATGCGACGATAGCCCGCGATGGATCTGGTCGATGCACGAAAGCTCGCACGCTCGTTGATGGATCAACACGGACTCGCCGCGTGGCAGTTTGATTTTGATCACGCCCGTCGGCGGTTCGGGGCCTGCTTTGTGACCCGGCGCGCCATCACACTCTCGGCCTATCTTGTTCATCTCAACACCGAAGCGGAAGTGCGCGACACAATTTTGCATGAAATCGCCCATGCGCTCACGCCCGGCGACGGGCACGGCGCCCGCTGGAAGGCCATGTGCGTACGACTGGGCGCAAAGCCAGAACGCTGCTTCAAAGAAGCCGATGGCGTGAAGACGGTGCGAACGCGTTTACGCGTCGGCTGCGCCCGCTGCGGATGGTGGGCAAATCGGCACCGCATGACATGGGCGGTGCGCCTCTGTCGGAAGTGTCGAAAGCCGATTCAGTGGGAACATGTGGGTTCGGGCAAACGCTACGAGATTCAATCGGTGCCCGGCGGATTTCAGGCGGTGCAAGTTGCGGTGGCACAAGCTGCGGCTGGGCCAATGGCCGCGTCCGAGACGGCGGAGTCGCTACTTTGATTCCAGCACAATCGTCCCATCCCAATCTGCCGGAGGTGGTTCGATTAGAAATTCTCTGGCCTGCTGCAGATAAAGAGCGGTGAACTTGCTCGATCCGAACTCGTCCTGCATGCGATCGGCGATTTTGATCACATTCTCAAAATCCCGCGCCATAAACGCGTCCACGACCTCTTTTGTGACGGCGGCCAGGCGGGATTGTTGCTCCGTAGCGTCTTTCAACAGGCAGAGAGGCTCGTAAGTCATCACGCCCTGGCTCTTGCCCACTACCTGCAGCTTGGCGATCGGACGATGCAGTACACCCTCGCCAGCCAGTTCGATGGTGCGCTCGACGCAGAGCATGCGCGAGCCGAGGGCCTTGTTGGCCGATTCGAGCCGGGCGGCGAGGTTGACGTTGTCGCCGAGCACGGTGTAGTCGCTTGCCTCGTGATTCTCGCCGATCGAACCCGCATCACCGGCGATCATGTTGCCCGTGACAATGCCGGCCCGCATCGCAACTTTCGGTAACTTCTGCTCCAGCAATGCTTTATTGAAGTCTTCCACTTCCTGCTGCATCTCGATGACGGTAAGCAGCGAATCGCGCGCGTGGTTGGGATTATCAACTGGCGCATTGTAGAAGAACATGATTCCGTCGCCGAGAAACTTGTTCCATGTGCCCCTATGCCGCCGGATGATGGGCATCATTCGGCTCATGTAAAGGTTCAGGAGCGGGACGGTACGCTCCTGCAGCTTTTCGCTGATCGTGGTGAACCCGGCGAGGTCGGTGAAGACCACCGTCATATCACGCACTTCTCCATCAAAGTGCACGCGGTCGGGGTCTTCGACGAGGAAGTTAACAATCGCCGGATCGACATACCCGCTGAACCGCTTGGTGATACGCGATCGCTCGGCGGACTCGAATATGTAGCGGTAGAGTGTGAGAATGCCCCAGACCACGCTCGCGGCGACGAATGCCCCCGCCGCCGGCACAATCCAGTTGCTGAAATCGAAGAGCAGCAGGCCGTTAATCAGGCCGTACACAAGTGCGAGCACGAGTGTCGCCACCAGCGCGCGATAGGATGGTAGGAATGCCACGAAGAGCGTGACCAGCGCGCCCATCATTGCGGTGATGATCGGGGCAAGCCACGGGGGTGAGCGCTGCCAGAAAGTCTGTGTCAGAATTGAGTTAACCGCAACGCCCTGGATGACGACCCCGGGGCATTGTGCGTGAAGGCAGGTCGGATAGTAGTCGTAGCTCCCCGCAGCCGCCCAGCCTACCATGACGATCTTGCCTTCGAGTTTCTGCCGCAACTCGTTCTGAATTGCGAGAAGGCGCTCCTGAAAATAGTCATTCTGCTCAAGGACATTCTTCATCGCATCGATTGATGCCACGAGCCTTTGGTCGCGCTCGTCGAGTTGTTCTGCCCCCAGCTTTCGGAGTTCGTCCACACCCGGCATGAGGAATTCATCGGAGAGGATTGCTTTGAGCATTTGTGATCGCGCTTCCGATGTGGCATCGTCCCACTGCGCCTTTAGCTGCTGCTCTTTGTTCGCCCCCGCCAGGATGCCGATGTTGACGTAAAGCCACGCATCGCGTGCCCGGCTTTCGTTGGTTGTGATCGCTTCGCGAAACTGCTGCACGCGCCAGACATTTCGTATCGACTCCTGCTGCGCGGGCCGGGCGAAACTCTTCCAGTCGTAGATGCTCCACCATTCTTTGCCCCGGTCGCCGAACCACGGAAGATCCATGAAGCCGCCGACAGGTCCAAACTTTTCGGGACGCTCTATGCGGATGGGGATTTCGATGTCGGCAAGGCCCTCGCGGGGGAGAATGATGCGGTCCTCTTCGAGGCGAATTGTCTCGATCTTTACATCGAGCGCCGCACACGCAGTCGCCAGGGCCATATGCGGGTAGAGCTTTCCACGGTAGTTGGCAATCAAAGGCACTTGCCGGACAACCGCATCATTGCTGCTGGGAACAAAATCGACATACCCCGAGTAAGCCGCCGACGACGATAGCACCGGGATCGGTGCGAGCATCGCATGAATCTGAGCCTTCAACAGCGGCGGGGCGGAAGTTGGGATCGGGCGCATGAACCGATCGAGCGTGCGTATCGCGTTGACGCGAACGACTGATTTTGCGGTGAGCAGATAAGCGTCGGATCGCAACCCCGCCGCTGCGGTCTTCGGGGCGACTCGTTGCAGGATCGCGTCAAAGCTCTGCACGCCTTCGCTGACTAATTCATCGACGCGCTGAAGCATCGCTTCCGACTGCAATGCCAGAAACTCGTCGCGGATGATGGTGGTGAGCTGAAAATCGTCCTTGAAACCGTCGGCGATCAGCAGGGCGCGCAGCGCGTCGGACTCGATCTCCAGGTCATTCCTAAGGTGCTTCACCATCGCCGCGGTGATGGGGGGGCGGGTGAGTTCGGCGAGTTGGCCCGCCGACGCAGGCACAAGAACATTTCCGGCTCGTTTAATGGTGGCTGCCAGGATGTCGTCGTGCTGGAGCGTGAGGTAGCTGCCGTCGGGTTGCAAAACACCACTCGGCTCTTGCGGTTCGGTCAGCAGTATATCGAGCGCAATGACCTTCGCGCCGGCCCCTTTTAGTTCATCGATGACGGCAGCCAGCTTTTCTCGAGGCCAGGGCCACCGACCGACCTCTTCCAGCGCGGGGTCGTCAATATGGTAGTGCACGATCGCCTTCGAAGGCGGTTCGCTGAAGTACTGGAATGCGTTCGCTCGGCGGTCGTAAATGTGCCGTTCGAGCGCATCCAAGGCCCCGGCATACTCCGCAGCCATGACGAGCAAGGTGAGGACGGCACCAAGGAGGAATGTCCGAGTCAGCAGCCGGCGTTGTACGACGGAGATGCGCAGATTGGAAAATCTCTGCATAGCGATTCACCCAAAAGCTTACCCGTGCCCGCTAACCGTCGCAATCGGAAGAATTTGCCTGCGACCGCCAACTTTTTTGTTGTATGTCGTGCCCGGTGCCGGTAGCCTACAGGGTGACACTTCTGCCGTCTCGACGGCGGTGACCACATCTGTGCTCGGTTGAGATTGCACTTCTCTGATTCGGTCTGGAGGAAAAAATGGCGCGCTTTCACCCTTCTGAATGTCACCTGACTCGCTCGCGGGCTTCCGTTTTGGTCCAGGCGATGGCGCTGGCAGTGCCGACACTGGCGCTGGCTGGGGCCGGTTTTAACAGCGGGAGTGTGACGTGGAGTTGGGATGCCGACACCAACAGCGTCAACGGCGGGAAAACCAGTTTCACACAGGGTCCCGTCTCCTCAGGCGCCCTGCCGACAAGTCCGACATTTCAATTGAACAAGTCCGGCAGTTTTGGAAGCGCAGTGGCGACCGGCAAGGGGTCGATCGGATATGTTGCAAACGCGACGACCGCCAGTTGGACCTTCGCAGGCGGGACAGGCGCTGCGCAGAACGATCCACTCAACCAGTTCACCGGCAACACGATTACAAAGGTCAATTTCGGCGGGTTGTATGACGTCACCTCGCCGAGTTTTGGGCCGACCGGCGTGGGATATTTTTCTCTGACTGCAGCCGGGGTCGCGGGCGTGAGTGGTTCGACCGCAATCGATTTCAACGTGCAGTGGCGCCTCGGCGGGCCGACCGGAACGCTTTTGAGGTCGCAAGTTAACGATGGCACGACGTTCTTTGGTGGGGTGACCGGTCTCTCTTTCAGCAAGACCTTCACCTACGGCACCGCCTTCTCGCCATCTACGATCGGGACCACGAGCAAGATCTGGGTCGGCGGCTTCTTGTCGCTGCAAGCCTCCAACGGCGGAACTCCCAGCGACGTTGTCCCAATTCAGTTCGAGGCGTCCGCCGCCCCACCGACGGCTACTTTTTATGGTCCCGCGGGTGGTGCATCCGACTGGCATGACCCGAACACCTGGGCCGTCCCAGACAATCCCGCTGCGGGCGTGTTTGCGTTCACCGAACCGGGTGCTCTGGTCCCGCAGATTCCGGATGGGCAGGGCATTCGTGCGCGAGTCGTCAATAATGCCAGCGAGCCCAGGGCGCTGGTCTTGAATGCCCCCGTCACCCTTGGAGCACTGCAGATTGACGAAAACAACAGCGTCTTTCTTGAGAGCGGCGCGGGCACGCAGAGCCTCAACATGGACGCAACGACCGGAAATGCCAGCATCTTCATCGGTGCCACCGCCGGCCGGGGGATACACTCGATCAGCACCGAGCTAATTCTTGACGACTCGCTCGACATTCGCGTCGAAACCGATCAACCCGGAAGCGGGCAGGGGAGCGTGCTCATCATCGACGGGCCGATCGGTGCCAACGGCGGGCCACGCGATATCAACGTCAGCGGCGGGGGGGTGCTGGTCTTAAACCAGGGCAATTTTTACGACGGCAACCTCAACATCAGCGACGGGGGCACTGTTCGCGCCAACTCCAGCGGCGCTCTCAGCAGCGGCGGGGCATTCGTTGGCAATGGTCGCCTCGAAATCAACGATTCCCAGCCGTTTTTCAGCACCGGCAGCCAGATGAGCATTGAATCGGGCGGCGTGCTTGTGCTCGGTGTCGCAACTTTCGGAAACGCACAGGCGGTTATCGCACCGGGGGGTGGATTTGCGGCAAATCCGGGCATTCTCTCGCAGCTAAGCGTGGGGCCAGGTTCGGGTATACTCCTCTCGCCCGGTTCGTTTGTCGGCCACGAGAACATCGACACATCCCCGGCGACCAACCCGTCGGGCCTCGGGTCAAGCCCGATCTACCTCTACGGCCTCTCCGCCGACGCGACAACGCTGGGGTCGAGCAACATCACCGTTGGGCTGAGCAGCAGCAGTCCGTGGGTCGGCCTGAGTTCCGACGGGATTGATCGCGCATACGGCACCGACCCGAATGACCCCAATGCCCCGATTCTGCAGTTCCTCGGCAGCGGTCGGTTGGTGGCAATTGGGGGCGATCTGGACATCAACGCACGAATCTTCGGTGGGTCAGAGACATCAGTGCAGATCTCCGGTTCGGGTGTCGTCGGCATCAACTCCACCAACAACCAGTTTGAAGGATTCATCGATGTTCTGCCCGACGGCGCGCTACGGGTGGATGGAACCCTGCCGCAGTTGCAGTCGATACTCGTGAGTGGCATTCTCGGGGGTAACGGCAGCCTTGCGGGCACGGTCATTGTTGACAACCAGGGCCGGCTCGATCCGGGGATGAACAAGTACAACAGTGCCCTCGGCGAATTGACAGTGCATGACCTGCAATTGTCGAATCTATCGGTGCTCGAGTTTGAGTTCGGTGAGTTTGACAGCGATCAGGTGAGTGTCTTGGGAACACTGACACTCGACGGCGAGCTACTCATCAGCCAGTTGCAGGATTTCGATAATCAGGGAGTCTACACGCTGTTTACCTACAGCGGCGCGCTGATCGATAACGGTCTGACGATCAGCCCGCTGAGCCAGCCGATCGACGGTGTGCCGGCGGAATTGGCGGCATCCATCTTGATTATCCCGAACATCGGCGGCCCCGGCGGGGTCGTCGTGCTTTCGGTGCCCGAGCCAGGCACCGTCGGACTCCTCACGGCGGGTGCGGGATTATTGCTGCGCAGACGCCGGTGATTCTCGCTGCGTGTCGCTCGCGCACCACGGACCTTCGGCGGACCTTCGTCGAACGCGCCAAACGCCCCGAGCCAGACCGCAGGTTACCCATTTTGCCCAAAGCCCGCTCCATCTGCAAAAGTTGGGGTGCTATGGTTTGTTTTCTCACATTTTCTTTGCTCTCTAGACCGCAGCAGAGTAGATTTTTCAGCGGGTTGGAGGGCTGCCGGTTTGCTCGATCGGTAGCTTCCTCGTTCCAATCCATGCTCTGAGGTTTGAGGGAGAATTGAAGATGGTTGGACGATTCAACGCGCGCAAAATGCGCGCCGTGGTGGGTCATGTTGTGGCATTGTCGCTGCCTGCGATTTCGCTCGCCGGCGCTGCTTTTTCAAGCGGAAGCGCCACCTGGAGTTGGGATGCCGACACCAATAGCGCGCTCGGCGGCAAGACTACGTTCGCCATCGCGCCCCCGTCCTCTTCGTTGCTGCCGGGAAGCCCTACGTTTCAACTAAACCGTACTGGTAGTTCCGCAGGGGGCAGCGCGACTGGCAAAGGGTCCATTGGTCATGTGGCTAACTCAACGACCACAAGCTGGACATTTGCAGGCGGCAGCGGTGCCGCGCAAGCCGATCCTACGAATGTCTTTACCGGCGATACCATCACCAAGGTGCGCTTCGGCGGGCTTTTTGATGTCACGGGGAGCGGGTTTGGCCCGACTGCGGTTGGGTACTTTTCGCTGACGGTCGCCGGCACGGCGGGGGTTGGCGGCTCGACGCAGGTCGCGTTCGACATGCAATGGCGAAAGAATGGCCCGAATGGCGCGCTGCTGCGTTCGGCCATCTCCAACGGCACCACGTTCTTCGGTGGCGGATCGCCGACACCGTTTAGCGCGACCTATACCTATGCCTCACCGTTCGCGCCGTCGAGCGTCTCGGCGAGCGATGATATCTGGGTCGGCGGGTCGCTCACGTTCATCGCCGACAACAGCGGTACGCCAAGCGATGTCGTACCAATCCACTTTGAAGCCTCCGCCGCGCCGCCGACGGCAACTTCGTTTCTCACTACAGGCACCGGCGACTGGTTCAACCCAGGGGTATGGCAGGCACCGAATAACCCCGCTGCTGGCATCTTCAGTTTCCAGGAGCCAAATGCTGCGGTGCCCATTGTTCCCAATGCCATCGGGGAGCGCGCGCGGTTTGTGAATGTTGGATCCACAGGCCGAACGCTGCAGCTGAGCCAGGATGTCACCCTCGGTTCCCTGCTGATTGATGACGACAATGCCGTCAATATTGAAAACCTCCCGGGGCAGGCGTTTACAACAACCTTCGACACGCTCGCGCACAACGCCACGATTCATATCGGTGCCGGCAGCGGCAGCGGAGAACATCGGCTCGATTCCAATGTCGTGCTGGCCAGAGATCTTGAACTGCGTGTGGAATCACCCGATCCTGTAACCGGCGGGGGTTCGCAATTCACCTTTGCGAGAGCGATCACCAATGCAGGTGGGGCCGGCGGGACGCCGCGCAACGTCACCATCAGCGGCGGGGGGACGGTCAACTACCTCGTCGCCAATGATTACCGTGGAGTCACCGATGTGATCGACGGAGGCAATCTTCGAGTTGCCTCGGCGGGCGGGTTGGGAACCGCTTCGGCAAACGTCCGCGATGGAAGCATCTCGCTCGATACATCGACGCCATTTTCCCCGGTAACAGTTGGGCAGATCTTCGTGCGCGAAGGCGGAATTGTCCGCCTGGCAATGCCATTCCAGCAAGCGGGCACCATCTCGCTGAATGGCCGCCTCGCAGGCGTGTCGGGTTCGCCCGCGGTGCTCGGTGCGCTGACGTTGTCGCAAAGCGGAATTGGAAACCTCGATGCCGGCAACGGCGGGTTCATCGGGCACACCGTGTTTGATCTTTCACCGGCCGGCAATCCGGCGGGGCTTACCAACAACGCGCTGCACACATTCGGCGTCTCGGCAAACTTTTCCGGCGGGCAGATCGAGCCTTCTATCGCCATTGGAAGCGGCAGCAACAGCCCGTGGATGGGCCTCGGCGGCGACCGGGGAACATTCGTGTTTGGCACACCAGGCACTCAAACCGGAGTGGTTCGCATCGCGGGCAGAGCGGAAATCAGCAGCCTCGGGGGCGAGTTTATCGTCAACAGCCGGCTGACCAGCTTCGAGGGGGGCGACCTCCACATCACTGGCGGCGGGATCGTCGCTCTCAATTCCGTCGACAGCGATTACCAGGGGAGAATCACCGTTTCCCCCGGCGCCAATCTCCGGGTCGATGGCGCAATCCCCAATATCGCCTCCATCACGGTCCAGCCCGGTGCTACCTTCGGCGGGAACGGATCTGTCGCCCCGAACCTGCCCCGGCCGACCACCGCCGGCCCTGACGGCGTCGCTTTCGGAACGGTTCGAGTCTTGTCCGGCGGGATGCTGGACCCTGGGCTGAACACGTTCAACAATGCGCTCGGAGTAATCACGCTCCCGAATGTGGAGATGGAAGAGGGTGCGATTCTTGAATTCGAGTTTGCCGGTCCCGGCGGACCGCTCGATACCTTCAACGATCGGCTTTTTGTCACCGGTGATCTCATCCTCGACGGCGAGCTGGTCATCAATCAGCTTCAGAATTTTGACAATGCTAGCGAGTATACGCTGATTGACTACGCCCGGACCATCGTCAACAACGGGTTGGTCGTCAGCCCCACGAGCCAGGAGATTTTCGGCCTGCCCGCTGTCGAAATGGCGCAAATCGTCATCATCCCGAACGATGGCATGCCCGGCGGGCGCGTGGTGCTGCAGATCGTCCCTGAACCGGCCTCCGCAGGCCTGCTCGCACTGGGTGCGCTGCTGACAACCCGCCGTCGCCGCGGGGTATGATCTCGAAGGCGCACCACGACACGCGAGCTTGCGACGAGTAACCCGCTCCGCTGCCACCTTTGCTGGCTGCGGTCCGGCCCCGTCACGCGGCGCGCTCACCGCGGCGTGGACAATTGCCAGGCAATCGACGAAATTGCTGCCCGCGGGCCCGTAGCTCAACGGTTAGAGCAGGGGACTCATAATCCCTTTACCGCGCCCCAAAACCCCAACAAAAACGATACTTTCACCCCAAAACACCCCGGCGCAGCGCAATTGCAGCGCAAATCGAAATCGGCGCAGCGCACGGAAACCCGCCCGGTGTGATAAGATGTCGATGCGTGGCCAAGGCAAAGCGAAAGAAAACCGCCCTATCCGAAGCGCCGACATGCAATTGCCTGCTGCTTTGTGACGATGTTCTGGAAAGCAAGGGGCGGGGCAAACACACGCTCCAAGGCGTCATAGGTGGCATAACCGTTAAAGAACTGCCCGCAACCCTTGGCGGATACGTCGCATATGTTCGAGGCAGCAACGCCTACGTCCGCCAGAAACTTACACTTGAGTTTATAGAGCCGGTTGAAGAGGCCGCGTTATTTGCGATTGAAGTAGAGTTTGAACGGCATGAGCCGCTGGACGTCTTTACGCTTATTGTTCCCGTGCCGGCTTTTGTAGTCGAGGCACCGGGAAGGTACATCTTGAGGGCGATGCATAATAATGTGGACGTTGCGTCGTCAGCGATTATGATAAGAACAGCATCCGCAGGAGGTGGCAACAATGGATAACACGACAGAAGTCGTAATGCGTGGCGAAGTGCAAACATGGTCCCCCGGCGTCACCACTGCGAGGGTGAGAGTATTAGCGTCGCCCCGAAAGGCTGGCAGCACCGGAACGCTTAGAAGCGCCAACACCAGCCTGCGCAGGCGCTATGCGAAGTGGCTAAGCGCTGCAGGCCGCAACACCACAGCACTTACCGGCAAATCGGCCATTTGAATGCACCGATGCCCGCAAAGATTCGACAGGGCGACGTGTACTTTCTGCCCAACTGCCCGCCATTGGACGGGGGTTCCCTGAAAGATAGGCGAGTAATCGTCGTCACCCCGACCGACCTGATCGCCGATGATAATGACCTAATCGCAGTGGGGGTATCCACGTCACCGCCGGCAAGCGGCGAACCTGCTGTTGAAATGCTGAATACCCAACACGACCCCCGCGCAAGGACTGGGTTTACAAAGCCCTGTTGGGCCATTCTGAGGTGGACGCTGCGCGTTCACGTCGCAAGCCTGGGCAAGAAAGCCGGGCACGTTCGGGGCGAGCGGCTGGCGCGGGTTGTCACCGGCAGCTTGAACTATCTTGCGAACTCGATCCAAGTTGATTGAGACAGGCAGGATATCCAACACCCGGTGTTGCATATCCGACGGGGCGGGGCGTCACTTCAACAAATCTTTCGCCTTGACGCCAAGGGCAGCGGCGATGCGCTCGAGGGTTGAAATGCGGATATCGTCTGATTTGCCCGTTTCGACCTGATGCCAGTGCTGTCGGCCAGTTAGCCCGGCTTTCGCAGCGGCTTCATCCATCGATAACCCAAGCTGTTCGCGCAGTCTTTTCATCTTCTCTCGGTCAATCGGCATCCGCTTATTATCTGTCATAGCCATATTGACAATGTCATACCATTAACGACAATGCACGGCAAGCCTGGCGAGTGCCGGGCATAGAAGTGCCCCCGCGATGCTTGAACATCCGGGGGCCGGCAACACCTAACGAGAGGTGACGCAATGAGAAGTGTACGGCAATGTATCACGCTTCGCACCCCCGAAGAGATTGTCAATCGTTGGAACAGCGTCGTTGAGGCGATGCGACACATCGACACCGAGCTTGACCTGGAATTCTTCGGCGAATTGATATCGACCTACGGCGCAATGCGCCGCCGAAAAATTCCCGTTACAAGTGGGCTGCATGAGTTGCTCGCGATGTTGGCGCGGGACGCATTCTCTATCGACGATTCAGACGGCACCACAAAGCGTTCTGTCCGCGCGACCCCGCCCGGATTCTCGAACGAAATGGGGGTGCGCCGTGGATTCTGAGGACATTCTTAACATCGTCACCCGTGGCCAATGCGATATCAAAGGCGTCACCGGCGATTGCGGATACGTTCATTTCTATCGTGAATGGCGACCGTCACCGATGGCCAAGCCGCCCGCCCCGAATGTCGTAACCGGCGATGATGAACATGATATCGAACAACCGGCAACACAAAGCGGAAGGGTGGCGCGCCGTGAGATATCCTAACACCTTTGACGACGATGCATTGCCGCGTGGGCTGGCAAATGAGTACATATCCTGCCCCGACATTCGCGACCCGCACGCATTCGCGGCACGGATCGCCGGCGACAGCATGGCACCGAAATATGCCGTTGGCGACGTCGTTGTCTTTTCGCCAAACGCACCGGTTGCGAACGGCGACGATTGCTTCGTCCGCTTCGAGGACGGCACGACCACATTTAAGCGGGTCTACATGGAAACAAGACGCAAGCGGGCCGTTGTCATTTTGAAGCCGCGCAACCGGAAGCACCCGGCGCAAGAGTACCCGCGCGAGTCAATCGCCGGAATCTTCCGAGCGGTCTACAAGTATGTCGTTGTTTAGGAATCGGTGAATAACTCGGTGAACAACTTCACGCAGAGTGAGTTAAGAATACAAAATCGAAGGCAACCACCTTACGATTTCAACCAACACAAACGCCCGTGATTGCGACGGGCAGGAAGGATTGCCAAATGGAACACCTAAGAATTGAGGGGCGAACGTGGTACTTCCAATTTGTCACGTTCGACTTGCCGAACGACTTCGAGGTATTGGACGATCTAAACCTGATTCGCATTCGATTGACATTGGAGCCGTTCGAGTTTGCGCGGCGCGTCGGTCGAGCGGTCGCATTTATCAGCACGAGAGTAAGGGCTTAAAGAACGCCCGTGATTGCCGGGCCGAAAGGATTGCAAATGAACCTGTCAAAGCTACCCGTGGCATCGGCTATCAATGCTGAGCACGAGGCTTGTATCCGCAGTGGTAAGGCGTTCATCGAACATGCAATGAACGCTGGCAAGCTGCTGATTGAACAAAAGGCTAGGGTTGCGCATGGAGAATGGGGCGACTGGCTTGCAGCCAATATCGCATTCTCCGAAAGCGTGGCGCAGCGATATATGCGACTGGCCCGGCACCCGGAGATAGTCGAGCAGGCAAAAGCGTCGCGCGCGACGGATTTGAGCGTTCGCGCCGCATTGCAGGCTATGGCGTCGCCCGAAAAGCAGACCGGCGCATCGACCGACGCGAGCGATCGCCTTGACGAACTGGAAACGAAGATCGACGCCGCGCTTTGGAAGGTCTCGCAGGTAGGGCGGGCGTTTGCAAAAATCCGCGACGGCGAGTTGTGGCGTCAGTCCGACAAGTCGTCGTTCGAGGAATACTGCAAAGCGAATCATCATTCTGTGAAACTGTCTGAGGACGAGAATGAGCGATGGATTGTCGGGCTTATGGAGTTAGCAGATACCGGCGAGCTTCCAATCGACCTATTTGAAATCGCAGAGAAACTATCAGCCTGAAACATCGGGCGTTCGGCTTGATCACCGAACGAACAGCACGGGCCGGCGCTGAGGGACGCAATCCCCCGCAGCGCCGCCCGGCTGGCCCGAGCAAAGGATTGCAATGCCCAAAACAAAGCAGAACCCGCAGCAGCACACCAGCACAAGCCCGCCGGCAACCGTTTACGAAGCCGAGCCGTGGAAGCGATTCACCACCGCCAGCATCACCGACACGCCCGCCGCAATGACGGCACTGGCCGACTCGATTGCCCTATCCTCAAACACCGAAGCCGCGCGAGTGACAGCGGCACGCCTGGCGAGCCGGATTGCAGCAGCAATGCGCCCGCTGAATTCCCGCCAAGTCGATGGCAACGGGCAGGGCGACGGCTGCGAGCAATGGCAGGCGCTGCGCCCGTCCGATCTTCCCGCCGATATATTGCCCGCGCGCAACGCGCTGTCGTCAGCGTGGCGGGCGCTGTCGGCTATCGCAGACGGCACCGGAACAAAGCCCGACGATCTTCGCGCCGCCGCGCGACTGCTGGCCAGCGTATGCAAGGCCGAGCCGGTAATCGTCCCGACGCAGGCCGGGCCGGGCAACATTGTCGAGCGGTTGAGGCAACTTAGATCGGCGATTGCAGAGAGCATTAGACAACAAGCCCAAGCCGCCGCCGGAGGGCTACCATTCAACCCCGGCACGATCCATATCGATCACCTTGACCGAATCGCCGATGAACTGAGAAACGCCGGAAACGCGATCCCAAACCCGCCGGCAGGCTATGGGGCTGATCTAAGCGCCGAACTGGCATACGCCAACGCGCTGTTGGGCGTTGCTGAATCGATGATCCCGCCGGGAATCGACGAACAGCAGCAGCACGCGCTCGCGTGTAGTGCGGCTGACAACGGGGAGTCATTCTCCCACACCGCGAACAAAAGCAAGACAAGGGCAATGCGTGCGGATAGAGGGGAAATTGATCGGCTGCGCCAAAAATGCGAGAAAATTGTACGACAGCGCAATGGCGAAATGGTGTCGATAAATGAACTGGTGAAGGCGACGCAGGGCAAGCGATCAAGCATCGCCGCCGCAATTCGGGAATCGCCTTACTTGTTGGCACGTCGCGAAACAACGAGGAACGCCCGCCGTAAATACTCGAGCGTTTCGGCAGCAACAGAATCGACGGTCTTATCCGCCGCTAACGCTAAGTCTGGTTCGGGCCGCGATCCAATGAATTCTTTTCTGCACATTTTTCCCGACCCCGCCACCAACGCGCCGCAAGAGTTATCGCAAGAAAACGCCGCAGCGATCCGCAAAAGCCTTATCGAAGCATGTAAGCCCTCAGAGCGGGAACGGTATGCGGAACAACTCAAGAATGTCCCCGACAACAAGATACTTGAACTTGCAGCACTGCAAGATGATCAAGAGATAGACCTCAAACGCCAACAGGGCCGCCGCGCGCGGTAATTGTAAACAGCCCGTAGACGGTCTTGTGTACACCTAAGCCCCTGGAACGCCCGCCAACATTGGCCGGGCGTTTGTTCTTGCGCGCGTCTACTAGAAACCCGTAACAGCAGGAAGGGCAACATTGTGTTGTTCGCCGCCCAATACCGAGAGGCGCTGATGCAGACACATATAAAGTATCGCACACTGCCAGAGCTGGCCCGCCAGTACGGCGTATCGACTCGACAGGCAGCGCACGCCGTCGAGACGTATCGCGTCGAGGAAACTACGCGCATCGCTGGGGCAAGGGTTTATGACGAGCGGGCCGCCGAGAATGTTCGCCGGGCTTTAGCGCGCACCGGGGCGCTGGGCCGGGAGGCGATTGCGCATGCCTAGCGTGTCACCGCAAACCACCCGCCGCAAGATGAACGTCGTCACGCCGCGATTGCCGGCCAACGTTCTGGCCGACGATGCTGCGATCGTGCAGGCAATCTGCCGGATGTTGGCCCGGCGCGCCGTCGAAGCGATTCAACGCAGGGGGGCAAAGCGATGATCGACACCACCACGCAAGCCGACGTAACCGCACTACTCGCCCGCCTGGTCGAACTGGCCGAGGCCGGGCAAGCCGAGGGGTTAGACGCCGCATCGGCGGCAAGGCTGATCGGCGTTTCGCGATCGAAGTTTCTCGCGATGGACAGCGCCGGCCATGTGCCGAGTCGCGTCGAACTGGGCGACGGGCGTTGTCCGCGATGGAGCCGGGGCGAGCTTGTCGCATGGCTTCGGGCAGGCGCGCCGACGCGCGTCACTTGGCAGCAGCGACGCGATCTTGTGATGAAGGGAGTCAGATGAAAACCGCCACCGAGTCAACGTTTCAGTTTCGCCGCGTTCGATGCGTCATTTGCAACGAGCGCGCGACCGATTCGCCGCCGGCGTATCAGAATTGGTTGTGTCTGAAGCACTCGCGACAAGCCGATGCGATGCGATACCAACGAAACAAAAACCCTAAGCGCCGCGCACGCGGCAAGGAAACGAAATGACAAACCGAGAATGGGAATCCCTGCGGCAGCAATTGCAAAGCAACATGGCAGCGGCACTTGGCATGAAAGTCGCCGAAAACCGAAAAAATTCGTCGCGGTCTAGAAAAAACAGGCTACAGGACGAACGCAGAGCGACGAAAACACCCCTGGCCGTGTCTGCACACGTCGGGAAAAGCGACCCGCAACCCAACCTGTTTCAGTAAATGAAAAACCCGTCGCCGGCGGATCGACCAAAGTTGCCGACGGCGGGCGAAAGCTGAACTATGACGACCGTAGCAAATCCAATCAAACATTCAAGAGCCAACAAGGGAATTTCTCCCGAGGTCGAAGCTGCAATCCGTGAAATGGTTCGCCGGCGACCGCGCCAAGGATGGCATCGCTGGCAACATTACAGCAACTGCAAGGCGACGATTGAAACGCTCGTCGGCTGGCGCGTTGGCGGAACGAGCGAAGATTATGACCGAGCGATTGCAATGCTCGTGAAAGGGCTGCGATTGTGAGCAACAGAATCACTACACAACCCGACACCGCCGACGAGCTAGCACAAATCGCAGATGCGGTTTTCAGCCGTGGCGATATCGTCGAGATTCGCCGCATCGACCGCACGAAACCGGCGGGGCGAAATGTCGTATGCACCTGGCACCTCGCCGAAGAGTTGGCCGAGCTTGCGGCTTCGCTGCTGGCGGACAACGCGACCGCCGACATCTACATCGGCGCAAACCCGCGCAAGGCCCGCGGCGCGAAGGGCGATGCATCGGTCGCACTGGCCCGCACACTGTTCGCAGACTTTGACCATGCGACGGCTGCCGAGGTGGAAGCCAAGCTGCTGGCCGACGGAATGCCCGCGCCGACGCTGACCATCGCTACCGGGCACGGCGTCCATTGCTATTGGCGGTTGGCCGATGAAATCACCGACCTTGCGCAATGGGCCGACATTACCCGCGACTTGATTGCGCACATCGGCAGCGACCGCGCCGTCAAGAACCCCGAGCGAGTGATGCGCCTGCCCGGCTTTGTGAACCACAAGCCACCGCAGGCAGAATCGTCAATCGTCGAATGCGAGCCGACGCGCGTGTACGACCTGGCGGAACTGCTGGAACGCATTCCGAAGCGACCCGAAGAACAGACGACGCCGAGAATCAACGGCAACCATGTTGAGGTGCCCGCAACGGACGACGGGCGGGCTAGTCGGGCGCGTGCATACCTAGCGAAGATGCCGGCGGCAATCAGCGGGCACCACGGGCACGACGCCGCGTTTAACGCAGCTTGCGAGTTGTTTCGGTTCGGGCTGAGCGAACGCGACGCATACAACGAGTTTGCCCGATTCAATTCCCGATGTTCGCCACTGTGGAGTGACGCAGAGATAAGGCACAAGCTGGCGGATGCTCTGGCCGAAGTGAAATCAAAGGGCGAATTCGGAAGCCGCGTCGTTGAGCGCGTCGCGCCGTTGGAAATGCCACCGCCACCGCCGTTGCCGGTTGAACTCATGATCGGATGGCACGGCGACTTTGTGCGCGCACTGGCCGAAGCAACCGAAACGCCGCCAGAAATCGCATGGGCAGTCACGACGGCGGTTATCGCAACAGCGACACAAGGTAAGTTTGAAATCTCCCCCGAGCGTGGCTACGTCGAACCGATTTGCGTGTACTTCGCGCCGCTGTATCCGCCCGGGGGCCGCAAGTCGGCAATCATTCGGGCCGCAATTCGACCGCTGATCGACTACGAGAAAACACTTCGCGCCAGCACCGAGCCGGTTATCAAGCGCCAGCAGGCCGAGCTTGCGGTAAAGACGGCAACCATCAAGGCGCTGCAGGCCGAAGCGGCAAAGGCTGAGGATCTGGACGCCGCCGCAAGCCTCTTAGACCGGATCGCCCAACTACAAGCCGACTTGCCCGAAGTAATGCACCCGCCGCGAATCTTCGCGCAGGATGTTACACCCGAGCACCTGGGCACGATGCTAAGCCAGCAAGGTGAGCGGCTGGGAATCTTCTCCGACGAGGCGGGCATCTTCGGCACCTTGCTAGGACAACGCTACAGCCGCGACGGCGGCAGCAACCTAGACCTTGTGTTGCAAGCCTACAGCGCGTCGCCGGTTTGCGTGGATCGTGGCGGACGTTCCGTGTCGCTATCGTCACCCGTGCTAACCATCGCTGTCACCCCGCAACCTGGCATCGCGAAAGACATTGCATTGCGGAAAGAGAATCGCGAGCGGGGCTTAACGTCGCGTATCCAATTCTTCGCGCCGCCGTCGATGCTTGGCAACCGAACGCTTGAACACCGGCCAATTGCCGACGAAGTATCGCGCACCTACTGCGAACAAGTTCAACGGCTACTTGAAATCCCGTTGCCGATTGAGCGCCCGCGACTATTGACGCTGGATGCCGACGCCTATCAGCGATGGAAAGCCTGGCAGCGAGAGGTTGAAAACATGATGCGCGAGGGCGGCAAGCTGTATTCACTGCCCGACGTTGGCGGGAAATTGCCGGGGCAAACCGCACGGATTGCAGCACTTATGCACTTGGCCATGTACGCCAGTGTTGCAGAGAACATGCTGCTGGTCGAAGGCAACACAATGGGCATCGCGATCGACTTTGCCCGGGCAGCATTGGAGCACACCGTCTACGTCCTGAGCGATAGCGGGGTAACCGGGGAACTGCTGATTGCCCGCCGTCTATGGGACGAGGCCAAGCGACTTAACGCGGGCATCGTCACCGCCCGCGATTTGTGGCTGGGCGTACGAAGCCTGGCACCGTCTATGAAAGACGCCGAACCCGCTTTCACGGCGCTTGTCGAACGAGGCTACCTATTCGAAATGGACGGCGATAACAGACGGGGCAGGCCGTCGCGCAGATTCCGCGTCAATCCAGCCGCTACGAATATTGCGCGTTCTGCGCTTTTTGCGCAATGCGCCGTAGGTAGAGACTTGGGAAGGGGTAGGGGGGGATATGTGAGATAGATAATAATAATAATCTTCTAAAATGACTTCTAAGCGCAAAACG
>ERZ761607.1564-NODE-1564-length-27868-cov-6.010355_pt1 | contig 27868 bp, 26 predicted proteins | sample MGYA00511164_ERZ761607 | MGnify/ENA primary metagenome ERZ761607 (study PRJEB28899, sample SAMN02445080) | bioreactor sludge metagenome | biome: EBPR sludge | place: Australia: Brisbane, Thorneside Wastewater Treatment Plant | collected 2011-06-22 ... | reverse complement strand
CCTGCCGATCGGCGGGGTGGTGGCCGGGGTCCTGACGCTGGAGATGGTGATGGTGGCGGTGAAGGTGGCGACCACTGGCGCCGCCGCGGCCAACGCCACGCCCCAGGCCTCCGCGCCGGACGTGACCAACGCCGAGACCATCGGCCGGGTCCTCTACACGGACTACGTCTACTTCTTCCAGGCGGCCGGCCTGGTCCTGCTGGTGGCCATGATCGGCGCCATCGTGCTGACCCTGCGCCACAAGCCGCACATCAAGCGCCAGAGCGTCTCCGCTCAGACCGCGCGCACGCCGAAGACGGGCATGAAGATCGTCGACATCAAGCCGGGCGAGGGGATTTCCGAGTGACCCTCCTTCGCCAAGGCTTCGGAGGGCGAGCCCTCCAATACAACAACGGCTTCGCGGGACTTGTCCTGCGTAGCTCCGCCAGGAGCGAAGCAGGATGATTGGCCTCACCCACTATCTCACCGTCGCCGCCATCCTGTTCACGATCGGCGTCTTCGGCATCTTCGTGAACCGCAAGAACATCATCGTCATCCTGATGAGCATCGAGCTCATCCTGCTGGCGGTGAACATCAACCTGGTGGCCTTCAGCGTCTTCCTGCACGACGTCGTCGGGCAGATCTTCGCGATGTTCGTCCTCACCGTCGCCGCGGCCGAGGCCGCCGTCGGACTGGCGATCCTGGTCACCTTCTTCCGTAACCGCGGCGATATCGCCGTGGACGACGCCTCGATGATGAAGGGCTGATCGTGGAGAGCCTCGTCACTCTTCTTGTCTTCGCGCCGTTGGTCGGGGCCATCGTGGCCGGCCTGTTCGGCCGCCGCATCGGCGACGTCGCGTCCCAAGCGGTGACCACCGGCCTGCTGATGCTGGCCTGCGGCCTGTCCTGGTACACCTTCATCCAGTGGACCTGGGGCCACATGGAGCCGTTCACGGTCGCCCTGGCGCCGTTCATCAACATCGGCGACTTCCAGTCGGCCTGGTCGATCCGCATCGACGGCCTGTCGGCGGTGATGCTGGTCGTGGTGACCAGCGTCTCCAGCCTCGTGCACCTCTACAGCTGGGGGGACATGGCCGAGGACGACAGCAAGCCGCGCTTCTTCGCCTACCTGTCCCTGTTCACCTTCGCCATGCTGGCGCTGGTGACGGCCGCCGACTTCATGCAGCTGTTCTTCGGCTGGGAAGGGGTGGGGCTGGCGTCCTATCTGCTGATCGGCTTCTGGTACAAGAAGTCCACCGCCAGCGCCGCCGCCATCAAGGCCTTTGTGGTCAACCGCGTCGGCGACTTCGGCTTCGCCCTCGGCATCCTGACCGTGTTCTGGATGTTCGGCACCATCCAGTTCGCCGAACTGTTCCCGCTGATCGCCTCGAAGGCCGGCACGGGCTGGGTCTTCCTCGGCCACAACTGGTCGGCGCTCGACCTCGCCGGGGCCCTGCTGTTCGTCGGCGCCATGGGCAAGTCGGCCCAGTTCTTCCTGCACACCTGGCTGCCGGACGCCATGGAAGGTCCGACACCCGTATCGGCCCTGATCCACGCGGCGACCATGGTCACCGCCGGCGTCTACATGGTCTGCCTGCTGTCGCCGATGTTTGAGTACGCGCCGGTGGCCAAGCAGATCGTCACCCTGATCGGCGCCGTCACCGCCCTGTTCGCCGCGACGGTCGGCTTGGCCCAGAACGACATCAAACGGGTCATCGCCTATTCGACCTGTTCGCAGCTCGGCTACATGTTCTTCGCCGCCGGCGTGGGCGCCTATGAGGCGGCCATGTTCCACCTGTTCACCCACGCCTTCTTCAAGGCCCTGCTGTTCCTGGGCGCCGGCTCGGTCATCCACGGCATGCACCACGAGCAGGACATGCGGCGCATGGGCAATCTGTGGAAGTACCTGCCGTTCACCTATGCGGTGATGACCATCGGCACGATCGCCATCACCGGCATCGGCATCCCGGGTCTGGGCGGCTTCGCGGGCTTCTACTCGAAGGACACCATCATCGAGGCGGCTTTCGCCGCGGGCCAGCACAGCGGCGTCGGCTTCTTCGCCTTCTTCATCGGCGTGTTCGCGGCCGGCCTGACCGCCTTCTACAGCTGGCGCCTGGCCTTCATGACCTTCCACGGCACGGCCAAGTGGGGTCACGACGCGCACCACGCCGACGACCATGCGCACGCCGCGCATGACGATCACGCCCACGACGATCACGGCCATGGCCACGACCATACGCCGCACGAGAGCCCGCTGGTCATGCTGATCCCGCTCGGCCTGCTGGCCATCGGCGCGATCGCGGCCGGCTTCGTGTTCGTCGACTACTTCGTCGGCCATCACGAGGCGGAGTTCTGGCGCGGGGCCATCTTCTCGGGCGAGCACAACCACGTCCTGCACGAGGCGCACAACGTCCCGACCTGGGTGAAGTGGGCGCCGCTGGTGGTCTCGACTCTCGGCCTGCTGGTCGCGGTCTGGGTCTATCTGATCAAGGAGGGCATGGGCGCCGCGATCGCCGCGCGTCGCGGCCCGCTGTGGACCTTCCTTTACAACAAGTGGTTCTTCGACGAGCTGTACGACGCCACCTTCGTGCGCCTCGCCCGCTTCCTGGGCGATGTGTTCTGGAAGGGCGGCGACCAGCGGATCATCGACGGCTTCGGGCCGGACGGCGTGGCCGCGGTTTCCCGGGCCGTGGGCAAGCGGACCGGCCAGCTGCAGACCGGCTACGTCTACCACTATGCGTTCGTGATGCTGCTCGGCGTGGCCGGGCTGCTGACCTACGCCCTGTATCAATGGTCTCGGTGAGGGACGCTTAGGCCATGACCGGAATTCTCTCCCTCACCACCTTCCTGCCGATGGCCGGCGTCGCCGCCATCCTGCTGCTGAAGACCTTCGGCCAGACCGGCGAGCGGGCGGACACCGCCGCCAAATGGATCGCCCTGGTCACGACCCTGGCGACCTTCGCCCTGTCGGTGCTGTTGGTTGTTCAGTTCGACCAGGCCGACCCGGGCTTCCAGTTCCTGGAAGAGATCCCGTGGTTCGCGGGCCTCAGCTACCGCATGGGCGTGGACGGCATCTCCATCCTGTTCGTGCTGCTGACCGCCTTCCTGCTGCCGCTCTGCGTGATCGCCAGCTGGAAGAGCATCGACAAGCGCGTGCTCGAATACATGATCGCCTTCCTGGTCCTCGAGACCCTGGTGATCGGCGTGTTCTGCGCGCTGGACCTGATCCTGTTCTACCTGTTCTTCGAGGCCGGCCTGGTCCCGATGTTCCTGATCATCGGCATCTGGGGCGGCAAGAACCGGATCTACGCCGCCTTCAAGTTCTTCCTCTACACCCTGCTCGGATCCGTCCTGATGCTGGCCGCCGTGCTGACCATGATCGGCGTGGCGGGCACCAGCTCGATCCCCGAGCTGATGCGCTACCAGTTCGCCGACTGGCTGCAGCCCTGGCTTTGGATCGCCTTCTTCGCCAGCTTCGCGGTGAAGATGCCGATGTGGCCGGTGCACACCTGGCTGCCCGACGCCCACGTCGAGGCGCCGACGGCCGGATCGGTCATCCTGGCGGGCATCCTGCTGAAGATGGGCGGCTACGGCTTCATGCGCTTCAGCATCCCGATGTTCCCGGACGCGAGCCAGATGTTCGCGCCGCTGGTCTTCGGCCTGTCGGCGATCGCCATCGTCTATACCTCGCTGGTCGCCTTCCGTCAGACCGACATCAAGAAGCTGATCGCCTATTCGTCGGTCGCGCACATGGGCTTCGTGACCATGGGCATCTTCAGCGGCAACGCCGTCGGCGAGCAGGGCGCCCTGTTCCAGATGCTGAGCCACGGGGTCATCTCCGGCGCGCTCTTCCTCTGCGTCGGCGTCGTCTATGATCGCATGCACACCCGCGAGATCGCCTTCTACGGCGGGCTGGTGAACCGCATGCCGTTCTATGCGGCGGTGTTCATGCTGTTCACCATGGGCAACGTCGGCCTGCCGGGCACCAGCGGTTTCGTCGGCGAAATCCTGACCATGACCGGCGTCTACCAGGCCTCGACCTGGACGGCCTTCGTCTCGGCCTCCGGCGTGATCCTGTCGGCCATGTACGCCCTGACCCTCTATCGCCGCGTCGTGTTCGGCGAGATGACCAATCCGGCCCTGGCCCAGATCACCGATCTGGATCGCCGCGAGATGCTGATCTTCGCGCCGCTGATCATCTCGACCCTGTATCTGGGCGTGCAGCCCGACGTCGTCTTCAACATCACCGGCGCCTCCGTCGACGCGCTGGTCGGCGCCTGGCGCGCCGCTCTGGCCGGGTGAGCCGCCGATGACCTCCTTCTCCCTCTCGCTCGTCTGGCCCGAGGTCATCCTCGCCGGCGCGACGCTCATCCTGCTCGTCCTGGGCGCCTTCCGCGGCAGGGGCGGGGTCGTGTTCAACGGCCTGGCCGTCCTGACCCTGGCCGCCGCCGCGGTCGCCGCGGTCGTCGGCCCGCAGGGCCGAGGCTTCGCCGGCGGACTGGTCGCCGACGATCTCGCGGTCTTCGCCAAGGTCGCGATCTACGCCGCCAGCGCCTTCGGCATCGTGCTCGGCGATCGCTGGCTGGCCCGCAAGGGCGAGAGCAAGTTCGAGTTCCCGGTGCTGATCCTGCTCGCCGCGCTCGGCATGGGCATGATGGCCTCGGCCGGCGACCTGATCTCGCTCTACATCGGCGTCGAGCTGCACTCGCTGGCGCTCTACGTGCTGGCCGCCTTCCGCCGCGACGACGCGAAGAGCTCGGAAGCCGGCCTGAAGTACTTCGTGCTCGGCGCCCTGTCGTCGGGCCTGCTGCTCTACGGCGCCTCGCTGATCTACGGCTTCGCCGGTTCGACCCACTTCGACGCCATCGCCGCCTCGGTGCAGGGCCATGCCGACACCGGCGTGCTGTTCGGCCTGGTGTTCCTGATCTGCGGCCTGGCCTTCAAGGTCTCCGCCGCGCCGTTCCACATGTGGACGCCGGACGTCTATGAAGGCGCCCCGACCCCGGTCGTCGGCTTCTTCGCCGCCGCGCCGAAGCTGGCCGCCATGGTCCTGCTCGCCCGCGTGCTGCAGGAGGGCTTCGCCGAGGCCGTGGAGCAATGGCGCCAGGTGATCCTGCTGGTCGCCCTGGCCTCCGTCTTCGTCGGCGCTTTCGCCGGTCTGGCCCAGAAGAACCTCAAGCGCCTGTGGGCCTACAGCTCGATCGCCAACATCGGCTACGCCCTGATCGGCCTGGCCGCCGGCGGCGAGGCGGGCGTCCAGGCCATGCTGATGTTCATGGTCCTCTACATGGTCGACGTGACCGGCTTCTTCGCCTGCCTGACCGCGCTCCAGCGCGACGGCCGTCCGATGGAGACCCTCGAGGACATGGCCGGCCTGGTGAAGGAACGCCCCGGCCTGGCCCTGGCCATGACCGCCTTCTCGCTGTCGGCCCTCGGCCTGCCGCCGTTCACGGGCTTCTTCGCCAAGTTCTACGTCTTCAAGGCGGCGATCGGCGCGCACCTGGAGTGGGCGGCCATCGCGGCCCTGGTCGGTTCGGTCGTGGCGGCGGTCTACTACCTGCGCCTGATCAAGGTCATCTGGTTCGACGCGGCGCCTTCGGCCACCGAGAAACCCGCCGTCAGCGCCCAGGCCATCGCCATCGCCGCGGCCCTGTTCTCGTTCCCGGTCGGGCTGGTGGCGCTGATCTGGCTCGATCCGCTGTCCAAGGCCGCCGCGGCGGCGTTCGGCGGCTAGGCGGGACGGCGCTTGTCGCCCTTCGAGATCATCGTCTTCGACGAGATCGACTCGACCAACGCCGAGGCCGCCCGCCGGGCGAGCCGGGGCGAGCTGTGGCCGGTCTGCCTGGTCGGCCTGACGCAGACCGCCGGCCGCGGCCGGCGGGGCAGGGCGTGGGAGACGGCCAGCGGCAATCTGGCCGCCACCTTCCTCTACGAGTCCGACCGGCCGGTGTCGGAAATCGCCCAGGTCTCCTTCGTCGCCGCGCTGGCCGCCGGCGACATGATCGCGGACTATGTCCCGGCCTCGCTGGTGACTCTGAAGTGGCCCAACGACCCGATGGTCGCCGGGATCAAGGCCGGCGGGATCCTGCTGGAGTCCGGCCAGGTTCCGGGGCGCGCCTCCTGGGTCGCCGTCGGTATCGGCGTCAACCTGGCCTACGCTCCCGAGCAATCCGAGCGCCCCGCCACCCATCTGGCGGCGCATCGCCAGGGCGGAGCGCCGAGCGTGCTGGAGGCCGCCGAGCGCCTGCGCGACCACTTTCAGCGCTGGCTGTCCGTCTGGACCCGCGAGGGCTTCGCGCCGATCGCCGCGGCCTGGACGGCTCGCGCCCACGGCCTGGGCGAGCGCTGCGTGGCGCGGCTGGCCGACGAAACGGTCGAGGGCGTGGCCGAGGGACTCGACCCTGACGGCGCCCTGCGTCTGCGCTTGCCAGACGGCATGCTGCGGCGCATCACGGCCGGCGACGTGTTTTTCGGCGGATCGTAGCGGCGGGCGCAGCCCATCGTGGTCCGATCCGCCTAGCATATATTCGACGGTCCGACCTTGTCGGACCGGAAGGGGGCGTAATGCTGCTGGCGATCGAGCAGGGCAACACCAACACGCTGTTCGCGGTTCACAACGGCAGCGACTGGATCGCCCAGTGGCGCAGCGCCACCGAGAGCACCCGGACCGCCGACGAGTACGCCGTCTGGCTGTCGCAGCTGCTTGAGATGAACGGCCTGAGCCTGAAGTTGCTGACGGCCTGCATCATCTCCAGCGTGGTGCCGCAGTCGATCTTCAACCTGCGCAACCTCTCGCGCCGCTATCTGAACGTCGAGCCGTTGATCATCGGCGAGAACGCCGACCTCGGGATCGCGGTGCGGATCGACAAACCGTCCGAGGCCGGGGCCGACCGGCTGGTCAACGCCATCGGCGCCCATATCGCCTACCGGGGTCCGCTGATCGTCATCGACAGCGGCACGGCCACGACGTTCGATATCGTGGCGGCCGACGGCGGCTTCGAGGGCGGCATCATCGCCCCGGGCATCAACCTCTCCATGCAGGCCCTCCACGACGCCGCCGCCAAGCTGCCGCGCATCGCCATCCAGCGGCCGGAGCGCAACCGGGTGGTCGGCACCGACACCGTCACCGCCATGCAGTCGGGCGTCTTCTGGGGCTACATCAGCCTGATCGAGGGCCTGATCAGCAAGATCAAGGCGGAACGGGGCGAACACCTGACCGTTGTCGCCACGGGCGGCGTCGTGTCCCTGTTCGAGGACGCCACCACCATGATCGACCACTACGACCCCGACCTGACCATCCGTGGTCTGCTCGAGATCCACCGCCGCAACCGTCGGCTGGAGTCCTGATGTCCGCTGACACGTCCGACGAACTCGTCTTCCTGCCGCTCGGCGGGTCGAACGAGATCGGCATGAACTTCAATCTCTACGGCTTCGGTCCCGAGGACGATCGCAAGTGGATCGTCGTCGACCTGGGCGTGACCTTCGGCGACCAGACGACGCCCGGCGTCGACATCATCCTGCCGGATCCGACCTTCATCGAGGAGTACGCCGACGACATCCTCGGCATCGTGCTGACCCACGCCCACGAGGACCACATCGGCGCCGTCGCCTGGCTGTGGCCGCGCCTGCGGGCGCCCGTCTACGCCACGCCTTTCACCGCCTACCTGCTGCGCGAGAAGCTGCGCGACGCCGACCTGCTGGACGAGGTCGACATCACCGAGGTCCCGCTGAGCGGCAAGTTCAGCCTCGGCCCGTTCGAGCTCGAACTGGTCACCCTGACCCACTCGATCCCTGAGCCCAACGGCCTGGCGATCCGCACGCCGCTGGGCGTGATCCTGCACACCGGCGACTGGAAGATCGATCCTGATCCCATGCTGGGCGCGGTCACCGACGTCGAGGCCATCCGGCGACTCGGCGACGAGGGCGTGCTGGCCATGGTCTGCGACAGCACCAACGTCTTCGTCGACGGCTCGGCGGGGTCGGAAGCCGACGTTCGCGTGGCGATGAACAAGCTGATCGTGGGGCTGAAGGGCAAGGTCGCCGTCGCCTGCTTCGCCTCCAACGTCGCGCGGATGGACACCGTCATTCGCGCCGCCCAGGCCGCCGGCCGCAGGGTGGTGCTGGCCGGCCGCTCGATGCACCGCATGGCCGCCGCGGCGCGCAGCGTCGGCCTGCTGCAGGATATCCAGCCGCTGCTCGACGATACGCAGGCCAAGAATGTGCCCGAGGACCAGATCCTCTACCTCTGCACCGGCAGCCAGGGCGAGCCGCGCGCCGCGCTGGCCCGAATCGCCGAGGGCAATCATCCGCACATCCGCATGTCGGACGGCGACCATGTGATCTTCTCCTCGCGGGTCATCCCGGGCAACGAGATCCCGATCCGCAACCTGCAGAACAAGCTCGCCGACCGGGGGGTGCGCCTCTACACCGAGCGCGACCATCCCGGCATCCACGTCTCCGGCCACCCGTGCCGCGACGAGCTGGCCCAGATGTACGCCTGGGCCCGGCCGAAGATCGCCGTCCCGACCCATGGCGAGCGCCGCCATCTGCTGGAGCATGTCGCCTTCGCGAAGGACCTGCAGATCGAGCAGGCCGTCGCGCCGCGCAACGGCGACATGGTCCGCCTGGCCCCAGGCCGCGCGGAGATCATCGACGAGGTCCCCGCCGGCCGCCTCTACGTCGACGGCGGCGTGATGACGCCCGAGAACGGCGAGGCCCTGCGCGAGCGCCGGCACGCGGCCTACAACGGCATGCTGGTGGTGTCGGTGGTCCTGAATGACGGCGGCAGGATCCTGGCCGGTCCGACCGTGAAGGCCGTCGGCCTGCCCGGCGACGAGGACTACTCGATCGAGGAAGCCGTCTACGACCTGGCCGAGGAGGCCTCCCAGGCCCTGAAGAAGGTTCCGGCCGAGGAACGCGCGATCGACGAGGTCGTCGAGACCACCCTCTGCCGCGTCGTGAAGAAGGCCGCCCACCGCATCTGGGAACGCCGCCCGGTCGTCGAGGCGACGGTTCTGCGGGTGTGATTGTCCGGTCGGGGAAGCATCGCTAGTCTCTTCCCTGAGTAGAGGGGAAGCGCCGTGTCCAACCCGTCAGAGCTTGAGACCATCGGCGGTCCGCCTGCGGCGGGCGAGGGGACGGGCTGGACCCTTCTGCGCCACGGATGGCCCGCGCTACTGATCTTCACGGCTCTGGCATGGGGCTATCTCGTTCAGCCGGTCGGGCTGGACGGCGAGATCGAACAGACCTTGCACGGGCTTTCGCGGGAGGCCTTGGCCGAGGGCCGCTGGTCCGTGCTTGTAAGCCACGTCTTCGTCTCGCCGGGCATCATGGGCGGCATTGTCGCCGGCTTCGTGACCTTCGGCGCGGTCCTGACCACGCCGATGCTGCGCAACCCCGACTGGATGGGCGGGTGGCGGCTCCTCGCGGTCTTCGCCATCTCGGCGGCGGCGGCCGGCGCCGCCCATCTTCTCTCGGGCGCCCCGACGCCGCTGCTCGGCCCCTGGCCCGCGCTGGCGGCCGTGGCCCTGTGGACGGCCATCGCCGGGCGCGGCCCGAGGATTCGTGAGCCGGACGAGCAGCCCGCGCATCGGCGGTCAGACTTCGAGGAGGCCTTCAATCTGGTTCTCCCGTTCCTCTTCCTCCTGATCATCGGCTCGAACGAGATCCGGGAGACGGCCGCCTTGCTTCTTCCCGGCTTCAAGTTGCCGCTCTGGACGGCCGCCGTCGCGCTGGCGGGGGTGGGCGTTGTCGGCTTCTTCGCCTCCCGCTTCGGCGGCGAGATCGGTCGTCGCGTCGTCGCGGGCATGCTGGGCCTGTTGTGGCTCGGTCTGGTGATCTCCCTTGCCGCCCGGTACGCGCCGCAGGCCTCGGCGATCGTGGCGGCGGCTACGGGCCTGCCCTGGGCGTCCTGGGCCGCCGCGCTCGCCGTCGGGGTCGCCGCCGGCTTGCAGGAGCGTCGCGGACGCAGCGTCCCGGCGCATTGACCTCGCGCGCGCGGGAGGCCACCTGTAGCCCATGACCGAAGGTCCCTGGGGTTCCCCGACCGAGTCCGCCGACCGCGCCGCCGAGGCGCGGACGCCTGAACCGGCGTTCAACACCCGTCCCGCGCAGGCCTGGGGCGTGTTCCTGATCGTCGCCCTGATCGGTCTCACCTACCTGTGGCAGCTGACCGCGCCGGATCCGGAGACGGAGTTCGCCGCCGCGCTCAGCGCCCGGTCGATCGCCGAGGGGCGCTGGCAGACGCTGTTCACCTCGATGTTCATGCACGGGGGCGTCGCCCACCTGGTGATGAACCTGTCGGCCCTGCTTCCGTTCGGCCTGATTGTCGCGCGCCGCATGGGGCCGACCGTCGGCGGCCAGCTGCGCTTCCTGGTCTTCTACCTGCTCGCCGGGCTGGCCGGAAATGGCGTCTGGCTGCTGATGGGCGCGGGGCAGGGCGGGGCGGTGGTCGGCGCGTCGGGCGCGATCTTCGGCCTGTGGGCGGCGGTGCTGCGCATGCGGCGCGACGGCGGGCCCCTGTATCCGCTGTTCTCCTGGGAGGTCGCCCGCCAGATGGTAGGCCCGCTCATCGCCAACGTGCTGGTCACCGTCGCGTTCGGGGTGATGACGGCCGGCAGCGGCGTCGGCGGCATCGCCTGGCAGGCCCACCTGGGCGGCTTCCTGTTCGGCCTCGCGACGATCGGCCTCTTCCTGCCGCCACGGCAGAGGGTGTAGACCACCCGCCGACCGCACCAGCCCCGGAGTCCGCACCCATGATCGGCAAGCTCAACCACGTCGGCGTCGCCACCCCGTCGATCGACGATGCGCTGACCATGTATCGCGACCTGCTGGGCGCGACCTCGTGGACGGACAAGTGGGCCATGCCGGAGCAGGGCGTCTGGGTCTGTTTCGTGAACCTGCCCAACAGCCAGATCGAGCTGATCGAACCCTACGGCGAGAAGAGCCCGATCCACGGCTTCCTGGCCAAGAACCCCAAGGGCGGCCAGCACCACATCTGCTTCGAGGTCGAGAACATCTACGAAGCCCGCGACGCCCTCGTCGCCAAGGGCGCGACCGTGCTGGGCGAGCCGCGCATCGGCGCCCACGGCACCCTGATCATCTTCGTGCATCCCAAGGACATGGGCGGCATGCTGGTGGAGCTGATGGAAACCCCGAAGGACGCCCACTGATGAGCCTGACCACCGGCATCGCCATCTACTTGACCCTCTGGTGGACGGTGTTGTTCGCCGTCCTGCCGTTGGGGAGCAAGACCTACGCCGAATCCGGCATCGAGGTGACGGACGGCGGCGATCCGGGCGCGCCGGTGAATCCGAACCTGAAGAAGAAGTTCATCACCACCACCTGGGTCGCGGCCGTCGCCTGGCTGATCCTGTTCGCGGTCATCAAGTCGGGCGTTGTCAGCCTGCCCACGATGCCCGCCAACTACTGACGATCGCCCGCTTTTCGGGCGACGGGCGCACGTCGCTTGCCGTGTCGCCCATTGTTTGGGCGAATCCTGCCCCGGTGCGACGCCGCGTGACGCGAGGCTCGCGACCGCCGCCGCCCCGGGTCTAGCCTTCGCGTCATGGAGGCCGGTTCGCCGGTCTTGCTCCGTGGCGTTTTTCCCCGACGACGACTGAAAGGCCGCCGGCCCAGCCGGCGGCCTTCTTTTCGCCGCCCGCGTTGCCAATGCAGGGACCCAGAGGCTAAGTCAGCCCGACCAGTCTCCCCGAGGATCCCTATGCGCCTGTCGCGCTATTTTCTGCCCACGCTCAAGGAAGCGCCTTCCGACGCCCAGATCGTCTCGCACCAGCTGATGCTGCGGGCCGGCATGATCCGACAGGAGGCCGCCGGCATCTATGCCTGGCTGCCGCTGGGCCTGAAGGTGCTCAAGAAGATCGAGCAGATCGTGCGCGAGGAGATGGACCGCGCCGGCGCCGTCGAGCTCCTGATGCCGACGCTGCAGCTGGCCGACCTGTGGCGCGAGAGCGGCCGCTACGAGGCCTATGGCGATGAGATGCTGCGCATCACCGACCGCCACAAGCGCGACCTGCTCTACGGCCCGACGGCCGAGGAGGTGGTGACCGACATCTTCCGGGCCTCGGTGAAGTCCTACAAGGACCTGCCGCTGAACCTCTACAACATCCAGTGGAAGTTCCGGGACGAGCGCCGCCCGCGCTTCGGCGTGATGCGCGGCCGCGAGTTCCTGATGAAGGACGCCTACAGCTTCGACCTCGACGAGGCCGGCGCCCGCGCGGCCTACAACCGCATGTTCATCGCCTATCTGAACCTGTTCGCGCGGATGGGCCTGAAGGCCGTGCCGACCCGCGCCGACACCGGCCCGATCGGCGGCGACCTCAGCCACGAGTTCATCGTCCTGGCCGAGACCGGCGAGAGCCAGATTTACTGCCACAAGGACCTGGTCGAGATGGGCGCTCCGGGTCCCGACGTCGACTGGTACGGCGACCTGCAGCCGCTGGTCGACGCGCGCACCTCCCTCTACGCCGCCGCCGACGAGATGCACGACGCGGCGGCCTATGACGCCATCCCCGAGGACAAGCGCCTGACCGCCCGCGGCATCGAGGTCGGCCACATCTTCTATTTCGGCGAGAAGTACTCGGCGCCCATGAAGGCGAAGGTGACCGGCCCGGATGGCGTCGACACCGTCGTCCACATGGGCAGCTACGGCGTCGGCGTATCTCGCCTGCTCGGCGCGATTATCGAGGCCAGCCACGACGCGGGCGGCATCATCTGGCCGGAGGCGGTCGCGCCGTTCGATGTCGGCGTGCTGAACCTGCGCGTCGGCGATGCCGCCTGTGACGCCGCCTGCGAGAAGGCCGTCGCCGCGCTGGAGGCCGCCGGCAGGGACGTCCTCTACGACGAGACCGACAACCGGCCGGGCGGCAAGTTCGCCACCGCCGACCTGATCGGCCTGCCGTGGCAGCTGATCGTCGGCCCCAAAGCCCTGGCCGAGGGCAATGTCGAGCTGAAGAACCGCGCCACCGGCGAGCGCACGGTGGTCGCGCTGGACGCCGCCATCGCCCAGCTGACGGCGAAGGCCGCGTGAGCAAACCCCTGGCCTCCGGCGCGGCGCCCTTCGGCGTCTGGGAGCGGGCGGTCGCCTTCCGTTACCTGATGGCCGTCCGCAAGAGCGGCGGCGTCGCGCTGGTGACCATCTTCGCCTTCGTCGGCATCGCCATGGCGGTGTTCGCGCTGATCACCGTGATGAGCGTGATGAACGGCTTCCGGTCGGAGCTGCTCGACCGCCTGCTCGGCTTCAACGGCCACGCCTATGTGGCCGGCGGCATTCTCGGCAGTCCCGATCGCGACAAGGCGCTGGAGCGTATCCGCAAGGTGCCCGGCGTGGTGCGCGCCACGCCGATGATCCAGGGCCAGGTGATCGTCATGGGGCCGGCCCAGATCACCGGCGCCATCGTCCGCGGCGTCTCGGCCGCCGACGTCAAGGGCACGGCGATCATCGCCGACAACATCAAGCGCGGCTCGCTCGACGGCTACGGCCGGGGCGACTACGGCGGCGACCTGATCCTGATCGGCGACCGCATGGCGGCCGCGCTCGGCGTTGGGCCCGGCGACCCGGTGACCCTGATCTCGCCGACCGGCGCGACCACCGCTTTCGGGCAGAGCGTGAACCAGAAGGACTACACCGTCGGCGGCGTCTTCTCGGTCGGCATGAGCGAGTTCGACCAGGCCTTCATCTACATGCCGCTCGACCAGGCTCAGCTGTTCTTCGGGCGCGAGGGGGTGGTCGACAAGATCGAGATCATGCTCGACAGCGCCGACAGGGCCATCGGCATGAAGCCGGCGATCGCCCAGGCCGCCGGCCCGGCGGCCATGGTGTTCGACTGGACCCAGGAGAACGAGACCTTCTTCAACGCCCTGCAGGTCGAGCGCTCGGCCATGCGGCTGATCCTGATGATCCTGGTGGCCATCACCACCCTCAACATCATCGCCGGCCTGGTGATGATGGTTCAGAACAAGCGCCGCGACATCGGCATCCTGCGCACCGTCGGGGCCAGCCAGAGCGCCATCCTGCGCATCTTCTTCATGGCCGGGTCGCTGATCGGCGTGCTGGGCGCGGCGGCCGGCCTGATCCTCGGCGTCGTGGTCTGTCTGAACATCGAGACCATCCAGCAGATCGTCGAACGCATCACCGGCGCCCAGGTGTTCAACCCCGAGGTCTACTTCCTGAGCCATGTGCCGGCGAAGATTGAATGGAGCGAGGTGGGGCTGGTCACGGCCTGGGCCCTGTTCATGAGCTTCGTCGTCACCCTGCTGCCGGCCTGGCTGGCCTCGCGCCTCGATCCGGTGGAGGCGCTTCGCTATGAGTGAGCCGGTGCTCAGCCTGCGCGGCGTCAAGCGCACCTATGTCACCCAGTCCGGCCAGTTGCCCGTGCTCAAGGGCGTCGACCTGGACGTCCTGCCCGGCGAGATCGTCGGTCTGATCGGCCCCTCCGGCTCAGGCAAGTCCTCGCTGCTGCATGCCGCCGGCCTGCTGGAGCATCCGGACGGCGGGACGGTCGCCGTCTGCGGCCAGGACTGCACGAAGCTGTCGAGCCGGGCCCGCACCAGGGTGCGTCTGACCACGATCGGCTTCGTCTACCAGTTCCACCATCTGCTGCCGGAGTTCACGGCGCTGGAGAATGTGGCCATGCCGGCGATGATCGCCGGCCGCGGCGGCGCCTACGCCCGCCAGCGGGCCGAGACGCTGCTCAGCGGCCTCGGCCTGGGCGAGCGCCTCGACCACCAGCCCGCCCAGCTGTCCGGCGGCGAGCAGCAGCGGGTGGCCATCGCCCGCGCCCTGACCAACGAGCCGCGCCTGCTGCTGGCTGACGAGCCGACCGGCAACCTCGATCCAGAGACGGCCTCGGCGGTCTTCCAGCAGCTGTACGACCTGGCCCGCACCACCGGCGTGGCGGCCGTCATCGCCACCCACAACCTCGAACTGGCTCGTTACATGGACCGCGTCTTCGCCATGAAGGACGGCCACCTGGAAAAGCAGCGAGGCTAGGGCCAATCGGAGGGGAAACATGGCCGCCGGAATGTCGATTCGGCCTAGCTCTTCCCCGGACAGGGAAAGGCGGTTCGCACCGCCGACCTGACGAAATCCTTCATCGACTCGCCCGCCCTTGGATGGGCGGCGGCGATGACCGGCAGCACCCGATCCGGCGCGTCGACGATGTCCAGGCCCGCGGGCAGGCAGGCGCTTGCGCTCGCGATGGAGCCGAAGATCATGCCGGAGCAGAAGCCGTACTCGCCCGGGTCGTCGCTGGCGCAGTAGCGCTGGTAGTCGACGGCGTCGGACCGGGCGTACTTCGCGCGCCGCTGCGCCGCGTCGAGGTAGACGAAGTCCAGCGTCATCGGCTGGTCGCTGTTCGCCGCCGGCTTTCGCCCTTCGATCCAGGCCAGCGACTTCGGGTCGACCGCTTGCGGGCGGAAGCCGCCGGGAGCCGGCAGGCCGTTGACCAGCAGGTGAACGGCGTTCGGCCCTTCACCGGGCTGGTCGAACGTGATCCGGGGCTCGCCGTTCCAGCGCAGGTCGCCGTTCTGGAGCTGCACGACATAGTCGCTGGTGATCGTGAACCCGCCTTGCCGAGGCCCGGCCGAGACCCGCGACGTGGTCACGGTCTCCGGACCCGACTGGGCCGCGATGGCCAGCGAGCCGGCCCCCGCGCCGCCGACCAGCGACAGCGCTAGGGCCGCGGCGACCAGGCGGTGAAGGCGTGAATCCGGGGCGCGCGGCTTGAGGATGGCTTTCAGTCGCATGGCCGTTCCCTTCCGTTCGGTTCCGATAAAGGCGGTCTTCAGGCCTGGACCGCCGCCGAGGCGCAGGACCTCGACCAGGGTCTCGGCGTAGCGGCGGCGAGTGTCAGGCTCCGCGCTCGCCAGGGCGAGATCATCGCGCGCTTCCTCACGCGCCAGCATGAGCCGGCGATGCACGGCGGTTTGCGCCGGGTTGAACCAAAGCAGGGCGAGGAGGGTCTCCTCTCCCAGCAGCCGCACGTTGTCATGGCGGAGGGCATGGGCCAGCTCATGGTCGCAGACGAGGATCATGCGATCGGTCGACTGCGCCGCCAGGGCGTCCGGGATCAGGATGGTCGGTCGATGCAGGCCGACAAGCACGGGCGTACTGACACGGTCGCTCACGGCCAGCGCGGGCGGGCGGAGGCCGAGCGCTTCGGCTCTCGCCCCCAGCGCGCGGGTCACATCCTCCCGCCCGAGCGGCGACGCCGTTCTCAGGGCCGCCATCAATCCCCGATGACGTAAAGCCAGGCTGGCCAGGCGCGCGAGGGCGCCGATTGCGACGGCGAGCACGAACAGGGTCGAACCGTGGTCGAGCGCCAGCGCCCGGACACTGGCCAGCAGGCCGGTCTCCGGCGCGGCGATGGCCGCGACGGGCAGTTGGTCGATGATCGGAACACGGGGCAGCGGAGTCCAGGCGCCAGAGGCCGTCGGACGCGGAAACAGCGGGGCCAGAACCGGGATCGCCGCCGCCAGCAATGGAACAGCGAAGCCGAGCGCATGAACCCGCTCCCGCAGGCCGGGCGAGGATGCGGTCCGATCCACCAACGCGCCGGCCAGCCAGGCGGAGGCCGCGAAGGGCAGGGTGGCGAGCAGGGCCAGGGCGAGCGCGGTCATTGGCCGTCTTCCGCCTCGGCGTCGAGGATGGCCTGCAGCTCGGCCAGTTCGTCCTCGCTGAGCACCTGGCTGCCAGAGAAGGCGGAGGCGGGCAGGGGGCCGTCGACCTCCAACACCCGCATGAGCCGCTTCAGCACGCCGCCGAGCACTCGCGCCTTGCTGTCCGCGGGTGCGTAGACAGCGACGCCATGGACTTCGCGGCGTTCGAGCAGGCCCTTGGCCCGCATCCGCTCCAGCACCGTCCGTGTCGTAGAGGCGGCCCAGCCGAGCCGGGCGGGTAGGCGATCCTGGATCTCCCGGGCGCTCAGAGGCGCCTGGCGCCACAGGACCTTGAGCAGTTCCAGCTCGCTGTCGTTGGGGGCATGAGCCAGGGTCATCGGCGCCGCTCCATCATCGCTGTCGCGGATACGCTACACATGTAACATCTGGTCGGTCAAGCCACCGTCGGCGCCAATGTTCACCGACCGTCGGTCGCCTCTGTTTCGCCGTCTTCGCAGGCTTTTCAGGGGTTTGTGTTTCTTTCCAGAGACGGGAGTCTAGTTTGGCCCGCCAGTTCGACATCACCGGCCAGTCCGGAGCGCAGTATCGGTACAAGTCGCTCGAGGACCTCAAGCCGGTCTCGCCGGGCGGAGCCAACTATCTGTACGTGAAATGGGAGGGCGATACGGCTCGGGTGATCTTCGCCGGCGAGACCGACAGCCTGCATCGCGCCGCCTTCGACAACTGGGAAGAGGCGAGGGCCGACCATGGGGCCGGCGAGATCCTCGCGCGACTGAACATCACCGGCGCCGTGCGCCGCGCCGAACAGGCCGACATCGTTGGCCAGCACCGTCCCCCGATGAACCCGCCCCCGGCGGGCGCGGCCCGGGCGTCGCGGTCGAAGGCGGAGAAGGCGGACAAGGCGGATGGGGCCGCCGAGACCGCCGCGGCGCCGACGCCCAGGAAGACCCCGCGCAAGGCGGGCTAGGTGTCGGCGGACGCGACGCCTGTGGATGGGCCGGTGACCTAGGCTTGAAGAACGTCGATTCACCGGTTGACGAGAACAAAAACGCAACATAGAACAAACGGGCAACTCGATATTGGCTCTGTCCTGGGGAGGCCCGAATGGCCCGGATCGCGCGTGAATCGCTGGCTCTCGTTTCCGTTGTCGGCTTCTGCTGGATGATGTGCTCGGTCGCCTATCTGGCGGCCTGATTGAGCCCATCGCGACGCTGAATCGTCGTAGAAGGAAGCCTCGTCTCAGGGAGTCGTCGCATGGCCGAAGCCGCCGTCGTGGAGAACGGGTTCGTTCACCTGCGGGTCCGCTCGGCCTATTCGCTGCTCGAGGGCGCGATCAAGGCCGATGCGGTCGGCAAGCTGGCCGCGGCGGCGGACATGCCGGCGGTCGCGGTGGCCGATCGGGCCAATCTGTTCGGCGCCCTGGAATTCTCCGTCAGCAGCAAGGAGGCGGGGGTCCAGCCGCTGATCGCCTGCGCCCTGCCGGTCACCGGCATCGGCGAGGGGCGGCCCGAACGCTGGTCGCGGACCCCGACGATCGTGCTGATCGCCCAGAGCGAGCGCGGCTATCTGAACCTCACCGAGCTGTCGTCGTCGGCCTATCTGGACGTCGATCCGGCCGACGAACCGTCCGTGCCCTGGTCGAAGGTGGTCGCGCACGCCGAGGGTCTGCTGCTGCTGACGGGCGGCCAGGACGGCCCGGTCGATCCGCTGTTCGCCGCCGGCAAGACCGCCGAGGGCGGGGCGGCGCTGGCGGAGATGCGGCGGGCGTTCGGCGACCGCCTCTATGTCGAGCTACAGCGCCATGGCCTGCCCGAGCAGGCCGCGGCCGAGCCTGGGCTGGTGGCCTGGGCCTATGACAACGACGTGCCGCTGGCGGCGACCAACGACGTCTATTTCGCGCGCGCCGACATGTACGAGGCGCACGATGCGCTGCTCTGCATCTCGGACGGCGCCTTCGTCGGACAGGACGAGCGTCGGCGGGTCACGGCGGAGCACTGGTTCAAGCCGTCCGACGTCATGCGGGCGCTCTTCGCCGACCTGCCCGAGGCCTGCGACAACACGCTCGACATCGCCCGGCGCTGCGCCTTCATGGTCAACAAGCGCGATCCGATCCTGCCGCGCTTTCCGACCGGCGACGGCCGGGACGAGAACGCCGAGCTGGCCCACCAGGCGGCGGAGGGCCTCCGGCGGCGGCTGGAAGGTCTGGAGCTGGCGGCGCCCGAGGCCGACTACTGGGCGAGGCTGGAGCGCGAGGTCGGCGTCATCCAGAAGATGGGCTTCTCCGGCTACTTCCTGATCGTGTCGGACTTCATCAAATGGGCCAAGGCCCAGGGCATCCCCGTGGGGCCCGGCCGGGGGTCGGGCGCGGGCTCGCTGGTCGCCTGGGTCCTGACCATCACCGACCTTGACCCGCTGCGCTTCGGCCTGCTGTTCGAGCGCTTCCTCAATCCCGAGCGGGTCTCGATGCCCGACTTCGACATCGACTTCTGCCAGGAGCGGCGGGAGGAGGTGATCGAATATGTGCAGGACAAGTACGGCAAGGGTCGGGTCGCCCAGATCATCACCTTCGGCACCCTGCAGGCGCGCGCCGTGCTGCGCGACGTCGGCCGGGTCATGCAGCTGCCGCTCGGCCTGGTCGACCGGCTCTGCAAGATGGTGCCGAACAACCCGGCCAATCCGGTCACCCTGGCCCAGGCCATCAATCTCGAGCCCCGCCTGAAGCAGGCTCGCGACGACGACCCCGCGGTGGCCCAGTGCCTGGAGGTGGCGCTGCGGCTTGAGGGGCTGTTCCGCAACGCCTCGACCCACGCGGCCGGCGTCGTCATCGGCGATCGGCCGCTGACCGAGCTGACGCCGCTCTACAAGGACCCGCGGTCCGAACTGCCGGCCACCCAGTTCAACATGAAGTGGGTCGAAAGCGCCGGCCTGGTGAAGTTCGACTTCCTCGGCCTCAAGACCCTGACCGTGCTCGACCGGGCCGTGAAGCACCTGGCCAAGCGCGGGGCCGAGATCGATCTCGGCAAGCTGCCCTTCGACGATCTGGCCTCCTACGACCTGATGGGCTCGGGTCAGACGGTCGGCGTGTTCCAGCTCGAAAGCCAGGGCATGCGCGACACCCTGCGCAAGATGCGGCCGGGCTCGATTGAGGAGATCACCGCCCTGATCTCGCTCTACCGGCCCGGGCCGATGGACAACATCGACACCTTCGTCGACACCAAGTTCGGCCGCCGCGCCATGGACGTCCTGCACCCGTCGCTGGAGCCGGTGCTGAAGGAGACCTACGGCGTCATCGTCTACCAGGAGCAGGTGATGCAGATCGCCCAGATCCTGGCCGGCTACAGCCTCGGCGAAGCCGACCTGCTGCGCCGGGCGATGGGCAAGAAGAAGAAGGAGGAGATGGACCAGCAGAAGGCCCGGTTCGTCTCCGGCGCCGCCGACCGCGGCGTCGATGCCGGCCAGGCGGCGTCGATCTTCGAACTGGTCGAGAAGTTCGCGGGCTACGGCTTCAACAAGTCGCACGCCGCCGCCTACGCCCTGATCAGCTACCAGACCGCCTGGCTCAAGGCGAACGCGCCGGTCGAGTTCCTCGCCGCCTCGATGAGCCTCGACATTTCCAACACCGACAAGCTGGCGGTCTTCTACCAGGACGCCCGCCGCTTCCAGGTGAAGGTGCGGCCGCCGGACGTGAACCGGTCGGGCGCCGACTTCGAGGTCGAGGACGGCGAGGTGCTCTATGCGCTGGGCGCCGTGCGCAACGTCGGCTTCGCGGCCATGCAGCACGTTGTCGATGTGCGGCGCGAGGGCGGGCCGTTCCGCGACCTGTTCGACTTCGTCGAACGGGTCGATCCCCGGCAGGTCAACAAGCGGGCGCTCGAGAACCTGGCGCGGGCCGGGGCGCTGGACAGCCTGCATCCCAACCGCGCCCAGATCGTCGAGGCGGCCGACATCCTGATCGCCCACAGCCAGGCTGAGGCGTCGGACCGCAATTCCGACCAGCTCAGCCTGCTCGGCGGCGAGAAGACCGACAGCAACCGTCCGCGTCTGCCGCGCACCGAGCCCTGGGACCAGATCCGGCGGCTCGACGAGGAGCTGGCCGCCGTCGGCTTCTACCTGACCGGCCATCCGCTGGAGGACATGGTCGATGTCCTGCGCCGTCGCCGGACCACCATGGTCACCGAGGCCATCGTCCAGGCCGAGGCGGGCAGCGAGGCCTTCCGCATGGCCGGCGTCGTGCGTCGCCGCCAGGAACGGGTGCAGCAGAGCGGCGATCGCTTCGCCTTCGTGTCGCTGTCCGATCCGACCGGCGAGTACGAGGTGCTGTTCCCGCCCGAGTCCCTGCGCCGCTGCCGTGATGCGCTGGAGCCGGGCAAGGCCGTGCTGATCAAGGTCCGCGCCAAGGCCCGCGACGGCGAGGTGCGCTTCTTCGGCGACGACGCCGAGCCGCTCGACAAGGCGGTCGAGAACGTCGCCGCCGGCCTGCGCGTCCATGTCTCGCCGCAGTCGGCCGAGATCGAGGCGCTGAAAAGGCGTCTCGTCGGCGCCGCGTCCCAGAGGGGCGGGGAGGTGGTGCTGGTCGCGGGCCTGGGCGGCGGTCGCGAGGTCGAGCTCAAACTGCCCGGCCTCTACACCCTCGACGCCGCCCTCCGCGGCGCGCTGAAGACCGCGCCGGGCGTGGCGTACCTGGAGGACGTGTAGGGCGACGTACGGTGAGTTGGCCGGCGTTCGGTAGCGTTCGGTGACAGGTCGCGAATTGCAGCGAGGCCCCGACCCCCGGCCAAGTCGCAAACGGTCGCCGAACACCCGTTGGATGCGCGCGTTCCGGCGCGAGCCCTTGACGGGGCTCGGCCTGCTGCTCGTGGGCGCCGTTCTCCACGAGCGGAACCGCGAGGCCGTCAGGGCGCTGTTCAGGGTGTGGCTTTCCGACCGCGATCAACCTTACGGGCAGGAGGCCGAGGCTGCCCGGCGGGGCGGCCCGCGCCGCGCGCGACACGCTGTTCGGCCCATAGAAGGTCCCGAGCCCCTCAGGCCTTCAGCCAGGCGAAGGCCTGGGCGAGGAAGGCCTGGCCGCCCGTCGTGACCGGCGTCCCGTGGGCCATGACCACGCGCCCGGCGGGCCAGCCGAGGATCCGGCGCATCGAGACGCGGGCGGCCGCCCGGTCGGTGAAGGCCAGGCGGAACTTGCGCGGAACCGACGGCAAGGGCTCCGTCATCAGGTCCAGCCGGGCGACCAGCGATCGCCAGCCGCTGAACCAGCCGCGCGGAAACTGCTGCAGCAGGTCGGTGAACAGCACCGTGCCGCTGGCGCGGTGGAAGAAGACCACCTCGGTGGTGATCCGGTTGCCGCGCACGGGAACCTGATCGATCTCGGCGGCCCAGTCCGGCGGCGCGGTGTCGCCGAGTTCGGTGTCGAAGGCCTGATGCGTGAGCTTGCCGGCAAGGCCCGGTGCACCGTGCAGCCGCGCGGCGGGGAAGGCGGCCCGCCACTCGGCCAGCCACAGGTCGTGCAGGGTGTTGGGCGCGACGATGTGGGCGACGGGGCCCAGCGCCTCGACCTCGCGCCGAAGGGCGTCGGTCAGCGCCGTCGGCGACCAGACCCAGAGGCCGCCGCCGGCCAGCCGGACCACCGCCATCCGCGTCGGATAGCGAAAGCCGGCGACTTCCGCGCAGGACGCGCCATCGGCGAGCCAGAGGTCCGGGCCGAAGGGCTGGAGGGCAGGGGCGGTCATGGGCGATCGGGTCTCGGAACGGCGAGCGTGATTTCATCGCCACCCGCTTTTGTTCGCAAGCGGCTTGGCCACACCATGCCTTTCATCTCATGGCGAGATGATCGCCGGACGATTCGGGTTGCTCAAGGACCGGCCGAAGGCCCGCCGCGGTGCGGCCGCGCGGCGCGCGGTCCTTGACCAACCCGGCTCGTCCGGCACGCTGACATCCGTGAGATAGAAGGATTGCTCTCTTCCATATGGAAGCGAGGCGGACGCGCGCGCCATTCAGCCTTCCCCTGCCTCTGGGAGCGGGGGACCACCCGCAGGATGGTGGAGCGGGACGCGGCGGTGGTTGGACGGCTGGCCGCAGTGTTCGACCTCATAACGTTCCCGCCGAGCTTCTTTAACGCCCGCGCCTCCCGCTCCACCATGCTCCGCATGGTCCCCCTCTCCCAAGAGGGAGAGGAAAATGGGTGGATAGAAGAGAATCTGCGCACCCCCACCGAGGCCCCCCGCATCCTTGCGTCGTTCCATCGCATGGGGAGGGCGCTCGGCCGGCGACCTTGCGGCGGCGGGATGGAGTTCGAGCGGGGACAGGGATGAGGGGGTTACTCATCCGGTCCGGGGAAGCCTTGCCAGGCTCCCGCCCGTCGGAGGCGTTCCGGCTAAGCCCTAACGAAGGCTGCCGAGCGGAAGCTTCCGGATAACGAGCTTCGCGGAGCGTCACGGACTTTCCCACTCTTGCACCTTGCACACACAGACATCCGGGCAAGACCGGAGCGCTCCGCACCACCTCCCCACCTCGCGGGCCGAAAGGCCTCCGGGCGGCGCAGCCGTGTCGTCGTTGATCGCGGCGTCGCCTGTCCCGCCACGGCCCTCGCCCGCCAACCCTTGCTTTTCCCGCGCAAACCGCCTATTTGCCGCGCCCATCACGCACGTGGACGTTCGGGCCGCGCGGGGAGACATCCCGCCAAGTCCGTTCCGGTCCCCAGGGTACTCTTTGAGTTTTCTGGGGGTTTGTCCGCGGAGGCGACAACCGGAAAAAGGATACAAGAGGCCCATGGCTCTCCCTGACTTCTCCATGCGTCAGCTGCTCGAAGCCGGCGCCCACTTCGGCCACCAGACCCACCGCTGGAACCCGAAGATGGACCGCTACATCTTCGGCTCGCGGTCGAACATCCACATCATTGACCTGTCGCAGTCGATCCCGCTGCTGCACCAGGCCCTGGTCAAGGTTCGCGAAGTCGCGGCCGCCGGCGGTCGCGTGCTGTTCGTCGGCACCAAGCGCCAGGCGTCGGACCCGGTGGCCACGGCCGCCAAGCGCTGCGCCCAATACTACGTCAACCACCGTTGGCTCGGCGGCACCCTGACCAACTGGCGCACCATCTCGGGCTCGATCGCCCGCCTGCGCGAGCTGGAAGGCGTGCTGGAAGGCGACGGCGGCGGCCGCTCCAAGAAGGAGCTGCTGACCCTGACCCGCGAGCGCGACAAACTCGAGCTGAGCCTGGGCGGCATCAAGAACATGGGCGGCATCCCCGACATCATGTTCGTGATCGACACCAACAAGGAAGCGATCGCGATCCAGGAAGCCCGCAAGCTGAATATCCCGGTCATCGCCATCCTCGACACCAACTGCGATCCGGACGGCATCACCTTCCCGATCCCGGGCAACGATGACGCCGCCCGCGCCATCCAGCTGTACGTCGATCTGATCGCCGACTCGGTGCTGGACGGCATGGCCGCCGGCACGGTGGCCTCGGGCGTCGATATCGGGGCCAGCGTGGCCCCGGTCGAGCCGACGCTGGCCAAGGAATTCGCGCCGGAAGCCGCTGCGGAGGCCGCTCCGGCCGCCGAGGCTCCGGCCGAAGAGTCGGCCGCCGGCTGATCCCGTCCGCCCCAGCGGGCGGTCGTCAGCTTCACGAACCTTTCGCAGCCCGGTCGTAAGGCCGGGCCGCGTTCCTATACGATTAGTCCCAACTCAGGAGGACACGATATGGCGGAGATCACCGCTGCGCTGGTCAAGGACCTGCGCGAAAAGACCGGCGCCGGCATGATGGACTGCAAGAAGGCGCTGACCGAGAACAACGGCGACTTCGAAGCGGCCATCGACTGGCTGCGCACCAAGGGCCTGAGCCAGGCCGGCAAGAAGGCCGACCGCGTCGCCGCCGAGGGCGTCATCGCCGTCGCCCTGCGCAAGGATGGCAAGGGCATGACCGGCTCGGCCATCGAGCTGAACGCCGAGACCGACTTCGTCGGCCGCAACGAAACCTTCCAGGGCGTCGCCCGCAAGGTCGCGGCCGTCGCGCTCGACAACGGCGCCGATGTCGAGGCGGTCCGGTCGGCCAAGACCGCCGACGGCGAGCTGGTCAGCGACCTGGTCACCAACCTGATCGCCACGATCGGCGAGAACATGACCGTGCGTCGCTCGGCCAAGCTGTCGGTCGCCGAGGGTTCGATCTCGGCCTATGTCCACAACGCCGTGGCCCCGGAACTGGGCAAGCTCGGCGTGCTCGTCGCGCTGGAAGGCGCCGCCGACCAGGACGCGATGCAGGAGCTCGGCCGCAAGATCGCCATGCATGTCGCGGCGACCAACCCGCTGTCGCTGTCGGCCGAGGACCTCGATCCGGCCGCCGTCGAGAAGGAACGCGCCATCCTGGTCGAGAAGGCCAAGGAACAGGGGCGTCCGGAAAACATGATCGACAAGATCGTGGACGGCCAGATCTCGAAGTTCCAGCGTGAAGTCGTTCTGCTCGAGCAGCCCTTCGTCATGAACCCGGACCAGACGGTCAAGGCGCTGATCGCCGAGACCGGCAAGACCCTGGGCGCCGAGATCAAGATGACCGGCTTCGTGCGTCTCGCCCTCGGCGAAGGCGTCGAGAAGAAGGAAAGCGACTTCGCCGCCGAAGTCGCCTCGATGACCGGCGGGAACTGATTTCCCGTCTGATCGATGAAAAGGGCGCGTCCGGTTCCCGCCGGGCGCGCCCTTGGTCTATTGTTCAGCAGTCCGCCGACTCGTGAGTCCCCGCCGCCCGATGAGCGCCATGCCCTACAAGAGAATCCTGCTGAAGGTCTCCGGCGAGGTCCTGATGGGCGACACGCCCTTCGGCATCGACATGGGCACGGTGGCGGCGGTCGCCCAGGACGTGAAACAGATCGCCGACGCCGGCGTCGAACTCTGCCTCGTCATCGGCGGCGGCAACATCTTCCGCGGCCTGGCCGGCGCCGCCAAGGGCATGGACCGCGCCAACGCCGACTACATGGGCATGCTGGCCACGGTCATGAACGCCTTGGCCATGCAAGACGCGCTCGAGCACATCGGCGTTTCCACCCGCGTGCAGTCGGCCATTCCGATGCCCACGGTCTGCGAGCCGCTGATCCGCCGCCGCGCCGAACGTCACCTTGAGAAGGGCCGCGTGGTGATCTTCGCGGCCGGCACCGGCAACCCGTTCTTCACCACCGACAGCGGCGCGGCCCTGCGCGCGGCCGAAATGAAGTGCGACGCGCTGTTCAAGGGGACCAGCGTCGACGGGGTCTATACCGCCGACCCCAAGAAGGACGCCTCCGCGACCCGCTACGAGCGGCTCACCTACCACGATGTGCTGGCCAAGGACCTGAAGGTCATGGACGCCTCGGCCATCAGCCTTATGCGCGAGAACGGCATCCCGATCGTGGTGTTCTCCATCCGCGAGCGCGGCAACCTGATGAAGGTGATCAAGGGCGAAGGCGTCCACACCGTCATCGCGCAATCTGCATAAGAAGAAGAGGGAGCCTGCCGATGGCCTCGACCGAAAAGCCGGTGCTTTCGAGCTACAAGAGCCGCATGGACAAGGCCGTCGACGCCCTGAAGGAGGAGTTCGGCTCGCTGCGCACGGGGCGCGCCTCGGCCAGCCTGCTCGACCAGGTGATGGTCGACGCCTACGGCTCGACCGTGCCGCTGAACCAGGTGGGCTCGGTGAGCGTTCCCGAACCGCGTTCTCTCAGTGTCAGCGTCTGGGATCGCGGTGTGGTCGTCTCGGTTGAGAAGGCCATCCGCAACGCCGGCCTGGGTCTCAATCCGGTGGTCGAGGGCCAGAACCTGCGCATTCCGATCCCGCCGCTCACCGAGGAGCGCCGCAAGGACCTGGTGAAGATCGCCGGCAAGTACGCCGAGCAGCAGAAGATCGCCGTGCGCAACGTGCGCCGCGACGCCAACGACGACCTGAAGAAGGCGCAGAAGGACGCGGTCATCACCGAGGACGACCTTAAGCGGATGGAAGGCGAGATCCAGAAGTTCACGGACGAGGCCGTCAAGCGGATCGACGAGACCTTGAAAACCAAAGAACAAGAGATCATGCAGGTTTGAGCCGGTCGCGGGGCGGGGGGCCGCGATCGATCGAGGGGAGTGGCGATGACGCCTAAGGACGGACCGCTGCACGTCGCCATCATCATGGATGGCAACGGGCGCTGGGCCAAGAAGCGCGGTCTGCCCCGCACCTTCGGTCACCGCGAGGGCGTGAAGGCGCTCAGGCGCGTGGTCGAGAGCGCCCCTGACCTCGGGGTGCAGATCCTCACCGTGTTCGGGTTCTCGACCGAGAACTGGCGCCGGCCCGTGGCCGAGGTCTCCGAGCTGATGAACCTGCTCAAGACCTATGTTGAAAGCGATCTCGATCGGCTGTGCCGCGAGGGCGTGCGGGTGCGCATCCTGGGGCGTCGCGAGGGCCTGCGTCCCGACGTGCTGGAGATCATCGAGCGCGCGGAGCGGCGCACGGCCGACAACAATCGCTTCCTCCTGCAGGTCGCCTTCAACTACGGCGGCCAGGGCGATCTGGTCGACGCCGCCCGCAGGTTCGCCGAAGCGGTGGAGCAGGGCCGGGCTCGGGCCGCCGACCTTGATGAGGCGCTGTTCGAATCCCACCTGTCGACCGCCGGCGCCCCGCCGCCGGACCTGATCATCCGGACCAGCGGCGAACGCCGGATTTCCAACTTCCTGCTGTGGGAATGCGCATACGCCGAACTGGTGTTCCAGGATGTCCTGTGGCCGGACTACGGCCCCGAGCACCTCAAGTCAGCGATCGCCGAGTACGCGGCGCGCGAGCGGCGATACGGCGGAGCAGCGTCCGATGACGTCCTCGCCACCGGCTAGACGTTTCGACTGGTCCAACCTGGCCCTTCGTGTCGCGTCCGCCGTCGTTCTCGTGCCCGCGGTGCTGGCGGCCATCTGGTATGGCGGCGGGCCCTTCCTGCTGATGATCGCCATCGCCATCGGGCTGATGGCCGTCGAATGGGGCAAGATGAGCACGCCGGAAGCCCCGGCCGAGATCGCCGTGACCATTACCGTGGCCGTGCTCGCCGCCGTCTTCGCCGCCCAGGTCGGCTGGTACCGCACCGCCTGGGGCCTGATGGTCGGCGGCGCGCTGATCGCGGCCTTCATCACCCGTCGCAAGGTCGAGCGGGCGGCGGACGCGGCCTATGGCGTGATCTACATCGCCCCGGCCTGCATCGCCCTGGTCTGGCTGCGCAATCCGTCGGCCGAGACCATGGTCCTCGTCCCGGGACAGCCCATCGAC
>ERZ761607.1563-NODE-1563-length-27871-cov-5.057880_pt1 | contig 27871 bp, 22 predicted proteins | sample MGYA00511164_ERZ761607 | MGnify/ENA primary metagenome ERZ761607 (study PRJEB28899, sample SAMN02445080) | bioreactor sludge metagenome | biome: EBPR sludge | place: Australia: Brisbane, Thorneside Wastewater Treatment Plant | collected 2011-06-22 ... | reverse complement strand
GCCCCAGGTATTCGTGCGTCGGTCGGGCGTAGCAATAGACGCAGCCATGTTCGCAGCCTCGGTAGGGGTTGATTCCGTAGTCGAACCCCACGTCCGGGCTCTCGTTGCGCGTGACGATGCTTCGGGCGCTATCCGTAAAGAAGGTCGTGCGAAGATTCGGAGGATCGGGATCGTCGAAATGCTCGCCGTCGGCGCTGCCTCGCTTGAGCTCTTCAAAGCGGCCGGTCGGGTTGAGCCCCGTGCCGCGACCTCGTTTGGGGTCGTGCGCGTTCATGACCCCCCACATTACCATACGATCGTATGGTAATGTGGGGCTTAGATGGGAAAGCGAGCAACGCGTTGAAGCTTGGCTTCGAGCTGCTCACGCTCCAAGTTTCGCGCGCAAATCATATCCAGGAGGGCGACGCCGGCTACGGCCGCGAGCGCGAATCCGACGCGGCTCCTGCGCGCGGGGCGACCTTTCAGGGCCAGGCTAAGTCCGGCCATATCCAACGCTTGGCCACCGACTTGGGCCCAAAGAGGAGTCGGGCTGCGGTATTCCGCCAAGACTCCGAGACCCGAGGCGATTTGTCGGGCCCCCGAGAGACGAATCGCATGCCGGTAGGTCTGGTCGATTCCGAGGAAGCGCGCGATCGAAGCGGCCGAGAATATCTGAAACGCCCCGAGGGCCACCCCGAAGATCCCGAGTCCCGTGGAAAGGGTTTGGGTTTGCGCCTTCTCGGTGACGCGATTCGCTTGGGCCTCGATCGTGTCGTGCAGCCCGATGTCGTTAAAAGGGAAAGGCGGCGTTTCGGGGACCAGGATTCCGGGGATCTTCATGATGTCTCTCCTCTTTCTCGTCGGACCATTAGGGACGCAGCGAAGGCAGGTGTACGACGTCGGTAAAGCCGCGGGTGTTCACGAGCTCGTCGAAATACGGACCGTATTTGCGTCGAAGCTCGGGGTCATGCTCGTGCGTCAGGGGGCAGCCGAGCTTACGGCCGCTCTTGCGGCTCATCGCGGCGAGGTTGCGCTCGATTTTCTCCCGCATCGTCGAGAGATGGAAGGCCGAACAGTTTACGGCTTCGTCCCACGAGATGTCCATGTAGTCGCTCCAAACGGGAGCCTTAAGCGAGACCCAGTGACCGTCTCGACAGGCGACGTAGGGTCCGAGTTCTTCTCCCAGAGGATCTTCGTGTTCCGACAGGACGTGGTTCCAGAATCTCATGCCCGCAAAGTTGGCGGAAAGATCCGCGTAGGAGTAGACGCCCGTGACGGTGTAACCGAAGAGACCGGCTTCCATCCAGCGTCCGAGCTCGAGGGCCTTCGAGACGTCGGGTTGGCGCGGGCGAAGGTAGGCGTGCGCGAAGTACTGGTATCCGGCGGACCAGAAGTGGGCAAGTTTATCGACGCCGATGTCGTAGGCGCCCACGCGCACGACGCGACCGAGGGCGATCTTTCCGAGCGGCAGCACGCGCGACTCGCCGACGTTCAAGCCCGCGTAGACGGAATCCTTGAGATCCGGCTGTCGGTAGGGAATGTCTCGGGAGCGCGTGAGCCAACGACCGGCGGGAGTTTGGTTGCGTCCTCCGAAGCGCTGCCGGAGGGCGGCGTAAAGGGCATCGCGCGAGCAGACTCGCCCCGCTGCGTTCGCGGCTTGGATCGCGGCGGCCCATTCCCGGCGGGTCAACGCCTGCAGATCGCTTTCGATATCGCCCAGACGCACATGTCGGTCGCTGAAGTTGTCGATCTCGCTACCGTAGGCACGGTAGCTAAGGAAGGTCGCGGCCACGAGCAGCGCGCCCAAGATCCAGGTGATCCACCGGCGCTTCGTGACGATAAGCGGATGAACGCTCTGCTCGTGGACGACTTCGATTTCCTTGCGCCGGGAGAGGAGCGAGGCCGGGTTCGTGAGGGCCGGCGGATCGCTCGCCGGGAAACTGCTACGAAGTGCGTCATCGAGTTCATCTTCGACTTGGCGAGGGCTCTGAGGTGTGAGGCGAGGAAGGGTACCGTCGTTCATGAGGGCGTTGAAGCACTTAACGTGCCACGGCGAAGCGCGCTTGAATGCGAACTGAGCAGTCGGCGGTGGGGCGATTTGGTCGAGCCGAAAAATCGGGCCGAGAACTTGGGGCGAATTGCCTCGGCCATCCTTCGTTAAAGCTGCAACTAAACGATCTGCGGGCTGGCACGGGCTTTGCTTTTAGGGTGTCCAAGCGGACGCTTTGATGCGCCCCCTACCAAGGAGAAGATTATGAACAAAGAACTCGAAGGAAACTGGAAAGAACTCAAAGGAAAGATGCGTCAGACGTGGAGCAAGCTGACGGATGACGATCTGGGCCGTTTGCAAGGCAACTGGGAAGAGCTCTCGGGCCGCCTTCAATCACTCTACGGACACAGCAAGGAAAAGGCTTGGTCCGAGATCGAAGCCTTCAAGGGCCGCTTCCTCTCCAAGGCCGAGCGTTCGGTGGAGGAATAATGAAAACGTATCGTCGTACGCGTCGGGTGCGTCGCGCGCCGGCGAAGCTGGTCGATCTCATCTCGGCCGGCTTTCGAACCGGTGAGTTTCGTCGTGCTTCGGGGTCGCTCATCTTGGCGGCCACGACGTTGACCCTCGCGTGCCGTCCCGTGGCACGCGATTTCGTGGATTCTCTCTCGGGAGCGGTGAACGTATGAAAAATTTCGTTAAGTCGGGCCTTCGTATCTCGGCCCTCGTTGGTTTGACGGCTTTCGCCGCGAATTCTCTCGCGCAAGATCGCGCGGGTTTCTCGCTCGGCCTCGTGGGGGCCGCTTCGATCCAGAACCCGAGCGTAAGCTCGAGCGGCAACTCCGAGCGAGTCGACGGGAAGATGGGCTACGGCGGCGGTCTAACGACGGAGTTCGTGCTGGCCGACGGCTTCGGTCTCGAAACCGACCTGTTGTACCTCAGCCATAAGTTCTCCCGCGACACGGCGAACCTCTTCGGAACGACGGTCAGCTCCACGTTCACGAGTGGATATGTACATATCCCGGTTCTGCTGCGATTCCGCCCGATTCCTTTTCTTAATTTGGGCGTCGGCGGCTACTACAGCCGCGTCGTGACGGCTTGGAACGTCGGCGCCGAAGGCTTTGGCGACCAGACTTTTGACTACGGCAAGAACGACTTCGGCTTCGCGGCCGCGCTCGGTACGCTCATTCCGCTCGGCGACAGCTTTTCGCTGGTGGGCGATCTCCGCTACGCACGCAGCCTCACGGACTCCGCGAGAGACAGCAACGACAGTCTGAAGTTCTCGGACTTCCAGATCTTGGTCGGCGTTCGTTTCGGCATTCGTTGAAGGAAAGGAAGGACAGTCATGAATACCGTACTCGCAATTTTCCTGGTTCTTCTGCTCTTGGGCGTCCTCCCGGTCTGGCCGTACAGCGCCTCTTGGGGTTACTACCCGGGCGGCGGCCTTGGGTTGCTCATCGTGGTGCTCGTTCTCGTTTCGCTCGGTCGAAACCGCAAGTTGAACTGAAGGAAAAACGTCATGCAAAAGCTTCGTCCCGCCTATCACCTTTCGAACCCCAAGCGCGGCAGCGTCTGGCAGCCGTTCCTTCTCTGGATACTAGGCGCCCCGCTGGGCGTCGTGGTGCTCGTCTGGTTCTTCTTCTTCGCCGGCCGCTAGTAACTGTGCGACGGGAAGCGGGGACTATACATTTTCCAGGGCCTCGACGGATCGGCTCTAAGTTCGTCTAAACAAGTGATGCCGGCGATGTTCGATAGGAATTTCGCCGGCGTGAAAACTGCGCCACTCCCGATTCATGTCCGGCGAAGCCTCTTCACTGCGCTTTGAGAAGATATCGGTAAAGTTCAATAGTCTAGAAGTAAGGCCGAGATGCTGGGCCGGCGACTGGAGGTGCGCCTTCGGTCGTCTTACGTGGCGCTTCGTGAACTGTGGCAGCATATAATTCTTCTGCACGAGAAAAAGCGCGTATCGCTGGCACATCTGTCCAGGGCGTTTGCTGAAGGCGATAGTTTCTCGCGCGAAAGCCGCAAGTCGCTGTCGGACAAGCAGGTCAGCGTGGTTTACGCTGAAGAGAATATTCTGGAAATTTCGACAGGCTTTTGAAGAAATCGTAATGTGTTCGATGGGCACGCTACGTAAATCACGCCGAATTGCATGCCGATAGTGAAAATGCTGGTCGCTCAGTAAGCGCATGACGTATGTCTCGCATCGACGATAATTTCGGGCGAGAATCCGGGCAGTAGCGATTCTCACGGACTTTGGATTGTAGCGTCCGTGTTCCCTCTCGAGCTCGGCAAGTCGCTTTTTCTGCCACGGAGAAATATAACCTTTCCGGTTAAGGCTCGAAAAGTTGAAGTCATAGATAAAAAGTGAATCACGGCCGATCAGCTGATTGATGTTATTGGGATCGTATTGAGATCCGGCGAAGTTTTCGAGTCCGTCGTAGCAGACTGACTCTTTAATCTTTAGGTGTCGCGTAACGTCGTGATGAAATTGCAAAGCGCGCCTCGCGAGATGCCAAAGACGGATCCGAACGGCGTGCTCACTGACGTTCAGGGTTCGAGCGATTGCGCGGTTGGATGTTCCGTGAAAGTGAAGCGATAGGATTTTCGCGCTTAGTGCGGGATCTGCCTTCTTGAAGCGAAAGTTCATGCGGCCGAGGGTCTCGGTGAAGCTACGCTGGCAGTCGAGGCATCGGTATCTCCGGCGCGTGCCACCGATGAGACAAAGCAAGGGACGCGAATATCCTTTCGAAACACAACGATTTGAACCGCACAAACAGCCGGGCCGAGGTCGCTCCTCATGAACTAGCATCCGACCGCCGTCGCAAGTTTAATACCAGGAGCTCCCCATCCGTAGCATGCGAGATGGCTAGCCCGGAAGCGGGGGCGGTAGCTCCCCGCTTCCGGGCGCACAGTTAGAGATTAAGCGTAATGTCGGTGGAGGCGGAGGCCTCGAGGGGGATTTCGAAGCTGGTTTGGGTTGGTGGGTTGCCGTCGCGGGTGTTGTTGACCCGGATTCGGTAGGTCACGGAGTCGACGCGGTAGTCGATTTCGAAGAAAGGCCAATGGTGCGGGATGCGAGGGCGCAGGATGAGCCGCTTGCCCTGCCGTTCGAGGCCGAGGATGGATTCGATGGCGGCGCGGTACATCCAGCTGGCCGAGCCCGTGTACCATGTCCAACCGCCGCGCCCGACGTGCGGGGAGAGCCCGTAGACGTCGGCCGCGGCGACGTAGGGCTCCACTTTGTAGCGGTAGAGGCCCGCGCGGGTGGAGGCATGGTTGACGGGGTTGAGCAGCGAGTAGAGCTCGGCGGCGCGATCGCCGTCGCCGAGTTTGGCGAAGGCCATGAGTGTCCAGAGGGCCGCGTGCGTGTATTGGCCGCCGTTTTCGCGAACGCCGGGCAGGTAACCCTTGATGTAGCCCGGATCGGTCGTACCCCGGTCGAAGGGAGGATCGAAGAGTTTGACGAGCCCGTCGCCTCGGTGCACGAGGTACTCGTCGACGGCGGCCATGGCGCGGGCCGCGCGTTGCGGCTCGGCGGCGCCCGAGAGCACGGACCACGACTGCGCGATCGAGTCGATGCGGCACTCGTCGTTCACCGTCGAGCCGAGCGGGGTGCCGTCGTCGAAGAAAGCACGGCGGTACCAATCCCCGTCCCAACCGTGTCGCTCGAGCGCCGCTTTAAGGTCGAGCAAGTGCTTGCGGTAGCGCGCGACCCGCGCGGATTCTCCGCGGCTCTCGCAGTAGGGCAGGAACTGCTCGATCGTCGAGTAGAGGAACCACGCGACCCAGACGCTTTCGCCCTGGCCGTGAACGCCGACGCGGCTCATGCCGTCGTTCCAGTCACCGGATCCCATGAGCGGCAGACCGTGGCGGCCGACCTTGAGACTGCGATCGATGGCCCGCGCGCAGTGCTCGAAGAGGCTCGCGCTCTGGCCGGCTTCGCCGGGCTGCGTGTAGGCGTCGTCCTGGCCGGGGGCGAGTTCGGGCGCGGAGATGAAGGGGATCTCTTCGTCGAGCACGCGCTCGTCGCCGGTGTTACGCGCGTAGTGCGCCGATACGAAGGGCAGCCAAAGCAGGTCGTCCGAAAAGCGAGTCCGCACGCCGCGACCCGTCGGCGGATGCCACCAGTGCTGGACGTCACCTTCGGGAAACTGCCGTCGGGCGGCGCGTAGGATCTGCTCGCGCGTGATCGCCGGGCGGGAATGCACGAGCGCCATGACGTCTTGGAGCTGATCCCGGAACCCGTACGCCCCGCCGGATTGGTAGAAGGCGGAGCGCGCCCAAACGCGGCAGGAAAGCGTCTGGTAGAGAAGCCAGTGGTTGACCATCGTGTCCATGGCGGCGTCGGGGGTGCGGATCTGGGTTTGGGTCAGGACTTCGTGCCAGTCTCGCGTGACGTCGGAGTAAGCCGTTTCGACGGCGGCCGGGTCGCGGTACCGTTGCGAGATCTCGAGCGCCTTCTCGCGCGTTTCGGCCTGGCCGAGCAGAACGATGACTTCCTTCGACTCTCCGGGTTTGAGATCGAACTTGGCTTGGAGGGCCGCGCAAGGGTCGAGGCCGGCGCCGCTTTGTCCCGCGAGCCGTTCGCGCGCGAGCCCGGCCGGGGCGGCCAAGCTGCCGTTGCGTCCGATGAACTCGCGGCGATCGCAGGTAAAGCTCCGGTCGTCGTTCAGGTTGATGTCGGCGAACGCGACGTGACCCGCGAACTCGTTGTTGTAAGGATTGCGCGCGAGCAACGCACCGGAATCCGTCGCCTCCGTGATGACGTAAGGCGCGGTCGATCCCCGCTGGAAGCCGAGGACCCACTCGACGTAGTTCGTCACGGAGAGCCTTCGTTTTTGCGCGGATCGGTTCGTGAGCGTAAGACGGGCGATCTTGACGCCGTCCTCGCGCGGAACGAAGAGCAAGAGCTTCTGCTCGATGCCGGCGATGCGGGATTCGAAGCTCGAGTATCCGGCCCCGTGGCGGATGACGTAGGGCTCGGGGCGGCGGATCGGCAGGGGCGTCGGCGTCCAAAGGGCTCCGCTGTCTTCGTCGCGCACGTAGATGATTTCGCCGGGAGGATCGCTCACCGGATCGTTCGACCACGGGGTGAGGCGATTCTCGCGGCTGTTCGCGAACCACGTGTAGCTCGATCCCGATTCGGAAACGATGAAGCCGAAGTCGCGCGAGTTCGCGACGACGTTGATCCAGGGCGCGGGCGTCCATTGCGCATTTTCGAGCACGATGACGTACTCGCGCCCGTCCTCCCGAAAACCGCCCAGGCCGTTGAAGAATTTGAGGCCGCGCGTGACGTCGCCGGGATTCGTCGGCGGGACCTTCGCTTCGGCGAGCGCGACGCTCGGCAGTCGGAAGGCGGGCAAAGACAGCGGCGGCGGGAGCTCGACCTCGGTCTCGCGTCGCTTGAGCTGCTCCTCGAGCGATCCCTGCTCGGCGGCGAGGCGTACGCGCGCGACGGTCTGCAGGAGGAGAAGGTCTTCCGCGGGGATAAGGTCGGAGCGTCGCAAGAAGATGCCGCCCGGCTTGTCGAGCCAGCCCTGGGACCCGCTGATCCGGATCTGGCGATGGAGTTCGTCCTGGAGCGTCTGAAGGTAGCTGTGGCTACGTTCGTTCAACAAGACGAGATCGAAGGCGAGGCCTTTGAGACGCAGGTACTCGTGCGCGTGCAGGAGCTCCCGGACCATCGCCATGTCCTTCTCGTCGCGTATGCTGGTGAGCACGATGGGAACGTCGCCGCTGATCCCGTAGACCCACAGGCTCGATTGAGCCTTGGCATTCTGCGCGAGCACGTGCGAGCGTGGACGCAGCGAGGCATTCGGGTAGATGATCGAGCCCGCGAGCCGTTGGTAGACGTGCGCCTTGTCCGAGCTGACGTTGAGGTGGCGCAGTTGGACCTGGGACTGGGTCCAGGCGAGTTCGTTCGCGCGCAGGAACATGTGAGGATCGTGGTACTTGTCGGCGAGGCGGACGGCCTCGGCTCGCGAATCGGTCACGCCGGTCGAGAAGAGCACCCGAACGGTCGAGTTGGGAGCGATGCGAATGCTTTGGCGGATCGAGAAGATCGGATCCAGCACGGACCCCGTCGTATTCGAGAGCGGCCGTCCTTCGACGAGAACGCTCGGACCCGAGGGATCGTGCCCACGCCCCAGGAAGCGGGAACGATCCGTCTCGTACTGAACGCTACCGACGCTCGAGCTCCCCTGGGCCCGGCTCAGGTCGACGGCCACGGCGTGGAAGCCCCAGGCCTGGGCTTCGCGCTCGGAGCGTCGCCGCCGCGTGGCGAGGAGCGTGTTCTGCCGGGCGTGAAATTCGGTCTGCACGAAGAGGTTGCTGAACGCGGGATGGGCCGCGTCGTCGGCCGGGGGACTGAGCGCGACTTCAAGGTAGCTCGTCAGTTCGAACTCGGCATCGGCGTCGGAGTTGTTCGTCAGCGAAACGCGTCGCATCTCGACGTTGTCTTCGGGCGAAACGAGGATCTCGGTGTGGGTCTGGAAGCCGTCGTCTTCGCGTCGGAACTCGACTTTCTCTTCGGAGAAGATGGCTTCGTAGCTTCGCGGGACCTTGAGCGTGGGCTGAAAGGTGGCCGACCAGTGGCGGCCGCTTTCTCGGTGGCGGACGTAGAGGAACTGCCCCCAGTGGTCGCGGGTGGCGTCCTCGCGCCAGCGGTTCACCGCGAGTCGTCCGCAGCGCGAGTAACCGCCGCCGGCCGAGCTCACCATGAGGGAGTAGCTTCCGTTCGAGAGGATCTGCGTTCGGGGGTTTCCGAGACTCGGCGTGCGGTAGACCCGCGGGCTCGGATGCGCGTTCCCGCCGAGGAAGCCGTCCGAATGGACTTCTTCGGCGCGCGGACGCGTGAGCTCGACGTCGACCGGGATCTTTTCCTGCAGGAGAAGCTGCGTCGAGCGGACGAGCGGTTCGGCGTGGAAGCGCCTTTGCATGACGTTCTCGTTTAGCAGGTTGTCCATCGCGACGAGGCTCATACCCTGGTGGTGGGCCATGTACGAACGGAGCACGAAGCTCGTCTGCTTCTGGGGAAGGCGTCCGGCGGTGTAGTCGACCGATTCGTAGAATCCGCGTCTCCCCAGGACGCCCATGTCGGCCAGGCGCCGCAAGTTCTCGAGCGCCGCGTGCGGGTCGACCATGGCCGCGAGCATCGTCGAGTAGGGCGAGACGACGAGATCGTCGCTGAGCCCGCGCTTGAGGCCGAGGCCGGGCACGCCGAAGGGACCGTACTGGTAGTTGAGCTGAAGGTCGCGCGCGTTGTAGCCGGCTTCGGAGATGCCCCAGGGGACGTCGCGTTGATCGCCGTACTCGCGCTGACGGGCCAGCACGCCGGAGTAGGTTTTCGCCAGCAGGGTGTCGTCGTAGACCCGCATGACGAGCAAAGGCATGAGGTACTCGAACATCGTCGCCGTCCAGGAAATGAGGGCGCTCCCGCCGGGTACCGGCGCCATCTGCCGGCCGAGACGGAACCAGTGCTCGAGCGGGACGTCGCCTTTCGCGATGGCGTAGAAACTCGTGAGCCGGGCTTCCGAAGCGAGCAGGTCATAGAAAGAGTTGTCGAGGCGGGCGTCCGTGACGTTGTAGCCGATCGTGAAGATCTTGCGCTCGCGGTCGAAGAGAAAGGCGAAATCCATTTCGTGGGCCAGACGCTCGCAAACGCGCGCGACGGATTCCCAACGCGAGGCGGCTTCGCCGACGTCGAGGGGATCGGATTCTTCCCGGGCGAAGGCGCGGGCCATTTTTCGCGCGGCCTCGATCCAGGCCCGGACCTCGCCGAAGCCCTCGGCGAGTCCGCCCTTCGGATCGATCTCGTGGAGGATGGCGTGGGCGTCGTCCAGGATGAGCTCGATCTGCGTGAAGGAAGCTTCCGGTGCGATCGCCGCGAGGCGGGCTTTCTTGAGGGTCTCGATGAAGTGAACGCAGGCGCTCGCGCTTAAGGTCGAGGTGGGGACGACTCGCGCGGTGGCTTCCTCGCAGAGGATGCGCAGCGTGTCCCGCAGTCCTTCGCGGGTCGCGGGACTCGGCGCGGGTCGTTTGGCCAGCTCCAGGCCGAACTGCTTGAAGGCGAGCAGATGGCCCGCGAGATTGCCGCTGTCGACGGTCGAGACGTAAAGCGGGCGCAGGGGTTCGAGCTTGGACGTGTCGTACCAGTTGTAGAAGTGACCGCGGTAACGCGGGAGTTTCTGGAGGGTTTCGAGTGTGCGTTCGCAGCCCTCGAGCAGGTCGCGGTGCGCGACGAACCCGAGATCGTAGGCGGCGGCGGCGGAAAGCAGCTGGAGACCCATGTTCGTGGGCGAGGTGCGTTGGGCGACGACGGGATGGGGATCTTCTTGGAAGTTGTCGGGCGCGAGGTAGTGGTTGTCGGCGGTAACGAAACTCTCGAAGAAGTTCCAGGTACGACGCGCGAAGCTGCGATATTCCGCGATCTGAGCCCCGTTCAAAGGGGCCGGGCCCGTCTTGGGGCGGGTTTCGAGCCAACCGCGCAACCAAGGAAGCGTCAGCCATACCGCGAGGAAAGGTAAGGCCACGCCGATCGCCTCGGGCCGGGTGGCGAGGATGAGCGGAAGCGCCGCGGCGACGATCGGCGCGACGCCCAGGCGCTCGCGCCAAGGGGCCGAGGCGGCGTCCCGCCGCGTCTGCGCGAAGCTGACCCATTCGAGCAGGTTACGCTTGGAGACGAGGCGTCGGTAGGCGGTGCGCACGACGGCGTCGACTCCCGCGTAGGCGATGTCGGGCAACAGCGCGAGACCGACGAGGAATTGCTGAAGGTGCAACGTCGCGTGCGCCCAGAGACCGCGCAAATGGCCCGCCCAGGAACGCCGTCCACGACGAAAGACGAGGGCGTAGGCGATCGGCGCGAAAAGGGGAAGGGCCGCGACGGCCACGAGGCCCAGCGTCCATGCGCCGGGCGAGCCGGGAAGCCGCGTCCAGGCGGCGACGAGCGCGAGAAGCTGCGCGGCCGGCGCGAGGCTGCGGCGAAGGTTGTCGAAGATCTTCCAACGCGAGAAGAGCGTCAGCGGATTCTCGATGCGTTGGCCGCGGACGTCCGGTACGCGATCCAAGAGCCAGTCCACGATCTGCCAATCGCCGCGGATCCACCGGTGCTGACGTTTGAGCCAGGTGCCGAAGTCGTCGGGATAGTCGTCGAAGAGCTCGATGTCGCTGACGAGCGCCGAGCGCGCGTGCGCTCCCTCGAAGAGGTCGTGGCTGAGAAGGTGGTTTTCGGGAACCCGGTCGCGGAGCGCGAGCTCGAACTCGTCCACGACGTAGAGGCCCTTGCCGGTGAAGCTGCCTTCGCCGACGAGGTCCTGGTAGACGTCCGAGACGGCGGTCGAATACGGGTCGATGCCGATGTGACCCGAGAAAATGCGGGCAAAGCGGGTCCGAGGCTCGTCGCCGTGGGCGACGCTGATGCGGGGCTGGAAGATCGCGTGGCCGCGGGTGACGCGGCCGAGCTTGGGGTCGTACTCGGGGCGGTTCAGGGGATGCAGGGCGGTGCCCACGAGCCGTCGGGCGGCGTTACGGGGCAGCTGGGTATCGGAATCCAGGGTGATGACGTAGCGGATCTCGCCCAGCAGCGTCGCCGGGGCGGTTTGGACGACGTAGGAGGTGTCGGTCGCGCCCCGCAGGAGGCGGTTGAATTCCTCGAGCTTGCCGCGTTTGCGTTCCCACCCCATCCATTTGCCTTCGGAAGGGTTCCACCGCCGCGCGCGATGGAAGAGATGAAAGCGCGGATAAGGTTCCGACGGATAACGAGCGTTCAACGCTTCCACGAGCGAAGCGGCGAGGGCGAGGAGAGCTTCGTCCTTGGGAAGTTTTTCCTGCGCGCCGTCGCCGTAGTCCCCGATCAGCGCGAAATGCAGCCGATCGTCTTGGTTCGCGAGGTAATGGACCTCCAAGCGGCCGGCGAGCTCCCGGACTCCGGCTTCGCTCGTGAAGAGCGTGGGGATGACGACCATCGTGCGGGCGTCGCCCGGGATCCCGCTCTCCGTATCGATTTTGGGCAGTCGGCGGGTCGAGAGAAACTCGCCGAAGAGCGAGTTCAGCGCGGCCACCGCGAAGTCGGTCGCGGGAAGCAGCGCGAGAGCCGCGAGCGCGAGAAACCCGAGAATCGAGGCCTCGTCTTGTTCGCGGGCGTAAGCGACGAGCGCGACCGCGAGCGGCAGCGCGGTCAGGAGCGCGAGGCCCCCGAGGTAGCTCGCCGAGGGGTGACGGCGCACGAAGCGTCCGATGCGTTCCCCCGGTGGGGACCGGTAACCGATGAGTTTCTCCAGGTCGCCGACGCCTTCGTCGACCAAGTAGAAGCCCACGTGCGCCCGGCGGGCGTCCGCGGGGTAGGTAAAGTGGGATTGCCGCGAGCGTTCGATCGCCTTGCGGGCGACGTCATGCTCGTGGAAGCCCGAGCCCATGGCCAGGCGTTCGATCGCGTGGCGGTAGTCGTCGCGCGTCGCGAAATCCATCCGCGAATAGGATCGGCTCGGATCGTCCGAGAGGATGGGGTCGACGAGGCTGACGTCCTCGAAGATCGACTTCCAGTCGAGCGCCGAGAGGAAGCGCATGCTCGAGATGATGTTGCCGACCGTCACTTGCGCGGTCGCTTGGCGGTGGTGCTCGAGTTGGGTGACGCGGTGGGAAGTCGTGTTGTGCAGGCGGAGTTGGGTCTCGAGCCAATCGAAGGCGGGCCAGAGGTCGGGGTCCTGGTCCCGCAGCCTTTGGATGAGCTGCACGATCTGGGGTCGGTCGAAGCGCGTATGGTCGCCGACGCCGGCGCTCAGCATCGCGACGAGGTCGTCCGGCTTCGAGCTGCCTTGGGCCGCCAGGGCGAGCAGACGATCGGCGAGCTCGTTGGCTTCTTCGCGCTTGCGACGCGAATGGACGATGCGCAAAGCGAGGGGCGTGAGGTTCTGGACGAGGCCGATGCGGAGACTGATCGCGACGGCCCAAAGCTCGCCGATGGTCAATGGCGAAACTTCCTGGAAGGCGCGCAGGAAACGTCGAATCGTTTCGGCATCCAGGCGGCAATCCGTGTGCGTCAGCAGCGCGAGGGCCAGGGCGTAGACGCGCGGGAAGCCCTTCAGCTCCCCGCGGTCGAGTTTCGGGAGGCCGTGGTAGTAGTTGGGCGGAAGGTGATGACGAATATCGCGAAGCTGGTCCTCGACGATGTGAAAGTTGTCGACGAACCATTCCGCGGCGGGCGAAACGCTCTGGCGCTGCCGAATGGCCTCGGCCAAGGAACGGTACGCGGTCAGGAGCTGGCGACCGCTCTGTCGGATACCGGGGAGGAGCGGGCGCCCGCGGCGTCGACCGCTTTCGACGCTCAGTTCGCCGGCGAGTTGCCGGGCGTAGGCCTCGAGCCTCTCGAGACTGTAGATCTCTTCGCGGACGTCCTCTTCGACGATCGAGTCGCTCGGTCGACGACGAATCTTGAGGAAGCGCGAATACTCGTTACGGATTTTTTCCACTCAACACCATCCCACCCAGAACGACCCCGTAAGGCCCCGCTCTCCGGAGCCGCGATCGCCAAGCGATCAGTACACGAACAGAGTCTTGCGAAAGACTTCGAAGCAACGTGCGTTCAGGCGCAGATTGAGCCAAGCGCCCTCGGTGAAGGAGCGGGTCGCCGCGGCGTTGCCGGACACGGAAAGGTAGAGCGCATCCGAGGCGAGCGGGGCGGAAGCGTCTTCCCGAAGCGATCCGGCCGGAGCGGAAAGCCGCGAGAGCGACGTGATTCCGAGTCGCCAAATCGCTTTACGTAGGCTTCGCAGTCGCCTTTCCGCCGCGAGTTCGCGCATGGCGAGGGCTCCCGCGGAATGGAAGAGATGCGCCGGGCTCGCGGCCAGGGCCCGCAGAGTCTCCCGGGATTCCAGGACGTTGGCGATCTCCTGGATGCCGCTGCGGTTCGGGAGCGCGGCGCGGACTTCCGACAGGCACGCGCCGTAGCCGAGCGCCTGTCCGTGGCTGCGGAGTTCGGCGAGAAAATCCCTGAGATGACGGTCGTGTCGCGCGCCGACTTCGGTCAGCGCAAGATCTTCGTCGAAGGAGGCTTCCCGTTGGGTTTCTTGGGCCACGAACCACGCGAGCTGTTCGCGGCTCGAGTAGTGGGCGATCCAATCGAAGAGAGGATCTTCCTGTCCCGGTCCGCAACGCTCGGCGCTTTCGAGCCAGGTCATGATCGACGTCGCTTCGGGGGAGCTTCGCCCAAGCGCGATCGATGCGAGTGAGCACTCTTGTTTGAGTCGGGGCGGAGGCAAATGAGGGCTCTCGACGAGGCGCGGACGGAAGCTAAGGAATCCCATGGGGGCGTGGCAGCAACTAGCGTGCCAGTGCGGGATGCGGTGGAGTCTCCAAAAACTCAGTGCCTTCGCTCGAGAAAAAGTGGAATCACGCTGGCGCGAGAAGGGCTTTATGTCTCGCATCGCCTATTTGCCCCATGGCTTCGGGGCGCCCTTAACGAGCCAGGACGAGCGACTCCGCCGATCTCATCCGATGCAGAGTGCGTTGGATGCGTCGACTGAGCCCGCGCGGCAGGCGACCCTGACGAACGGCGGGCCCCCAACGGCGCGGGTTCGGCAGGAGATTCGCGAGGACCGCGGCTTCGCTGACCGTGAGCTTGGCGGCGGACTTTCCGAAGTAGTAGCGCGAAGCTTGGCCGATGCCGACGACGCCCGGACCCCACTCAGCGATGTTCAAATAGATCTCGAGGATTTGGCGTTTGCTCAGCTCCGCATCCATGCGTCGCGCGACGACGGCTTCCTGGAACTTTCGGGTGATCGGGGCCCTCGCGCCGAAGTAGAGGTTCTTCGCGATCTGCTGGTGCAGCGTGCTCACGCCCTTGGGAAAGCGCCCGCGCTGGAGATCGACGCGAACCTTGTTGAGGCTCTGCGCGATCTCGATTCCGTTGTGGCGAAAAAAGCCGCCGTCTTCCGCGGTGAGCACGGCGAGCCAGGTCGAGCGGGAGAGCTCGGAAAGGCGAATCCAACCCTTCGGGGCCGTCTCCGTCCAGTTGACGACCGGTTTGAAGGCAGGTTCGGGATAGCTCACCGATGGGTACAGCGTCTTGGTCCGCCAGAAGTCCACGAGGCCCCAAAGGGTGGAGGCCGCGACCAGCGCGACGATCGCCGCGCCGACTTTGGCGAGACCTCGTGCGTAGCGGGAAAGGCGCTTCTCCATGCGTCCTTCATTATCTCAGAGCGGCGTCGTTTCGCACGAAAAGCTTGGCATCAAATCTTCAACATCTTCAGTTCGCCGTGAGCTGGCGTTCGAAGAAGGCGCGGATGAGCGGAATCTCCTCGGCGGGATCGACCGTATGCCCTTTGTGCAGGGGGCTCCAGTCGATGCGGATCCCTTGGGAGCGAAGGAGCTCGATCGAGGCTTGGGTCGTCTCAAAAGACAGCATTTCATCCTCGTAGCCATGGGAAACCCAGAAGCGCTGCTGGGTCGCGACCTTCGAGAAGGCTTGGGGGTACTCGGACTCGAAAAACACGTAGCCGCTGACCCCGACGATGCCGCCCAGGAGCTTGGGGTAGCGGAGCCCGACGTCGAGGCTCACGAGACAACCCTGCGAAAAGCCGAAGAGAAATAGGTCCCTCGAGACGAGGCCGAACTCGGACTGCAGGCGATCGAGCAGGTCGAAGAGCCACGCGCGGCTTCGCACGATCCCCGGCCCCTGCTTGGGCGGGAGTTCGTACCAAGAGAATCCGGGGCCGTAGGGATCGGGAGCCTCGACGAAGAGGACGTTGAAAGCGTCGAGGCCGAGGGCCTGCGGCAGCCAGTGAAAGCCTTCGAGGGTATCGCCGCGGCCGTGCAAAACGACGAGGACTTTACGGGAGGCGGCGAGGGCCGGCCAAAACTCGTAGCGGAGCGGGGATCGAAAATCCCCGCTCACCAACGTGTCGAAGCCGTTCGCCACCCCGTCCGAATCCATGGCCTTAGGGGGCTTGGCAGTTGATGCCTTTGGCCGCGAAGAACTCGTTCAACGTGACGTTCGCGCCGACCTTTTCGGTGCTTTGGGTCTTCTGCGCGTTGCCCTTGAAGCGGAAGAGCGTGCCTTTGCCGTCGCGGGCGAAGAGCTCGTAGCTGTTGTAGGGACGGCTCGGGATTCCCGCGCACGGGTTGCGGCGCGCCTCGACGATTTCCTTAAGGACGTGGATCGCCTTGCCGTTGGCGTCCATGACGCTGAGGGTGGAATCCGTGAGGGTGTGCGGCGCCAAGACGGCCGGGTTTACGGGGTCCGAAGGCGTCGAGGGGTTCGAAGGCGTCGACGGGCGGTCGGGTTTGCCGGAGCGAGGCGGACGGGGAGCGTCGTCGTCCGAGGCGCCGCCGCTGACCGGAGCGTGCGCTTCCGACGCGAAGCTCGCGATCATGCCCACGAAGCTCGGATGGTCGATGAAAGGGTTGCGCGTGCCTTGGATCGCGTAGATCTGGTCGTTCAGGCGACGCTCGGCCGCGTCGACGGGATCTTCCTCGTGCCACTTGCGCATGTAGTGCTCTTCGGTCGGCGACATGTTCGCCCGGTAGCGGACGGCGAAGTAAAAGAGGGCGCGCGCGAGGTTACCGCGGTGGGGGACGGGCACTTCGTAGAAGGGGCTGCGGCCGGGGGACGGGACTCCCGCCACGGCCATGGGCGTGCCGAGGTAGTTGCCGGCGCACTTTTGCTCGACCGCGCCGCCGGGGCCGCCTTTGACGACTTCGCCGAAGGGATGGTTGCCGCGGACGCCGTTCATCTTGGAGTCGGTGGGGAAGAGGTGATGAAGGTCCGTCTTTTGCGATTCCCGGTGCTCGTTGCCGTTGAAGCGGCTTTGCGGCCAGGTGTGTTCGCAGTTGATCACGGTGTGCAGGGGAATCTTGTCGGGACCGGGGGCATCGGCCGGGTTCGAGAAGTCGGCGCGACCCACGAAACGCTGGCAGTAGACGTCTTCGAGGAGGTACTCGCCGTTCTCCTCCTTGAGGAAGAGCTGGCCGAAGAGCTTACGGCGCGCGCCTTCGTAGGAGAGGATCTGCCGTTCGACGCAGCGTTGGTTGCCGTCGAGGCGGCCGGGACAGGCGGCGACGATGCGGTCAAAGACGCCGCTCTGAACGATGTGCGGGTTCTTGAGGATGGGGTAGAGGAGGGTCTTCAGGTCGAGTTTCGACGCATCGAGAATCTCGGAGTGATGGATGCGTTCGTAGAGCTCGGAACCGTAGTAAGGAACGCGTTCGTCCGGAGCGACGGCCAGGGCCGCGGCGGACGAGAGCAGGAGGCCGAGGCTCCCCACGAAAGAGACGACGAAACGTTTCGAAAGCATAAATCTCCCCTGCGGAATCAAGCGCCGCCCTTCTACTATGCGCGAGTTTAGGCGCAATCGGGAAGATAGTCTTCTGACGTGGGGGTTTAGCGTCCCGTGGATTCCGGGGCGGAGTGCGTCCCGGGGGCGGCCGGGGGTGACTTCGGCGAAAGACGGGGCGAAAGCGGCGTGATGCCTTCGCTCACGCCCGGGTCCGGAAGGATCGAGACCAGCACGATCCCGTCGTCTTTGGACATGAGCTTGAGGCGTTGCTTCATTTTCTTAGCAACCTCGACGTTGAGCTCCAGCTCTTTCTTCTTTTGTTCGGCTTGGGGAAAGGCGTTGTCGAGGTCGTTGATGCGGAAGGCCTGCCGGGCGATCTCTTGGCCCTGGTTTTTGACGATCAGGGTCGCCGAGGCGATTCCCAGCGTAAGTCCAGATTCGATCTCGAAGCTGATGTCCTGCGGACGGAAGGAGTCCGGCGTGGGCACTTGGGCGCCGGCGCGCTCGACCGCGAAAATGGCCAAAAATAGGATGAAGAGGCTCCGCGAAAATCGACGCATCTTCTTTCGAGTTTAAGCGCGGACCGCCAGCGAAAACGTCAAAATTTCGTTTTCCCCTCCGAATTCGCTCGGATAAGAGCGGTGAATGGACTCTCGCATCGAAGGCCTTTGCCGCGCGCATATGTTCGAGGTCTGCGCCCGTCACCCCGATCCCTCGCACGACATCCTGCACGTGGACCGGGTCGTGGCCCTCGCCAAATGGCTTTGCGTCCAAGAAGGCGGCGATCCCGCCGTCGCGGTTCCGGCCGCCTACCTTCACGACTGCGTCGTGGTTCCGAAGGACGATCCGCGCCGGGCGCAGGCCTCCCGCCTGTCGGGGGAACGCGCCGTCGAGCTCTTGCGAGGGTGGGGCTACGCCGAAGATCGCTTGGAGGCCGTCCGACACGCGGTCGAGAGCCACAGTTTTTCGGCGGCCCTCGAGGCACGCTCCCTGGAAGCCCGCATCGTCCAGGACGCGGATCGATTGGACGCGATGGGTGCGATCGGTATCATGCGCTGCGCGGCCTATTCGGGGCTCGCGCGTCGACCCTTCTACGCGGCCGAGGATCCCTTCGCGGAAACGCGCGGGCTCGACGACCAGCGTTTCACGCTCGATCATTTTTACGTGAAATTGCTCAAGCTCGCGGAGCGACTGCAGACGCCATCCGCCAAAAGCGAAGGGCTCCGACGGCATCAAGCTTTGGAGGCTTGGCTATCGGAGCTTCGCCGCGATGTTTTAGGCCCTCGCGAAGGCCATAAGGACCCGCCGTAGCGACGGGGTGGTGGTAAAAAAGCCAGTTGTTCCCCTTTGTTTTGACGAGAGAGGCTGAGCTCTCTGCGTCGAAGCAATTCTGCAAGGCCACTTGAGCCGTTCGGGGAATCGCGTTCCAAGCCGCTTACGCTAAAGCTTATGATCGCTATCGTCCTTTGACCCTCGACAGTCTTGTTTCGAAGAACAACTGGCTCCTTTGCTGTAGCAGGCGACATGCCAGCCCTCGGAAGCGGCCGAGGTAGGCCCGAACTTGATTCCGGCGTTAAGGGGGCGAAAACCCCGGGGCGTAACCCCTCAATTGCTGACCCGGGCCGAGAAGCTTTGCCCCGAAACGAGCTCGGGCCCGACGCTTCTTGCTGGGTGGCGTTGGCGCCGCGTGCTAGGACGCCCCCCTATGTCTGCGACGCCGTGTTCCCGTTGTTCCGAACCCCAGGCCGCCTTCCATTGCGGGCTTTGCGGGGTCGCGATCTGCAAGGCTTGCCGTGAGTACGTCGACCCGACGATCTTTTCTTACTTCCTCAAGAAACCGGCGGAACTCGCGAAGTCCGACTACTGCCACGGCTGCTACGACGCGAAGGTCGCCCCCCGCCGGGCGGAGTACGAAGCCTTGCTCGAGAAGGCCGAAGACATCTACTTCCTGACGAAGAACTATCCGGGCTACGTGCGCGTGCTGCGGCGGCACACCAAACGCGTCGTCGTTCCCGAGTGCGCGGATCGCCGCGAAACGATCCTGCGCATGGCCTTCGTGGCGGCGGAGCTTGGCTTCAACGCGATCATCGAGGCCGACGTCGAAAGCCAGAAGGTTCGCAACGGCGGCTTCCAGAGCAGCGTCTGGAAGGGGTCCGCGATGCCCGCCTTGATCGACGGCGACCAGCTCGAGCGCTCTTCCCTCCGACGGATTTGATGCCGGTTTCTTGACGTGACGTTCCGTTCCGCGCGGAGCGGGCCGAGCGTCAAGGAGTTGGAGGCGGATGGGGCATCGGCCCGACCTTGCTTCTGGCTATACTGTTGGGCATGAAGCAGATTCGTTTTGGTCTCTTGGCGCTTTCGTTCACCGCTTGCTCCCACTCGCCGGACGCGGGCCTCAAGGCCGAAAGCGCACGCGATCCCGCGTCGTCGACGTCGGCCGCGTCGCTCTTCGAAGCCCGGGTCGAGGCGCAGGTCGCGAGCCTCAAGCAGCAGTACGCGAAAGATCCTTCCGAGGCCGAACGGACTTCCGAGGCCGTGCTCTCGATGGCCGGCGCGCTCGCGCGCGATTACCAGGCGAAGGGACTCCAAGAGCCCGAGACGCTGCACCAGCGCTTCGAGAAGCCGTGGCGCGCGGTCCGCGAACAACTCAATCTCGTCGACGTCGCGATCTACCCGAAGGAATCCACCTTCCGGCTCGATTACTCCGGCGCCAAGGACTACGCGCTCGACATCTCGAACTTCGCCTATCTCTTCCGCGCCCCCGTCGAGAAACCCGCCAAGGAAAAGCGCAGCCTCGGGCAGAAGCTCTTGGCCCCGTACCACGCGATCCGCGGCGGCGCCCGGGCGGTGAAGGCGCTGATGGACGATCACCTGCTCGTTCAGCTCTCCTGCGACGCCCCTTTCCGGCTTCGCACGATCACGAAGGGAACCGAGACGATTCCGGCCCGCACGGTTCACAGCGTCCGTCTCTACGCCTACGGAAAACTTCAGGTCGTCGAAGCGGCCGAGATGCGCGACGTTATGCGGCTTGCTCCCGAAGTCGGGTCGAGCTGCATCCTGAACGTGCGCGACCCGCGGCGTCCCGAGCTCGGCTGGAGAACGATCTACCTGAAGCCCGAATCCAACGCGGACTTGGTGGCCGGCCTGCGCCAACGCGCGGACACCTGCTTGCTGCCGATGCCGATGGGATTCTCGGGGCCCGAAGCCTTCTTCCTGAACGCGAAGTTCCAGGCCCTCAGCTGCCCCGAAACGATCCCGGCCCCGGTCTCGGTCTCGAACGAGATCGACGCGCTGAAGGCGAAAGTGCGCTTGATCACGGGCCACGAGCTGACGGACGAAGAGATCTCGCTCGGCGACGACGCCAAACGCGACCCGCGTCGCCCGTTGGACATGTCGAACGCCCCCGAATTCGACGCGCTCTTCGTGAGCTCGCTCGTCTTCCGCTCCGACTTCATCGGGCAGACGGTCGCCCGCGCGCTCGCCTACCACGCGGATCGGGGCACCAAGGTCTACATCCTGACTTCGGACGCGACCCAGCTCGACAAGGACCGCGTGCTCCTTTATCGCCTCGTCGCGCAACACCCGAACATGAAGCTCCAGGAATACCGCTTCGACGCGCCCGGCGGCGCCCCCAAGCGCCAAGCCATCAGCGGCTTGCACAAAGTCAACCACGTCAAGCTGATCGTCGGCATCTCGTCCAAGACGCCGGAGCGCAGCTTCGTCGTGACGGGCGGCCGTAACATCCACGACGGCTTCATCTTCCGCAACCCGGACTACAAGCACATCCCCGAGCTCGTGAACTACGCCGCCGGCGAGGACACGACGGCGTTCTGGCGCGACTACGACGCCTACATCGTTTCGCACGATTTCGCGCAGACGGTCGGCGCGCACCTCCTGACGCTGCTCGGCCGCGACGGCAAGAGCAACCAGCCGCGCAACCTGGCGTCGAGCGTTCGCGTGCAAAGCCCCGCCGAGCCGCGCTCCATCCACGATCAACGCCACTGGGTGCGTCACCTTATGTCGAGCCCGGCGACGGACGGCCGCGCCCTGGAGGACTTCTACGCGAACCTGCTGGACAGCGCCCGCGAGACGGTTCACCTCTCGTCACCCTACTTCCGCCCGACCCCCAAGATCGTGGAGGCCTTCAACCGCGCGATCGATCGTGGCGTGAAGATCGAGATCATCACGCGCCTCAACCTCAAGGGCGACGTGGCCGGGGAATTCCTCGGTCAGGTCAACAAGGCGGGCGTGAACCAGTTCTTCGACCGGGCGAAGATCTTCGAGTGGATCGAGCCCGACGTCATCCTCCACACGAAGACGACGATCGTCGACGGCAAGCTCGCGCTCGTGGGTTCGGTCAACCTGAACCAACGCAGCTTCATCCACGATCTCGAGAACGCGATCCTCGTCTACAACGACGCCGAGGACGGGTATCCGAAAGAGCTCATCCGCATGCTCAAGGGATACCAAGGCAAGTCTCGCCATATCGATAAAGCCGAAAAGCAGACGTGGTGGATCAAGTACATCATGAACGCCGTTCGGGAAGAGTTCTAAACGGGAAGGACAGATGAAGTACTCGGTCGCGTTGATCGTCGGCGTCGGATTTCTCGGCTGCAGTTCCGAAATCTCGGGAAGGATGCCGGCCTCGGCGGACGAGTTCACGCCGTGGGACCGCTTGCCGCCTCGGGTCGAAGACCTCTACGCACGGAGCGTGGAGTTCGGCTACCGCCAGGCGGACCACGAGCCGCTCGGGGCGGTTTTCGAAGGTATCGGCGCCTTGATCGGTAAGCCCTACGACCAGGAGCTCCTGGACCTCACCGACTTCGCCCGCGAGACGTCGGTCCGGGCCTCGCGGCTGCGCGAGACGCTCGCGGAGCGGCCCCTCGAAAGCGTGCGGCGAACGAAGTTCGAGTTCTCGGAGCCGTGGCGGGGCGCGGTCGAGTATCTCCGGGTCGTGGACCTTTCGCTCTACCCGAAAGAAAGCACCTTCCGGATGTCGATGAACGAGTCCCGGCGCTACGCGCTGAGCATCTCGAACTTCGCGCCGCTCCACCGGAGCAGCAAGCTCAAGATCGACGCCTTGAACGACTACTACCAGGCCCAGTTGCGCTGCGACCGGCCCTTCGATCTCGTGACCAACTTCTCCAAAGATCGCTTCGCGGCCAACCAGACCGCGCAGACCAAGCTCTTCACGCTCACCGTGGGGCGCATCATGAACTTCGACGCGCTCGAGCGCCGCGACTTCGTCCACATGTTCACGGAGCCGGGCGCGACTTGCTTCCTGAATCTCTCCGACCCCAATCGTCCCGAAATCGGTTGGAAGACGATCCACCTTCGTCCCGAAGCCGCCGATTCGCTGCCGAGCCGCCTGCTCGCGCGCACGGATTTCTGCGAGATTCCCGTCGACAAGGGCGACGGTCCTTTGCGCGACTTTTTCCTGAGCTCGAAGTACGGGACGATGACCTGCCCGGAGGTGGTGGGCCAGCCGCTCTCTTTCCTGGACGGCAAGGAATCCCTTCGCTCGAAGGTGAGAAGCCTGACGGGCCACGAGATGACGGACGCCGAGCTGAACGGACTGGATCCTTATTTCAAACTCAACGTCGACCGCCTGCCGAAGCTCGACGCGATCGCCGTCGGATCGCTTTACTTCCGTTCGGACTTCACCGGAACGGTGCTCGCCCGCGCGCTCGAGAAGCAGGCGGAGCGGGGCACGCCGATCTACATCTTGATTTCGAGCGCGACGTCGCTCGCTAAGGATCGGCGCCTTCTCTACGGACTCGCGGCCCGTTTTCCCAACGTCAAGGTCCAGGAGTACCGTTACATCGACATGGGCGCCGGGCTCGGCGGGCCCGTCTCCAGCCTGCACCGGGTCAACCACGTCAAGATGTTCCTCGGCGTTTCGCGCCGTGATCCGTCGGCCTCCTTCGCCTACATCGGCGGTCGTAACATCCACGACGGTTTCTCGTTCAAGCCGAAAGACCTGAAGTTCTCCCGCTTCCCCGAGCTCATCGACTACGCCAATCGCGAGAGTCGCCCGGCCTTCTGGCGGGACTACGAAGCGCGTTTCGACTCGCCGGGCTTCGCCGAATCTTCCTTCTCGAGCTTCCTCAAGCTCTATCACCGCGACTTCGGCACCGGTTATCCTCGCCCGCAGTCGCTGACGATGCGTCGGGAGGGCGCGGCGTCGCTCGACGAGGGGCTCCTCGTTCGCTCCCTGATTTCGTATCCCGTGATGGACCAACGCACGCTCGAGAGCTCCTTCGTCGAGTTCATCGACGCGGCCCAAGCGAGCCTGCTCATCGCGACGCCCTACTTCCGTCCGACGAAGCCGATCGTCGAGGCCTTTCGTCGCGCGGCCGCGCGGGGCGTAAAGACGGAGATCGTTACGCGCCTCGACCTCAAGGAAGAGTCGGGCGGTCAGCTCATGAGCGAGGTCAACGTGGCCGGCGTGAACGAGGCCATGGCGCACGCGCGCGTTTGGGAGTCGACGGAGCCCGAAGTGATCCTGCATTCCAAGATCGCGATCGCCGATGGCAAACTCGCGATCCTCGGGTCGGTCAACCTCAACCACCGCAGCTTCCTCCACGATCTCGAGAACGCGCTCCTCGTCTACTCCGAGCGGGGCGACTACGTGCGTGACCTCGTGGGCGTGGTCGAGAGCTACAAGGATCCGCGCGTCGCGCGCGAGCTGACCAAACCCGAAGCCGCCACCAAGTGGAAACGGCTCATCGACTTCGATTTCGTCCGCGAGGCCTTCTAGTCGTTCCGGCGGGGTCGCCCCGTCAGCGAAGGGCCCGGATCTTGGCGAGGGACTGCTCCAAGGCTTCCCGCACGCCCGCGAGACCCGAGACGATGAAGTCGGCGCGGGTCTTGTTCGGCTCGATGAACTCGTCGTGCATCGGCTTGACCTGCGTGAGGAACTGCCGCTCGACGCCCTCGGGTTTGCGGCCCCGCTCCTCGACGTCGCGTTTGAGACGTCGGCGGTAGCGGTCGCTTTCGGGCGTGTCGACGAAGATGCGGTAGTTGAGCGCCGCGACGATGGGGGCTTGCGAGTAGAGCAACGTGCCGTCGACGATGAGGATGGGCTTCGGACGCAGGCTCGAGGTCTGCGCTCGGCGGGAGTGGGTCGCGAAGTCGTAGATGGGGACTTCGACGCTGCGGCCGGAACGCAGATCGTGGAGATGGCGGGCGAGGAGCGCGAAGTCGAGGCTCGACGGATGATCGAAGTTCACGGATCCGCCGTCGCCGTCGAAGCGGGCGCTCTGGTCGATGTAGTAGCTGTCCTGGGCGAGGACGGCGCAGGTGTCGAGTCCGAGCGCGGCGATGATCCCTTGCGCGAGCGTCGTCTTGCCCGATCCGCTGCCGCCCGAGATGCCGACGATCAGAATGCCCGATTCCATCTCAAGTCGTCCGGAAGAGACGATCGCCGGCGTCGCCGAGGCCCGGCAGGAGGTAGCCTTTCTCGTTGAGCCCGGGCTCCAGGCTGACCGTCCAGATGTCGACGTCGGGATGCTCGTCGTGGATCTTCTTCACGGCGGTTTTCGAGGCGAGCAGGCACATGAAGCTGATGGGGCCGACTTCGTACTGCTTGAGCCGGTCGAGGGCGGCGAGCGCGGTATCGCCGGTCGCGAGCAGGGGGTCCAGCACGAGGGTGCGCTTGCCCCGAAAAGTTTCGGGGATGCGGAAGTAGTACTCGACCGTATTGTTCATGAACTTGTCGCGGTAGATGCCGATGTGCCCGACGCGGGCGAAGGGCAGGGCGCGGAGAAAGCCGTCGAGCATGCCTTCGCCGGCGCGCAGGATCGACGCGATGACGACCTCTTCCTTGATGCGCGGGACCTTGGCCTTCTGCAGCGGAGTCTCGACCTCGACGAGTTGGGTCTTGAGGTCGCGGGTGGCTTCGTACGCAAGGTACGAGCTGATCTCGCCCAGGATCTGGCGGAAGCTATGCGAGCTCGTGTGCTTATTGCGGAGCTCCGCGAGCTTTTCCATGAGGAGGGGGTGGCTGACGACGTGGAGATTCTTCATGATGTCCTTGGTTTTCGTTGGGGTCGGCGACGTCATCAAAAGACGGTTCCGTCGCTGTCGATACGAAGCGGAGGGTTGCCGCCGCGAAGTTTGGCGGCCGTGCGGCGCCCGGCGGCCCAGGTTCCGCCCTGGAGAATCTTCCCGAGGGGAAGCTCCGTCTCGGAAAGGCCCAGCTTGCGGCGGGCCTCGGCGCCGAGGCGATCCAGGATCGCGACCGTGAGCGCGCGCCATTCGATGATGAGTTTGTCCGCAGGCCGGTGCGTGCGTTCGAGGTCGGCCGGATCCCGAAGCTCGAGCACGCCCTCGTCCAGGAAAAGCCCGCCGTTACGGTACTCCGGCAGCCCGGTGAGTCGCTCGGCGCCCGTCAAGGTGAAGCCCGCGAGTTGCAGCGGCTCGAAGAGGGAGTAGGCGAGCCACTGCGAGAGCTTGTGGAAAGGAACGAGGTTGTCGGCCTCGTTCACGCCGCCCAAGTCGTAGCTCCAGACGTCGCCGAAACCCACGCCGTTCACCACGACGCGGGCCGGCCACATGTCCTGGAAACCGAGGAGGAGCCCGCGCAGGATGACGTCGGACGAGAGCTCGCGCGCCGGGATCTGCTTGGCGTACCAATCGATGAGGCCCGAAGGACGGGCGCCGGGGGCGCCGAAGAAGTCGGGGCGAGCCGCCATCGCGTCGCCGAGGCGCCGCAGGAGAGCCGCGCGCCCGTCCAGACCCACGAGGGGGTTCGTCGCGGAAACTTGGAAGCCGCGGCCCAAACGATCGGCGTCGAGTTGGCGGAGCGCGGCCGCGTCGACCCGCAGGGGATCTTTCGGCTCGGCGGAGAAGGCTCCGGCCAGGAAGAGATCGAGGCTCGCGACCGCGAGGCCTTCCGAGCGCGCGTAAGCGCGGCCGTCGGCATCGCGGTAGCTCCAATCGGGACCGGCGCCGGCGTCGAGCAGCACCGACACGACGACGAGGTCGAGCTTCGCGCGCGCGGCTTCCGTCGAGTCGCGTCCGGCCAGCGCGCGATCGAGTCGCGCGAGGCGATCCACGCCCCCGACCTGGAAGTGCTCCCAGCGCGCGTGGAAAGGGATCTTCGAGAGGTCCGGGTAGTTGTCTTTCGTCACCGCGAGCACGAAGTCCGTCGTCGCGCCGAGTTTCTCGGGGCGGAAGCGGAACGCCGTCCCGCCTTGCTCGCAGAGCGTGAGAACGCGTTGGGACTGGCGGCGCACGGAAGCCGTCGACAGGAGGTCGGCGAGTTGCGCGTCCGTCACGCGGATCGATCGGGGCGAGCTCATTCGTTCAAACCGCGCCCGCGGACTTTCTTGAGGGCCTTGCCGCGCTTCACTTGCTTGGGATCGGCGAAGTAACCGGCCGCCTTCTTGGCTTCCATCTCGACGGAAGCGTCCTGCGGGACGAGCTCTTCGGGGATCTGCACGCGACGGGTGACCTTAATTCCGCTGCGCACGATCGCGTCGTACTTCATGTTGGACATCGACACGAGGTTGTCGATCTTCTTCACGCCGAGCCAGTGCAGGATGTCCGGCATGAGTTCCTGGAAACGCATGTCCTGGACTCCCGCGACGCACTCCGTGCGATGGAAGTAGGTCGCCGCGCTGTCGCCGCCCTTCTGGCGCTTGCGCGCGTTGTAGACGAGGAACTTGGTGACTTCGCCGAGCGAGCGGCCTTCCTTGCGGTAGTACGCGATGAAGCCGACGCCGCCGTTCTGCGCGGTGCGGATGCCTTCCTCGATGCCATGGGTCAGGTACGGACGGCACGTGCAGATGTCGGAGCCGAAGACGTCCGAGCCGTTGCACTCGTCGTGCACCCGGCAGGTGTGCTCCTTATCCTTGCGGCCGAGGAAGTCGGGATTGCCGAAGATGTAGACGGTCGTGCTGCCGATGGGGGGAAGCAGGACCTTCAGGTCGGGGCGCGTGATGAGCTCGGGGAACATGCCGCCGGTCTCTTCGAAGAGGGACTTGCGGAGTTCCTTTTCCTCGACGCCGAAGCGCGCGGCGACGCCCGGAAGGTACCAAACCGGCTCGATCGCGACTTTCGTCACGACGACGTCGCCGTTCGCGAGCACGACTTTCCCGTCGGTCTTGAGGCGTCCCTTGGCGATCGCGTCGTCAATCTCGGGGATGTGAAGGTGGGCCTGGGTGACGGCGATCGAGGGACGCACGTCGAGGCCGCCCTTGATCTCCTTGCGGAAGACGTTGGCGACTTCGGCGCCCCAGGGATCGAGCGAGACGATTTTGGTCGGGTCGAACCACGAAGCGTGGGGGCCGATGCGGACGGTCGGCGCCGTGTTCGTGAGGTCGGGCTTATGTTCGGGCGGCAGCTTGCCGGCGGCCATGGCGAGCGCGCGGTAGACCGTGTAGCTGCCCGAATGAGAACCGATGGCGTTACGGGCCGACTTGTCGGTCAGGCTCGCGACGATGGGGCCCCGCTTGCCGGGGTTCTTGGCTCCCCATTCGAGGACGGGGCTCTCCTTGAAGATGCGGTGCGGGTGCGACGTGAGCACGATGTGGGTCTTGCGGACCTGATGGCGTTCCATATCCCTCTATTTATCCGACTTTGGCTTTTTCGGGCAGCCACCCCCGCGCGGATACCTTCTTTACGCGCT
>ERZ761607.1562-NODE-1562-length-27905-cov-5.358384_pt1 | contig 27905 bp, 24 predicted proteins | sample MGYA00511164_ERZ761607 | MGnify/ENA primary metagenome ERZ761607 (study PRJEB28899, sample SAMN02445080) | bioreactor sludge metagenome | biome: EBPR sludge | place: Australia: Brisbane, Thorneside Wastewater Treatment Plant | collected 2011-06-22 ... | reverse complement strand
GCTGGTCGGGCGTGCCGCGCTGACCTGGGGCTGGCGCCTCGGCGCCGGCGGGCTGGACGGGCGCGCGCTGATGCGTGTCGTCGGCGAACTCGAGATGCAGGCCTGCCGGGCCGAGCTGAGCTTCGAGGGCGAGCTCGCCGACGGCGACGCGCGCAGCCGCCTCGCCCTGCGCTGTGGCGGCAAGGCGCCGCTGCGCCATGCGCTGCGCCGCGAGACGGCCGAGCCGCCGCTGCTGGCCGCGCTGATGCCGCTGCGCGCGAGCTTCCGCTTCCCGTTCGAGGCCGAGCTGCTGCCGCTGGCCGCCGACAGCGGCGCGCTGCTGCTGGCCGCCGGCCCCTGCACCGGTGCGCTCGCCGGCGAGGCCGGGCTGCGCCCGCGCACCAGCGGCGGCAGTGGCTGGGAGTGGTTTGCCCAGCTGCGGCTGGAGCCGGTGATGCTGCCGCTGGAACGGGTCGACCCACTGCTCGGCAGCCAGCGCAGCACGGTCGCGCTGCTGCCGGCGGCCACGCTGCTGGACTGGAAGCTCGCCTGATGGAACGCCTGCTGGTGCTGCGGCTGGAGAGCGTGGGCGTCACGGCCGAGGCGCTGCTCAATGGCGTGCCGGTGGCGCGCACCGGGCCGGCGCGCCGCGTCGTCACGGTGCCGGTGCACGAATACACGCTGGCCGGCACGAACGAGGTCGAGCTGCACATCGAGCCGCCGCCGCCCGGTGCCGAGGCGGCGACGCAGCCGCTGCTGTCCGACGGCCAGCAGGCCGCCAGCCTGCGCCTGCTGCTGCCGCGCATCGGCCAGGTCGCGCACCCGGCCCATGCGCGCACGCTGGCCGAACTGGACTGGGCGCCGCCGGCCGATGCGGTGACCGAGGTGCCGCACGTGATGACGGGCCGCGTCGAGCTGCCGATCGCCTTTCCGCGCTGGCGCTGGCTGGACGCGCCGCCGGCCGAGGACCCGGCCGCCCTGCGCGCGCCGGTCGCGAAGTTCCTGCAGGGGCTGGCGCTGGGTCTGGCGCGCGGCGACCCCGAGCCGCTGGTGCAGGCGGCTCGGCTGCGTTTCGAGGAACTCGCGCAGGCCTACCAGCATGTGCTGGCCGACGATGTCGGGCGCTTCAGGCTGCGCATCCAGCGCTGGCATGCCGAGCAGCCGCTGAAGCCCGTGATGCCCAAGGCCGATGCGCTGCTGCTGCGTCCGCTGGCCGGCGGGCGGCTGCTCGAGTGCCTGGCGCCGGACGGCGAACCGGTGCTCGCCAGCCCGCTGGCCGGTGGCGGCCGTGCAGTCTGGCCGCTGCGCGTGGCCGCCATCGAGGGTCGCTTCTATGTGCTGCGCTGAGCACGCCGCTATGCTGCGCGCTGAACGCGCGAGCCGCGCGCATGACGACCCAGGTGCCCGAGGAGCAGCCCCCGGATGATCGCGCTGACCGTGCTCAGCTACAACGGCGCGCCGGCCGACGGCCCGTCCGCCCAGTTCGACGAGCTCGGCGGCACCATCGGCCGCGCCGACAACAACCAGCTCGTATTGCCGGACCCCGAGCGCACGATCTCGCGTGTCCACGCCCGGCTGGTCTTCCGCGCCGGCGGCTACGCCATCGTCGACAACGGCAGCAACCCGATCAGCGTCAACGGCACGCCGATCGGCGCCGGTCGCGAGCACCCGCTGAAGCCGGGCGACCGCGTGCAGATCGGCGGCTATGTGCTGGAGGTGCGCGAGGCGAGTGCGTCACCGCGCAGCGACGATCCGTTCGCCGAACTGTTCGGCGATGCCGCCGTGGGCCTGGCCGCACCGGCGCCCATGCTGGCGCCTGCGCCGATGCCGCCGCCGCCACCGCGAGCTGCAGCGCCGGCCGCCTGGCCGCCGCCCCCACCGGCCGCGCGCGCGCCGGCGCCCGCGCTGAGCCCGGGGCACATCCCCGAGGACTGGGACCCCTTCGCACCCGATCCCGTGACCGCCGGTCCGGCCCCGGCCGCCGCCGGCGGCCCCGGGGCCTTCGACGACCTGGGGCAGCTGGCACGGCCCGGCGAGGCGTCGATCGACGACCTGTTCGGGCTCGGCACCGCCCCGCTGCAGGGTGACCCGCTGGGCGCGGCGCCGGCGGCCGGCCTGGCGCCGAATACGGCCGGCCACGCCGACCCGCTGCTGGCCCTGACCAAGACCGCGTCGCTGGTGCTGCCCAGCCAGGGCGACCATGTCTCGGAGCTGAATACGCCGATGCCCTTGCCCGCGGTGCAGCCGCCGCCGCCCGCGCCGCCGCCGGCGGCACTGCCCAGCGGCGCGGTCTTTTCGTGGGACGACCCGCCGCGCGAAGGGCGCGTGGTCACGCTGCCGGGCGTGCGTCGCTCGGCCGCCGACCTGGCTCTGGACCCGTTCGACGCCGCGGCGCCGATGCCATCGGCACCGATGCCGCCGCCGGTCGTGGCCGCACCGCCACCGTCCGCGCGCGCCGCGGCGCCCGCGCCCATGCCGCCGGCGGCGGCGCCGTCGGCCGCGACCGATGCCCTGCACGCCGCGCTGCTCGAGGGCCTGGGCACGCCGGGCCTGCGCCTGCCGGCGCTGGACGAGGCGACGATGCGGCTGATCGGCGAACTGCTGCGCGAGTCCATGCGCGGCACTGTCGAGCTGCTGGTCGCGCGCGCCGCGCTCAAGCGCGAGATGCGTGCCGAGCTGACGATGATCGTCGCGCGCGAGAACAACCCGCTGAAGTTCTCGCCCAGCGTCGAGGTCGCGCTGCAGCACCTGCTGGGCCCGCCATCGCCGGGCTTCATGGCCGCCGCGCCGGCGGTGCGCGATGCCTTCGACGACCTGCGCGCCCACCAGCTCGGCGTGATGGCCGGCATGCGCGCCGCGCTGGACGGCGTGCTGCAGCGCTTCGACCCGCAGCAGCTGGAAGCCAAGCTGGGTGCGCGCTCGTCGCTGGCCAGCCTGATCCCCGCCACGCGCAAGGCGCGGCTGTGGGAGCTGTTCCAGGAGCTCTTCGGCCAGCTGCAGACCGAGGCGCAGGACGACTTCGACGAACTCTTCGGCCGCGCCTTCCTGAAGGCCTACGAAGAGCAGCTCGACCGGCTGCACCGCGAGAGCGGGCCGCGCTGACAGGGCAGGCCGCCGGGAGGACCGCAAGATGCTGGCGCTGGAAGTGGCCCTGCTGTCCGACCGCGGCGGCCGCAAGTACAACGAGGACGCCTGCGGCCACTGGCACAGCAAGCGCCACCTGGTGTGCGTGCTGGCCGACGGCGCCGGCGGTCACGGCGGCGGCGACATCGCGTCGCGGCTGGCGGTGCAGGAGCTGATCGGCCGCTTCTCGGAGCAGCCTTCCGAGAAGGCCGCCGAGCTGGACCGCCTGCTGCGCGTGACCAACGACGTGCTGATCGCGCAGCGCGTGCCGGGCACCGCGCGCCAGGACATGCACAGCACGGTGGTCTGCCTGGTCATCGACTTCGTCGGCCACCGCGCGCACTGGGCGCATGCCGGCGACTCGCGCATGTACTGGTTCCGCAACGGTCGCGTGATGGACCGCACGCGCGACCACAGCCTGGTGCAGTCGCTGGTCGACAGCGGCGTGCTGACGCCCGAGCAGGTGCGCGGCCACCCCAAGCGCAGCGAGCTGCGCTCGGCGCTGGGCATCGCGGCGGACCTGCTGGAGGTCTCCAGCGGCGACGGCGGCGACCAGGTGCAGCCGGGCGACGCCTTCCTGCTGTGCACCGACGGGCTGTGGGAGTATCTCGACGACGCGGTGCTGGAGTCCACGCTGGCCGCCGCCCCCAACCCGGGCGCCTGGATCGGCGAGCTGGCCGCGCAGGTGCGCGCTGCGGCCAGCCACAAGGCCAGCCACGACAACTTCAGCGCGCTGACCGTGTGGACACGCGCCGCGCCCGAAGGCTGAGCGCTGCGCGCGTCGGGCACGCTTTCAGGAGGACACGATGGCCAACCAGACCTGCATGGGCGCGGTGATGCAGTGCAGCCAGGGCGTGGCGCCGAGCACGCTGGTGCCGACGCCGAAGACGGTGCTGACCAGCAGCATGGTCGCCGCCAACATCCTGGACCACATCCCGATCATGAACATCCCGCCGTTCGGCATGTGCCGCAGCCCGGCCAACCCGACGGTGGCCGCGGCCACCGCGGCCGCGCTGGGGGTGCTGACGCCGATGCCCTGCATCCCGGCGACGCCGGCGCCCTGGATCGCCGGCGCGCCGACGGTGCTGCTGTGCGGCGCGCCGGCGCTGAACGACAGCTCCAAGCTGATGTGCATCTGGGCCGGCACGATCAGCATCAACTTCGCCGGCCAGGTGACGCACCAGATCCCCTGACGCGGCCCGCAACGACAAGGGCCCGCACGCGGCGGGCCCCGAGGTGCGCGACTGCAGGCCGGCGCTTCAGGACGGCGGCGTCGCGCGGCCGATCTCGACGCGGCGGTTCTCGGCCGCGAACGGGTCGCGGCTGTTCTTGGGCACGTTGGAGCCCACGCCCACCGGCGCCAGCATGGCCGGGTCGGCGCCCAGGCTGACCAGGTATTCCTTGACCGCCTCGGCGCGCCGCTGCGACAGCGACATGTTGACCTCGGTGGTGCCCGAGGCGTCGGCATGGCCTTCGATGCGCACGACCTTGCCGCTGCCGCGGCGGGCCTTGAGCACCTCGGCGAAGACCTCGAGCTGCCGCTTCAGCGTGTCCGGCAACTCGGCCGATCCGATACGGAACGAGGTCGCCGGCAGCGAGTAGCGCACCGCCGGCTTGAAGCCCATGCACTTGAAGCCCGCGGCCTTGAGTTCCTCGCAGGCGTCCTCGGGGAACAGGCCCTCGGCTACGGCGTCGGCGTTGGGGATGCTCTGCCCGACGTCGATCGCGTCCTGGGCCTGGGCAGGCCACGACAGGGCCAGCGAAGCGGCCAGGGCCAGCGCCGCACGGGTGAACAGCGGGGATGAATTCATCGCACACCTCGCGAAAGTGGCCGGTGGACGGCGCCCCGGGGAGCGCTGCCGTCCGGCAAGCCAGGCCCGCCACCGGTGCCGGCGGGCCGGCCGCCGAACGTTCGGTGGCCGTCGGGACCGGACCCGGTATGGGCCGCATGCCACGGGGCACGCGGGCGGACCCCTCAGTGACACGAAATGATACGCCTCGCTCCTGCGCTGCACCATCCCCAGAAGGAAGGGCCAAGCGCCGGCAGGGGCGTGACGCAACGCACGCTGGCGGCATGCCGGCGTGCCCCCGCAGCGTCCCCGGTGACGGCCAGCCGGCGGCCGTGTATCGTTGTGCGTCGGCCTGCGCTGGCGCGGCCGGCAGGTTGCGTGCTCGACCGCAGGCCGCCGACCGATCGCGCAACGAAGATCGCGCCCACAGCGCCACTGCTCCCGGGAAGGACCGCGGCCCCGATGACTTGGCACAACAAGGTGATGTGGACGGAGGGCATGTTCCTCCAGCCGCAGCACTTCCAGCAGCAGGACCGCTTCGTCGCGCGCCAGCTCGACAGCCGCTTCGCCGCCGGCCAGGCCTGGCCCTGGGGCTTCTCGTCGCTGCAGGTGGACGACGCCGCGCTGCTGCAGGGCAAGGTGATGATCACCGCCGCGCGCGGCGTGATGCCCGACGGGCTGGCCTTCGCGGTGCCGGCCGACGACCCGGCGCCGCCGGCCTTCGACGTGCCGGCCGACGCGCGCGACCAGGTCGTCGTGCTCGCGGTGCCGCAGGCCCGGCCGGGCGTCACCGAGAGCGACGTCGAGGGCGGCGAGACGGCGATGCCGCCGCGCTGGCGCGTCGCCGACATCGAGGCCGCCGACGTGCACGCGACCAGCCTGCGCGCGGCGCCGGTGCAGGTCGGGCGGCTGAACCTGCGCCTGATGCTGGCGCGCGACGCCGGCGAGGGCTACACCGCGCTCGGCGCGGTGCGCGTCGTCGAGCGGCGCGCCGACGGCCGCGTGGTGCTGGACAGCCAGTACGTGCCGCCGATGCTGCACGCGCCGGCGCATGCCGTGCTGGACAGCCACCTGCGCGAGGTGCACGGCATGCTGCACCAGCGCGGCGAGGCGCTGGGCGCGCGGCTGGCGCAGCCCGGCCGCGCCGGCGTCGGCGAGATCGTCGACTTCCTGCTGCTGCAGGCGGTCAACCGCCACCAGCCGCTGTTCGCGCACCTGCAGCGCCTGCCGGTGCTGCACCCCGAGCGCCTGTACGACCTGTGCCTTGGGCTGGCCGGCGAGCTGTCGACCTTCCGCGATGCGCGCCGCCCGGCGGCCTACCCGGAATACCGGCACGACGACCTCGCCGGCTGCTTCCGCGCCGTGATGGCCGACCTGCGGCAGTCGCTTTCGATGGTCATGGAACAGACCGCGATCCCGATCGACCTGCAGGAGCGCAAGTACGGCATCCGCGTGGCCCTGATCTCGGACATCGAACTGCTGCGCAACGCGATGTTCGTGCTGGCGGTCAACGCGCAGATGCCCGGCGAGGCGCTGCGCGCGCGCTTTCCGACGCAGGTCAAGATCGGCCCGGCCGAGCGCATCCGCGACCTCGTCAACCTGCAGCTGCCCGGCGTCACGCTGCGTGCGCTGCCGGTGGCGCCGCGCCAGATCCCGTACCACGCCGGCTTCACCTACTTCGAGCTGGAGACGCGCGGCAACGAACTCTGGAAGCAGCTCGAGACCAGCGGCGGCCTGGCGATGGCGATCGCCGGCGAGTTTCCGGGCCTGGCGCTCGAGTTCTGGGCGATCCGCGCCTGAGGGCCGCAGGCGGTGGGCGGCACACGATGAGCAACTCCGACGAGGCCCCGGACCCGTTCGCCGCCTTCGAGGCCGACCGCACGGTGATCAAGCCGAGCGCCGGGCGTGGCGCGCGGCCGCCGGCGCCCGCACCGGGAGGCCCTCCGGGGGGGCCACCACCGGGACCGCCGGCAGGCCAGCCGCCGCCGGGACCGGAGGCCGCGCTGCCCGAACTGCCCGGCGCCGCGAGCCTGAACCCGCTGGTGCAGGCCGCGGCGCCGCTGCTGTCGGCCGCGCCGCGGCTGCGCGCGATGGTGCGCCACCCCAACCCGGCGGCGCTGCGCGCCTCGCTCGTGCAGTCCGTGCAGCGCTTCGAGACAGCGGCGCGCCAGCAGGGCCTGCCCAACGAGCAGGTGGTGGCGGCGCGCTACGTGCTGTGCACGCTGCTGGACGAGTCGGCCTCCAGCACGCCCTGGGGCGGCTCGGGCGCCTGGTCCTCGCAGAGCCTGCTCGTGCACTTCCACAACGAGGCCTGGGGCGGCGAGAAGGTCTTCCAGCTGCTGTCGCGCCTGGCCGAGAACCCGGCCCAGCACCGCAACCTGCTGGAGCTGGTCTACGTGACGCTGTCGCTGGGCTTCGAGGGCCGCTACCGCGTGCTCGACAACGGCCGCGCGCAGCTCGACAGCATCCGCGAGCGGCTGGCGCTGAAGCTGCGCGAGCTGGCCGGGCCGGCCGAGAAGACGCTGTCGCCGCAGTGGCAGGGCGCCGCGCCGCCGGCGGCGCGCCTGACCGACGGCATCCCGCTGTGGGCCGTGGCCGCGGTGCTGGGCGCTCTGCTGCTGGCGCTGTTCCTGGTGCTGCGGCTGACGCTGAATGCGCAGACCGACGCCACCTTCAGCGCGCTGCAGGCCATCGACGTGCCCGCGCCGCCGGCCCCGCCGCCGGCACCCGCGCCGCCGCCGCCGCCCCGGCTGGCGCAGCTGCTGAAGACCGACATCGACGCCGGGCTGCTGGAGGTGCGCGACCTGGCCGACCGCTCGGTCGTCACGCTGCGCGGCGACGGTCTCTTCGCCGCCGGCAGCGCCGATGTCTCCGACCGCTCGCGGGCCCTGTTCGGCCGCATCGCCGCGGCGCTGAACCAGGTGCCGGGGCAGGTCCTCGTGTCCGGCCACACCGACAACGTGCCGATCCGCAGCCTGCGCTTCCCGTCCAACTGGCACCTGTCCAAGGAGCGCGCGGCCAGCGTGAAGACGCTGCTGCAGGCCAGCGTGCCGGCGGCGCGGCTGGCGGCCGAGGGCCGCGCCGACACCGAGCCGGTGGCCGACAACGGCAGCGCCGAGGGCCGGGCGCGCAACCGGCGCGTCGAGATCGTGCTGCTCGCTGCGGCGCCGTCGTCATGAAGAACCCGCTGCACGCCGGAGCCGGATCGTGAAGGGCCTGCTGTCGCGCCTGCTGAGTCCGCTCGTCGTCGCGCTGCTGGGGCTGCTCGCGCTGTCGGCGCTGATCTGGTTCCTGGGGCCGCTGATCGCGGTCGGCGAGTCCCGGCCTCTGGAACCCTTCTGGCTGCGCGTCACGCTGCTGGTGCTGCTGTGGGGCGTCTGGCTCGGCATCGTGGGCTGGCGCGCCTGGCGGCGCCGGCGCACGAATGCCGTGCTGCTGCAGGGCCTGGCGGCCGGACCGTCGGCCAGCGACAAGGAAGCGCAGCTGCTGGCGCAGCGCTTCGACGAGGCCGTCTCGCGCCTGAAGGCCGCGCGCGGGCGCAAGTGGTGGGGCGGCGGACAGTACCTGTACGAGCTGCCCTGGTATGTCTTCGTCGGCGCGCCGGGGTCGGGCAAGACCACGGCGCTGATGAATGCGGGGCTGCAGTTCCTGCTCGGCGACGGCGCCAAGGCCAAGGTGCAGGGCGTGGGCGGCACGCGCAACTGCGAGTGGTGGTTCACGCAGGACGCGGTGCTGATCGACACCGCCGGGCGCTACGCCACGCAGGAGTCCGACCAGGACGTCGACGCCAGCGCCTGGGACAACTTCCTCGCGCTGCTCAAGCGCACGCGGCCGCGCCAACCGATCAACGGCGTGCTGCTCACCGTCAACGTGCAGGACCTGCTGCAGCAGGGGCCCGCCGAACGCGCCGAGCATGCCGCCAAGCTGCGCGCGCGCCTGGCCGAACTGCACGCCAAGCTGGGCCTGCGCGCGCCGGTCTACGTGCTGGTGACCAAGGCCGACCTGATCGGCGGCTTCAACGAGAGCTTCGAGGCGCTGTCCAAGGACGAGCGCGACCAGGTCTGGGGCTTCACGCTGGCGCCCGACGACGACGGCGACCTGCTCGCCGCCTACCAGCCGCAGATGCAGGCACTGCAGCAGCGACTGGTGCGCCAGCTCGTCGACCGCCTGGAAGGCGAGCGCGACGTGCTCCGGCGCAGCGCGATCTTCGCCTTCCCGCAGGAGCTGGCGGCGCTGACGCCGGTGCTGGGCGACTTCCTGCGCCAGGTGCTGGGCGGCGGCGGCACGCTGGAGGCGGCGCCGCGCGTGCGCGGGCTGTATTTCACCAGCGGCACGCAGGAAGGCTCGCCGATCGACCGCGTGATGGGCGCCCTGGGCCGCTCGTTCGGCATCGACCAGCGCTCGGCCGCCATCGCGCCGGGGCGCGGCAAGAGCTTCTTCCTGCACCGGCTGCTGAAGGACGTGGTCTTCGCCGAACGCGGCCTGGGCACCGTGGACGCGAAGGCCGAGCAGCGCCGCCACGTGCTGCGCATAGCCGCGATGGCGGCGATGGCGGTGCTCGCCACCGCGGTCGTCGTCGGCTGGGCCGTGAGCCGGGCACGCAACCTGGACCATGCGGCGCAGGTGGCGGCCAAGCTGCCGGCCGTCAAGCAGGCGGTGGCCACGCTGCCGCCGGCGACCACCGCCGACGTCTCGGCGCTGCCCGCGCCGCTGGCCGCGCTGCGCGACGCCGCGCGCGTCGAGGGCCTGGACCTCGACGACCCGCCGCTGCTCAGCGGCCTCGGCCTGTACCAGGGCGACAAGCTCGACGCCGGCGCGCAGATCGCCTACCGGCGGCTGCTGGAGAAGACGCTGATGCCGCGCGTCGCGCGCCGTCTGGAGGAGCAGCTGCGCAGCGCCAGCCGCGACAACCTGGAGTACGCCTACGAGGCGCTGAAGTCCTACCTGATGCTGCACCAGCCGGAGCAGTTCGACGCCGCGTCGCTGCAGGCCTGGATAGGCGCCGACTGGGACGCCACCTACGCGCGGCTGGCGCCCGAGCAGCGCGCCGAACTCGACCGCCACCTGCAGGCCCTGCTGGCGCTGGGCGCGCCGCGCGCCGCGCTGCCGCGCGACGACAACCTCGTCGCCGGCGTGCGCGAGATGCTGGTCGCGTTCCCGCTGGAGTACCGCATCTACAGCCGCGTCAAGCGCCAGTTCCGGCCCGGCACGCTGCCCGACTTCACGGCCGCCGGCGCCGCCGGGCCGAATGCGGCGCAGGTCTTCCAGCGCGCCAGCCGCTGACGCAGGGCATCAGCGGCCTGTTCACGCGCGACGGCTACCGCCGCGCGCTGCTGCCGGCGATCGAGCAGGCCGCGCCGCAGCTCGCGCGCGAGGAGTCCTGGGTGCTCGGCCTGCAGGCGGATCCCGCACGGCAGCGCGCGGCGGCGCCCGGCGGCGCGATCCACGACCGCGTGCGCCGGCTGTACTTCGAGGACTACATCAAGACCTGGGACGCCTACCTGGCCGACGTGCGCCTGGTGCCGCTGACCGACGCCGAGCGCGCGCTGGCCGTCTCGCGCCTGCTCGCCGCGGTCGACTCGCCGATGACCGCCTTCCTGCGCGCGGCCTCCGAGCAGACCACGCTGGTGGCGCCGGCCACCACGCCCGGCCTGCTCGACCGCGCGGCCAACCAGGCGCGCGCCGACGCCGCGCGCATCGCCGGCGGTGCGCCGGCGGCTGGCGGCGCCGGCGGGCCGCTGGAGCGCATGGTCGACGACCACTTCGCCGGCCTGCACCGGCTGTTCCAGGGCGAGCCGCCGGCGATCGGCGAGACGCGCAAGCTGTTCGAGGAACTCTTCACCCAGCTCGCGGCGGCCGACGCAGCGAAGAAGTCCGGCACGCCGCCGCCCCCGGCCGGCGGCGCCGACCGCGTGAAGATCGCCGCCGCGCAGCAACCCGACGCGGTGCGTGCGCTCGTCGAGCAGATGGCCGACGCGGCCGGCGCCGTGAGCCGCGGCGCCGAGATGGGCAGCCTGGTCGCCGAGCTCAAGCCCATCACCGACACCTGCACGCGCACGATCGCCAACCGCTACCCCTTCGCCAGCGCCTCGCGCGCCGACGTGCTGCCCGACGACTTCGGTCAGCTCTTCGGCCAGGGCGGCCTGCTCGACGACTTCTTCCAGCGCCGCCTGGCCGCGCTGGTGGACACCTCGCACCCGGTCTGGGCCTACCGGCCGCTGGCCGACGGCACGCGCCCGGTGACGCCGGCCGCGCTGGCCGACTTCCAGCGCGCGCAGCGCATCCGCGAGACCTTCTTCCGCGCCGGCGGCAAGGTGCCGGCCGTGCAGTTCGAACTGCGCCTGCTGGAGATCGAGCCCTCGCTGCGCGAGCTGGTGCTGGACATCGACGGCCAGGTGCAGCGCATGAGCTCCGGCGGGCCGACGGTGCCGGTGTCCTGGCCGAGCCCGCGCGTGGGCTCGGTCGTGCGGCTCAGCACCGGGCTCGCGGGCGCCGGTCCGATGGTCATGACCGAAGGCCCGTGGGCGCTGTTCCGGCTCTTCGACGCCTTCCAGATCGAGCCCGGCGACGTGCCCGAGCGCTTCAGCGTGGTGATGAACCTGGACGGCAAGCGCGCGCGTGTGCAGGTGCTGGTGCGCAGCGTCTTCAATCCGTTCCAGATGCGCGAGATCCGCCAGTTCCGCTGTCCTTCGGCGCTGTGAACGACCCCGCACCGCCCGGCTGGCACGGCAAGCTGCCGTCGCTGGGCGACTTCGCGTCGCGCCGCCTGCCGGCGGCATTCGTCGAGCCCTGGGACGGCTGGCTCGCGGCCGGGATGCTCGCGCTGCGCGAGGCCGCGCCCGAGGACTGGCTGGTGGCCTACCTGGGCTCGCCGAGCTGGCGCTTCCTGCTGATGCCCGGCGTGCTGCCCGGCCAGCCGTCGGCTGCGGCCGGGGCCGCCGACGAGGGCGCCGATCAGGGCTGGGCCGGCGTGCTGATGCCGTCGGTGGACCGCGTCGGCCGCTACTTCCCGCTGACCATCGCGCTGCCGCTGGGCGACGGGCCGGCGAGCACCGTGCAGATGCAGGCGCTGTGGCACTGGCTGGCGCGGCTGGACGAACTGGCGCGCGACGCGCTGTTCGACGACTGGAGCCTGGAGCGGCTGGAGAACGAGCTGGCGCGCATGGCGCGGCCCGAACTGGCCACCCGGGCGGCCGCGGACGCGCTGCCGGCGCCGCAGCCCGGCGAGCTGGCCGAGTGGCCGGCGGGCGTGGACGCGGCGACCGCCATCGGTCTGGAGGCGCAGGCGCTGTGGGCGGCGCGCTCGCGCGGCCGCGGCTGGTGGTATGCCTGTCCGGACGAAGGCGCGCCGCGACTTCTGACCTCCCAGGGCCTGCCGCAGCCGGCGCTGCTGGGGCGGCTGTTCGGCGGCGCTGCGACAATCGCGCCTGCCTCGACACTCTCCCTGCCCGGCCTCGGCTGACCCCGGCCCGCCCATGAGTCCCGACGACGACGACGACCGCACCGTGATCCGCCCCGGCGGCAGCGGCGCGCCGACAGGCTTCCAGCACACCGAGTGGTCGGCCGGCCGCGCCGGCGGCGCCGGCGCACCGGCGGGCGGCGGCGAAGACCGCACGCAGATCGTCACCGGCCCGCGCACGACGCCCGGCGCCGCGCCGGCAGCGAAGGCGCCAGCCAGCGACACCGGCGGCCTGCCGGTGGGCACGCGGCTGGGCGAATTCGAGATCACCGCGCTCGTCGGCGAGGGCGGCTTCGGCCTCGTCTACTCGGCGCACGACCATTCGCTGCAGCGGCGCGTGGCGGTCAAGGAATACATGCCCAGCTCGCTGGCCGCGCGCAGCGGCGGCAGCCAGGTGCAGGTCAAGAGCGAGCGCCACCGCGAGACCTTCGAGGCCGGCCTCAAGAGCTTCATCAACGAGGCGCGGCTGCTCGCCAGCTTCGACCACCCGTCGCTGGTCAAGGTCTACCGCTTCTGGGAGGCCAACGGCACCGCCTACATGGTGATGCCCTTCCTGGACGGCACCACGCTGCGCGACGTGCTGCGCCAGATGCCGGCGCCGCCCGACGAGGCCTGGCTGCGCAGCGTGCTGGCGCCGCTGACCGAGGCGCTGCTGGTCATCCACGCCCAGCAGTGCTACCACCGCGACATCGCGCCCGACAACGTGATGCTGATGGGCAACCGCTGGCTGCTGCTGGACTTCGGTGCCGCGCGCCGCGTCATCGGCGACATGACGCAGGCGCTGACGGTGATCCTGAAGCCGGGCTACGCGCCGGTGGAGCAGTACGCCGAGATCCCCGGCATGAAGCAGGGCCCGTGGACCGACGTCTACGCGCTGGCGGCGGTGATCTACTTCGCGATCATGGGCCGCACGCCGCCGCCTTCGGTCGGGCGGCTGCTCAACGACACCTACGTGCCGCTGGTCGAGTCGGCGAAGGGCCGCTACGGCGAGCGCTTCCTGGCCGCGGTGGACCGCGCACTCGCGGTGCGGCCGGAGGAGCGCACGCAGAGCATCGGCGAACTGCGCCAGGACCTCGGCCTGGGCGTGGCGACTGTCGACCCTTACTCGACGGTGCCGCTGCCGCCGGGCGCGGTGCCGGGTCGGGATGCGCCGGCGTCGCCAGCGCCGGCCTGGCCGACACCGGCCGCTGCGCCGGCGGCGGCCGTGCGCACGGCGACACCGGCGTCGGCGTCCGCGGCGTCGGCGGCCCCCACCGCCGCGGCGCCGGCGGCCCGCGGCAGCCAGAAGACGCTGATCGGCGCCGGCATCGGCGTCGGCGTGCTGGCGGTCGTGGGCATCGGTGCCTACCTGGCGCTGGCGCCGTCGCCGGCACCGCCGCCGGAGCGGCCGCCGCTGGTCGCCGCGAACGAGCCCCCGGCCGGACCGGCGGTCACGACGCCGCCCGCCACGGTGGCGTCACCGGCACCACCGCCTGCCGCGGCGCCTACCTTGCCGACCACCTTCGACGTGGCCGCCGAATTCACGCGCGTCGTGCAGGCGCAGACCGCCGGCTTCGACGTGCGCCTGCAGACCAGCCGGTCCAGCTACCGCATCGACCGCGACGAGCTGAGCTTCACGATCCAGTCCGCCCGCGAGGGCTTCGTCTACGCCTTCATCCACGGCGCCGGCGGCGAACTGCTGCAGCTGTACCCCAACACCGAGGCCGGCGCGATCAAGGTGCGGCCGGGGCAGACGCTGCGCCTGCCGCAGTCGCCCATCGTGCTCAATACCGCGGGGCCGGCCGGACCGACCGACCTGCTGGTGATGGTCTCGCCGCGCCAGCGCGACCACGGCGCGCTCAGGCCGCGCAGCGACGGCGCCTTCCGCCAGTTTCCGACCGGCGCCGAGGCCGCGCTGCTGGCCGCGCAGGCGCCGGGCCCGCTGCCGGCCATGGCCGGGCGCGCGGTCTGCCCGCCCGGCGTGGCCTGCGAAGACGAATACGGCGCCGCGCTGGTGCGCGTGGAGGTCGTGCCTTGAACAAGGCCTTCGTCCGCGAAAGCGACGCGGCGGACGACGAGGACGACGAGGCCCCCGGCCTGCCGCCGCTGCCGGCCGGCGCGCGCAACTACATCACGCCCCAGGGTTATGCGCGGCTGCGCGCCGAGCTGATGACGCTGCTGGACGTCGAGCGGCCCAAGGTCGTGGAGACGGTGTCCTGGGCGGCGAAGAACGGCGACCGCAGCGAGAACGGCGACTACCTCTACGGCAAGAAGCGGCTGCGCGAGATCGACCGCCGCATCCGCTTCCTGACCAGGCGGCTGGACATCGCCGAGGTCGCCGACCCGTCGGCGCACCACGGCAGCAACCAGGTCTTCTTCGGTGCCACCGTGACCTATGCCACCGCGGCAGGCGACGAACGCACGGTGACGATCAAGGGCATCGACGAGGCCGACAGCCTGGCCGGCGAAGTGAGCTGGATCAGCCCGATCGCGCGCGCGCTGCTCAAGGCGCACGAAGGCGACGAGGTGCAGGTCGTGACACCGGGCGGCGTCGAGCGCATCGAGATCGTGGACGTGCGCTATCCGGCGCCGCACTGAGCGGCGCCGGTCTCCACGTTGCGCGCCGCATTGAGCGGCGCCGGCCTCCACGTTGCGCGCCGCACTGAGCGGCGCCGGCCGAGCTCAGTGCACGCGCCGCAGCACGCGGCCGGCGTGCAGTTCGACGACCTCGCCCTGCTCGACGGCGACGCGGCCGTTGACCACCACCCACGTGATGCCTTCCGGCGCGGCCAGCGGGTCGTCGAAGCGCGCGCGGTCCTGCACGCGATCGGCATCGAACAGCACCAGGTCGGCGCAGGCGCCGGGCGCGACGAGCCCGCGGTCCGCGAGGCCGAAGCGGCGAGCCGTGAGCCCGGTCATCTTGTGCACCGCGGTCTCGAGGTCGAACAGCCGGCGCTCGCGCGCGTAATGCGCCAGCACGCGCGGGAAGCTGCCCCACAGCCGCGGGTGCGGCTGCACGTCGTGCGGCAGGCCGTCGCTGCCGACCATCGCGAGCGGGTGCGCCAGGATGCGCTCGACGTCGCCCTCGTCCATCGCGAAGTAGATCGCGCCGGCCGGTTGCAGCTGCGCCGCCAGCACTTCGGGCGCGACGCCACGCTCGGCGGCCAGTTCGCGCAGCCGGCGCCCGGCGACCGCCGGCTCGTTGCGGCACCAGGTGATCTGCACGTCGGTGCTCATCGCCACGCGCTCGGGCAGCAGCACGGTGGACGAAGCGGCGTAGGGGTAGCAGTCGATGCACACTCGCTGCGTCGCGGCGGCGCGCTCCAGCATGGCCAGCGTCTCGCGCGAACGGCCATGCTGCGCGCGGCCCATCAGCTTGTGGTGCGACAGCACCAGGTCCACGTCGAGCGCCCGGCCGACCGCCAGTGCCTCCGCCATCGCGGCGTCGATCGCGTCGGCCTCGTCGCGGATGTGCATCGTGACCAGGCCGTGGCCGGCCAGCGGGCGGCCGACCGCGACCAGTTCCGCGGTCGTCGCGGCGCGCGCCGGCGGGTAGTAGACGCCGGTGGACAGGCCCGCGGCGCCGGCGGCCAGCGCCTCGGCCAGCGCGGCCTGCATGCGCGCGATCTCGGCGTCGTTCGCCGCGCGGTCCAGGTCGGCCATCGCGCCGACGCGCAGCGTCGTGTGGCCGACCAGCGGCAAGGCATTGACCGCGGGTCGTTCGGCCTCCAGCGCGGCGACGTAGTCGGCGAAGCGCGCGAAGCGCCAGGCGTCCGCGCCCATCAGGTCCAGCGGCGGCGGCGGCGACGGCGTCACCAGCGGCGCCAGGCTGACGCCGCAGTTGCCGGTGACGACCGTCGTCACGCCCTGCAGCAGCTTGGGGTGGCGCAGGGGCGGCTCCAGCAGCAGGCGGTCGTCGTGCGTGTGGCTGTCGATGAAACCGGGCGCGACGACCAGGCCCGCGGCGTCCAGCACGCGCCGCGCCGCGGCCCCGCCCAGGTCGCCGACGGCGGTGATGCGCCCGCCCTCCACCGCGACATCGGCACGCCGCCGCGGCCCGCCGCTGCCGTCGACCAGCGTCGCGTCGCGGATCAGCAGGTCGTGCATGCCGGACGCCGGACGGTGCCGCTCAGGCGGGCCGGTAGCGCGAGACGCGCCGCACCACCGCGCTGCGGCGCAGCGTGCGCAGCACGTCGGCCAGGTGCACGCGGTCGCGCACGCTGACCAGCAGGCGCAGTTCCGTGGTCTCCTGCGCCGGCGTGTCGGCCAGCGCGGCGCTGGGGGCGCTGCCGGGGTCCATGTCCAGGTGCACGATGTCGGCCTCGGCGGCGCTGATCGCGCTGGCCACCTGCGCCAGCACGCCCTTGCCGTTGCGCACCAGCACGTGCAGGCTGGTCTCGAACGGGCGGGTCAGTTCCTCGGCCCATTCGACCTGCATCCAGCGTTCGCTGTCGCGCTCGTAGAGGCGGCGGCCGGTGGGGCAGTCGGTGGTGTGCACGACCAGGCCCTCGCCGCGGCCCAGGTAGCCGGTGATCTGGTCGCCGGGGATGGGCCGGCAGCAGGGCGCGAACTGGATCGACGCGCCCTCGCTGCCGTCGACGAAGACCACACCCTGCGTCGGCGTGCTGTCGTCGGTGGCGAAGCGGCCCAGGCTGAGCGTCACCGCGTCGGGGCGTATGCCGTGCTCGGCCATGATCTGCGCCAGCCGCTTGGCGACGATGATCGCGATCTTGCGCCCGAGGCCGATGTCCACCATCAGCTCGGTGCGCGAGCGGTTGCCGCTCCAGCGCGTGAGTTGCTGCCACAGCGCGGCGGCGGCCTCGTCGTTGGGGTCGGCGCTGGGCAGCGCGAGCCCTTCCGCGCGCAGCGCCTGGGCGAGCATCTTCTCGCCGAGCGCGCGCGACTCCTCGGTCTCCATCGTCTTCAGGTAGTGGCGGATCTTGCTGCGCGCGCGGCCGGTGCGCACCCAGTTCAGCCAGCCCGGGTTGGGCCGCGCGCCCGGCGCGGTGACGATCTCGACGACGTCGCCGCTCTTGAGTTCGGTGCGCAGCGCGACCGGCTCGCCGTTGACGGTGGCGGCCACCGTGTGGTCGCCGACGTCGCTGTGGATGGCATAGGCGAAGTCCACCGGCGTGGCGCCGCGCGGCAGCGCCAGGATCTTGCTGCGCGGCGTGAAGACGTAGACCGCGTCCGGGTAGAGGTCGACCTTGACATGCTCCAGGAACTCCGCCGCGTCGCGCGTCTCGTCCTGGATGTCCAGCAGGCTCTGCAGCCACATCGAGCCCAGCCGCTGCGCGTCGGCGGCGCCGTTCTTGCCGCCGACCTTGTACAGCCAGTGCGCGGCGATGCCCTTCTCGGCCACCGCATGCATGGCCTCGGTGCGGATCTGGAACTCCACCGAGGTGCCCAGCGGGCTGACCAGCGTGGTGTGCAGGCTCTGGTAGCCGTTGGCCTTGGGGATCGCGATGTAGTCCTTGAAGCGGCCCGGCACCGGCTTGTACAGCTGGTGCAGCACGCCGAGCGCGATGTAGCAGTCGGTCAGCGTCGGCACGATGACGCGGAAGCCGAAGATGTCGTTGACCTGCGCGAAGGCGGCATGCTTCTCGCGCATCTTGCGGTAGATGCTGTAGATCGTCTTCTCGCGCCCGGACAGCTGCACCTTCATGCGCTGCTGCGCGAAGGCGTTGCGCACCTCGGTCTGCACGCGCTCGACGATGTCGCGCCGGTGCCCGCGCGCGCGCTTGACCGCCTTGGCCAGCGCCTCGTGGCGCCACGGGTACAGCAACTCGAAGCAGCGCTCCTGCAGCTCGCGGTAGGTCTGGTTCAGGCCCAGGCGGTGCGCGATCGGCGCATAGATGTCCAGCGTCTCGCGCGCGATGCGCTGGCGGCGCTCCGGCGCCATCGCCTGCATCGTGCGCATGTTGTGCAGCCGGTCCGCGAGCTTGATCAGGATCACGCGCACGTCGCGCGCCATCGCCAGCAGCATCTTGCGGAAGCTCTCGGCCTGGCTCTCCTCGCGCGTGTTGAACTGCAGCTTGTCCAGCTTGGTCAGCCCGTCGACCAGCTCGGCCGTCGGGGCGCCGAACTTCTCGATCAGCTCGGTCTTCGTGACGCCCTGGTCCTCGATCGTGTCGTGCATCAGCGCGGCCATCACGGCCTGCGCGTCCAGCTTCCAGTCGGCCACCAGCCCGGCGACCGCGATCGGATGCGTGATGTAGGGCTGGCCGCTGGCGCGGTACTGCCCCAGGTGCGCCTCGTCGGCAAACTTGTAGGCCTCGCGGACCTGCTTGATCTCGGCCTTGGACAGGTACGAGAGCTTCTCGGTCAGCGCGGCGAAGGACGAGGCCTCGTCCGGCTCGGCCGGCTCGACCTGGACGAGCGGCGCCCGCTGCAGCCCCTGCAGGGCGGCAGGCAGCAGTTCGGCGGCCAGGGAGCGCAGACCCATGGGCGGAATCTAGCGCGTTTTGTGCGCTGCATCGTCGCGCCGCCCGGATGCCCGTTCCGGAAAACGCAAAGGCGCCACGGCCTCGCGGCCGGGCGCCCTGGGCACGGGGGCCGGGGAAGGGCGCTGGTCCCTGCCCCGGCGCGGGTGGGTCAGGTCGGGACCTTGCGCAGCATCTCCAGGCCGACCTCGCCGGCGGCGATCTCGCGCAGCGCGGTCACGCCGGGCTTGTTGCGCGTCTCGATCTTCGGCGCATGGCCCTGGCTGAGCATGCGCGCGCGGTAGGTCGCGGCCAGCACGAGCTGGAAGCGGTTGGGGATCTTCTGCAGGCAGTCTTCGACGGTGATGCGGGCCATGGCGGTGCGGTCCTTGGGGTCTCGGGTCCGGTGGTCGGGCGGCGTTCGATCAGACCAGGCCCAGCGCGGCGAAGACCTGGGAGCGGTTGCGCAGCTGGGCGGCGTATTTCAGCCGCTGCGAGTGCACGACGGTCTTCAGATCGAAAAGCGCCGTCTCGAACAAGCTGTTGATTATCACATAGTCGAAGTGGCGCGCCTGGGCGACTTCCTCGCGCGCATTGGCCATGCGCACCGCGATGACCTCGTCGCCGTCCTCGCCGCGGCGCCGCAGGCGCTGGCGCAGTTCGTCCCAGCTCGGCGGCAGGATGAAGATCAGCACCGCGTGCGCGAACAGCTGCTTGATCTGCAGCGCGCCCTGCCAGTCGATCTCCAGCACCACGTCCTCGCCGCGCGCCAGGCGGTCCTCGATGGCGCGGCGCGAGGTGCCGTACAGGTTGCCGTGCACCTCGGCCCATTCGAAGAACTCGCCACGCGCGACCATCGCGCGGAAGGCCGGCTCGTCGACGAACCAGTATTCGCGGCCGTCGACCTCCTGCCCGCGCGGCCGCCGCGTGGTGTGCGAGACCGACACCGCGAGGTGCGAGTCCAGCTCCAGCAGCGCCTTCACGAGACTGGACTTGCCGGCACCGCTGGGCGCGGCGACGCAGAACAGGTTGCCCGGGGTTTCCATCGCCGGATTTTCGCTCAGGCGCGGCCGCGCGCTTCGGCGCCGGCGGCGCGCGCATGCGACAAGGCGCACGACCGCGAGGTCGTGCGCCAGGGCATGGGTGGTGGCGGGACAACCCGCGCGCGGCCTCGGGCCGCGCAGGGGCGGGGGTTCAACGCGCGGCGATGATCACCGGCACCTGGGCCGGGCTGACGCGGCCGTCGAAGCTGCCGCCTTCGGCGGTGCGGGCCTGGATCTCGCCGCTGGCCAGGGCGGCCACGGCCTCGGCGCGCACGGCGTCACGGCTGCGCGTGGCCAGCGCCGGCGTCCAGTCCTGGCCGGTCGCCTCGCTCACGTGCACCGCGCCGCCGGCCTGCAGCAGCGCACCGTGCACGTCGGCGCGGCTGGCCTGGCTGGTGGCGGACATCGGGTACTCGTAGACGGCCTCGCCGGCGCCGGCCGAGGCGAAGGCGCCGGTGGCGGCGATGCCGAGGGACAGGGCGGCGATGATCGAGCGGGTGTTCATGACGGTTTCCTTTCGGTGCGGGGTCGGGGGTGGGTTCTCTTGTCGGTGGAGGGCGGTTGCGCCGCTCACCACGGAACGAAGTCTGGCGAGCGCAACCCACGTCAGCCGAACACGCAGATGACAAATTCGTAATCCAGCGCGGGCCGCGGAAATGCGACCATTCGGGCTGTAGACAACGCACACAAGCTGCCCCAGCCATGCGCCTTCTGGTCGTCGAGGACGAAGCCAAGCTCGCCGAGTACCTGCACAAGGGACTCAGCGAGAACGGCCATGTCGTGGACGTCGCGCGCGACGGCATCGAGGGCCGCCGCCTGGCCACCGGCGGCGAGTACGACCTCGTGCTGCTGGACCTGATGCTGCCTGGCGTCGACGGCTTCGGCGTGCTCTCCGCGCTGCGTGCGCAGAGCCGCTACACGCCGGTGCTGATGCTGACGGCGCGCGACAAGGTCGAGGACCGCGTGCGCGGCCTGGAGCAGGGTGCCGACGACTACCTGGTCAAGCCCTTCGCCTTCAGCGAACTGCTGGCGCGCGTCGGCGCGCTGCTGCGCCGCGGCGCACCCAACGGCGCGCAGGCCGTCACGCAGATGCGCCTGGCCGACCTGGAGATCGACCTCGTCAGCCGCAAGGCCACGCGCGCCGGCCAGCGCCTGGACCTGACGGCCAAGGAGTTCAAGCTGCTGACGCTGCTGCTGCGCCGGCGCGGCCAGATCCTCTCGCGCACCACGCTGGCCGAGCAGGTTTGGGACATGAACTTCGACAGCGACACCAACGTCGTCGAGGTGGCGGTGCGCCGGCTGCGCGCCAAGCTCGACGACCCCTTCCCGCGCCCGCTGCTGCACACCGTGCGCGGCATGGGCTACGTGCTCGAGGAGCGCGACGCATGACCGCCGCCACCACACACGCGACCACCCACGCGACCACACACGCCCCCACGCCGGGCGCCACGCCCGCCGGCACCTCGGCCGGCCGCGCGGCCGCCGCCTGCGCGACGCCCGTCTGCACGCACTCCATCGTGCGCCGGCTGTCCGGCAAGCTGGCGCTGTTCACGATGGCGGTGCTGGCGCTGCTGTCGGTGTCGTCGTGGTCGGCGGTGAAGATGATGATCCTGGAGCGCAACACCGAGGACACGGTGGCGCGCTGCGAGCTGATCTCCACCATCGTGGCGCTGGAGGCGCGCGCCGGCGGCGAGGCCGCCGTGGTGCAGCGCCTGCGCAGCGACGCGTCGATGCGCGGCGGCACGCGGCTCCAGGTCTGGCGCGCCGACGGCAGCCCGCTCTGGGAGGACCCGATGCCCGAGGCGCTGGCGCGCTCCGAGCATGTGCAGGCGCGCGAGTTCCGCATCCCCACCCCCGAACTCGCCGGCGGCGAGCTGCGCGCGCGTTACGCGGTGGACTTCACGCGCGACGCGCGCATGGGCACGCGCTGGGCCTGGACGCTGATCCTGGTCACGTTGGCCGCCGGCGCCGCGGTGGCGGCCGGCGCCGCCTGGCATGTGCGCCGGCAGCTCCGGCCGCTGGCCGACCTGGCCGAGCAGACGCGCGGCATCTCGCCGCAGCGGCTGGACCAGCGCCTGGCCCTGGCCGACCCGGCCGAGGAACTGCGCCCCTTCGTCGACCAGTTCAATGCGCTGATGCAGCGCCTGGAGCGCAGCTATGCCCAGCTCGAGGGCTTCAACGCCGACGTCGCGCACGAATTGCGCACGCCGCTGGCCAACCTGATCGGGCAGACCGAGGTCGTGCTCGCGCGCGATCGCCCGGTGGAGGAACTGCGCGAGACGCTGGTCTCCAACCTGGAGGAACTGCAACGCCTGGCCGCGATGGTCAACGACATGCTGTTCCTCTCCCAGGCCGACCGTGGCGCGATCGCGCGGCGCGGCCGCGCCGTCGCGCTGGCCGAACTGGCGGCGCAGGTGGTCGACTTCCACGAGGCGCCGCTGGAGGAGGCCGGCGTCACGCTGCGCATCGAGGGCGACGCCTCGCTGCCGGTGGACGAGGCGCTGGTCAAGCGCGCGCTGTCCAACCTGGTCGGCAACGCGACGCGCTTCGCCGAGCGCGGCTCGGCCATCGTCGTGCACATCGAGGGCGGCCCGCCGGAGGCGGTGCGCGTGTCGGTGTCCAACCGCGGCGACGGCATCGCGCCGGAGGCGTTGCCGCGCCTGTTCGACCGCTTCTTCCGCGGCGACGAGTCGCGCTACTGCTGCGACACCCAGCACCACGGCCTGGGCCTGGCGATCGTCGCGGCGATCGCGCGCATGCATGGCGGCGAGCCCTTCGCCGAGTCGGCGGACGGCCGGACGCAGATCGGCTTCACGCTGGCGGCGGGCTGAGCGCCCGGCGCGCGCCGCCGCGGCGCGCGCTCACTCGATGTTCTGCACCTGCTCAGGGAGATCGGCCGGGAAGGCGCATGGATGCTGGGTTTCCCGGTTCAGGCTCTCGGGCGGGTACACGTGAGGGTACACAGGAAATGGGGGCTGGAGCCAGTGTCTGCTCCGCACAACAGACCGAGCCACGAGTCTAGCCCCGACGACTTGCAAAAACGAGCCGCGCATCACGTTTCGGCCTTGGCCACAGGCGCGATCAGCGGCGGTAAGCAGTCTGCGAATCGCGGCTGAATCTTGCTCATGCGCTTGGCCAGGGCCTCGTCACCCGACAGGATGGCGAGGAGCATGCCGGCCATCGTGTAGAGCCCGTTGGAGCTGCGCACCACGTTGGCGAGCAGTTCGACCGGGTAGCCCGTCAGGCCGCGCTGGATCGCATGGATGCCACCGTGCACGAAGGAGTGCAGGGCCGGCGCGTTGACGTCCTTGAAGTGGGTGAGCATCTCGACCGCACCGTGCGGCGCCTTGCCGACGATCTCGTCAAGCATCGTCTTGGCCATCGGCAGCTTGGCGGCGGCCTTCTCTGCAGCGGCATCGAGCGGGGCGAGCAGGCGGTCGATCTGTTCGTCGGTTGCGGCGTAAAGCAGCCACGCTGCTCGCGTCAGGGCCTCATGCTGCAGCCGCATCATGCTGATGCCCGCGGTAGGGAGTGGCTGTGCGAGCAGTACCCGAAGTGCGGTTCCATGCTCCAGCGACGTTTGCGCCGCCGAGAGCGCCACAATCGTCCGGGCGCGGTTGTCGAACAGCTGGAGCGTGTCTCCGCCCAGAGTGCGGTGCACCTCGGCTTCCAGATCCCGCGAGCGGTCCAGTAGTCGCCCGAGTTCGCCAAAGCCGGCGTCCTTCGCTGAGTGTCCATCCAGCCTGTTCATGGTCAGTCTTGGCTTGACGATGTTCCTAGAGTCCGAGCGAGGCAATGGTCTCCTCGACGTTGGCCGCCTGACCGTTTCGCCTCGCCCTGGCAATGACGACCGATCGATTGCCCGCCAGTCCCTCCTGAACGAGCTGGGCGACTCGCGCCGAGGAGACGGATCGGGTACCTATCCAACCGTCTCTCACGAGGTCAGCGAACAGTGTGTTGCTGAGGTGCCGACCGCAGTTCTCGAAAGTGATCTGTCGGCCGCCTCGGGGCCCCAACGAGGCTGGATCCGCCAAGACGGACTCGATGTGCTCCCGCGACAGGTACATGCCGGGCAAGAGCGCCTCGGAGAGCACTTCCAGCTGGATCCGTGAACAGAACTTGAAAAAGAACCCGTCGCCGTGAAGGCGGAATGCCGATACCCCGTCGGCTGGAATCCACCGATCGGCAAAGGCTTGGCGAAAGCCCACCATCCGGGCCAGTTCCGCGTCGAAGCGCGCGTCCGGCCGGTGTACGGCCGTTCGATCGGAATCGTCGTCCTCGCGCTCCATGGACTTGTACTGGACCATGGTCCACGCATCGAACTCCTCGTGGTAGTACAGCAGGTCAACGCCGAGCGCATGCTCAACCGACGAGCGGTTGACGTTGAAGACCTCCAGCCTTCGTCCGCCCGTCGAGAAGACCGCACCCAAGAGTGTGGTCCTTCGTCGTTGCGCCTGCGGGAAGGAAGCAGCATCTCGGGCGATCAACTGGTCTTCGATCGTCCGAACGCCTTCCAAGCCGTCCAAGAAGGAAGTCAGGTTGTCTCCAGCAGGCGCCGTCCACCCTTGCAGCGTCACTTTGCGCAGCCGTCCGGTTTGGTCGAACACGTCGAGTGCCACGCCCGTGGCGTCGCGCTCTTGTGCCACGATTTCGGTGCCAGGGCGGGTGATGCGCTCGCGGCTCTGCTCGCGAAGGCGCTCCAGCCTTTCGACGGCCTCCAGGGACGCCGGGTCGATCTCGCGCAACGCGCGCTTGAGGCTCTGCCAGGTCGCGCCGGGCACCGGGCCGCCTGATCCCGAGCGGCTGCTGATGATGTTGCGCTGTACACCTTCTCCGATGCGCTGCGCAACATCGGCAATCTTGATGTCGGTCGGGGTGACCTCCGTGAAGTCCACCTTCACCTTGCCGGTGGCAACCCGATGCCCCTTGCGTGCCAACGCCCAGTGTGTGATGGCATACGGCTCGAACATCAAGCCGCAAACCTCCCGCTGCCGAACGGACCAATCGGCGCTGCTGAGCGCGTCCGAGAACCCATCGGCAGGGTCGCGGATGCCGTTCAACAGATGGTTGCGCCGATCCTCGTCGAAGTGGATCAGGTAGCCGGCGACACGGTCAGGCATTTAAGACGCGGTACGAGCGGGCCAACTTCCTGCGCCACTTCTTCCGCGAGCTGGAGGGTCGCGGCGGCTTCAAGAAGGCGCCCGACCCGCGTAACCTGGGCCAGCGCCACATCCAAACGGCGGTCGATCTGTGGCGCAAGGACGGGTTGAAGCCGTCCACCATCCAGACCTACCTCAGCTTCCTGCGCGGCCTGGCCGGCTGTCTGGGCAGGCCGGGCTTCATCCGGCGGCCGGCGTACTACGGGCTGGAGCTGGCCGAGTACCAGCGCAGCGGCATCAACGAGCGCAACAAGAGCTGGTCGGCGCAGGGCGTGGATGTCGATGCCCTGATCGACAAGGTGGCCGCGTTTGACCCCTATGTGGGCGGCATGCTGCGGCTGATCCGTGCCTTCGGCCTGCGCAAGCGCGAGGCGATCATGTTCCGGCCCTACGAGTGCGTGGTGAACTTCGCCGACACCGGCCTGCCGCTGGCCGAGAAGCAGGGCGAGGACTACGTGTGGATCCGACAGGGCGCCAAGGGCGGCCGGCCGCGCTTCGTGCCGATGAATACGCCACGGCGCCGGCAGGCCGTGGCAAGTGCGCAGCGGATTGCCTTCTGGGACAGCCATGCCCACACGGGCGACCCTGACCGCGATCTGAAGCAGAACATGGTCCGCTTCGGCTACGTGCTTCGGAAGTTCGGCATCACGTCGCGCGGCCTGGGCATCACGGCCCACGGCCTGCGGCACGAGGCACTGATCGAGGAGTACATCGCGATCACCGGCCAGGAGCCGCCGCTGCGGGGTGGTGGGGAAGGGCTGACACGGGAGCAGGAGGAGGCGGCGCGGTTGGCGGTGAGCCGCCTGGCTGGCCACAACAGAGGGCGCGCCTCGGCAGCATATTTGGGCGCCGTGCTGCACAAGAAGAAGGGCGGTGCGACGGGCGGCGGCAGCGCGGCGGGTGCCGACCCTGCGGCCTGATGGAGCACAGTGGCCGGTGACCGGGCCGGCTGCTGGCCTTCAGCTGGCCTTGGGCTCCTGCGCGTACAGCGGCGTCACGGTTCGACACCGCTGTTCGACCTGGTGCGCGATGCGCTGAATGTCCTGGGCTGTCAGCGCTTGCGCCCCGCGCGACTTCAACAGGCCGGCCAGATCCTTGCCGCTGAACACCCGAACCCGGCCGCGCCCGGTGCGCTCCACGAACCAGCCGGGCAATGCGATCACCGGCAGCACCGCGACCGGTGACCCGACGGCACTCGACAGCCACTTGGCCAACCAGGCGGCCTGCCGCTCGGCCTGCTCCAGCGGCTCCTTGGTCGTCCAGGTCGGAAACTTGAGGGTGTCGCCGTCGTAGAGCACCGTGGCGTCGGCCTTGCCGCGGCCCTGGTTCGGCTTCGTGAAGCCCTTGGTCTCGATGGCAAAGACACCCTCGGCGGCAACAACGACATGGTCGATGTTGAACTGATCCGCCGGCAGGTCGTGGAAGGTGGCTGCGCCATGGCGCATCAGTTGATCAAGTTCCTGGCCGACGGCCACTTCAGCGTCATAGCCCGCCTTCAGGTGGTCGAGCCGGGTGCCGGCATTCAGCAGCTTGCGCAGCATGTAGGCGATGAAGGCGATAGCCGCCAGGGCGTAGACCGGCGCCAGGTGCGCCATCTGCGGCAGGCCGCGCAGATGGCTTTGGGCCAGGTAGGTTGCCAGCACCAGCAGCGGCACCACCATCAACAGCACGAGGTCCCAGGTCAGATCGTTGTGGGCCTCGTCGAGCTGTTCGCGCAGCGAGTGGCCTGGGCCGCGCAGCAGCGCGATGCCGATGGGAGAGCGGCGGTTCTGCCGCGCTTTCGCCTTCCTGCGGATCAGGACGAAGAAGGCTGCGGCAGGCCCCGCGAAGCAGGCGGCGAGAACGCCCAGGACGATGGCAATCTGGTTGGTGACCTCTCCCATGGATACGTCTTCCCTGCGGCTGGCGTTATGCGGTCAGGCGCGACGCCAGCTTCTTGGTGGTGGACGACACGAAGCGCTCGAGCCGCTCGGCCAGCGTGCGCGCCGATGGTGTGAGTTCCGGCGCGATCTCGCGCGTGGCCTGTTCGATGGCGGCTGGCACGCGGTCGGCCATGTCGCGCGCCTGCTGAGCCAGGAAGCGCGGTTGCATGCCGAGCTGCCCGGCCATCAGCGCCAGGTGCTCGGTGTCCATCTCGCCCGGCCTGACTTCGCCCCCGATCGCGAAGGCGAACTCGGGCGACAGGCCCGGATACAGCCGAGTGCACATCAGGTCGTAGAACGGCGTGAGCGTCACCCCCTGGCCAGGCACGCTGTAGATCGACAGATTCTTGGCGTGGCTGTCGTTGTTGCCGACGTACAGGTTGAAGAACACCCAGCGCACCAGGTGGCGCAGGTCGACGGCGGGCTGCGCGCTGTAGCGGCGGATCAGTTCGGCGCACGCGGCCAGGCCCGGGCCGCCTTCCTTCTCGTACTTCCGGTCCGACACCGTGCCGGCCAGCTGGCACAGGTCGTACTGCACCAGCCGGGCCAGCGTGCCGTCGGGCCGAACCTGACGGTCGAAGCGGCGCACGACGCAGGCTTCGGTGTGCGGTTCGTAGAAGACTTCGGCCGTCGGCAGGCTGGCCAACGCCGCGGCGCGCATCACGATGGCCTCGTTCGCTGCGGAGTGCCAGACCTTGGCCAGGCGGCGGATGTTGGGCTTGAGGATGTGCGTGGACGGCGAGGTGCCTTTGGGCAGCCGCGGCACGCCGTCGTCGAAGATCGCCAGGCTCGTCTTGTCCTGCGCGCCGGCCAGCGAGATGCGGGCGCCTTGCTCATGGATGTCGATCGCAGAGGCCGACCGCTTGGCCAGGATCGCGGCGATGGCCTCCCAGGTCGTGGCTTCGTAGCGGGGCGGGTCCGGCGTCTGCCCAGGTGTGACCAGCACGAAGGCGCCCGCAGTGTCGCCCGCCACTTCCAGCAGCAGCGAGAAGAGGGTGGATGCCTTGCGCTGCGCGGCCAGGTAGTCGC